>Ga0208407_1000051_pt1 | contig 55745 bp, 61 predicted proteins | sample ETNtaG_9_FD_185775 | JGI IMG/M metagenome (GOLD analysis project Ga0208407, IMG submission 185775) | Marine microbial and viral communities from oxygen minimum zone, Eastern Pacific Ocean - ETNP201406SV69 (SPAdes) (version 2) | ecosystem: Environmental > Aquatic > Marine > Oceanic ...
TGCTTGTTCGTAGTTATCCCAATCTTGAGGTTCTATAGCAATATAATGTGGTATTCTCATACGATTTAAACTACGTGAAGTCTTCATAGACTCATGTCTTGTTTTAGATATTATATAAACTGGGTGTCTAGGATTTGTCATGATAAAAATTTCTCTAATGTTGATTTTTCTTTTATATTAAATGAAGTATTGTACACCATCTGATTCCATTTGTCAATCCATTTTTCTTTGCTATGTTTCTTTTTTGTTTCTTCACTTATTTCTAGTCGATCTACATTAAAAGAGTTAAGTTCTTCTATCAATTCTTCTGTCGAACAATTTTTATTCAACATTTTATAATGTGAATCTTTTGCAGGAATAGATTGTGAAGAATGTTCACCGCTTTTATCACATAATATAATAACACCCAATCCATGAAGTAAGGCTTCCAATACAGTAATTCCCCATGATTCAACAGGACAAGTGGATACATAACATTTTGCAGAGGACATTAATTTTAAAGTATCATGATGATTTAGTCCTCTATAAGTATATTGTGGTTCTTTCCAATGTAGGTTGTCGTTCCAATATTTTTTCTGAGCTTCACTATGTTGATAATTCTCAGAATTGGTAAGAACACAAGATATTTTACCAGAGTTATCTAATTTCTTATGAAGAAGAAATGGATTCTTTGTTAAATCGGTTCTACCAATAGTTACTGCATCATAAAAAGTTTTTTTTGTTACTTTTTCATTACCATTAGCAAAAGAAGAGTTTATTACTCCTTTGACACCAGTTAATGGCTTATTAGTAATTCGTTTAACATTTGTTTCGTGAAATTTTTTCTGATTTTTTGAAACAAAATACAAATGGCCTCCGGCATCAATAAACTCTTGTATTCTTTTCCACCAAGCAACATAACGAATGTCTCTTGAGAGTGGTTCATGCATAACCATAATAGTTGGTATACCATATTCTATTTGAGGAATAGTAAAATATGCATCAAGATCATTTATTATGATAAGATCTGGTTGATGTTTACGAACGGCATCTAGAAAAACTTTTTTTGTTTTTTTCTCTTTTCTATCTGCAACTGTAATTTCTACAGGAATTGAATCTGGAAATATTTCATATAAATTTTTAACAAACTTCTCAATACCACCACCCATAGTTTTACTATGAATATTATGTCCACTTCTTGATATATAAGGAAGAAGAATTTTCTTTCTCATGATTCTTCAATCCATTTACGTAGTGAATTTTGTGAATTTTGTGATTTTTGATATATTTTTTTATAGTAACAAATTGTTTTTAATTTGCCGTCTTCTTCATATATTTTTATTCCATATGGATATTTTTTCTGTATATACCTCATAGTAACATAATGCTCTTCACTTTGATAAAAGCTTTTAGGCCTTCCGTCTTTATAATATTCATGCCAATTATCAAATATATCTTTTGTTTTAGCTCCTTTACCATATAATTCTGTCCATACTATTCTTGTATCTTGCATCTTTTTATCAAACATACTTCTATTATCATGAATAAATTCATTCGATTTTCTTGTGTTTATTCCTCTTGATAACGCCTCGAATAGAAACATGCGATCTTCTGCAACACGAACAGAAGTAATATCCATTTCATCTATAACTTTTGATATCATTCTTCCATCATAAAATATATATGAATAAACTGGTTTAGTATCTTTAAATTCTTCATCATGTGGAGGTATACCTGGATCTGATAATCCTACTATACCTATATCAGGTTCATCTAACCATTTACTAGCTACATCATACATATCTAAGATATCTTCATCTAATGCATTACGTTTAGATTTTTCCATATTAGATACACCAGTCCAATATTTTGCATTTCTTCTTAAAAGAAGAATATCATCATCTATTACTGCATATTTAATATTACCAGCTTCTTTATGAATTAATTTTCTTACTTGTGATAACTCTGTCCATGTATCCTCTAAGCTTTCTGGTATGGTAATATAATCACAATCATAATTATACAAATTACGTTCAGATGGCCTCACAACCATTGTAACTCTTTTTTTGAGAGCATCAGGTAAATTATTGTATGATATTTGATTATCATGTCTCTTTACTGTAGGAATAAAGATTCTCTCAATTGTCATCTTCAATCCATCTCATTAAAGAATTTTTAGTAATCTCTAACTTAGGGTACCACATAGATTTTGTTTTCTCTGTAGGTTTCATAGTGTTGTCTACTGCTGAATACTTTCGACAAAATTCTTCAAAGTCTTCTTTGTTTCGAAAATGTAACTGAATTGTTTTATATGTTGATTTATTCTCTTGTTTGTATTCTGGCATTTCTTTCCAGTGTTGTTTCCAAGGTTCTTCAACTACAGTTTCATCAAGTTCTGGCATAAAAGAAGTTAAGTCTGCATTGGGTTTTTCTTTTACACCCATTAGACTTTCATATTCTGTAGATTCTTTAACGTCTTCTGACATATGATTCTCCTATAATTTTATAGCTATGGTAACCAGTATAGCAATTAGTAACACGTTTGTCAAGATCATTTGAATACATAATATTAAATGATACCACACCCATCTATGCTTATATAAATTTTCTTTAGAAAATGTTAAGTCTTCAGTTTCTTCTTCTTCTATTTCAACTGGGTGCTTTTTTATACCAAGTGTTGTCAACCAATCCATCATGATAAATTCCTTTTTCTTAACTTATCTAATTTTCTTTTCTTTCTTTGGGCAAGTTCTAAATGATATCTATTTGCTCTACTCGTAAATCTTATACCCTCTAATGTATCCATAGCTTGTTGAAATAGTCCAGCAGTTACGTTCTCAAACTTGATAGTATTAACAGTACCATCTAGTCCAGCATATCTACATCTAATTTCTTTATGTCTTTTAACTTTGAGAAACAATCCAGGATATTGATAATGTGTTTCTTCGTTTAGAAACATCTCTTCTGATTTATTTACTATAATCGGATTAAACACTGGAATTATAGTCTCGGCATCACCAGGATTACCCAGGACGAATGCTTTTGCATCTATTGATAAATCACTTGCAGTTATACATAATAACCGAGTTTTTAGTAATTTAGCTTTGAGTTTGTCGAATATTTCTTGGTTGTTCATAATCTCTTTCTAATTTTCTATTCAATCTTCTATCTTTAGCTTTACCAGATTTCTTAAAAGATTTTTCCCAGGCTCTACTAAGTGAGTGAGTCTTATCTCGTTTTATTCTCTCGTTTGCCATATAAGTTTATCGCTCCATTTTTTATCTTCACTTCGTCTTGTTGCCAATCTGGCCTATCATCAAAATAATACCAAGCACAATTATCTTTACCAACTGATTTACTATCTGGTATCCATTTTACTCTACCGACACTTATAACACTACGTAACATATCTTGATATGGTATGCTTTGTTTCGTGTGGATCCAATCTGCATCAAATAATAAAAACATACCAACTTTACTAGAAAATTTCTCTATCATACTATGTAGGATTTTTCTGTCCCAGGGTGGATTAGTTATGATAAATTGTGTAGATGGTTTTATAATCAATTCAAACATATCCCACTTTTCTATCCAATCAGCTTGGGGTTCAATATCAGAAGCTAATTGCAACTTCGCACCTGTACAATGATCTTCAATATGTTCTACTAATGTACCATCTCCAGCACATGGCTCAATATAAGTAAAATTATATGGCAAGTGAGGTACCACTGGAAGAAAAGCTTCCAACGGGGTTGGGTAGAAATCTCTTTCTTTTCTTTCATAGTCACTCCTCTTTCCCATTATATTCTATTTCTCTTATGCCACATATCTAAATCTTCGTGTGTGTTTATTTCAATACCATCAAATTTCACTTTAGCTACACCTATCTCAACTTCATTTTTTAACCAACGTAACTGTTCTAATCCTTCTATTGTTTCTTCTTCTGAAACACCATAGTGTGGATAATTCCACAATGCACTTCTTCTATAACCATATACACCCAAATGCCACTCACCATAACCAGTAATACCTCTACCAAACCAACAAGCTTTACTATCTGCTCTAACAAGCTTTACAGAATTTGGATCTTTCTTCTGTTCTTCTGGCATATCTGTGTATACAGTACTAACTGGATAATAATCTAATAGTTCAACACATTTCTCTATACACTCTACAGTAACATCTGGCATATCGCATTGTACATTTATAAACTTCTCATACTTATCTAGTTCTTTCCATTTCATTGCACCAGCAACACGTTCAGTACCATTGTTGTACATAAATTGATCAAAGTATACTTCATCAGCAAAAGATGAAATTACATCATCATCTGTAGCAATATAAACTGGAAGTCCTGATTTACCAGCGGCTTTCGCCACATACTTCACCATAGGGATACCATTTAATCTAGCTATAGCTTTTCCATGAAATCTTGTACTTCCATATCTAGCTGGTATGACAATACAAGTATTCATCTTATGCGGCAATTCTACTAAAGTTTTTAATCTTTTCGAATTTGATTTGATTTCTAAACTTTTCAGCAAGAATATCTCCTTTGTGTGAGATAACAAACACGTTAGTTTGATTATCCAATTGATTTAACAATTTCAAAAATTCATCACACCCATTATTATCTAAAGATGCATCAAACACTTCGTCTAGCACTAATAAATTTGTATTAATAGAGTTCTTTAGTTTAGCTATTGCTCTCCAAGTAAACAGTAATGCTAAGTCAATTCTCATCTTTTCACCTTCTGAAAATGATGCATAAGAAAATTCATCTCTGTGTCTACTTCTGATTATTTCATTGAATTGCTCATCTAACTCAAACAACACGAAAAAATCTAAAGCGGCAAGATATTTATTAATCAATTTATTCATAACGGGTACGTATTGCTTAATAATTTTCTTTTTTATTCCATCATCTTTCAACATATTTACTGCTACACCAAACAACTCTTTCTCATTGACTAACTCTTCTTTCTTAGTCTCATATATCCTTTTGTCATCTTCGTGTGTCTTTAAAGTTTCTATAGCATCAGTAGAATCTACACCCGTAGATTTTATTTTTTCAATCTCATCTTGATTTTTCTTTATAGACTTATTTAGGGATTTTATATTTGAGTTATTCTCGGTTATCTGTGTCTGTAGTGAATTAAGTTCTGTTTGCTTTTCCATCAACTCCATAATTCTTTTATCAAGTTTAGCAACTTCATCTACAAGTTTATCTTCACCATCATATATTTCTTTCTGTTGTTCTTCGTGTTCTGCTATCTTTTGTTTCTTGATAGTCTCGTCAATTTCTTGTGAACAAGTTGGACAATTATTTGTTTCAGCAAAGAACTGGATCTTTTTCTGTATGTTCTTTACTTTAGCACTCATTCTTTTGTGAATATCATCAAGTTTAGTTCTTTTAGTTTCTTCGCCTTTAAGTGGTTGAACTTGCTCTGATAATTTTTCAACATCTAACAATATAGTATTAGATAGTTGTGATAGATCATTTATCTCATCTTGGGCACCATCAATCAATCCTTGAAATGTAGCTATCGTATCATCATTCTGTTCTTTAAGCTTACGGATATATGATTGTTGGGTTTCTATCTTATTCATAAGTAAATCTATTTGATAGTCTGTATCACGGATTGATTCTCTATTATCTGCTACTCTATCTTTGAGTAGTTTACCCATATTAGAGAATATACTAATATCTAATAAATCTTCTATAACTTCTCTTCTATGAGCAACCGACAGTTGCATAAATGGAATAAATGTAGATGCACCGAGTACAACTATTTGAGTAAAAGATTTAAAGTTTAATTTGATAATAGTTTCTTCTAATTGCTTTTGATAATCTCTAGAAGAACCAGGTTGATTAAGTAAAGTATTGTCTTGATATATTTCAAATAAAGCTGGCTTAATTCCTCTCTTAATAATATAGTCTGTTTTACCTATAGTAAAATTAACGTGAACTTCTAAACCACCCATATTAATTGAGTTAAGCATTTGAGACTTAGAAATTTTTCTAAATGGTTTATTGAATAGTACAAAGCATAATGCATCAAGTATAGTAGATTTGCCAGATCCATTTTCTCCAACAATAATAGTGTTTGCATGTTCATTTAATTTCACTTTGGTCCATACGTTACCCGTTGATAAGAAATTCTTCCAACGAATATCTTTAAAATAAATCATCTACCCTCTTTCTCTTTATCTTATCTAAAAAATCTGAAATTTCTCTAGTAGGTTTCCAACCCAACTTTAAAATTGGAGATATGTCCATTTCATTATTTTTTACTTCGTAAGATTCACCTTCCATTTTCTTAACCCATACCATATTAAGATTCTCGACAATATCAGTTAGCTTAGTAGTCTTGCCTGAACCTATGTTATATACACTATACAGTTGTTTAAAGTCTTTGTCAAGAAAAAAGATTATAGCATCTACAATATCTTCAACGTGGATAAAATCTCTCGTATGATCTGTTACATAATCTAATCTATTGTAATATAGCTTAGTCATAAACATATCTTTTCTACTACGTGGTCCGTATACTGTAGAAAATCTTAAACCCAATTGCTCTGGCATTGCCGTTGCTTCGTTCATCTTTTTAGTTGCCGCATATGGATTCTTCCACCAATGTATCGCACTAGATGAAGAAGCATAGATTAATTTCTTACCATAATGATGACAAACTTCTTGAACGTGTTTAGTGTTTTCAACATTCTCTCTGTAATACTCTTCTTCATTACCTATACTATTTCTAACACCAGTCATAGCGGCAAGATGTATAACTACTTCTGCATCAGTAGAAAATAATTTTATATCTTTCTCTCTTTTAAGATCCCAGTAATCAATTTTATATCCAAGTCTTTCTAATCTTGGACATAAAGTCCCACCAATAAAGCCATCACAACCAGTTACTGCTATCTTTGCCAATATTCTTTCCTTATTTTAGTAGCTGAAATTTCTTCAATCTCTTTACTGAGATGTTCTTGCTCTATAGTATATCCTACATCACGCCCATAAGTAATATGTGTAATGTTTGGTACACTTATAATCTCATACTTACCCTTATAGTCTATAAGAGCATCATCTATCATTTTGCATCTGTCTTCAAAACTAAATGGGTTCTTTTCAGTTCCATCTTGCTCTCTTAGTAATATTGCTACTTGAGAAGTTTTCGAAAGTGCAACTTTAAAAAGTTCAGTATGTCCGTCGTGCCAGGGCTGAAATCTGCCAAGCATTTGTGTAGTTGGTTTATGTCTATCCATTTTTCCACTCTATAATCAATATCTAAATAATGAGGCACTTCAAACAGTTGATTTGTGTCTTCATATTTACTTTCTTTGATTGTATCCATCCATATAGTAAAATCAGCTTTAACGATATCTCTCATATCTTGACGAGGTGCTATAAAATCTAAAATACCTTTTTGTTGCACCATTCGTTCTAATTGACGCCATCTACCACGTTCACTAAAATCCCAATCATTATGTAATGTACGATAGAAATCTGCATTGTGATGTGGTACACAAAAATGATATGCTAATTCTTTTGCTAAAGTTGTCTTTCCAGAACCAGGTAATCCGAATATTAATATTTTCATTTGAATATATCTTTCAATGCATCTCTAACTTCTTGTGGTATCCGAGTGGGTTTTCCATTATTTACATATGCTAACCTTACAGTTGCTAAAAAAATCAAATCATTATCTCTAGTTATAATTTGATCAACTCCAACACTTGCATTTTTTATATAATCTAGTTTAGTTGTTACTGTTAATAAGTCATTGAACTTTGCAGGACTTCTGAAGTCTGCACACAGATTAGATACTGCAAAACAATTTTTAAGATTATGAAAGTTTTCTAAACCACGAATAGATTCGCTTCTACCTCTTTCTATATATTTAAAATAATTAGCATAGTAAACTATACCTAAAAAATCTGTGTCTTCGTGATATACTCTTATATTATGTTTCATTAAACTTCCATATACAAAGCTTCATTATATAATGTTCGCATCAAACTGTCAAGCTTTTTCTTGGGAACAGTTGTTTCCATATTTTCGATATATTTAGAAAGTATAGTAACAGTATCTTGGGTTTGATTAATTAAATCATCATCACCTTCTAAGTGTAAATTCAAATGATCATCTACTATCTGTATTGCTATTGGATTTTCTTGATAAAGTTTATCCATAAACAAATCAAACGTATAAGGATTTTCTTTTTGTTGTGTTACTACTTTAACATATGTACCTTCATACATAGAATAATCTTGATGTAAAATTTCATCAGAAGTTTTCTTAACATCATCATAGAATATCTTATGAAACATACGATAAGGATTACGTATCATTTCTAACTCTCTTGTATTAGTATCAAAGATATGAAAGCCTTTGGGATCTTGATAATCACTCCAAGTAAGTTCATATTGTGTTCCAAGATAATTAATATTACTATTAGTAGATTTTGTGTGGAAGTGGCCTGAAACAACTAAATCAAAATTTTTAAAATCATCTATACTCATACCGTGTTCGTTAGTTACACCTCTCATCATAGGTGAACCAGCTATTTCTAAATGTCCAAAACAAACTTGTGCTTTAGAGTTTTTAATATGATTCATACTATCAGAATAATTACTAGAATTAATCCATGGTAAAAATAGAATATCAGTTCCATCAAAAGTTTGTACCGTGGGATCTGAATAGTAAGAAACTTTATGTTGATCAAATAGTTCAGCCATAGAATTGATATCATTTGTATTCTTATATGGTACGTCATGATTACCAATAATAACGTGAAAGTCAATACCTCTATCTAAGATAGGGTGTAATAGTGTATCTTTAAGATGTCTGAGAGTTACAAAGTTTATATACTTACGTCTATCTACAATATCACCAAGATGTATTACAGTATCTATCTGGTGTTCATCTAGATATGGTAGAAATATATTATCTACAAATCTTTTGAAGTAATCTAAAAACTGTTGCGAATCATTTCTAACACCCCAATGGGTGTCATTAATTATAGCTATTTTCATTTATTCAGCCATAAATTTGTCTAGGGGAGCAACTGTCTTTCTTTTCTTTCTACGTTTATGTTCTTCAAAATTTACTATGAAATCATTCATATACTCTTCACTCCATTCATTATATTTTATCTTATCAGCATAAGTATTATTATTACCATCGTGAGTATGTCTATCTGACGTTTCACCAAATAGATTAGTATTCTCTGATGCTTTATATTTTGTATACAAATACTTCTTCTCTTTTTGTATACGTCTTAAAAATGCAAAATAAATTATTTGTGTAAAATATGCGAAAGGATTTCTGGATTTCTCTGGATTAAAGTTGTCAATATATTGTAAGCAATTTTCTACTCCATCAGATATCATTTCTTCTCTGAATGTATAATTCACAAAATTTGGCTTATATGATAAATGTGTTGCTATCTTCATAATACAATCACCGATATAAAACGGCACTCTAGGGCGATCATCTGGTTTTGAATCAATAACAGATTCTCGGTATTTAATCATCTCTGCTAGGAATTTTTTATTATCCACATAATTATGTTTCTGTCTCTTAGCCATCAATGCACCGTATGTGGAAATGTATTAGAACTGTAAATTTTTTTCATTGCCTGTTTCACTCTTTCTTTCATTTTTTCTTCTGTTTCTGGTTCCATTTCGCCTCTAACATTAACAAGAGACTTATAATAAAATTCTTGTGTTTCTTTGGGTACTTCATTAGACATTATCACATGTTGCATACTAATGTCAACACTTATTTTCTCTTTCTCAAATGGTACCCAAAATGTAGTAATCATAGCTGGACCACCAAAGTGTTGAATGAAATCCAACTTGAGTGGTTCTGATACTGTAAGTTTAGTATCATCTTTATATGTTATGTTAGCTATCAATGTTTCACCATTTGATAGTTTAATTATAGATATCATCTTTTAACCTTATGTTGTATATCTTATAATCAAATTCTTCTTCATTATACATTTTCACTCTGACGGCAAAGTGTTTAAGAGTAAAATTATGCCAAGACTTCCAAGATAAATCATCAGAAATATCGTATAGAGTCGCCAAAACTTTTTTATCACTTTTACGTAATCCTCTACCTATAGATTGTAAATTTCTTATACGAGACTTACTAGGACTAGCAAAAATAATATTGTGTAAGTTTCGTATATTGATACCCGTTGAGAATGTGCCGTAACTAGCCACAATAATTGCATCTGTTTCTCTTTCAGTAATTTCCCTAGCACGTTCTCTTTCTTGAGCATCTACCCCTCCATATATAAAAAATACTTTTCGTTTACCATTTACACTACTATTTATGAGTTCATAAATTATTTTACCATGCTTTTCTACCATCTGAAATAGTATAAGAGTATTACCCTTTCTACTCAATGCTAAGTTTTTTATAAAATTATTTCGTGGTGTATGCCCTGCAAGAAATTTAATCTCTTCATCATACTTCGCATTACTCATCATTTTACGTGTAGCATCAGTATATTTAAGTACTAATGCTTTGATTTTCAAGTCTGCTATTGTCTTATTATCAATTAATTCTCTAGTAGATATAGCCTTCATAACTGGACCAAACAATCCCTCTAGTACTAATCTATGTGTTTGTGTTTCATCTAATGTACCAGTAAAACCAAATCTATATTCACATTTCTCTAACTTAGTCATTATCTTTGTAAGAGAGTTTGCTTTGAATAAATGGGCTTCATCACCTATTATCATATCAAACTGATCAAACCATTTCTTTGGTTGTTTATAGATAGATTGCCAAGTTGAAATAAAAATGTCTGCTTCTGCATTTTTGTCTTGACCCGACATAATTAAATGTGTAGAATAACTATTGTTAGAATCAGAATAATCTTCAAAGTCTTTATCTAACTGATAAACAAGTGATGTTGTGGGAACTATTACTAATTTACGCCCCGGAATATAATCACATAACATAAAAATAATCAAAGATTTACCACTAGCAGTTGGAGATAATATCAAGGCTCTTTCGTTTCGGATAGCATGAGCAAATGCTCCCAATTGATAGTCTCGAGGCTTTATTTTATAATTTTTACAGAAGAGAGCGGCTTCGTTTAACGATATATCATTTATATCATCTAAGCCGTCACGTATATCTAAATCATAATCTCTTTGTTCAGCAAAAAGTTTTAAGTGATGTAGAAGTCCCCGATATATAAGTTTAGTGTTGACATTGAATAATCTAATCTTACCGTCCCAATAGCGATTACGATAAGCTGGCATAAATGAAGCCCCAGGTACATCAAATGTAAAGTACTCACTTATTTCTTTGGCGATACCAGTTTCTGTCTCAATAGAGACATATACGGCGTCTCTTTTGGAGATTCTGATGGTATCTCTTCTTTGTCGGGAAATATTTTTAGTGTCTTGTATGGATAACTCTTTGTCCATAGTATTGCATGATCTTTCTTAAATTTTTCAATTCGCATTTTTAATAGTGCGATTCTATCTTCGCTATCCAGTGATGAATCTATTCCAGTCGATTGCATTTTTTATCTGAAATCCTCTGTTATTTATCTGTCTTAAAACAGCCTCTAAATAGTTGACTTTCTCTTCTTGTACTGATACCCTAAGACTATGTTCTGTAAGAGCATCATCACTATCAACATATAAATCAACTTCGTTCTTTAATAATTTTTTGTAAAATTGTTCTCTACCAAGTTCTTTTAATTCTTCTTGATCTAGTTCACCTAGATAATACTCTAGTATTAATCTACGTTTCTTTTTAAGTTCAGCTTTAGCTTGAAACATTTTTATTCGTTCTGCCATAAATATCTTTAAGTATTTATTATGAACTACTGGTATATTCGAACTTTCTGTGGCTAATTCTGTTTCGTCCATCTGACTATCTTTATTCCACATTTCCATAATATCTTCAATCTTCATTCACATCTTCCTTTTTACGATAAACTTCTACGTAACTTTCACATTTAGGACAAGATAAATTAGTTACCATATCATAATCTTCATTATCTTCTTCAATATCGTGATCCCCACCCCAAATCAATTCATTACTACAATGCCAACATCTCATATATCAGTCCCTTTACTTTGCTCTAAAACTTCCACTATCTTCTTTTCAGTAGAACATATAACACGTTCTATATCTTTTGCTCTACCATATTCCATATAAAGTTTAGCAGTCATTTTTTTAATTAGTACTGGATCGTTAGCACCATTAATACACTCTTCTACAGTTTCAAATGAAGGCCTTTCGAATACGTACATATCTTTCATACCATTGGGTAACAATGTACTAAAAATAATAACAATCAAATAATCCATAACTATCTCTTTTTTAATTTTTTCTGTGGTTTCTCTATCTCTGGTTCTGGTGATTTATTGAAAACAACTTTCTGTCTCATTGATAATTGAGAGCGGAACTTATGTCTATGTTCAGGTACATTTTCGACATAAATCTTTATAGCAGTATAACCAAATCCTTTAAATAAAAGTAATCCTTTTCTCCATACAATACCTTTCCCTCTATCTAATTCAAGGGCAAAATCTCCATATGTATATGTTAATATAGACATTATAACACAATTACTTTACTGTGTCAATTGAATACTTTCTATATGCAAATTGAACTGAACCCACTAGATATTCTATTTCAGTTCCTTGCACGTTAAATTCTAATGCACCTAAACTTATTGGGTACAAATCTATGAATTTAATCTCAATGTTGGGTTGATATTGTGCAGTAGTAACTATAAGAGATCCATCTGAATGAGTTAACCCTGCATGAGTGTTTGTTTGTTGTAGTGTAGATTGTAGATTTGCTCTTTGTTGAAAGTTATCTGGATATCCTAATCCTTCTAACCAATCATATATTTCTTTAAAGTTTTCTAAATCTTCATCTACTTGAAATCTTAAATCTAATGGAGAAAATACAAGCTTATCACCTGGTACTGGTATCTTAATAAAGATATTTTCTTGATCTACTTGTCCTAATGTGATGTCTGGTATAGATGCCGCTGTACAAAAATAATTGACATTTGGTAATTTTTGAATAGCAAATTTAAAACCCTGGGGTGATAAAAAGCTAAGATTTCCGGGCATAGTTCCTTGAAGTGCCATTGCGTAAACTCCTTATATACTCTATTTATAAGTTTACGCAATGACTAGTTTATAATTAAGGCTTCATAGCATCAATGCCAGGAAGATAGTCACTCATACCCAATAATTCTCCAGTAGAGAATTTACCATCGAACGGATCTAATTGTCCGTCATGAATTTTATTAGCTATCATAACAGCAACGTCAGACACTTCTTCGGGCATATTTGTCATTGGAGCCATTTCTACCATTCCAGTATCCATACCTCCCCAAGTATCAGAAGTTTCCCAACTACCATCAATAACAGCCATTACTCTTTCAACATAGTAAGGACCCCATTGATCAATTATAGCAGTCAATTGTGTATTTGGGGCAAACATAATCATATCAGAAGCTTGTCCAAAAGCTTTCACTCCGTATTCTTCAGCAACTTGTAAAGCCGCTGGTGAATCTGTATGCTGTGTAATGATATCAGCACCTTGTTGTATTAATACTCTAGCGGCATCGCCTTCTTTACCTGGATCATACCAAGTATTTACCCATACTACATCAATATCAAAATCAGGATTTACAGAAGTAGCACCTAACCAAAACGAATTAATTCCACGAATAACTTCCGGGATAGGAAATGAAGCAATATAACCAGCTTTACCTTTTTCACTCATCATTCCTGCAATCACGCCTTGTATATATCTACCTTCATAAAACTTTGAAGAGTAAACTGACATATTAGGGGCAGTTTTATAACCAGTGGCATGTTCAAATTTCACATCAGGAAATCTTTTAGCAACTTTTAACATTGCGTCCATATATCCAAATGATGTAGCAAATATAATATCAGCACCTTGCAGAGCCATATTAGTCATAACTCTTTCAGCATCAGGACCTTCAGCAACATTCTCTACATAAAAAGTTTCTACTAATCCACCTAGTTCTTCTTCAACCATCTGTCGGCCTTGATCGTGCATATATGTCCAGCCATGATCGCCTACTGGTCCTACATACACAAATCCCACTTTAACTTTTTCATCTGCTAAAGCGGGAGTAATTAAAAATAATGACAATAGTATTATTGTCAATGATCTAATAAAATTCATTGATAATCCTTTCGAGGGTGTTGTGGCAGGATCGTAAGGAGATACTCTGCCAGTTTTTGATAATACGTTACATTTGTCGTAACACAACTATATAGTATTTCAAAAACCCAAAAAAAAGAGGGCTGTTAAGCCCTCTTAAAGTTTTTATGTGATACTGAGATTACATTAAGTTATTAACTTTTGTTAATCTGTAATACTTGTTACCATCTCCAGAACCAAGTCTAGCCGCAACACCGTTAGCATCAGCAGTAGCGAAAGGATTTGCTACCATACCGTAACGAGTTTTGAAACCAATCTTTGGTTGGAAAGATTGCTCACCTATTGCTCTCACCATTTGTAGTGGAACATAAGGACAATAGAAAAGTCCAGCATCAAAGGCACTAGAACCTTTATATCCTAATGTGTAGTAATGAGCCGCAGAAGCGCCTGAACTTGCAGGTGCAAAATAAGGATCGATATACACTTTGATTCTTCCGTTAAGAACACCAGCAAATGTATTTCCTGTATCGTCTACGTTTAGGTTATTGTTTAGAGCAGGTGTGTAGTCAAGTACACCAGCCATTTGAAGTGCAGAAGCTACATCAGAAGAACATAACATTACGTTACCTTTACCTCGTCTGGTTGCTTTTGCTAGTTCGTTTGCATCACGTTCAATGTTGAACATTAAGCCTTTGAACTTTTCAACACTCCAACGTCCATTTGAGTCTGTGTCGAGATCAAATGTACCAGCGGCAGTTGTGTTGTTTTGCGAACCAGCTACAGCAGAGTAGTTAATTGTTCTAACAACTTCTCTGTTGATCTCAGCTAAGATTTCAGCAGATAGTATGTTTGACAATTCGGTTTCAGCATCAAGTCCGTGAATTGCTTTCAAGTCTTGTGCTAATTCCATTGTGTACTCAGCTTTTAGGGCTCTTGAAACAGCAGTTACAGAAATTTTCTCGATTGAGAAAGCCATTTCGTTGAAACCGTTATTAGCAGTTCCATCACCCAATGCTTCAGCAGTGGCTGTTGACATACCAGTGTGGACGTTATAAGCACCACCAGTTGAAGAAGCCGATCTTGCAGTAGGATCAGTTCCTGTCATTGTTCCACCAGCAGAAGAGTTAGCCGCCGCGAAAGAGGCTGTATTCGCTCCATTACCAGAACCTCTAGATACGTGAGTTCCTGCTTCATTGAAGAGTGCTTCACTACCTGTTTGAGATGCTAGTCTTGATCTCATTGCGAAAATGAGTCCTGTTGGTCCAGTCATTGGTTGAACACCGCAAACATCATATGCTATAAGATTTGGCATAGAACGTCTTACGAGTGAAATTAAAACAGGATCAAAAGTGTCTACACTTCCTGCAGAAGCAGTAGAACTTGAGGCTCCCATTGCGTTAGTTGGCGCCGCTTCTCCGAGTAGAGAAGGACTTCTATATCCGCCAGATCCAGCATTTTGCTCTCTGGCAGAATTTTCTTGGTTTTCAAGAAGAGTTGCAGTTACGGCTCTTTTGTGGGCATCTTTAATTTCTGGTAAATCTTGATGCTCAAGAACTGGCTGCCACTTCTTTTGAAGTTCATCAGATTGATACATATTAGTTTCTCCTTTAAACTATTTTTCAGCCTTGTTACAATATTTATAAATTATTACTTTTTGATGCTTCGAGATATGGCCTGTGTGTACATGGCCATAGAGCCGTTCACTTGGTTACTATCTTCCTCTATATTGTCAAGAGGTTCTTCCTCACTCACATCATTCTCATTTACCACTTCCCCATCTTTTGGAAAATAGTTCTCCTTGATAGTCTTTAGCTTGTCGATATACTTCTCGTCTTCTACATCAACACCTTCAGCTAGGGACCTCAATTTCTCTTTCTGAGTCTCTGTTAGTTCTTCGCTAACTTGAATGAAAGCTTCATTCTTTCTCATCTCAGATAGTTCTTTTTTAACTTCGATATTCTTTTCGATTTCTTCATTGACTGATTTTTCTAGTTCTTCAACTTTAGAAGCCATCTCATCAACAATATCTACTTTATCTTCTGGAATGTCGATATAGTTTTCTGTGAAAAGATTACGTAAACCAACCATAAAGTTTTCAACGATTTCAGAACGTATACCTTTTTCGATGGCAAGTTCATTATCTTTAACCCACTCTTCAGCGACATACTCTAGATAATCGTCAAGCTTTTTAGTTAAGTCTTCTTTTAGAGACTCTTTTTCAGCTTCGATTTCAGCATTCATATCTACTGTTGCGTTTTCTAGTACTTCATTTACTTTTGAAAGTACAGCGGCTTCAAAGATTGTTGTTGCTTTATCTTTAAAGTCTTCTGACAAATCTTCGTTACCAAATAATGCTTTAACATCATCTGAAATATCGATATCGTCTTTAGATACTTTAATTGTTTCTTTAAGTGTTGGTGCTTTTTCAGTTTCAGCTACTTCTTCATTAGCAGGTTTCATCATGGTTGTTACCATATCTTTAACACCAGCTTTATTCATTGAGTTAAGTTTCTGAACCATAGCATTGATCATACCAACTTTAGTACCGGGGAGTTTCTGAGCAGGCTCACCAGCTCCCTTTTTGGCTTCTTTGCCTGAGTTTGACTTAGGATCTGGATCTGGAATTTCTGAAGGATCACCCATTGACGCCCTTTTACCTTCGTCAATTGAACTATCATCTGACTCAACAGCTTCAACTTCCTGATCAGCAACCACGTCCTCGAGAATTTCTTCCTCTTGTGTGTTTTCTTGAACTTGATCGGACATCTATTTGCTCCTTGTTTTGATCATTTTATTAATTACAATCTATTTATAAATTTTATAGTTTTGATAGAAAATCTTCAAAGACTTTCAACTTTACATTCTCTAACTCACTTCTCGAGGCTGTTTTAACCTCATTCTGCATGTCAGCGATATCGGCTTCACGTATCATACCGTTATCCCATACCCATTCTTTGCTTTCCATAATGCCATTAACAAAGGCACTAGGTGCAGATGGATCAGCAACTATATCAGCGGCAGTTGCTAGATAAAAATCTTTTTGTACTTCTTGGGCGCCACCCTTTTGCTGTAAGCTTCCCATACCACGACTTGATACACCAAGTTGAGCGCCTTCTTTCATAAGAGACTCAACTATTTTACCATATGGTGTTTCAGTCATAATTTTTGCTTTACCAATGAAATTAGAACCCTCTTGTCTTAGAGATGTTATAAGGTGTGATACTCTCTCTAAATTAATAGTAGGTCCTTGTGGATGTCCGAGTTCACCATATGCTCTCTTCTTTTCAATGTATTCTTTATTATATCTTGCTACTTCATTAGCTAGAATGGCTCTTGGATAAACTCTTCCATTTCTATTTTTAATATCGCCTTGCATAAAGACACCTTCTATATGAAGACTTTTCTTTCCGTCTTTTTCTTCGTGCAGATATTGTACTTCTTCAAAGTTGTCTTCACATATTAGTTTCATTAGATTGAATCTCCTGCGGCTACTTGTGTACCGTATACTGTAGTAGGTCCACGTAATCCCTGGCCAATAAATAAATGAACTACCATCTGGCCATTAGCGGGTATTTTTATTGTTCCGACATCAGCATCATCAGCCTCGTTTCGGACTGTTACAGTTACAGCAGAAGTATGTCCACAAAGATGAACTGCTGTACAGTCATCAAATTTTGTAGTACCAGTAGCTAGTGCTGTAGATGTCCCTTTTACTGTTATTCCCATTTCTCTGTCCTTAATTATTTTGCATAATATCTAAGACTTTCATTAAGCCTTCTGGACTACTGTCCAGTAACTTTTCAACTTTAGCCTTAGTATCAGATTTTTTAATTCTTTTATCGAATGACTTAGTAATCATATTGGCAGTTTGCATATCAATCATCATCTGTTTGCCATTCTTAAACTTAATTTTTTGAGCCTGTTTATCTTTAACTATCTTACGTAAAGTGTCTAAAACACCTTCATCTAACTTTTTTTTTTCGTCTTCTACTTCGACTTCTTCTTTGATACTTCCGTTAAAGATATGATCTTGTCCTCTAGGCTCAGCATCAGATTTAGTAACTTTATGTTTAGCTACAAATTCTTCTTCCCCTTTAGAACGAGGCTTATATTTAATTGCTTCATCATCAGAATCTTTCGGTGCTATGTAATCTTTAGCATCGGCTTCGCCAATGAAATTACTGAACTTCTGTAGTCGCATCTGTTGGTTCCTCTACTGGTTCGGCTGTCGCTACTTCTGGTTCTACAGTAACTTCTGGTTCTACTTCTTGAGTTTTCATAAAGTTAGCCGCAACATCTACTCTTTTTAGTTCTACTGCTTGTGCTACTCTATCTGCCATTAATTTATTAACAGCATTTTTAAACTCACCTGAATTACCAGACATTGCAAAATTTACTGCATCTGCGGAAGTGTATTCTTTCTCAGCCATAATTTATTCTCCTATAACATATTTATAATTGTTTATTCCTCAGTTTCGCCTTCAGTCTCCAATTCATCATCGGATTCTTTCTCACCTTCAATTTCTTGATCTATTTTTTCAATATCTTCTTCAGTTTGCTTTAAAACATTCTCTCTAATCCACTTTTGAGAGAAATATCTTCCTGTATATTGATCTATATCTTGTAATAAAGTCATTCTTTCTCTTAGAATTTCACCATCTCTTAATTCTGAAAAGTGATTATCTTCTTGAAAGTCAAACTTTAATAAATCTTTTACTTCAGCCCATTCACCTAAAGTCATAACACCCTTGAGCATAAGTTGTTTTTCTAATAAAACTAAAAATAATTCTGAGAATTTAGAACGTAATCTATTAACAAACTTAGAAAATTTAATTTCATCTCTTGTTATTTCAGAATTTCTACCAACATTAAACTGTGTATCTGTCTCTAATCGTGAGATAGGTACGTTTAATGATTCATAAAGCTTACGTCTAAAGTATTGTACGTCTTCTAATTCACCAAGATTTTGTCCACCTGGTAAAGTAGTAATTTCAGTTCCTCTTCCACCCTCTCTTCTAGGGAGCCAATAATCTTCTAGCATAGTGAGAAATTTTCTATCATCTCTTACTTCACCAGTATTAGCATCATACACAAGTTTGTTCTTGTGTTTAATCATCATATCTCTTAGGTATTGTTCAGCTTTTTGCTTCGGTAAATTACCAACATCAATGTAGAATATTCTTCTTTCAGGTGCTCTAGCTAATCTGTAAATAACAGTAGCATCTTCTAGCATTCTTAACTGATTAAGTGGTTTAATAGCTTTATGTAAGTGTGATAGTACAGAATAGTTTCTAGTGTCTAAAACTCCACTATGACAATAGGCTATGGCATCTGGTGCAATTTTAAGTCCAGAATTACTATCATTAACGCCTTTGTTTTGATATAGATAAAACTCTTCGTATTTCTTATCAAATACTTCTTTCATTAATGCCGCAGAGTCTATCTTAGCTTTTGGATCTCGTACTGGCTTTTTAACTTTTTTGATTTTTCTTGGATCAACGTAACGTAATTCTTTGATACCTAATCTAGGACTTTTTAAATCTATAACGCAATGAAAATATATTCTTCCGTCTACGTACCATTTACGAAAGATTTCATATCCTTTAGTGTTCATTTTGAGCATCTTCAGAATAGAATCAAACTCCATACGTATGAGTTCTTTGATATCTTCTGAAAGATAACCTTCTTCAACATCGTCCATGTTGATTTCTACAGGCATTTGATTGTCATCAACAATAATAGCCTCGTTGATGACATCATCTATTGCCCGTTCAGCCTCTGGTTGCAGAGACATTTCTCTGTATTTTGTTATAAGGGCTGATTCATTTTTGATTTTATTTTCAAGATCAACTGTTGTTCCGAATGCTCCACCTTCAGCGATAGTTAAAGAACCATCATCATTAGATGGGGGAACAAATGAAGGTAGATTCTGAGCATCTTTGTCAGGCCTACCTATACGAAATCCGAATAGTTCAACTGCTTCTCGCAGAAAACCCTTTCTTTCTCCTGCCATATTATATCCTTTACGTGTGTCTAATCATATATTTATGACTCACGAAATCACTTGCTAGAATTAAATTCCGCCTGCATTTCCTGTAGTACCACCTGATACTTCCCAATAATCATACTGAAAAGTTACAGTATATTCTTGGATTGTTTCGGCGTCCCAAGCCATATCTATAGTAGACACTTCTGATGGATATAATCCGACAAAGTTGTATACTCGTAGAATTTCGCCAGTTTTAGAATACTGAGTTACCTGTGCTGAAGCTTTATACAGAGTTGGAGCAGAACCACCAGTAGTTCTCAAGTTACCTTGAACACTATTGATAGAGTGATTCCATTGTTCCATTGCATTTCTGATTGTCATATCTTCATCATTAATGATAGTAGGACTCCATTCTGCGTATGTTCTATTACCCGCTATCTTAATCTGTCTACCAAAATATGGAACTTCAATAGTTCCTAAAGTAGCCGCAGGTATTTGAGCCCCCTTACACATAAAGGGGACTTGAGCATCAGCAACTCCGTTAATCGGGTTTGTAATATTCACTTGAAAAAGTGAGTTTCTTGCACCACCCGACTTTAAGGCACCAGAAAATTCGTTTACATTAAAAGCCATTTTTTTATCTCCTGTCTACCTATTTATGTTGCTTTCCCTACAATTTCTGAAAATTCTATTCCAGAACGAACTGCAACAAAGTTAAGTTGAATGTAGTTTATTGAACGTGCTGGTTTAACATAAATGTCTCCAACAAATTCGTTTCTATCGATTACTTCACCCGTATTGTTAGTGCCATCACAAACAACAGCAAAGTCTGTAATACCTCTTCGCCCTTGAACATCTCGTAAGAAAGGCTCTACTAAGTTTTTGAATTGTGAACGTGTGAAAGTATCATTAAATTCAAATAGAGTGAATTTAGCGGCAGTTGAGATAGCTTTTTCTAGAACTATAAACAATCGTCTTACATTAATTCTATCGAAAGCACTAGGTTGAGCCAACATAGTTTTATCACCGAACAATACAGTACCTTGTCCAGGGAATGTTACTACTGGGTTAACACCCTTCTTGTATAGTTCATCTCTATCTGCTTTTGATGGATTGAATGCTAGTTTGATACAATTCTTAACATTACCTCTATTAAAGCCTGCTGGTGAATACCATGGATCTCTAGTTAAGTCTGTTTGAACCATAAGCCCTGCAGTATCTCCATTTAAAGGAACATATCTATATACATCATTATATTTGTCATACTGATATTTCCATCCAGAGTCCATAACTGCATAAGAAGAACTAGGTAGTGTATCTCTATATGCGATAATGTCTGTTCTTTCTTTACCAGCATAAGAGTTGTTATTAACACAATCTGCTCTTTCAGGTGATACAACTGCTACACAGTCTTTTCTTGAACCAGCTATGTTAGATATCATATGTGTAGCTACAGTTACAGCATTTGCTGAACCGAGTATAAGTGATATATCAACATCTTCTGCTGATTTAAACTTATCTAATCCTGCAATTATGGCAGAAGTTCCAGGACTAGTACCATCTATTCCCTTACTCATAATATTTGTTACAGGTAGAGCCGCAGCCGCATAAGATATACCAGAACCAGCTGTTCCGTCATTTGTAGAACCAGCTATTTTTCCAGAATTTGTTAAGTTAGTGTTGTGGGCTCCCCACCAAATCCAAGATGATTGTTGATTGATTACATCTTTGTAGTAGTTTCCTCCACCTTGTTCTGTTTTGGCGTCAGAAGCTACTGAGACATTTTCCCAAACTTCTAATACTTGTCCTGCAGAACCAGAGATTTCTCCTCCATGATCGGCAACTACAACGTGTATTGCATCTCCAGTTGAGTTAACTGTATTTGCGTGTGTAGTAGTCGTAGGTGCATTGTCTACACTATTAAAATATTCCCATCTTCTTGTAATTGCTACTGCACTTCTAGTAACAGTATTACCTGTGTAATTACTATCTAGAGTGATTGTGTTACCAGACATAGATGCTATCTTACAACTGTGCTTATCTGGTCCTAGTAGAACTAAATCTCCTACAGCGAAACTATTTCCGGGTGTAAAAGAGTTAGTATTAATTTTTAATGATTTTGTGTTCTGTGTTATTGAGTAGGTTTGTGCTACTGTTACTGCACTTTCATATGCCGCTTTTCCTTGACATACAGATACTTTTAAACTATTTCCCATTATTCCAGGATATTTTGCTATCCAGTCACCATTATTAGACGCATGGGTGAAAGCTTCTTCATAGTGTGTAGTATTTTTAACATATGCACCGACTGAACCAGTCACGGCATTTTTAGCTGTTGAAGAGTCTACTACTCGTACTGTAAATAAGGAATTACCATAAGATAAAAAGTTTGCCGCAGTAAAGAAGTCACTAGCTGTATTAGAATTGGGTTTTGAGAAAGTTGATACTAATCTATCTTCGCTATCGATTAATACTCTCTCTTCAACAGGACCCCATTTAAAATGTCCAGCTAATGCCCCGGTTGTAGTTGAAACTGCAGGCACAACAGTAGTAAGATCAACCTCACTAACATTAACTCCAGGTGATACTTGAAATGCCATTGTTTATCTCCTTTAAGATTTATACCAAGATTTTTTGCATTTAGTTTGCTTTATTACACTAATATTTATAAAAAACACTTTTTAAGTGATTTAGATTCTATACCAGTTATCTTTGTTTTTACTGTTGATAAATTCTTCAATATCAGCTTGATTGTGTACAATTCCTTGCTCAGGCTGTCCATCATCTACAATTGCAAAGGGTAAAGCTTGTTCCTCTAACATTCTTAACTTATCATCATAGATTCTTTGTCTTATATCTGTATCAGTAATGTCTCTAAAATATGTTTGCTTGGCTAGCCAAGAAAATAAAACACAACACATTACTAAATCGTCATGAGAACCCTCTTCAGCTTCATAGCTTCCATTTCTACTTATAAAAGTAGATAACTCTACTATCAAGTCATAGTCTTGTATAATAAATTTATCTTGTTCAACTAAATCTTTTAGATTAGAACAACCTATTCTTTTGACTTGTTTTGTTGTTCTTATTCCCATAGATGTAGAACCAGAAAATCCACCACTTATTTGTTGTCCTGCTCTACCTTTAAGAGTAGTTGACAACATATTTTCATACTCTAAGTCTTGATGTAAAATATCTGCCACTTGTTGTCCTATATCATTAACTTCAACAAGAACAAATGCTTGATTGTAATGCATTCCCACATTGTATATAATTGTCGGATATACAAGAGGTGACATATCTTTACTTCTAAACTTTGCTACTAATTGATATGGCATTTTTGTTATATCTACTACAACAAATGCAGAGTAATCTAAACCAACACCTCTTGAAACATCAACAGACATTGCATATGTGTGTCCCTCAATAGCATCTTCATATACATCTACTTCTTCCCAAACTTTTCGTGGTTTAACGTGTGCAAGATTTTTTAATTTAGTTGGGTGTATAAGTGTACCAGCAGAACCTAGAAATTCACATTCAAATTCTTGTCTAAACTGTTCATCTGAAGTATTTGCTATCGTTTCTAATTTCCATTGTTCATCTCTTCCTGGTACTTGGCCCCAATGTACTTCGATAGGCACATATTTACTATTCTTTTCTTCTGCATCAGTCCACATCTTATAGAAATGATTCATACCATTCGGTGTAGATACGATAATAACTTTCGAACTTTGTCCAGAAGATATCGTAGGATAAACAGAACTGAAAAACTCTTCAGCCATATTATTACCCACAAATGCAAATTCGTCTAAGAATATCAGATTGTAAGAACCACCACGAATAGCTGAAGATGATGTTGCGGCTGATACAACTTTAGAACTATTCTCTAATTCTATGTTACCTTTATTCCATACAACAATTCCTTGCTGTAACCATTTTGGTAAGTATTCATATGCTAATTGTATTTTACCTAACAAATCTCTTGCAAGAGAACCTTTGTTAGCAAGAATGGCTATGTTCTGACTATCATGGAATAATATTAGCCATAATATGTAAGCTGTAACTGTTGTTGATTTTCCTGATTGTCTTGGTAGTTTACATATACTAAAACGATTATTATTAAATGTATTAACCATCTCTTCTTGAAAGTCATACATTTCAAAGGGTATTAGTCCTCTGTCTACGTTAATAATCTTAACATAATTCTTTGCAAAGTATACTGGATCTTTAGAACATTTTAGAAATTCGTTTACACTATCTTTAGTATATTCAACTTGTACACCCTTTGCTTTAAGATTTGGATTTCCAAGATACGTATTAGTTGGCATTCGTTTTTCTATCTTCTATGTTTCTATCTCTTTCGTTTATAAAAACTCTATTTTTTAAATGTTCTTCTGCTATATCATCTTTAGATTGTCCGTGATAAGCAACTGCGTGATGTTCATCAATCATCTTTAGATTTATATTATGTGTACCACCATACCATAATTCTCCAAGTATTCTACCAAACTTTCCCTTAGCATCATAAGTTTTTGTTCTCAAAGTGACATCACCTGCTGTTACCCATTTAGTAAGAAATTCTTTAGCTTTTAGTCCATACACTTTCTCTTCAGCATCACTTGTTCTAGATTCGGGTGTATCGATACCGTGAAGTCTTACTCTTTCTTTATGTAACCAAACTCCGAAACCCAAATCGATATCAACATCAACAGTATCTCCGTCAATTACTTTTACTACTTTTACATTATATTCGTACATTTCATCTCCCGTTTATCATTTTTTGAAGTTCAGCAGTTGAACCAACAAACAATGCATTTGTTACTTGTTGAGGTTGTTCTTTTTCATCTTCTTTCTTTAAGTCTTTAACTTTCTTTTGAATCTCTAGTAAGTCTTTATTCGCATCTACAAGTGTCTTGGTAAGTTGAGATACAACTTCAAATGCTCTAGGGTGTTCACTAGCTTTCGCTAAGTCAATTAAATTATCTAAAGCTTCTGTACCCTTTTCAATAACTCCGTACAAATTTTCTCTTGCATATTTGTAATCGTTATCTACATCTTCAGGTACATTAACTTCTGTTTTTTCTTTTTCTACTTCCACTAAATCAGTTCCCACTTTGAAAACATCATTTAGATTATCTGTCACATTATTTTTCATTGAAAGAAATCTTCCCTATCAAAAGCAAATCCATAATTAGAGTTTGCTGATATTTGGTTTATAGGAATACTAGCTGAACTATTTGATGTCGGCTGTCCATTCGCTAAAAGTCCTGGTGTTAAAGTTATTTTTTGTAGTTTATCATCTGTTGTACTGATAACTACATTTCCAGTAGCAGTATTACTAGAAGGGATAAACTGATTAACATAAGCCCTACGAATAATACCACGATTAGTAACAGGTCCAAATATATATCCTTTTATTCTAAATTGAAATGTATATATTATTGCTCTACGAGTTTCAAAATCACCATCATATGAATCTTCTATTGTCATACCAGTAAGCACAGTAGGAATATCTACGTATTGATTTAATTCTTTAACTATCTTTACACTATTTGTCCACTCTGGACGAAAGTATGGTAATATCTGTTCTACTACTTGTACTGCATCTTCATTGTTTGCGAACATACCATAAAGAACCATATCAATATCATATGGAGCTGGAGTCCAAGTTTGTCTTAAAGTATTGTTTCCTCCACCTTTACCAACTTGTTTATGAGAACGACTTAGTACTCTTTCTGGAGCGTAAAGCATAGATTCAATTTCGAAAGATAATCGAGGTAACACCATTGCTATCTCTCTTCTACCATCTGGATCACTTCTAAGTTTTGCTAGATATTTTTCTTTTGGGCCGTATGCAATGGGTACACGTATCTGTTGAGTACTTTCGCCTGCTTTATTGAAACGTACTACATCTATATCATTAAACATATTACCAAACATGATAATATATTTACGTATGGCGCTATGATAGTGAAATTGTCCAAACATTACCAATCAGTCCCTTCACTAAATGGATTCCGTTCTGTAAAGTCTAAGAAACCAGTTTTCTCTGTTTCGAAAAATGTATTATTCGCTGTAGTATTTTCGTGTGTTGTATTAGCAGTAGCTTCTAATAATAGTCCACTATTATCTTCAAGTTTAATACCACCTGCAAAAGTTTCTACAGTAAATGTAACAGATGGCACATACGGAGTACCATTAACATTGACATAACCTCTTCCAGCACTACTCATACTAACACTAGTAACTCCTGAACCAGTTAATACAGGTGTCCCTGTGGCTGTTTGTCGATCAGGTGGATTAGCAATATTAACTGTTGGTGGATTTTCATAATATTTACCACCTTCAGTAATTGTAATACTTGTAATATTTCCTTGACTATTAGCTGTAGCTGTTCCAGTTGCCGCAAAATGTATAGCATTATTTGGAGCGGCAATTGTTATTGTAGGTGCTGAAGTATAACCACCACCAGCAGATTGAACAGTTAAACTTGCAACACTATGATTAGCATTAAGAGAAGATGTTATAACAGCATCTTGTCCAGTTGGAGAAGCTGAAACTGAAACAGATGGTGGTTGTAAATAAAATCCACCTGCTTGAGTAATATTTGTTCCTGTAACAGCCCCACTTGATATTGAAGCTGTTGCTGTTGCGTTTAATCTCTGTGTTGTTTCTGGATCTGAGAATGTTACTGGAACATTTGCTATATATCCAGAACCATATTGATTTGTATTTAATGTTGCACCCGTTACTGCACCACCTGATATTGTTGCTGTAGCTAAGGCTTTCTGTGCCGCGGGAGGGGCTCCAAATGTAACTGATGGAACAGTTGCGTAATCTCCAGGATTTGATACTGTAACACTACCAACTCCACCATTTGAGAGTATCGCTGTACCAACTGCTCTTTCTTTATAAGTTTCAAGAAGTACTTGAAAGTTAAGTACGTTGATAGTGTGTCTTGCGGCCAGATCATCAATCGCTTTGATACCTGTTTCAACAACTTCGTGACTGTATTCGAACAATTCACAACGTAAATCATACATCTGTAAAGAACCCATTTGATAGAATATTGGTTGCTTATCTACATATTTAATTTCGTAAAGCTGTCCTGTGAGTGGAAAGAATATTAAATCACCTTCCATTGGACGTTGTATTTTATCGCCTTGCTCGTCTAACTTAATAGCACCTTCTGGTATTTCTTCTTGATATCTTCTATGTGATACTGAGAAAGTAATCTGATCTCTAACTTCTAGATTAAACTTTGATAGAAACTCACCCTCGCCATCAAAACCCTCTACGTTCTTAATATACATTTCTATTGGATATGCACTATCAAATTTAGATAATACATCTTCACCAAACAAATCATCTTCTTTTACGAGTTGTCTTGGAATATAGAAATTGTCATAGCCATAAATCTTAATTGATTCGATTATTAAATCTTCAATTAGATTCTGTTGCCCACTATGAGCATTATTATTAAAATAAAAATTAGTTGGCATTTAAATTATCCAATCATGTCCATTACGGGCATTGAAAACTTTGATATTATTTCTTCTTCTAATCTTTTTATCTCTTCTTCAGCTTCGCCCCATATAGCAGAACCATTAAATTGTACACCACCAGGGAGTTGCATACCTTCAAACTTCTTGAGATTTTCTCCCCATTGACGTTTGATAAGTTGTGTTGTATATTGTCTTAACCACCAATCTCCCCAAACAGAAGTGTGTGTATCTGGATTTAAAACTTTATAACACTCTACAATAAGATATTCACCAGCAGTTACTTTTGCGTCCCAGTCCATATCTATATAAAGTTTATCTGTATGTCTATTGAAACGTATACCTTGTTGCCCTACAAATATCTCTTGCATCAAGGCAATATTTTCCATATTGGTATAGTAACCAGAGAAGGCCGACTTGCTCCAGTCGAAAACTTCGTTTAATGTTAACTGATATCTAAGATTAAATAGATTGTTTGCATTGAGTCCTGTTCCAACTGGAAAAACTCTGATGATACCACTAACAGTTGATGGTATATCAATATATTTGTTTGTAATATTTGCTGTTGTTATAGTATGCTTTAAAAAATCTTTTTCAGTTCCGTCATAATGATAATCTCTATAGAAAGCTAAAGCATCATCAATACGATCATCTACTTGATCATCATCAACATTTATTTCAACAACTGGGTGTCCTAATCTTCTAAGACAGTAATCCTTCAATGTTGTTCTTGAATTGGGAGTTGACATAATTTTTCCTTACTTATAATTATGTCTCTATTTATAATTATAAAATAGACTGTGTAAGCCTTAAAGTTTGATCATCAATTTTAAATAAGTCGTTCATATGTCCAGTTTTATGAGTTGGTACACCAGATTTAGAATATGTTTTATAATGTGCAGATAAGTGACTACCAGCATCATCACCATCTGTAAATGTTACCCCATTTTGATTTCCACCTTGCGAACCACCGATTGTTGGGTATCTAGCTTTATCACTTAATCTTATTCCAAATATCTTTCCGTTAAAACATTCAGCACCAGTATTCCAAGCACCTATATCTACTTGTCCAGTCATTGAATGAGAGTTTGATATAGTTGTAGTATCTTCTATACCATCATGGAATAATTTCCAAACATTACTTGCGTTTCTTACTAATGCAATATGATACCAAGTACCTGTAGCAGTAGGTGTCCAACTAAAGTTTGCACTACCACCTGAATTATAAAATCTTATTTTATTAGCTACTTGATAATAATATATCTGACTACCATTAATAGTTACAAGAGTTTGACTTGAAGCGAGTGTGTCGAAATTAAACCAACCTTCAATTGTATATTCTCCTGTACCACCAGTCGCTACATTTGAATATCTTATAAAGTTACTATCCGTACCAGGAAAATCTCTACTTTTTTGTCCACTAGAAGTAAATGGAAGAGTTGAACTTGCAGGAACAGTTCCTAAAACTGTAGGAGAACCTGATAAAGAATTTTCTTGACACGTTATTAACTCTGTATCTGAATCAGTTGTAAATTTAGCTGTGGGCTTTGAAAAATAAAATCTTTGTGTAAATTTATTACCTTCAGGTGTTGTTCCAGTATCGTCATCAAAAGCACAATTAGTTAAGTTTACAGCTCCATCTACACCACTATAACTACCAGTAACATCATTGTAATTTACAAAAGAACAATTAATAAAATTGCAAACTGGTGTAGTAATATTACTATTGTTATATTGCCAACTAAATCTTGAGTTACTACCAGTAGAAGATGGGTTATATGTTGTTTGACTTGAACCATCTTGTCTAAAATCAAATAATACATTTTGAAAAGAACAACCACCTTGTCTTCCATATGGATCACCAACCATAGCTTCTACATAACTACTTCCGCTATAAACATCTCTCCAGAATGTTAGATTAAACATTTTTCTCCAATATGTTCTAGCTGGTGATGCCCCACTTGCGGTATTATAAGATGAGGCTGTTTGAGCATCTAAAACTTTTGTAGATGTTCCAGTACCAGCTGTGTGCATTATAATAATATATGTGGGATCTGCACCTGATCCTGCAATTGCAAAATGCTTACCATCAAATATATCACCAGCATAAGGAGTATCAAAATTTGTATTATTAATATCTACTGTAAAATATCCATAACTTGATCCAGCTTTTGGGTTTAATTTAACAATATCACCACTTTGTGCAGTAGATGTTAGCATAGTAGTTAAATCTATAGGAGATGCTCTTGTTCCACCCGCTATAACTCTTTCTGTACCACCTGTCCCAGAATCTGAAATTCCTGTACCACTAAGATATGCATTTTTAAATGCAAGATATGGTGTGTATGTTGCTTCTAATGTTGCAGTAGCAGTACCAGTATTAACCTGATCAGTAGCATGAATAGTTACAGAACCACTCCATTTACCCTCGTTTGCTTTTACATTTGTAATTCTTACATGGTTATTAGATGCAGTATGGACAAGTGTAGCTGTATTTGTATCTGCAATACCAGAGTTTGATATTGTAACTGTAATTGGTTTTGTATCATCTGTAACTGTATATGTTAAATCAGCTACATTACCACTTGTTCCCATTTTAAAATCAGTTGCATTTAATGTCACAGCTGGAATCGCATTTTGATCTTTTAAATAATACCAACCAGAACCATTAGATATAAAAACTCTATTTTCTGCTAAAGTATAAGCTAAAGAACCAGCTCCTTGTGAAGCGGCTAGTGTGTTAGTTAATGCGGCCTTGTTTGCTACATTTAATGTACCTTTTGCGACATATCTTTCTGTACTGTAAGTTGACATTCTAATTACCCACCCTTATCGAATATAGCTTGTATTTGTGTTTGTGTTAATGCACCATCGTAAACTTGTATGGCATCTAGAGCAGATGGATAATTCATACCACCATAACCATAACCTGTTCCTATTTTACTCACTCTATTATAACTTGTACTACCAGAAACACTCTTATCTGAAATCTCTTTTGTCATTGTGTCACTAACATCACAATATGCATCAACATTATTATTTGATTTGTGTACAAAAGCTAACATACGCCAATTACCATCTATCATAGATACAGAATTAGAACCTTTCGTTGCAGAGCCACCTCCACAAACACATATTATACCATCTTCTAATCCAAATCCCATCCAAACAGAACCTGTATCATCACCGAAGATAGGAATACCTGGTGAGTATGCACTATTTGTACCATTATTCTGTGTTCCTTTGTACCAAACTATAAATGTTTTATCGTTACTACTATTAGCATTTGCTAATTCACCCATTGTTAAATAAGCACCCGAACTAGTTCCACTTAAATATCCACTATTGAGAGTACCACCCGTTTGGTTACTATATGATGGTGAACCAGTTACAGTCGGAGTATTCCAAGATCCTGTTTTACCCATAGCACCACCATTGAAAGTTAAACCTAACAATCGAGTTGTACCAGATGGTTGATGAAGTTCTTCAGTATAAGAATAAGTTATTGTTGCAGTTGCTTGTCCAGTATTACTCTTAGAATCTTGAGCCGAAACTGTGATATTAAATGTCTTATTTGTACTTGCTACTCTATTAACACGTATATGATTATTTGAAGTAGTATGGGTAACTGTAGCATCATTAGTATCAGCAATACCTGAATTAGCAACTGTAATTGTAAGAGCGGCATTCGCTGTAACATCATCATTGACAGTATAAGTTATATCAGCTATAGCACCACCATCTGCACCTCTGGTAAAAGATGTACTATTTAAAGTTACTGTGGGATTTTCATCAACTGAATCTAATCTAAACCAACCAGTACCATTTGAAATATAATAATCTTGTCCTAGTGTAGAAAATGCAGTATCTCCATTTGTTAATCCACTAGTGGGTAAAACACTACCATTTGCATAAGTCAAAGCTTTTCTTGTTTGATGTCTTATTGTTGAATACGTTGACATATTTTCTTCCTAATGTTTTTGAAAACCAGTGGGCACGGTACCAAGAATATTTCCACCAGTTCTGAAAAAACCTTTAGAAGTTCCAGAACCACCACTTGAGCCAGAACCAAAATTAAAAACAATATCTCCTCCAGCACTACCACTTAAATCGTGTCCATTTCCAGCAGTCCCAACATTTGAAGCGGGTGCACCACCGGCACTCCAAGTAACAGTTCCTGTACCATCAGCACTAATACCTACCCAACATTTTCGTGATGTTGAATTATAAGCATAATGAAAAACAGAACCAGCCGCAGTTCCTAAGTTTGAGCCTGCCCCAGGTGCATACATTTGTGCAGAAGCACCATAACAATTAACTGTACCCGTAGTATTATAACCAAAACTACCCATAGATGTTCCACCATATAAGCCCCACATTGAATATGCTCCAACGGCACCACCACTATTTTCAGAATTAGCTAGTGATGTACCTTCATAATCTAATTCAAAATAATAATTACCAACTCTAAGAGGATCACTTCTCCAAGCCTGTGCATTACCACCATTTGTATGCCCAGAAACTGCAAATCCAGAATCGCTACCATTTAATCCTTGAACACCATTCCAATCAGCACTCCAAGAAAGTTCACCTGGAAAAGTTATTTCTTGTCCTGCTTGTTTTAGATATACTGTTTTTGTAGTTGTAGCAACACCATCATTAACTGATAAAGTAAAGTTAAATTCACCACCATAACTACCTCCCATTGCAACTCTTAAATGATTATTAGAAGTAGTGTGTGTAAATACAGCGGCATTCGTATCAGCAATACCTGAATTGGCTAATGTTACAGCAGATAGAGTTGCTCCAGGGCCATCATCAGCAACAGTATATGTAAAATCCATAACATCAGACTTACTATCATATAGAGAACGGCTTTCAGAAGTTGAATTATCAACTGCTCCAGCCCTTGTTATTGTGATAGTTGGAGCATTAGAACCTTCTGATAGAATAAACCAAGCACTACCATTCCAACAATATAACTTTCTATCACTTGTAGTATATGCTGTTTGTCCTTCAACTAATCCAGTTGTAGGTAAAGCGGCTAAATTTGCATACAATAAATGTTCAGGTTCATAACGTATACTTTGATATACTGCCATATTATTATCTCTCTGCTAAGAGCCAACCTTGAGCGGCATTATAATAAACTAATCCAAAGGCTGCCCTATTTGTTGATATTGTTAAGTTAGAAGCATCACCTTGTATTTTATGACTGTTTCTATTAACTGTAATATTATTTGTACCTGCTTGTCCTGTAGCATCTACAATTCTTATTTCATCACCTATTGTAGCAGAAGCTGGTAATGTAAGTGTTCTAGCGGCCGCACAATCAACAAGATAACCTTTACTTGCGGCAAGTGTGACATTTGAAGAACAGGCTTCGTAAGCTACTCCACCTGAACCAGAACCACCGGCACTATTGATATTAAATGATCTTAATGCTAGAATATCTCCAGAAGCAGGTGCTCCACCTTGGAAAGTTATATTTGGATTTGCATATGTATAGTCTGTTGTAGGACGTTGTACAATACCGTTAACTGTTACAATCACATCATTTACAGCAGAAACAGGATCAGCTAACTTATATACTGTATTCGAACCATTACAAGTGAAAGTTTGTACATTTATACCAGCTTTGTTTGTAAGTCCTCCGTTAAAGCTTCTAACCATAACTGCTGTACCAGAAGCAGGGGCTGTACCAAATGTAACTGTTGTTCCTGATACTGTATAATCAGTTGTGGGCCTTTGTAACAAGCCGTCTACAGATACTATAATGTTATTTGCTAGATTTGTAGTTATAGGTGATGTAAATGTTGTAGCTGAACCAGAAGCAGTTGCGACAGTCATATCGCCCCCAAAATTTCCATTAGCACCTATAGTTGTACCAGTTGCAGAAATTGTTAGAGTGTTATTAGCATTATGTCCTGCTATTTGAATATTATTTCCTGGTTGAATATTCAATCTTTGTGTGGCGCCTGTTGCTACAATAGTATTTCCAGAATTAATTGCTATTGATGAGAAAGAGTTACCACCTGCTCCACCAGTAATTGTGATTGTTTTAGTAGTACCTGTACCACTGGCTGTAACTGTTGAACCTACGAAATTCAATGTTGTAGCCGCAGTTGATAATGAACTACCTTCTTCTTGAATTGTTAAAGAACCACCAACTGTCCCTGGAGCCCATCTACTATTACTATTATCCCATACTAATGCTTGTCCGTCAGATGGTGATGCAGTATGCACATTATTTAATGCAGATATATTAGCCGCGGCTATTCTTGCATCTGCTCTTGCATTTGTATAGTATAAGTTTGTTGAACCTTCAGTATAATGATCTGTTGTACCTTCTGTAAGAGAAGAAGCAACTGAACCCATATGAGCATGAGAAGAACATTGATAGTAAAGAACAGGTGGAGTTGCATCTGTTACAACAATTTGTGTGTATGCACCTGAACTACCTGCTGTTCCGTTTGTTGTTACTCCCGTTGTGTATGCTGTTGTCTTGGCCGCATCTAGATAAAATCTTAAAGGGTGAGAAGAGTTTGTATTATCTGCTTGATCAAATCTATATGTCATATTCGGTGCAAAAATCAAAGATGGAGATTCTTTACCATCTATGAAGAAAGCACTAGAAGAACCAGTACCTGTATAAGGGTGTGCTGAAGTTTTACTTGCAACTGTAACTGTATGAGAATGTTGTTGTGCTGGATTTTTAACTAATAAAGTTTCAACTTCAACATTCGTTAAATCGGCAGCCGTAATTGATGCTGAAACGGCATCAACATAAGCTTTTACTGATTGTTGTGATGGAGGACGAGTAGCACTATTAGTACTCATATTATCTTCATCAATTAGAGATAATGCAGATGCATCAACATAAGCTTTAATAGATTGTTGTGTAGCAAGTGCTGTCGCTGAGTTAGAACCCATAGCATCTTCGTCTAAAATATCGGTAACTGTTGTTGCTCCAGTACCACTTAAACCATCAAACTCTACTGTACCTGTTACATTAATACCACCAGTTGTTGTTTCAAATTTTTGAGAACCATTATATTGAAGAGTAACACCAGCGGCTGTTTCAAAAAATGCACTAGTTTTAGATTGATCAACACTACTAACTCGTACATCAGTACCTGCAAGTCGTAAGATACCTGTGTCGTTTTCTATTCTTGATTCACTACCAGTATGATAGATACTTAAATCTTGTCCATCACCAAAATTCAATCTATCATCTGTTGAAGCACTACTATCACGAAAATTAATCAGTTGCCCGTCTGTGTCTAGTGTACCACCCAATGAAGGTGTAGTATCTTCACTAAGATTTTGTAAAGCTGAGATTGTAATTGTTTTAGTAGCACCTGTTCCAGAAGCAGTTACTGGAGTACCAACAAAATTTAATGTTGTTCCAGAATTAGATAGAGAAGAACCTTCTTCTTGAACTGTTACTCCACCAGCACCGAAATCTGTATAAGAAGAACCATCATTTGTAAACTGCCATTTATCAGTACCTTCATTCCATCTAATAGCAACATTAGTAGCAGAACCTCTTTCAATTTCGATACCACCATTTTCAGAAGGAGTACCAGATTGATTACTATTAATTGTTATTAAATTATCAGCAAGTTTTATTGTTTCTGTATTAACAGTTGTACTAGTACCTGCTACTGTTAAGTTACCAGATACAATAACATTGTGTGAAAATGTAACTTGTCCACCAACACTTTGTTCAGCTCCAGCCGCATTACCAGTTTCAAGAAATAGTGTAGTAGCATTTGCAACTTGCAATCTATCACTTATTAATGTTCTGAGTGCTGTATTTGTTGCAGTTAAATTAGTATTAACTAATGTTGTTCTGGCAGTTTCAGCCGTAACTAAACTTCTGATTGCTGTATTTGTTGCAGTTAAATTAGTATTAACTAATGTATTTCTATTTGCTTCAGCAGTTATTAATGCACGTAATGCCGTGTTTGTTGCAAGTACTGTAGTATCGTCTGTACCTCCTGCACCAGTGGCTAACATTGCACCAGTTATGGTACCTGCCGTTATTGTGTTATTTGCGTGAAGTTTTGCGTTTGAACCGAAAACTACTGTTGATGGTGAGTTTACTGCCAAACCATGCTTGGCTACGAATGCTTTTGATGATGCCATTAGAGTTCCCTATCCGTCTAATAGATTATGATTTTCTTTCTATTTATAAGAAACTAAAGTGCATCAATTTTTAATTTATCATTCGCATTTTTAATATAGTTTAGAATATCTAGTCTACCCATTCCTGCTCTAGTTGAATTTTCTAGATAATATTTATTGATGTATATTATAAAAGCTTCGATATCTTTAGGGAAACATTCTCCACCAAATCCTAATTCTCCATCAGAATTGGGAGCTTTCATATGACTTGGTCCAATATTTTTCATTTGTGACAAAGCACCAACCATTTGTTCATAATTTATTTGTGGAGGTAATTTTCTTTTTAATTCATGAAAAAATGTAACTTTAGTAGCTAGAAAAGAATTATAAGCATACTTAATTGCACTAGCAGTTTGTCTATCTGTTTCATAAAATCTTTTATGATGAAACACTTTCTTCCAAAAATCGATATTCTTTTTAGATGTTCCACCCACAACAAAGATTTCTTTTGTTTCAAAATCTTCTTTTGCGTGTTTAGTCCGTAAAAATTCTGGACAATATGTTACATTGTCGCTATATTCTTTTATGAGATCGGGTGTTACAGTACTTTTTAATAATACTGGCTTTGATGTTCCTATTTGATGTAGTACATCTTTTATTATAGTATCATCACACTCACCTTTAAATGCTCTTAGAGTATCAAAGTTTCCAGGTGCTGGTACACAAATTATAAAAGCATCTGCTTTTGATGATGTTATTGTTAAATCGTTTTCTAAAACTGGATCTATTAAATCTTGTTTTATTTCTTTTGCATTTTCTTCTAAGTAATCGCTTACTGTTTTTCCTACTACTCCGTAACCAACAATACCTATTCGCAAACTCTTCTCCTTAAATCGCTAGAACTAAATCTATGTTCTCTTTTATTAAAAAATAATTCAATATCTCTTTTCTTACATATATCACGGCCAGTAAATTCTTTATCTTTATATTCTTCACCTAATATTCTTATATGTATATCGTACATAGAAAGTATATCTTCTAAATCTTGTTCAGTGGAATATGGTATTATTTCATCAACATATTTGATGCCGTTTAATTGAGTATATCTTTCTACGATTGTTTGTACAGGTGCATTCTTTTCTTTACGATCAATTGTGGGATCAGTTTGTAGTCCACATATTAAATAATCACATTGCTCTTTAGCTTCACGTAACATCTGAACGTGTCCAGCATGAAGTAAATCGAATGTACTACAAGTAAAACCTATTTTCATTTTCATACATAAATCATAACATAAAACTTTATAGTTGTCAACTACTTTTATGAAACTGCTGTTATTCCATATAAGTTTGATTGTGGTACTTGGAAATCTTTATCGTACACAGATTGTCCTTTAACTACTCTCATATTTGATATATATCCTTTGAAAGATTCTGAACCAGCTAGTCCTCCAACAGAGAATACACCAGCAGTACTATTACTAGAATCATCTTGTCCAGTATAAACACAAGAACCATTTATCATTACAAAAGCCTGATTAGCTCCAGTACCTTTTCTACAAACTGCTATATGAGTCCATTTCTTAAAAGGTATTTCAACTGTAGTATCGAAATTTCCACCAGCACCCTTATAATACCACACAAAATGATCAGTAGCCTGTATCGTACTCACTTTTGTTGAGTTATTAGTATTATAGGCCTGATGGCCCCAAAAAGTTTCATTAGCCGCAGAAGTTCTATCTCTCCAAATCCAAGCTTCCATACAATATGCACCTGAACCAAAAGCGAAATCCGCGTGAGAAGGTGTTGTTATATAATCACCAGTTCCGTCAAAATATACAGAATACATACCACCATATGGAGCAAAACTAGATACTGCGGCATTTCCACCAGTTGTCAAAGAATGATTACCTGCTGAACCATCAGTTATAGATGCGGCATGACAAGTTAATAATTTGGTATTTGAAGCTGTAACTGTTTGTCCAGCTTGGAATGATGTTGATGTTGTGAGTGTTTGTCTCTTCGGCTCAAATGGATATTTTGAATCTCTTGTCCATCTAAAATCTCCCATATTGAGATAACTATAATCATCAACCCAATTTTCAGCAGAACCCATAAATAAAGCCTTATAGTAATTAGACATATTCATATTTTCTAGCCATTTATTAGTTAAGACACCATTAACAAAACAATTTGTACTATGGCCTCCTGCGGCGCTATGTTTAATTGCTTGTCTAGTCATTGCTACGTGATACCAAGTATCATCAGAACAAGTTACACTAGAAGATTGTTCCCCACCATTTCCTTCTTTATAGAAACGAAATGTGCTTTGTCTACATCTAATGCCAGGGCCATGAGTCTGTTCACCATAAGTTGTAGTGGGGTGTTGAAATTGGAATATACCACCCTTATCAGCACTTTCTGTATGATCTTCAAAACGTACCCAACACTCTACTGTATAATCTGTATATCCATTTGGAATCCAGAAATTTTCAACATATTCGCCGTTATCGTTTTTATGAATTTCAGCTTTATTATCAAGATCAAATCTACAATGTCTAATTAAAGTGTTATAACTATCGTCTTTTCTCCAAGTAGGTATACCAGAGAATTTTGGATTTGCTGTATCAGAAGCACCAGCCGCATAGCCATAAAAATTTCTCCAAGGTACATGGCTAACAGGATCTATAATACCACCTTCTTCAAAATTCCATAAAACTTTACAATTAGTAGCAGTCATTGAAGTATTAACATTAGTTTCTGATGGATATTTACCACCTGTTTGAGTTAAAGGTCCATTTGGGGGTGTAAACTCTCCAGTATATGCGGCTTGTCCCTTCATATATCTAACATCTGTTATATGTCCAGAGAAACCTGTACCAACATTAAAACCTTCTGAACTAATGGCTTCTGTCGCAATTCCAGATCCTGACTCTGTGGATTTTAATATTCCATTAACATATAATTTAGCAACATTATTAATTCTAGTACCAGCAATGTGATACCAAGTATTGATTTGTAACGGATCTGTCGCTGTGTTCATATCATATTTTGGATAATTGGAATCATTCCATTTACGAAATTGTAACTCGCCGCTAACAAAACCTAACCACATTTTGCCTGATCGTTGGCCAGTCGAATGGGGAAGATTATCACCACATAATATTTGCATATTAAAATTTGATAAGCCAGCAGAATACTGTTCGCCAGTATTGGTAGCATCAGAGTAAAAAGATTTAAAATAAACCCAACACTCAAGAGAAAAATCAGTTGATGCATCTAACTCCATTGCCGAAATTACATCTGCGTGTGTGCTAGACATTATACCATAAAGTCCAGAGCTACGATTTCTAGTTGGAAAAAATGCAGAACCACCGTGTATAGATTTATCCCAAGGTGAAGTCATATTATAAGGTGAAGCAACAATAGCCTCAACTCCACAATGTTGGTAATAATCAGCACCAGTTTGTGTGTTTCTAGGCAAAGAGTTCATATAATTTCTACGAGTTAAATCTTTTGTATTTGATATGTATGGCATTAAACCTGTTCTAAATATTGTAGTACCTGAACTATGATCTGCTAAAGTTTCCGTAGGTGGTGTGAAGGCTGCCGAATAAGCTTGAGCGCCTTTGACAATTCTTACGTCAGCTATGTAACCTTTAAAATAATTTCCAGCACTAGCCTGAGTAGCACCCAATCTAACTGTACCAGAAGTTCTATTAAATGCTTTTACAGTAGTAGATCCGGTAACAGTAGTACTTCCTACTAGAATACCATCAACATATAATTTTAATCCGTCACTAGCATCTCGACATAATGCTACGTGATGCCATTTACAAACATCATAAACACCTATTCCGTTCATATATGCAGGTGAACCAACAATGTCATTACCATCAAATCCACCAGCTTGCCATCCAGTTGATGCATTATATTTTATTCCTACAACATTTTGAGATTGACCTGTCGCCGCCATTTCAAATAATGTTCTAGTACCTGAATTATCAAATGACAAAAACCACATTTCTATAGAAAAAGCACCAGAACCAAATTCAAAATCAGCATTTTCTCCAGGTATATTTTGATCTGTGATATCTAAGTAATCATTGCCTTCAAAATACATACTATAACCTTTTGGACCATAAGGTGAAACACTACCTATAAGCACTTGATCTGTTGAGTTGGACCATGTTAAATTTGATATAGTAGTTCCATTCTGCATGGCAGTCAATGCTGGAGGTCCAGCACCCCACTTTGAAAACTCATTATACTTATCATTGCCAAATGCTGTCAGAGCCGCCCAATCGTATACTGTATCAGGAACTGGCTCTAGAGAACTATATTCTATTGTTAATGAATCTGTTCCAGTATTAACACCATCTGTAGCTGATACAGTCAAAGTTGCTCCACTCCAATCAGTAGCTTTAGTGTTTGTTATTCTAAGAGTGTTATTTGCTGTAGTATGAACTATAGTAGCTTGACTGTTGTTTGAAATACCAGAGTTAGCGAAAGTAACTGTTGTTGGTGTTCCTTCTGGTTCTACTACTGTATAAGTAACATCAAGAGTATTACCTGATGAACCCCCTACTTTAACTTTATCTACACTAAGAGTTATATTTGGAGAAGTATTAACTGTAGTTATTTTATACCAGCCTGAACCATTAGATATAAAAAGTGTATTATTACCACTACTATAAGACAGAGTTCCAGCGGATGGAGCGGGCCATTGTAAAACATCATTATTTGCTACAACTGTAACTGCGGCACCACCTTGAACACCTAAACCAGCTTCGATAACACTTACGTTTGCTTGGGAATCTGTAATCTTTAGATTACCACTATCAGCTCCCATAATAACTCTTGAGGCACCTGTACCGATTGTAACAGTATTTCCTGATGTTTGTGAAAACGGAACTTTTTGTACCATAATTTATACCTTACCTTTTTCTATATTTATCTATAGCAAAACTTTATCTTGCTACGCCTATTCTTGTTATCTTTAAATTCAATGTTCCTGTTGATGCAGGAGTTGCTCTTAATCTAAGTGTTCTTGGTGGACCCACATCTGAGTCTGCCGAGAATGTTACTAGATTTGTTGATTGAATATCTGAAAATTGAGTGTAGTCACAATCTGTGGCTGAAGTCATAGCTACAACAACTGTACAATAATGAAAGTCTGTGCCCTTTGTCGCCATGATATTATAAACTACAGAACTTGTATCTACAGCTTGTACAGAGTCAACAGTTGATATTGACGTTCCCGTTGCAGTTGTTGATATCTGTGAATATTTGTCTGCTAAATCCGCAAATATTCTTGCTTTACTTTTTGCCATTATGCTTTCCTTATACGTGTAGCTTGTATTTTAAGTTTTACTGATGTTGTTGCAGGTTGAACTTTTATTCTACATAAATTATCAGCCACATCAGTAGTTACTGCCATTATGCTTCCATTACTATTTATACGCCCAAATTCTGAAACATAAGATGAACCTCTGTCATGCATAACATTATATGTTCCGAAAGAAACTCCATTTGGATTTGTTGCTTGTATTAGATATTGTGCAGAAATGAAATCTGCAATAGGAAACTGATCTACAACTGTTGCTGACGTATCATCAAAAGACAATATCTCTTTTGTTTTCAGAACTGTTGTATTCGCATAATGAACTTCGTTTTGTGCAGATAGAACTGCTGGTTCTGGTCCATGAGAATCAATTGTAATAACATCATTATTTGCAACAGGTTCTGTGAGAACAACTCTTTCACCATTTACGGCTGTCCAGTCTGTTGTTGCTTTTAGTTTAACACCATTCAAATAGACAGTTGTTTTATTTAATTCATATTCTAATCTTTGTCCAAATCTATCAGTACCATTAAAAGTAGTTTGTCCTTGTGAAGCATTAAATTCAAAAGATTGATATGGATATGCTCCTATAGACTCAATCATTACGACATCATTATTACCTGCGGCATCTTGAAGAACAACAGAACTACCATTCGTTGCAACGAAATCTGTATTTGCTCTTAGTCTAAGTCCGTTTAAAAATACTTTAACACCACCACCTAATGGATTAGCCGCTGTATATGATAATGTTTTACTACCAGCATCTGCACCAGTGATTGTAGTTTGTCCTGCAGTAGTAACATAGTTGAAGTGATCAAAAGTTTCTGAACCATATTGTTCAATAGTGATAATGTTATTGTTAGCAATACCATCTTGAAGAGTTATTGTATTTACATCTGTTTCTACATAGTCAACTGTTGGGCGTAATTTTACACCATCTTTATAAACTGAGACTGAACCGACTGTATAGTTAAGAACACCTTGACTATCAGAAGAACCTTTAATTAATGTTTGTCCTGTATTACCAGTAAAATCCCATTGTTGAACAGCTAAAGAGGCTCTAATAGATACGTTAGCAGTATGTCTTGAAGAACCTTGATAAGCCGCGGCACCAGTAAATGTAACTGGCCCAGTAAAATTAAATTCATTTGATGAAGTAACGGGTTGAGTAAAAGTAACAGCACTATTAAATGTAGCATTCCCGGCAAAAGTAGTATTACCAGTCATAGTTGCGCCAGCAAAACTACCTGATGCTGATGCGGCTCCAAATGATAATGTACCACTTCCGTCTGTTTTTAGAAAATGTCCTGCAGAACCATCAGCATTTGGAAAAGTAAGATTTCCATTTGCTATTTGAAATCCACCAGAACCTACTGTAAGATTATGTGGATTTGATCCAAGTTCGAAAGTGTGAGTTGCGTTTGCGGAATATGCTCTTCCGTCTCTGATGTTTAATGCTAATTCACCAGCGGTGATATTAGATAATGTAGGTACCTTACCCTTAACGGAAGTACGTTTTATCTTTACGACGGAAGCCATATATATGCCTTATTATGTTCAACCCTATATAGGGATATATTTTAATCTTTTAAGTGGGAAGTATAAACTCCCCACTTTATCTTACTCTTTATTTATTAGTAAGTTCCACCATCAATAACACAATCTAGAGTAGCAAGTGCATGGCCTGTTCCCCCGGTATTAAGTGTTGTTGTTGGTTCAGCTTGGTTATCTTTAAACAAGATGTATTTTCCGTCAGAAGCATCTCTTAGAAGTCCAGTATACTTTTGTGTTGAACTTGCATTATATGTTCCGTAGAAACCAATATCAACTGCATCTGCATTTGAGCCAGTCTGATTAGCGGCTAACTTCAATGCTGAGTCATTAACTGTAACAGTTGTTGAAGATACAGTAGTTGTTGTACCACTAACTGTCAAGTCTCCAGTAACAGCTAAGTTTCTTCCTACTGAAACGTCTCTGGTAACAGAAATATCTCCATCTGAGTTTCCAAGAGCAATTGTTACTGCCGCATTTTCTCCACCCGAGTTTGCAATTGTAAAATCATTACCTGCATCTGCAAGAGATTGTACAAAGTTAAAGTCGAGCATACCCGCTTCAATAGAGTTTGCTTGAATTGTTGCAGTACCAGTTACGTTACCAGAACCATCAAAAGAAGCTGATGTCCAAACAACATCACCTGTCATTCCGATTGTTCTACCAGTTGCTAATGCTGTGGCTGTACTTGCATTTCCTGTTACGTTACCAGTAATATTTACTGATGCTCCATCTTTAAGTGCAACTGCACCAGATGTTACTGAGAAATCACCACTATCAAAAGATGCAACACCTTTGTTTGATGTTGAAGCATCTTCACCACTAAAAGTAACTGTTCCAGAACTTTCTGCTACGTCTAAGCCTTCACCCGCGGCATAAGTTACTGTTCCGCCTAATGCTATAGCTGTTGTGTTACTTCCATCTGAAACTGTGATACTTGAATTAGTTAGTTTAGAGTTAGCAATAGAACCTGATAACATTGCATTGTCTACTGCACCTGCGGCAATAGTTGATACACCAGTATCAGCAACAGTTATATCACCAGTGATAGTTGAAACAAGTTTACCTATAGTTGCTTTATGTATACCATCATCACCATCATCTTTGAATATTATTTCGTCAGCTATAGCTGGTACTTCAGCAGTTCCACCTTCAATAGCTAATGCCGTAAGTGCAACCTTATCTGTTGCTGATATTGTAGCTAATTTACTATCTGCTATTGAACCAGCAAGTTGGGCATTTGAAACACCAAGTGCTTTTATTGTTACTGCACCTGATGATACAGCAAAATCTGCCGTGGCAAATGATGCTACACCTTTAGCAGTTGTAGTTGCATCATCTCCCGCAACTGTTACTGTTGAGCCTGAACCAGATGTTGTTATTCCGCTTCCGCCCGCTATTGTTAATGTACCTGAAGATGGTTGGGCACTACCACTATCTCCTGCAAAAGTAGAACCAGCGGCCGTACTAAATGATATTGCGCCGTTTGATTCTCTCGCTATTGTTACTGATGCTGAACCTAGTAAATCTATATCATCATAAGCGGATCCGTCTTTAGTTAGACGTATACTTGCACCACCACCTGTGTGTGTAACAGCGGCCGTGTCAACATTATATCTATCACCTGAGATTGTTATAATGTCAGAACCGTTTGTAGATGAAAAGAGTTTTCTATCAGCAGTATTAAGGGCTAATTCTCCAGCTTGAAGCGAACCTCCTGATGGAGCTGAACCTCCCGTATTCGATCTTTTTAGTTTAATTACCGCAGCCATGGGCTAAACTCCTTACTTTGCTTTTAAAACTTCTCCGAGTCCTTTTCTAGGACTATCTTTTGTCTCTTTATTTATAATTATTGAATCATCAACATCTTTAGAACCATAACAAAGATTCATATAGAAAGTTTTATCTTTTTCTGCTTTTTCTAGCTTCTTCTCATAAACTTCAATTTTTTCAGCCAATTCTATCTGTAAACTTTGAGGAATAGGCATATTTTCATTATCTTCTCTTAATATTCTCAATTCTTCTTTTAATTTATTGTTTTCATCATGTAATCGATTAATTTTAGTTTCAAATCTATCTGTATCTGTTTCAAAATTTCTTTTCATATTTAATAAATCAATAGCTGGATTTATTATTCTTCTTGGCATTTTATCTTGTTCTACAAAATTTGCTTTGTCTTCAATAAGCTTTGCAGGCCTAATTCTTCTTTTCCAAACTAATTCTAGATTATCTTCATAGTATGCTACTTCTTTTTGTAGCTGTACTATCACTTTATCTACACCAGAAATTCTTTCTAGAGCAGAATCTAAACCTTCTTTCTTCTTATCTAAGTCTTTTAATTTCTTAGCCTGTAGAACTAATTGAGCCCTTAAATTAATTATAACTTGATTTAAGTTAGCTATCTGTTCTGATTGAGATGCTAAATATGTCTCTTCAATTTCTTCATTACTAAAATCACTCATTCATTACTCCTAGTAAGTTGCTCCATCTATGTCACCAAAAGTCGGAGTGCCATTTGCGGCAATCTGTAAAAATTCACCATTTGTTCCCGTTACAAAAGCTAATCTACCAGCAGTTGCTCCAATTGGAACTCCGTTTACTGTAAATGATCTTATTCCTGTACCACCACTATTGGCAGATAAAGCTGAGGTTAAGTTTAAAGTATTTATAGTCGCTGTCCCAGTTACAACTGTGTTTGTAGTTTTGATAGTATTATTTGCTCTTGTAATAGATGTTGTTCCAACAGTCACAGTATTAGCTTGTACTTCTTTAGCACCAACTGTCACAAAGTTATTTGCAGAACCGATACCCATAGCACCAATATATCTAGCACCTGCAACATAAACTTTTCTTGAACCACTTACAGAACTTGGAATATTTGTACCTATAAAATGTACAATCCCTGCTTGATAATCGAAAAACCATTCATCATTGTTACCAGAACCTGTTCCGAATAGTTGTGTACCAGAACTTACTGGATTAGCCGCACTTGCGGCATCTGAATATATTTTAACGAGATATGTTGAACCAAATTCAGGTGGAATCCAATCTGTTAAACCAGTTTTCCAAGTTCTTCTTGCTGTAGATGTTCCATCTTCTGTACATTCAATTGATGTTGTAGTATCATATATTCGAACATGGGTTGTTGTTGAACCCGGTTTAGTTGCGGGAATCTTATCAGCTTTAGTCCAAACTTTATCGCCTCTAATAAGCAATGGAGATACAATAGCTTCATTCGGTGCTTTCTTAGCCGCATTAGTGTCTGTTTTTGCTACACCATAACCTAACTTTTTCCAAAGATAGTCTATTTTTCCTGAATCAGATATAGCCATTAGCTTGGATCTCCAATAGAAAGTGCTGTTAAACTGTCATCACTATTTAGAACGATTGAAACGAGTATTTGATTTTGATGAGAGTTTGTAGAAGAAATTGTTCCAAGAGTCAATGTGAATGTTCTATTAGTATATGATGTTCCGTCTGCTATAATGTCAGCACCTGTTTCAGCAATACCATTACTTCCATTACCACCATTTCCTGTGTTTGAGCCTGGAACTCCAGAACCAGCATATTGAACTGAAGCATCACCCCACCCGTTTAATGAAGAAGCAGAATCGATAGTTGTTCCTGGTAAAGCGACATATAATCCTGAAACTTTTCCAGTCAATGTAATACCGAAGCGTGACACAGTTGTTCTCTTAAATGCAAAAACAAAATGTTGGGCGCCAGAACGGCCAGTATTTAAATTTGGACCAGCTGGTAAATAACCACTTGCTAAATTAGTTGTGAAGTGTTTTAGTGTATCGTATCGAACAACTGCTTCAGAAGTACCTGCTATTGTTCTATTACCTGTCCACACATTGTTTGAATAATAATCAGTAGAACTATTAAAAGCTGGTGTACCACCAGTTAAACTGTGTATACGTTTTCCATCTGTATCAAATCCAGCTCCTAGTGAATCTGCTACTGCAATATTCTCTTCGTCAAGAGATAGACTACCATTATAAGCTTGTACAATAGTCCCTGATAATATTGCGGCACTACCAGTACCATTTGGATTTTTTGCTTTAAGTTGTATTAATTCTGCTCGTTTACCACCACCATTTACAGCAACATTTAGATTAGCTATAGCATAAGGCGATGCAACACCAACATTAACATTTGGAACACTACTTGTCAACATAGTTGTACTTCCATCTATATTCGCATATGTGTAGTTATTTGTTCCGAATGCCGCACCAGAAGTACCTTCTTGATTTGTTGAGTTTTCTACTACAACTGGAGAAGTTGTGTTTTGATAACATTGTCCAGTAAAATTACTAATAGTTACACCACTAAGAGTAAGAGTAGCATCATTAGTATAATATGGTATACCAGAAATATACTTTAATGTTCCAGCAGAATTTTGTGTTAATGATGCTCCACCAAGATTGACTGTCGGTGTTGAAGTAAGACTGTCTTTAATAAATTTAACTGTATTAGTATTACCCAATGTAGATTGAATTTGATATGAATGTAAACCCGTTGCGTGAGAACTTCTTGATACTCTAGCTTTATAACCTTCATATAATCCAGGTGCATATATTCTGGCTGAAGTTGCAACTGATGTACCAGCGGCATTGAAACCATTATAATCTGTTTCTGAATCTATAATTAAACTTGAGTACGTACCCGCATCATCGGCGGCTGTTATAGATTTCTGTCCGTCTGCATTACCATCATAATATGCAGTAACAGTACCACCATCTGCTTGATAAAATAATGATGCCATGGCGCCAGTAGCGACAGCACCCGAAGTTGTGTATCTTGTTACAGTATCTCCTGCATTTGTACCTGCAACACTATTTGTAGTAAAACCAGCACAAACTTTTGGATTAGTTCCAACTGAAGATGTATTTAATGCAATAGTCTTTGTACCCAAATGATTAGGAGCGGCTATAGCTGTATTAAATATTTTAATTTGACTAGTTGCTGTTAATGGAAAGATAGCTGGATTACCTGCACTATACGTATTTGCATATAGACTTATTGTATGTAAACCAGTTCCAGAATCAACTGCGTAAGTTTTTGATAATCTAGCTCCTTGTGGCCCACCAGCGGCAACTTTACTATTAATACCTTGTTTAGATGTACCATCACCCCAATTAACAGAGAATGTTGCAACAGCGGAAGTATTAGCAATATTAGTAGTATTATTTTGTAAGAATATAGCTTGTCCAGTATTTGCAGAAGTTATCGTACTTCCACCAGATGAAGCAAAATTCATAGTGAAAGATGGTACTGGATCAGCTAAGTATATTGTTATATAATTTGTTCTTGTTTGAGATGCAGAAGAACTTTCTCCTGTTCCACCATTATTCTTCGCTGTAGCAACAACTGTAAATGTTCCAGCTGATGAATATGTGTGACTAGGTGTACTGTCAGTTAAATTTGTTTCACTAGTACCATCTCCCCAATTTACATCATATCTATTTGGGTTTCCAGTTACTGTAAATGTGAGAGTAACAGTAGTTCCAGCACCACCTGCGGTATTATCAGCAACAAAAGTTACATCACGTACAAATGTGTTCTTCTGTATATTATACATTGATTCGTTTAATTTGTCAATAGCTGAATATACAGTTGTGCTTGTATCTATACTTGTAACTGCACCATCATTTAATGCAACACCTGTTCCCATTGTAGATGAATTAGCAAAAGTACTAATTGCTCCCGTTACATTATCTACATATGCTTTGTTGGCGGCATCTGTATTATTACTGGGTGTTGCTAAACCACGGACAGAAGTTGCAAAAAGATTTGCGTATTTAGCCGCGGGCGATCCTAGATCAAAAGTGTTTGTAGATGTAGGAACAATACTTGTATTAACTGATGCACCTAAAGTAATAACATCTCCACCATCACCAAGTTTAATAGCACTTCCTCTAAGTGTGATAGCACCATTAACTGATAGATTATTTCTTATCGATACATTGTTTGCGTGTATTGTAGAATTACTTGCGAGAATAACTGAATTTGCACCACCCTCAGTAACAGTAAAACCTCTTCTGAGAAATACTTTAGAACTGTTAGTAGTAAACGATACGTTTGCAATTACGTTAGCGGCTAAAAAGTTTTTAGTGTTTAACTCTTGTGTACTAACTGTACCAACAACAACATTTTGCTGAACACCATCAACAACTTTTTCTTCAATAATTGTGATTGAACCACCACCAGAATCAGATACACTTAGATTTCCAAGTTTCAAAGTACCAGCAGATAAGTAGAGTGTTCTAAATCTATTTCCCTCAGTACCCAAATCAAAAGCATTGTTTGTTGCAGGTATTAATGCACCTTCAACTGTATACTTTAGTCCAGAATATAAACCAGAATTTTGTCTTAAACGTAAATTACCAGTTTCTAATTTAAATTTTTCTGTTGCTGGATCATAAACAAGAATAGATTCAGAATTAGATGCCGCTGTACCAGACGTAAATGTATTAGTATCGACATCATTAAAATCTTTTATTCTTGTCTTTGTAGGAGCTTGATTCTTTAGAGTTAAATTATCAGTAGGCTTATCAAAGCTTACTTGTAAATTCCCCTTGTTGCTACCTAATGTAACGTCAAAGTCCGCCATGTTTATGTACTTTCGTTGCTACGTGTTACTTGCGGTGTTACTGTAACTATCCCCTCAACTAAACGTGATCGTGTATTAGCACTATCTGTTACTTCAACATCATAGACATATCTACCTTCTGCTAAGGCTTTTGTTTGCATTCTTGTAAGTTTTAGTGATACTTGTCCATTTTCTCTTGGAGTTTCGAAAACTACATTCATGCTGGTAGCAGTAGTTGAAGTATAGTGCTTACGTATTTGTGCCGCACCTATATAATTTGTTAAATCGACAACAGCACCAGAATTGTCTCTTACTGTAATAGTGGTACTGAAATCAGATCCTTGATCAACAACGATATTAGCTTTTGCGCCCATATTAACACCTTTCTATTCTGTTCTATTTATAATATATAAATATCGATATGTATGATGTAATTCAGTGGAATGAATATTTAGATTTAAGTTTTTTCTATGAAGAATGTAAAAAGCTTAATTATACTAATAATTTAAGTCAAGAAGTGATGATTGATCCTTTTAAATATGATCCAAACTTTGTCGCTTTTATCTTATATAAAAATCAAAGTTTACCTATAGGTTCCATAGTGTGTCATTCTTTTGACGAGGTTATGGGCCATAATTCTCTTAGAATAGCAAGAATATGTCAAATCAATCAAGACAAAGGACTATCTAATCGTGATTTAGTTTTAAAAATGAAAAACTATTGTGATAGATTTCTAATGCCTGCTATATTTAATCATTATAATTTAGATAAGTATAAAATATATATTACTACAAATAGTGATTCTATGGGTACTCGTAGTTCTAATAATATGGGTAAAATTATTCAAAAGTTTTATACTAAAAATAAATTAATAAGTAAAGTAGCTGATCATTTAATATACAAGGGTTCAAAGCAAACTGTTTGGTTATGGAATCCAAAAGAACATGAAAATTATTTAAAGAAACAAGAAATATGGCCATAAAATTTTATGATGTAAAACCAAAAAATTTAAGAAGTGAATGGGAAAATATATTACCCTTATTAACTAAAGTAAATGCACTTGAACATTATATGACTGAAGAAGATTGGTTTGAAATGGCATATACTGAAAAATTAGATTGTAAATTTTGGATAGCTAAAGATGATGATAAAACTATTGGAATAGTAAATACTTTTATAGTTGAGTTACCAAGAGGTAGTATGATGATATGTGAAAATCCAACTGGTATACGTTCTAGAGAATGGTTTGATTTAGGGTTGACAAATCTTAAATTATATGCTAAAATAAAAAGATGTAAAAAAATTATAGGACCAATTAATGAGACTTTATTGCCATTATGGAATATGTCAAAAAAACATTCTAGAGTTGGTTTTCAAAAAGAACATGGTTGGAAAAAAGCTTTTGAAGTATTTGAGTTAGAAATATGACACCAAGTAAATATTTAAATATACTACCAGAAAAATATGATTCTGATAAGTTATTAGATTGTTATAATAATTTTCAAGATATGGCTGATCAGATTTGTATATCTTCACCTGATGGAAAAACTTTTGTTGAAGAAAGTGGAAGGACTTGGACAATAGAAAAGATGTTATCTTATGATAAACTAAACACTTATTTTAGAGGCACTTATGTTGAAGAAGTATATAATGATTTAAATGATAAGTATGGAATATGTAGAGTCAGATTTATGAGACTAACAAAACTTAATAGAGCATATTCTTATCATCAAGACTGGACACCTAGAATACACATACCATTGAAAACGGATAGAAACTGTTTGTTTCTTGTTGAAGACAATGTTATTAAAATGCATAATATAGGTACTACTTATAAATTAGACACTCGTTATCGACACACAGCACTTAATTTAGGTTCAGCAGATAGAATACATATGGTGTTTTGTTTGACTAAATAAAGAAAAAGAGGAAATCAATAATGATAATGTTAGGCTGCCACAATAGAGCGGGTAATACAACTGCTATAAACTATTTTTCTGATTCATCTTTTGAGCCATCAGTTACGACTTTTGAATGGGGTCCAAGAGAAAGTTTTGCTTATAACTATACATTATGTGGGCAGGGAAGTCCTGGGTTTACTGATGATCAATTTAAAAGGGCTGTTCCAGGAAGCACTCATAATATTTCTGATGATTGGGTCCCAAGTTGGCCATATGGCCATAACTCAAAAACGGGAACATATAAAAACTTTTGGGAAGTTGAAGGTGAACTGGAAGGAAAAACAGCACAACAGGTGGTGGACAAAAGAATAGAATTTTTTATAGATTACACTAATAATCATGCTGAAACAGTATATAATTATTTAAGTAAAAAAGGACAAATAGTTGCTATTGAAGATCATTGTACTTGGATGGCGCTGACTGTATGGGCAATTAAAAATGATAGATTGGGTGATCTTCAACCTTGGACAATTGAAAGAAGTAAAGAACAGATGATAGCCCAACATAAAGAATCACTTGAAAGAGATTTACCAAATCATACTAATTATAATTCTGGTGAACTTTATCCAAATCAACCAGTAAGAAATTTTACAATAACTGATAAAGCAATTGAAGAAATTCAAGACTACAGAGAAAACGCAACAGTAGATATATATGAAAAGAAAGGTAATTGGGGTAAAGCCATTCAAAATCAGGATTTATCTAAAATTGTAAAACATATAGATAATAAAGGCACTATAGAACAATTTCATGCAAATTTGAAAACAGCTTTTGATGAATACAACACTAAATATGGAATATAATTATTATTGTATTAAGCACGGTGAAAAGTACTCAGCAAAGCACGTAAACTACTTATATACAAATCTTCCAAATCTAACTTGTCTGACAGACAATCCAAAAGATATACACAAAAATGTAAATGTGTTACCACTTCCTGATTTTGATTTAGAAAAGTGGTGGTATAAAATGTGTTTCTTTTCAACAGAATTATTTCCAGAACCAGGTATATTTTTAGATTTAGATTTAGAAATTCTAAGACATCTTAATGGTAAACTTGAAAAAGATAATCCATATATGAGATTGTTTAAATGTGACTGGGAAAATTTAGAAGAACTAAATGTAAATACAATAGGCAATCGTTATAAGTATTGTTCTATCAATTCGTCTGTAATGGCTTGGGATAAATCTACTGATAGAGATTTTATATGGAATGACTTTATATACAATAAAGATAAGATTGTCAAGTTATTTCATGGTATTGATCCATATCTAGAACATAGGCATCTAGATAAACTAAGCTTTTATGAATCGGGTATTATGTCTTCTAATAGATGTAGGCCTAATGCAGAAGTATATATAATGTCATATGATGGAGAAGATAAAGATGTCCTCACCTACTTATAGTATGAAAAAGAATATTATTCCATATTGGACTTATTCTAAATTACTACTCTCAACAAATAGATTATATCCACATAGAATGACTGATGTTGCAAAATCTTTTGCACTTAATCAGATACAATCTAAATCTTGGTTAGCTGAACACCTATCAATGCTATATTATAATAAGAATAGTGATATTTGGATATTAGGCTCTTGGTATGGTAATGTGATAGTGCCACTACTCAGCCACTATTTAAAAGATTGTAATATACATCTTGTCGATTATGATAAAGAAGCTATAGAATTAAGTAATGTATATTGCCATAAACATTTAGGGCTACGTAATATAACATATAATCATAAAGATGTCAACTTTGATTTGCAAGATTTAGAAGCTGATATTATAATTAATACCTCTTGTGAACATATGTTACCAATGAAAGAATTTAATCATAAGGGCTTATGTGCATATCAATCTAATAACTATAGAAAAGATTCAAGTCATATAAATTGTGTTGATAGTATTGAAGAGTTTATTGAGCAATGTGATTTTAAAAAAGTATTATATTCTGGTGAAAAACAATTTCACGAATATGATGATGAGTATAAAAGATTTATGATTATCGGTGAAAGATGATACATATCATATGTAGCTTATGGGGAAAGAAATATAGTATAGAATATGTCAATAGATTATACTCTATGGTTAATCGACATTTACCAACAGAATTTCGTTTTTATTGTCAGACAGATATCACGAATGGATTACATCATAAAGTAGAAGTGCTTCCATTTCTTAACGAACTTCCAGAATCCACACCAGAAGATATGTTAAACTCAGAAGAGTTTGCGAATAATCTCCCTCGTCTTTGGGATCGTCCCAAATTAAATTACTTTAAGCCCGATCCATGGGGTATTAAAGGAACTAAGATAGCACTTGATGTTGACTTAATCATTCATAATGATATGTCAGATATATTAGATATGTTCTCAGATAAGCCGATTACGGCCCGTTCCTGGTGGCATAATAGAGATAGAGAAAAAGAACCAGCTTGGAAGAAAAGATTTGGGGCTCATACAAATGGTGGTTTCTATATGTGGGAAGGTAATATGTTTGAGAATGTATGGAAAGATTTGAAAGAGAATGCTAAAAAAATATACTTTATTTACACGGGTGGTTCTGATAATTTTTTAAGTCAAAGACATTATAATTTGTTTGACTTTCTACAACCGGGTATGTTATATTCTTTTAATTATGGTTGCAATTGGCCAGATGATTTAAAAGCTTATAAGATAAGAGAAGATGGTATCATTTGTATATTCAATACAACTGGTAATGTAAAAACAAATTTAGAAATACATAATGCAATTAAAATGTTTGATGAAGTGAAAGAGTTATGGGTATAAAAGTTTACGCTGTGCGTGTTGGAGATAAGTTTGGACCAGATGTTGAAGACTATCTCAAATCTAAATTAGATATTACATTTATTAATGAACCAAAAGAAGATTTCAAACTTCAATGGAATAAGATACACTTTTTTAATTTAAATGTCAAGGGTCCAATTTGTGTAATAGATATTGACATTGAACTATTAAATGACTATCATAAAATATTTGAATATCCTATTAAGAGAGGTGAATTTCTTTCTATGCGTTCTTGGTGGGAAACAGATCCCAGAGCCTGTGAACTTAATGGTGGTTTTTATAAATTCTATCCAGAAGATACAAAAGTTTTGTATAATCTATTTAAAAACGATAAAAGATTTTGGGAAAGATACTTTATAGATGTTAAGAAAGTTAAAATAGGTCCCGTTGCAGGAGAAGAAAACTTCGTTGATTTTGCTGTTCGTAAATTTGGATTAGATTTGAAATTTATTCCAGACGAATGGACTAGTAGATGGGTAAAGAATCCCAATAAAGAATGGTTATCAAAAATTAATAAAAAATATCCTGGAAAATATCTTAAACTAGATAAGTTTAACGATAAAGTTAAACTACTCCATTATACTATGAACGATTGATAATAATTCTAAAGGTGTTTCCGCTTCTCTTAGCATTTCTAAATCATCTTTATCTACATCTAACATTTCTTCTATCACTCGTAATTTTAAATTAAATAAATGTTCTGAGTGTTTTTTATCATCTGCATCAAAATGTATTATCCAATCAAATCCCTCAATAGGATCCGCTTCTACTTTTTCAACTGTCACATTTTCTTTTGCTAATCTTCGAATCTCTTCAACATCTTGTTTTTGGGCTTGAAGAACAAGATTTTGTTCAGCTTCGATTTGTGCTTTTGTCATTCTATCAATGTCTTCTAGAGTCTCAAGTTTTTGAACTTCATGCCACAATTCGTTTTCTGGATCTACAGATATATAATGCTCTTTAACATGGGCAATATGTTTAGTTTTATCTATACCATCTTCTGGATTTAAAATTTCTGTTACTACAACAGATTCTTTTTCTTTATTTGCCCATCTAACTTGCATTAAGTTTTCTGGTTTAAATGGTAACATATCCCATTCTTTAGGCCTTGGCCTTTGTATTACTTCTGCTTCTGCCATAATTACCTCTTAATAAGTTCTTGCATTTAAATAATATGTATTCTGTGTTGTAGGAGTTCCTGTGGGTACATAACCTGAAAGATAATTATCTGTATCTCTTTCATATTCTAACAATGATGATGCTCTTGCTTTATTTAATATAGCACTACCTTGTTGAGTGCCAGATATAGCAATATTATAATTAAAATCTAATCTATTACCGACTATGTTTGATGTAGCATAACACATCATATTTTCTAAAACTGTTGCCCAAGAAGTTGTATCTATAGTTCTTAGATTACCTCGTGCGGCTCCCGTTGTTATAGTGACTAAAGGTAATACACTAGACGTTGTAGTAAATGGATTTGAATTTCTTCTATACATATAATAGTTCTGTCCATCTCTAATACCATCATCTGTACCTCTTGGACTTTCTGTTTGCCATTCACTAAATTGTTTATTATAACTACCCGTACCTATAATAGAATATAAATGCCAAGTTGGCCCTGCAGTTGAAGTACTAGTATCCCAAGGATTTAAATCACCAGCTATTGCCATAT
>Ga0208407_1000052_pt1 | contig 54704 bp, 59 predicted proteins | sample ETNtaG_9_FD_185775 | JGI IMG/M metagenome (GOLD analysis project Ga0208407, IMG submission 185775) | Marine microbial and viral communities from oxygen minimum zone, Eastern Pacific Ocean - ETNP201406SV69 (SPAdes) (version 2) | ecosystem: Environmental > Aquatic > Marine > Oceanic ...
TTTTCCCCTCTCTGAACTTTTTAATAACTTGATCTTTAGATTTCTTTTTTAATTTTCCATGAACTAGCCCTACATTAATTTTGGTTAATTGCTCTGATATCTCTTTAAAAAGCTCTTCAGCTGATTGTGCTTCAAGTTCTTCAGATTCTTCAATTAAAGTGCAAACCCAGTAAACCCTTTGACCAGATAAGCACACTTCTTCAATTCTTTTAATAACCTTTTGTCGAAGTGAGTTAGGTCTAGCTGATGTCTCTACAGGCCTCCTACCAGGAGGCATTTCATCAATGATGGAAGTTTCTAACGAGCCATATACAGTCATCGCCAAGGTTCTAGGAATGGGTGTTGCAGTCATAATTAATTGATGAGGACTTTGGTTTTTTGTGCCACCTTTTTCAAGCATTGAAAATCTTTGATGCACTCCAAATCTATGCTGCTCATCTATAACCGTTAAGCCCAAGCAATTAAAAATAACATCTTCTTGGAAGAGGGCATGAGTCCCTACCAAAATGTTTATTTCTCCACTTTTTAATTTAGAAATAATTTCTTTTCTATCTGAAGCGTTTGTTGAGCCTGTTAATAATTCAACCCTCAAACCAAGAGAGGAAAACCATTCAGATAATGACAAATGGTGCTGCTCAGCTAATATTTCTGTTGGACACATAAAGGCTGTTTGCCAACCATTTTCATGTGCATGCAATGCACTTAAAGCTCCAACTAATGTTTTTCCAGAACCCACATCCCCTTGAAGCAGTCTTCTCATTGGCAAGTTTCCAGTTAGATCTGATCTAATTTCATCCCATGTTCTTTTTTGTGCTCCAGTTAAGTTAAATTCTAAAGTCGAAGTAAACTTTTCTTCTGCATTAGAGATCTTATCCATGACAGGGCCTGACCTTCCTTCTAACTCATTTTTTAATATCCCTGCACATAACATGTGAGCGACTAACTCTTCTTTAATTAAAGCTCTTTGAGCTGGATGTTTCCCTTCAATAAGAGTTTGAATGTCTATATCTGAAGGAGGATTATGAATAAATTTCAAGTTTTCCCATAAATCAGGAAAACCTGATTCAGCATTAAGTGAAGAGCTTTCTTTTAGTAAATCATGTTTATCACAATAGATAATTGAGTCATGTATGACTTTCCTTATTCTGCCTTGTTGTAAACCAGAAGTTGTTGGGTATACAGGAGTGAGATTATTATCTATATCTAAATTTTCTGACTTATCAAATATTTGATATTGAGGGTGAATCATTTGTTTCCCATTTGGCCCTGGCGTAACTGGTCCATAACACCTAATCATTAGACCTTCCTTTAAAGCTTTGTGTTGGGCCATAGCAAAATTAAACATTCGCATAGTTAAACGACCCGTTCCATCGTAGATCTCTGTGAAAAGCATTCTTCTTCCCCTAAAAACAACCGTGGACTTGACTATCTCTCCTTCTACTAAAACCGATTTATCATAAGAAGCATCTCCAATAGGAGTTAAGACTGTTCTGTCTTCATATCTAAAAGGCAAATGAAACATTGCATCTTGAACTGATTGTATGCCCAAAGACTTTAAAGATTCTGAAATCTTGGGACCCACTCCCTTTAAGTTGGTTACTGAATGAAGATCTTTGCTGTCTTCAGTCATAATAGATTAGTTGTTCTTTACTATTATTGCTTCTACTTCAATTAAAGAATCTAAAGGCAATCTGGCCACCTGCAGAGCTGCTCTAGCAGGGTAGGGCTCAGTAAAAAGCTCAGACATCACTTCATTGACTAAAGAGAATATAGATAGGTCTTGTAGAGAGACATTTAATTTAACTATGTCATTTATGGAACAATTAGCTTCTTCACATATAGCAGAAATATTAGTGAATACTTGTCTGATTTGGTTTTCTTCTCCTTCTACTAACTCCATAGTTCCAGGTTCTAAAGGTATTTGACCCGAAATATAAATCATATTTCCTGCCTCAATGGCTTGGGAATAAGGACCTATAGCACCAGGTGCTTTTTCTGTTTGAATCTTTTTTTTCATAATTAATGTAAAACCTTCGCTTGTCTTTCTTCTTGATCGTGGATCCTAGATACAGAAGCTATTGATTTTAAAGTTTTTATTTTCTTTATTATTTTTGAAAGATGTAATCTATCAGAAACCTCAAGATCAAGCACGAAATCATGTATACCAGAATTAAGGTCCGTTGTTTGTATTGAACTAATGTTTGTTCCTGTTTCAGTTATAGCTGAGGCTATGTTTGCCAAGAGCCCCGGTTCGTCATTTGCCATAATCTTGATTTGAGAAGTAAAAACTTTTCCAGAAGACTCCCCCCAATTAACAGGGAAACATTGTTGAGGATCTTTTCTAAAAGAGAGTATGTTTTTGCATCTTTCTTGGTGAACTACTAACCCTTTATCTGCGGTAAAGTGACCCATAACTGAATCTCCAGGAATAGGCTTACAACAAGGAGCATAATTAACCACAAGCCCTTCAGAACCTGTAATTTCAAGAGGAATTACGGAATCCGATTCAATCTCACTATCTTTATTTACGAATCCTGCTATTTGTCGGGCAACAACATTCGCTACCCTTATACCTAATCCTATTTCTTTAAGGATCCTGTTCAAACTTCTTCCTCCAATAGTGTCTAATGCACCTCTTAATTTATCTTTATCAATATTTTTTAATTTAATATTTAAATTCTCAAGAGATTGTTCTAGTAATTTTTTTCCAAATTTTCTTGCCTCTGAAGATTTTAGGCTTCCTAGGTAGCTTCTAATACTGTGTCTTGCTTTGGTTGTTGTTGCAAAATTTAGCCAAGCTGGAGAAGTTTGAGGAACAGTATCCCTAAGTATTTCTATAGTTTGACCACTTTCTAGAGGAACGCTCAAAGGAGCAAGCTTTTTGTTTATTCTGCAAGCCCTGCAATGATGACCTATATCAGTATGAACTGCATAAGCAAAATCTATTGCAGTAGATCCACCATGCATTTCAATAACTTCTCCTTGTGGTGTAAATACATAAATTTCGTCTGGGAAAATATCAGTCTTAACCGAGTTAATGAACTCTTCTGTGGTTTCATAGTTTTCTCGCATTTCTAATAAACCCGCAATCCAGCGTCTAGCTTTAATTTGAGGGCTTGAATCAGAATTATTTCCTGATTTGTAGAGCCAGTGAGAAGCTATACCATTTTCTGCCATATCATTCATTTCTTGTGTTTTTATCTGTATCTCTATAGGAACTCCTTTTAGCGCAATTACTCCAGTGTGAATAGATTGATAACCGTTAGATTTAGGGATTGCTATATAGTCTTTAAATCTCCCTCTAACTGGCTTGTACATGTTATGAATATGTCCAAGTGTTCGATAGCAATTTTCAGGAGTATCTACGATAATTTTTATAGCATATACGTCCATAATTTCTTCAAAAGACCTTCTCCTTTCCTTCATTTTCCTATAGATGCTATAAATATGTTTTTCTCTTCCTTCAACTATAGAAGCTATGCCTTCGTTTAATAATTTATCACTCATTTCTTTCTGGATTTTATTCAAAAGCCTTTTTCGGCCGCCCCTATTTTTCTTTACAGCTGCTATTAGCCTTTCGTACCTAGTTGGGTAGATTGTTTTAAAGGCTAGATCTTCTAGTTCTCGATATAAATTGTTCATGCCAATTCTGTGAGCAATGGGAGCATAAATTTCTAAAGTTTCTTTGGCTATTCTTAGTTGTTTTTCTCGATCTAAATACATAAGTGTTCGCATGTTATGTAATCTATCAGCAAGCTTCACGACAATAACTCTAATATCTTTAGACATAGCTAGAACCATCTTTTGAAGGTTCTCAGCTTGAGACTCAGTTTTACTTGAGATCGTTAAAGTATTTAACTTGCTTACTCCATCAACTAGATCGGCAACTTCTTTGTTGAATTTTTTTTCGATAACACTTTTAGCTATTCCTGAATCTTCCATGACATCGTGAAGCATTGCAGCTGTAAGGCTATTTTCATCCATTCTGAAGCTACCTAATATGCTCGCAACTGCTATGGGATGTGTCACGTACGGATCACCGCTAGACCTATATTGCCCAGAGTGAGCCTCGCAAGCAAAATCATAAGCTTTATTGACTTGTTTTACTTTCTTGGGATCCAAGTAATCCGAAAGTTTTTTTGAAAGTGCGCCTATAGATTCCATAAAATTATTAAAACAAAGATTAAGTATCTCTATTTTTGAGCCCTAAGGCTAATGATATTGGAATATTTAAGTTTGTGGCAAGTCTTCAGCAGAAAGACCTTCAGAGAATTCTTGCTCCAAATCAGCAATATCAACCTTAAGATCATTAATATTCTCAGTTGATACTGTCCCGGCTTCAATTTCTCTAAGTGCCATAACTGTAGGCTTATCATCTTCCCATTCAAGTGTAGGGCGTCTTCCACCAGTTGCAAGTTGGCGTGCTCTTTTTGCAGCCAATATGATTAATTCGTATCTAGTACTAACCTTTTCTAAACAATCTTCTACAGTGATTCTAGCCATAATTAATATACTCTTAAGTAAGGGGTGGGCATTCTAATGCAAAGTGCTCTATTGATCCAGCAAATGAGATAAACATTTTCTTGTAAATGCTTCTCTTTCCTTGTTAATGTCTGAGTTAGAGTACATCGCATATTTCAGGTCCATAAAAGCAAGATCAAAATCATCATTAGTTAACAAATAGTCAAAATCCTTGCCGGAAAGAACTTCTTCTTTTGCCTCTGAAAGCCTTTTTTCTATAGTTTTTTCACTATCCTGGCCTCTATTATCTAGTCTATTTCTTAAGTCTTCGTAAGAAGGAGGGATAATGAAGATAGTTTTAGCATCCGGATAAGTATTCTTTACTTGTATAGCGCCTTGGACATCGAGTTCTAATATAACATCAAATCCTTGAGAGATTGTCGACTCAACCCAATCTCTAGGTGTTCCATAAAGGTTTCCAAAAACTTTCGCGTATTCAAGGAAATTTCCTTCATCAATCTTTTTATTGAACTCTGCTTCATTTACAAAGAAATAGGCGACACCCTCTTCTTCGTTTTTCCTTTTCTCCCTAGTCGTGCAAGAAACACCCAATTTAGCTTTAGAGGCCAGTCCTTCATCTAAAACCTTTTGGATTAAAGAAGTTTTACCAGTGCCCGAGGGTGCAGAAATAACAAATAATTGAGCCATAAATTAAAAAGAAGTTTATTGTAGGTTAAATGCATTAAAATGATGAAGTTTTTAACAAACTTTTTATGAAAGATAGAGAAAACAATTTTTTTGAGCTTGCGATAAAGGCTGAGGCTCTTCTTTTAGGTGATTTTACCTTGAAGTCTGGAAGAAAGAGTCCTTATTTTTTTAATATCAGTTCTTTCTTTGAGTTAGGCTTTATTAATGAATTGTCTAATTTATATGCAAATTTAATTGAGGAAGAAGAAATTCAATTTGATGTAATTTTTGGTCCTGCTTATAAAGGTATACCGCTTGCAGCAGCAGTTGCAACAATTATTAGTGGAAGAACATCAAACTTAATCTCAATTAGTTTCGATAGGAAAGAAGAAAAAACTCATGGAGAAGGTGGAAAAATAGTGGGTAGTGTTGCAGGAAAGAAAGTTCTAATTTTAGACGACGTCTTAACTGCTGGGACTGCATTAAATCAATCCATAGAATTAGTTAGAGGAATGGGAGGCGAGGTTGTTTCTTCTTTAGTTGCGCTTGATAGAGAAGAGCTTGTAGGGGGAGTTCTAGCTAGAGACTTAATAGGAGAGAAAACAAACTCAAAATTATTATCGATAGCAACTATTTCTCAACTAGTAGATTTCTTCAACCAAACAAATAAAACAAAAGAAGCCCAACTAATAGAAGAATACTTATCTAAGCAATAATGTTTACAGGGATTGTTCAAGAAATAGGTGAAATTAAGGAATGCAATAAGACCCCCTCTGGAAAAACTATAGAGGTCTTAGCAACTAATTCTTTTACAGAAAATCTTAAGAAAGGTGCAAGCGTTTCGGTAAATGGCGTTTGTTTAACGGCAGTAAGTTCAAGTAATGGCAATATGATCTTTGATGTAATTCAGGAGACTTTAAGAATCACTAATTTAGACGATATTCAAGTTGGCAGTATGGTTAACCTAGAAAGGTCTCTCAAATATGGAGACGAAGTAGGCGGTCATATACTTTCTGGTCATGTTTCATATAAAGCTCAATCTAGATTGATCCGAAACGATGGAGAAATAGAATTAAGAATTGAATGCCTTAAAGAATGGTTAGACTTTGTATTTCTCAAAGGGTATGTGGCAATTAACGGAGCTAGTTTAACTGTAGCTAAGAAAGAGAAGGGTAGCTTTTCAGTATTTTTAATTCCAGAGACATTAAATGCTACCAATTTATCGGAGTCCTTTGAAAACTCTTTTTTAAATATAGAGCTAGATCAATCTACTTATTCATCCGCAAAAGCACAAAGAGATTAATCTGAAAGGTTTTCTTTCACTATCTTACTAACCAAACCCATATCAGCATTACCTTGTATTCTTTGTTTTAAAGACCCCATTACTTTTCCCATATCTTGAGGTCCAGAAGCAGAAATTTCTTTAATAACTTCTGTTACTATTAAAGAGAGCTCTTCTTCACTTAATTGTTCCGGTAAGTAATCAGAAAGAATATTAATTTCATTCTGTTCTTTTTCCGCCAATTCACTTCTACCCGCTTCGGAGAATTGAGAATAAGAATCCTTTCTTTGTTTTATCATTTTTTGTAGGATTTGAATTACTTGCTCATCTTCAAGATCTATCCTTTTATCTATTTCTTCTTTCTTTAATTCAGAAATGGCCATTCTAAGAGTGGATGTGGTTTCTTTATCCCTATTCTTCATAGAAACCTTAACAGCTTCTTCTATAAGAGGTCTGATAGTTTGGTTTGCCATATTGGCTCCTTAGTTTTAGAAACGGGGCGGTCTGCCTAATCTGTTCTTTCTTTGATTTTTTTGTTCTCTTTTAACTGCAGCTGCTTTTTTTCTTTTTAAAACAGAAGTTGGTTTTTCGTAGAACTCACGTTTTCTGACTTCAGGAATTATTCCAGCTTTCTCACATGCACGTTTGAACTTTCGCAGTCCTACATCGAATGATTCATTTGGTCGTATTTTTACTGAAGGCATATAAATTCCCTTATGGGATGCGCAATTCTATAGAACCAATTTTATTTTGGAAAGTCTTTCTTTTTTTTAATTTTTGACGAGAATAGCTTAAACCAAACAAAAATGAATATTTTAGGAATCGAAACATCTTGTGATGAAACAGGCATTGCTATTTATAACACTGAGAAGCAATCTATTATTTCAGAGCAGTTATTTAGCCAAGCCTCTAAGCATGCAGAGTACGGAGGTGTAGTTCCAGAACTGGCTTCTAGAGATCACTTAATCAAAATAATACCTCTAATTAAGCTTACCTTAGAAGAAGTCGAGCTTGAATTTAGTGATTTAGATGGCATAGCTTATACAGCAGGACCTGGTTTAAGAGGTCCTCTTTTAATAGGAGCGTCTATGGCTAAATCACTTGCTTTTAGCCTGAAGATACCTTCAATAGGAATTCATCATATGGAAGCGCATTTGTTAATAAATCTTTTAGAAGATCCTGCACCTAAATTCCCTTTTCTTACCTTACTTATATCGGGCGGGCATTGTCTTTTAATAAATGCGAAAGAGATGGGTTCATATGAAATAGTAGGACAAACTATTGATGATGCTGTTGGAGAAGCTTTTGATAAAGTATCTAAACTCCTAGAACTAGGATATCCAGGAGGGCCTTTAATAGAAAAGCTTGCTGAATCAGGAGATTCATCTGCTTTTAGTTTTCCAAGACCTATGACTAATAAAGACAATCTAGATTTTAGCTTCAGCGGTTTAAAAACAGCGGTCTTTTATACTCTCAAGGACACTAAATTTATAAATAAACAGATTAAGGCTAATATTGCAGCTTCTTTTCAAGACGCTGTTGCTGATACTCTTTTGATCAAATCAAGGAAAGCATTAGAAGAAACTAAACAAAATGAGTTAGTTATTGGAGGTGGAGTGGCTTCTAATAAATATATAAGAAAGAAGTTAGTTGAAGGCCTTAAGGATAATAAAATATATTTTCCGCCGCTTGAACGTTGCACTGACAATGGAGCGATGGTTGCCTTTGCTGGAAGTTTTTATTTAAGCAATAATAATCATGCTAAAAATGATCTAGTCCGACCCAAGTGGCCTTTATCAGAGTTATGATATGGATAAAGTATTTATAAATAACCTTCAAGTAGAAACAATCATTGGCATCTTTGATTGGGAGAGAGAGGTTAGGCAGGTTGTTTCAATTGATCTTGAAATGGAATTTGATAACAAAAAGGCTGCTAAGTCTGATGACATTAAAGATGCACTTGATTATAAGAAGATAGGAAAGAGAATAACCGCTTTCGTTGAAAAATCTAAATATAAACTGATTGAAAGGCTTGCCGAACAAATAGCTAAACTAGTTTTAAAAGAGTTTCCTGTTTCCAGTTTAATAGTTTCTGTAAACAAACCTGGTGCCATGAGAGGTTCAGAATCAGTTGGTATAAGAATTACCAGACCCTAATGCATCAAGTTTTTGTCAGTATTGGCAGCAATATAAATCCTAAGGAAAATATAAAAATAGCTAAGGGTTGTTTAAATAAGCTTTTTGATTGTAAGTACTCAAGTTTATATAACACTAACGCTGAAGGCTTTGAAGGAAATAAATTTATTAACTGCGTAGTAGGGTTTGAGACAAATCTATTAGTTTCCGAATTACAAAAGCATCTAAAAAAAATAGAGCTTAAGATGGGCAGAACTGAAGATCAGAAGGGCATGTCAAATAGAGTTATTGATTTAGATATAATTCTTTATGGGGATCATATTCTTGAAGAGGATAATTTCGATATACCCAGTAAAGATATAGAAGATTATCTTTTTGTTCTTGAACCTTTAGCGGAAATAGCTGGAGAATTGCGTCACCCTGTTTCTAAAATATCTTTTTCTGAACTATTGAAGCAATTGAAATCTAATTAAATATTTTCGCCTATCGCTCTAGCTCTTTCAGTAACTGACTCTTCATCCTCCTTAAGGTGTTTGACAGCCATGAAAAGAGTTATACAAGGTATTAATAAGATTAATAAGATTATTGCCATGGAAGTTTGCATAGCATCCCCTGGAGCATAACTTTGAGAATCTATAAAGAAGTCAGCAATTCTGCCCAGAGTATAAGGTCCTAATGCAAGTCCAATCATGCTAAGGGTCAGAATGAAGAACGCGCCTGACATTGCTCTCATTCTTGGTAGTACAAGATTAGTAACTGTAGTTGCAGCACAACCTACGTACACAGAACTTCCAATGTGGTAAATAAAGTTAAATACTATAGATACATTTTTAGATTCTGTATAAATCATCCCTAAACAGCCAAGAGTAGTTACTACTATCCCTCCAACAAAGATTACATATAATCTACCACCTACATACTTTTCTTTAAGTTTATCCCCAAAGTATCCTCCTCCTATTACTCCAATGAATGACCCAACGGCAGTTACCAAACCAATAAAAGTTCCAATTTCTAAAGCAGTCATTCCATGATAGTTAATATAGAAGGGTGGGGTAAATGCTGAATAAGCATAGCCAACAAAAGGAATGCACGGGAAAGATATAAAGGAATAGACTATAGCTTTACTTCTAAACATTAAATTAAAAGCTACGGGGTCTCGTTCTCTTAAGCTTTGTATCCAAGTGCAAACCAAATATGCGCCAATTCCCCAAGCCACCCATTGCAAAAAGTCCTCAGTTAATTGGTACAGTAAAAAACAAACAAGAAAAATAGTTGAAGCAATTAAAAGATTGATTAGTAGAGTTCTTGCCAGGTCCTTTCTACCTATAAAAGATAAAGGTGTTAGCCCAATAAATTCTTTAAAGGTGTCCTTGAAAGGTTCTTTGCTAGGCTCGGTGACTATACCTTCACTCATACCTCTTATTGGCTCTCTAATGAATGTGAATGTTATTAGAGAAAGTAAAAGACCCGGTAAACCAACTCCCATGAAGGCTGCTTGCCATCCTTTTAAACCAAAAGGGGCATCGGAAGGATTGGGATAGGCAGTATTCCAAGTGTCTAAAATCCAACCGCCTAAGAATAATCCTATTGCTGCTCCTATATATAGACCACTAGAGTATATAGATAAAACCGTTGCTCTTACTTTAGGAGAGAAATAATCAGATAGAAGAGAATAGGCAGAAGGGGTGGCAGTGGATTCTCCTATACCTACTCCAAATCGGTAGATAGAGAGACTTAAAAAGGACTTGGCAGTACCAGAAAGTGCAGTCATTAGACTCCAAAAAGCCAATCCGATACTGATAAGGTTTTTCCTATTCCAAGAGTCAGCTAATTTTCCCATTGGTATACCTACCACGGAATAGAACACACCAAATGCTGTACCAAATAAGAATCCTATATCGCTATTAGATATTCCCAAATCTGCCTTAATGTCTTCAGCAAGGATTGAAATAATCTGCCTATCTACAAAATTAAAGATATAAACTACAACCAATAGGCTTAACGCAATTTTTGCGTGTAGGCCACCTACAGCAGAATTTTCATTATCTGACATTACTTCCCTTTATTTAGGTCTTTTGAAGAATTAAGATTCTATTTTTGCAGTAGCATTTCCAGTGATCACGGCAACATCATTTTGATTGGTTGTTTCAATTTGAAGATCTACAACCCTTTCACCATCTTGCTCTCTTATATCTATAATCGTTGCGGTGCTGGTCAGGGTATCTCCAGGCCATACCTGATTTGTGAACCTAACCCCATACTTTTTAAGCGTTCCATCACCGACATAATCCGTAAGCATTGTTCCTGTTAGGCCCATTGAGAGCATTCCATGTGCAAATACGCTTGGATAGCCTGCTACCTGAGTTGTGAATATCTCATCTGTATGGAGAGGGTTGTAATCTCCTGAAGCACCTGCATATTGAACTATTTGTGTTCTCTTCAGGTCCTCTACCAAAATAGCAGTATGAATATCGCCAATTTTAATTTCGCTTTCTTTTAACATATTATTTTCCTTAACTGTCGACAGCTCTTTCCGTTTGCACACCTACGCCCGTCGCTGTGATTACTAAATCACCATTTTGATTTCTATATTCAGTAACACTCTCGCTGAATTTAAGTTTCCCTGCTCTTTTGCTTTCTTTCTCCCAAGAATTACCTGGTTTTGTAGTAGCACTTAATACGTCACCAGCTTTTACGGGAAGGTGATATTCAAAATGCTGTTCTGCGTGAAGACCCATTGCTGCTCCGCCGCCCCCACTTTCTCCAGAACCTGAAGAAGGTTTAGCCCCAGACGCTTCCTTGCCCGAACCGAACCAACCCTCTCCACCGACCTTAGGTCTTAAGAAGTAGTTAGGATCAAATTGAGCACTAGATTGAGCAAAAGTAGGGGGAGCTATTATTCCTCCTACATCAGATTTTTTTGCGTATTCTTCATCGTGATAAACAGGATTGGCATCCCCAACTGATCTAGCAAACATCATTATGTGACTTGCTTCTACTAAAAATTTATCTATAGCCATGTTTTCTCCTATATCTATCTAAAAATTATCTTCAATTAATTTCCAAGCCCCTTCAGCTAAAGGCCTAACCCTAGCTCTCATAACCTCAGCATTCTCATTTGCTGCAGTGCCATCTCTTACTCTTCCAAGTATACCTTGAAGTATTCCAGCAGATTTAAATAAATTGTAGGCCATGTAAAGTTCCCACTCTTTTTCAAGATCAAATCCACTTTTTTCTATATACATCGAAACATATTCTTTTTCAGTAGGTATTCCTTTTTCTTTGCAGTAATTTTCATCTGCCAATAATGGGTTGAGTCTATATTGCATGCAATGGTAACTAAAATCAGCACAAGGATCTCCTAAAGTAGACAACTCCCAATCCAAAATAGCTATTACATCTGGTTTTTCTTTATGAATCATAAGGTTAGTAAGGCTGAAATCTCCATGAACAATTCTAAGAGGTTTGTCTGATGGCAAATTATCAGGTAACCATTCAATCAATTTATTCATATCTTCAATTTCTTCTGTTTCGGAATCTTGATATTGCTTTGTCCATATGGAAACTTGTCTTCCTACATAATTACCGGGTTTTCCAAAAGTTTCTAATCCTATTTCATATGGATCTACAGAATGAAGAGAAGCCATAGTAGAGTTCATTGAAGAATAGACGCCATAAGATTCTTCTTTGGAATGGTCATTCATTGATGGATCCCATAAGACCCTTCCATCCATGTATTCCATTAAATAAAAAGCTGTCCCAATGATACTTTCATCTTCACAGAGCGCATAACTGGTCGGGACAGGCACATCTGTCTGGTTTAAAGCAGTAATTACTCTATATTCTCTATCAACTGCATGAGCAGACTTTAAGAGCTTGCCCGGAGGCTTTCTTCTTAAGACATAAGATTTAGAAGGTGTAACAACTTTATAAGTAGGGTTAGATTGCCCTCCTTTAAACTCTTCAATTGAAATTTTTCCATCAAATCCAATTACGTTTGCTTGCATGTATTCTTGGAGTGCTGCTGAGTCTATGGCGTGCTTTTCCAGCACTTGCATAGTTCCTGTGTTCTCATTTTCTTTGAATTCCATATATAGATAAGTTAAACCAGTTAAAGGTTAATTTAAAGAGTTAAATGAATATTTTAGAAAGAAAATCTACCGCCATCTACATTAATTATCTGACCAGTTATGTATTTAGATTGCGTTAGGAAAAAAATTGACGAGGCTATGTCTTCTGGTTTACCCGTCCTTCCTATGGCTACCTTTCTTAAGATGGATTCCTTTTCTTGATCTGATAAATCTTTGTCATCTGGCCAAAGGATAGCACCGGGAGCAATTCCATTCACTCTAACTTCAGGAGCTAGTTCTTTTGCCAATGATTTTGTTATTCCCTCTAATGCCGACTTAGCTGCTGTATATAAGCTGTAATCTTTAATACCATTCTTTACTAAACTATCAGAGATGTTGACTACACATCCTTTTGCTTTTTTTAGATGATGAGATAAAGCTTGGGTTAAGAATAGGGGCGTAGTTACATTAGTATCCGTTAAGTCCCTCCATTCGACTAAAGAAGCTTTTTCTAAAGGAGTTGGATAAAAACTCGAAGCATTATTGACTAAAACATCTAAGGTTTCGGTTATTTCATTAACTTTGTCTATAAGTTCATTAATAGAAGTATCAGAGTTAAAATTTGCTTTTATTACCGAACAAGAATTCTTTCGAATCTTGTTTAGTCCTTCTTTCATAGTTTTAGCTTCTGCTTCTGAAGTATTGTAATGAAGAATTATGTTGAAACCTTTTTCATGTAGGTACCTTGCTGTTGTGGCTCCAATTCTTTTCGCACCACCCGTTATCAGAACAAATTTTTCCGTCATAACTTAGATAAGTAAAGCTGGATTGCTTCAAGCCGATCTTCCTTTAATTTTTCAGCAATTAATTTACCCTCTTTAAGATCATTGGAGGCTTTTATATTATTTATACATTTAACCAGATTCTTCCAATTTAATTCTTTCTTAGAATTATTTTGAGTACAAAAAGTTGAGGCTTCTGCTGCTTTTAGAAATCTTTCCTCTTTTCTGTATATATCTGTTTTGTCTGCGAGTTCTATAATATCTTCCGCACTTATAGAGTCTAATCCTTTAAAGGTAATTATTTGATTACATATGACCGAGATTTCTTTAAATTCTTTTGGCGCATTAAAAGAATTATTTATTTCTTCAACTAATGAACTAGGAGACACTAAACAAGCCCATCTAAAAGAAGTATCTGTTTCTTCTTTACCAGCCTTTGAAAGATAATTTGTATCAATACTATTTAAAGGACATATCTGATTCAAAGCACCGCATTCATTTATTACATCAAAGTAAGTTTCCGGGTTATCCGTCTCTAAAGCCTTGCGTGTTTCCATCCAGATTCTTTCTTTACTTAAGGTTTTTAATTCACCAGAATTTACAATATCTCTAATTTCTTTCTTTGTACCTTCTTCTATTGTAAATCCGAGCTTCTTTAATTTTGCTGAAAATCTAGCAACTCTTAAGACACGTAAAGGATCTTCTTTAAACGCTTTAGAAACTTTCCTGATTATTTTGTCTTCTATATCTTTACATCCATTATAAGGATCAATGAAATTTCCTTCATCGTCTTGTGCTATTGCGTTTATGGTTATATCCCTTCTTTCAAGATCTTCTTCTAAGCTTACATTTTTATCAAATTCAAAGCTAAACGCTTTATGTCCAGCTCCAGTTTTTCTTTCTTTTCTAGCTAAGGCGTATTCTTCTTTAGTTTCGGGATGAAGAAATACAGGAAAATCTTTTCCGATTTGTTTGTACCCCTTATCAGTTAGTTCCTCTTTTGTTGCACCAACAACTAGCCAATCCCTCTCATGAAAAGGTAAACCTAACAAAGAGTCTCTTACAGCTCCTCCAACTAAATAGACTTTCATACTGCTAATTTATCTTATTACAAGAAAAGATTCGATTATCTTCTAACCTTAAAGCACTTAATTTTTTACCCCATACACACCCTGTATCCAGTGCGGTAATATTTTTTTTCCCTGTAACGCCTTCCAGGGCAGCCCAATGGCCAAAAAGTAAATGTACAGGGTCTTTCAAGATCTTTAAATTCCAATCAAACCAAGGCTTCATTCCTGAAGGTGCATCAAATGCCTTTCCTTTGTTTTTTAGATCTAAGGACCCATTGCTTGAACAGAATCTCATGCGAGTAAGATAATTTATATGCAAACGCAATCTATCCATTTCCGTAACACACCTTGATGGATGATTTGGCTCATTGCCGTACATATTTTTTAGAAGATTTAATGATTCCGGGCCTTGTAAGGTTTTATTTAATTCTAGAGAGTATTTTTTCAGGTTCTCTTTTGTCCAATGAGGGGGAATGCCGGCATGAGTCATTACGTATGATCTGGTTTTACCATTATTTTTTATCTCACCTATATGATGGAAGGGTAATTCTTTGATCCAATTAAGGTAAATATTAAGATTCTCGTTTTTAAGGATTTCTTGAAACGTATCTGAGTCGGATATTTCTATTACTTCTTCAGCTACGGCTAAGAAATGAAGGTCGTGGTTTCCAAGAGTTATGTAACAATTTTTCCGAATAGAATACAAAAATTCTAAACTCTCAAGCGACTTGGGACCTCTATTTATTAAGTCTCCACATATCCATAATTGATCTTTGTCTGTTTCAAACTTAATTTTATCCAACAGAATTATCAATTCATCGAAACATCCCTGAATATCACCAATTGCGTAATTTGCCATTTAGGTTAAAGCTTCAGCAATTCTAACGTAGTCATTTACAGATATATTCTCTGGCCTTAGAGATAAATCTATATCCAATTGGTCCAATTGTTTAGAAGTTAGAATCTTCTTTAGAGATTTTCCAATCATCTTCCTTCTGTGCATAAAAGTTTCATTGGTGACTTCTTGTAATTTTATTGAAATAGGGGATAGGATGTGTCTACCTTTTATGGGTATAAATCTAATAAATACACTTTCTACACTAGGTTTAGGCTTAAAACTTTCTGGTTCAAGGTAAAGAACAGTATCTAATTCCGTTAAATATTGAGTAAGTACGGATATTCTTCCATAGCTCTTATTGTTAGGTTCAGCAGAAAGTCTTTCGCCAAATTCTTTTTGGAACATAAAATGCATATCTTTCAATTGATTTAGGTTACTAAGACTCCACAGCAAAATGTCTGTAGAAATATTGTAAGGAAGGTTTCCTGTTAGTCTTAACTTTTTACTCTCCATTACGTTCTCAATATTAAAATTTAAGATACTTTCATTATGTATATAAAGTTTCTTGTTGTTTATAAGTTTTAAACTTAACAATAAGTCTTTGTCTAGTTCCACTGCATCTAGTCTCCCTACGTTATTGGCTAGAATTTTAGTCAAAGCTCCTTTACCAGGACCTATTTCCAAGAAATGATCCGTAGCTTTAGGGTTTATCAGCTCGAATATCTTATTTAAGGCAACTTCATCAATTAAAAAGTTTTGGCCCAAATCTTTCTTGGCCTTTATCATTTTTGACTTATAGCTATTGACGCTGCTATTTTAGTAGCCTCTATTAAACTTGATTCATCGGCTTCAATTGAACCGGCCACATCATAGGCAGTTCCATGGTCTACCGAAGTTCTTATGAACGGGAGTCCCAGAGTGACATTGGTTATGTTTCCAAATCCTATGGTTTTTATTACAGGCAAGCCTTGGTCATGATACATGGCCAATATGATGTCAGGTTTAGCTTGATTATTGTTATCGATAAAAGCCGTATCTGCAGAATGAGGTCCAGAGATATTCAAGCCCGTGTTGTTAAGTTTTTTTATAACTGGTATCAAGATTTCTTGATCTTCAGAACCAAGAAAACCTCCATCCCCTGCATGTGGGTTTAGTCCTAAAACTTTAATAAGAGGAGTTTTTATTTTCCACTTTTCTTGAAGATCATTATTAATAATTAAGATAGTTTCTTCGATATGATCTTGAGTTATATATTCAGGAACATCTCTTAACGGAAGATGGGTAGTGGCAAGAGCCACTTTTAATTCTTTTGTGGCAAGCATCATAACCACTCTTTCTTTTTTTGAAAGTCTCGCTAATTCTTCAGTGTGTCCAGTGAATTCTATCCCTCCTTTATTGATAATTTCTTTATTAATAGGGCAAGTAACAACTGCATCAAATTCTTCAGAGATAGTTCTCTCTACTGCCTGCCGAAAATTAGAAATTATGAAATTGGCGCAATCAGGATTTGGTTTCCCTGGAAGTATATTTAAGTCACAATCTTGGTTGGCTACCCAAAGGATATCATTAGATAATTCTTCGTTTTGTCCTTTATAGGCTTGAATATTTGCATCGATGCCTAGAGTTTTAGCTCTAGAATTAAATATATCTCTATCTCCAAAAATAACTGGAGAGAAGTTATATATTTTTTTTTGACCAAAAGCCTTGATGCAAATATCAGGACCTATTCCTGCTGGGTCTCCAGAAGAGACAGCTATTTTGATCATGAGTTGAGCTTAATATCTACGTATGCCTCTGCTCTAAGTTCAATTAACGTGCTTTGAAGTTCTTGTTCAAATTTTCTTTCGTAAATTATTTGGTAAGCTCTGTTTTTCTGCTCCTCTTGGCTGACGTCTTCATTTCTTCTATCCAATACTTCTATGATGTGCCATCCAAATGATGATAGAACAGGGTTTGCAATTTCTCCAATCTTAGTTGCATTAAGAGTTTTTTCAAAGGCAGGATCATATTCTCCTGGGTTTGCCCATCCTAGATTACCACCATCCATTTTAGAACCAGGGTCTTCCGAATATTGCCTAGCTAGTTGTTTAAAGTCTTCTCCTTCAAGAAGTCTCTTATGTATGTCTTTAATTAATAATTCTGCTTGTTTCTCAGTTCTAATTTCAGAAGGTTGAACAAGTATGTGTCTTGATAAAGTTTGATCCATGAACTTTACTGTATTACCTCTTTTGTCATTAAGTCTTAATATATGAAAACCTGCACCACTTCTAATTAAATCTGAAGTTTGTCCAACTTTTAAAGAAGAAACAGTTTCTGAGAATAGAGTGGGTAATTCTGCTGATGTTCTCCATCCAAGAAAACCGCCTTCCAGAGCCTCCTGTCCAGATGAATAAGTTGCAGCTAGCTTCTCAAAACTTTCACCTTCTTCGAGCCTTTTTAGTATGCCTTGAGCTTTTTCTTCTATAGTTATTGTTTCGGCTTCTGTTAGTCCTCCTTTTACAGATACTAGAATGTGTTGTACATCATATTGCTCAGCTAGCTCAGTTCTCCCTTGTTCAGAATTTATAAAATTTTCTATTTCTTGCTCAGATATATCTACTCTAGATCCAACTTTCCCTCGTTGGACCCTTTGTATAATTAGCTCTTTCTTTATAGTTTGTCTGAAAACCTTATAAGAATCACCTTCTTGCTCAAGCGCAGCTCTAAATTCTTCTAGGCTAAGGTTGTTTTGTGAAGCAATCCTGGATAAGGTTTGATTTAACTCAGAATCACTTATCTTTATGCCTGCCCTGTCGGCAATTTGCATTTGGATTTCTTCTATAATTAGCCTATCTAAGACTTGTTCTTCAAGCAAGTTTAGAGGGGGCAGTTCGGCTTTGGTGCTCTGTAGTCGTTTTAATACTTCTTCAACTCTAGCATTTAATTGAGTCTCCATTATTACACCTGAATCAACAACGGCTATAACTCTATCTAACAGTTCTATCTTGGCATTTATATTAAAAGATAAAGCACCTAACAAAACAAAAGAAACTAAATTTCTAACAAGGAAGCTTGTACTTTTGTAAGGCCAAAAACTATTCATAGGTGCTATTGTCTTCTTTTTTAAGATTCTTGCAATTATTCAAGTACCGTAGATGAAATTACTTCTGATATTTCTTTTCCTATTCTGCCAATGTCTTTAAGCTCAAAGAAGAAATAAACATTATCTCTTTGTAGTTCTGGATTGATACCACCTGCCAATGCTTTAAAAGCTTCTGTAGGGCTTGCATGCCAAGTGTAATAATCTTGATCTTTCCATTTTCTTTTCATTAATCCTGCCTTCAAACAGCAGTTGGAATACTGAAACCCAAAAGAGAGGTCTTTGGATTTATGAATTTCGTTATCCTTTTGTAATTTTCCAAAGATCATAAATTGATCTGATATAGACCATTGAGCTAATAGTTCCAATTGGGAGATAGGTAGATCATTATCAAACCAGGGCATATTGCTTATAGAAGGATTGAGCCTTTTGTAAACAGATCTTAATTCAATTCTTTTACTTTCATCTCTCTCATACATTAAACCAAATGAGCTGGAATGAACTTTATCAAAATCTGAATCTATCTCTAACGTGCCATTTGTGAATAAATAGCTATTTAATTTCTGTTTAAATTCCATTACTAAAGGAGAGGTCCTTTTATTTTTAATACCAACGGCGTATTCATCTTTTAAAAAGAATGCTTTACCAATAGAGAAACTCAAATTTGTATTATTCTTTAAGTCTATATTTTGGTGTTCTATACCTAAAATAACTCTATCTTGATTCAAAAATCTATCTGGGCCTGAGTACCAGTTTCTTAAGAAGATATTATTATAATTAAGCCCCATAAGTCTTGAATCTATTGACTCAGTAGGAAGTGATTCTTCATTAAGCAAAATAAACTTAAAAGTCGGGTTTAAGGATTTAAATGATTGGTTGGACCTATTCTCAAAGAATATTTTATATTCCGTTTCAAACCAGTCTGAAGATCTATCAAAGGAGCTTGAATTTATATCGTATTTTAAATCTTTGACACCAATAGCGATAGAAAAACTGGAACTAGCAAAATATTTACTATAACTTAAAGAAGGCTCTATAGATTTCCTTGTGATTTCTTTTTGTTTATTAAAAGGATTGAAAGACCCATCAAAGGTAAATTTAGTGTAGTTAGATAATAGCCTAAAGTTAATCCCTTTATATCTATTTTGGAAAATCAGCGAGAAATTAGGTCTAGTTTCGTATTGTTCAGAAGTAAACGGGTTCAAATCTTCGTATTCTTTAATTTCTCCTTCAAGCTTTAGCGACTCTCCAATCCATTTAGCACTTACCCTTTTTGTTAAATAATTCTTTTGTTTAGTTCCTAAGATATCTTCATTTAAATTTTCAAAAAAGAAATTATCACTCACACCTTCAGTATGTATATCTATGAATAGATTAGAGCCAATTTGGGATTTATGAAACCACTGGGCCATCCACCTATTGCCTTGATAGTTAGTTTCGTTAGAAAATCTTCTGTCATTAAATATATTTGAGGCAGTAATATTTCCTTTAGAAGCTTCAGTGAGATATCTGTATTCTGCAGCTATACCTGAACCCCTTTCTTCAATGAATCTGGGAGAAATGGTGAGGTCATAGTTAGATGAAAGGTTAAAAAAATATGGCATGGAGATATCGATTCCATCTCTTCCTTGTTTTAAAGAAGGAGGCAGGAATCCTGAAAACTTATCTTTTCCAACAGCAGTTCTTACATAAGGGATATAAAGAACTGGAATTTCTTTAATTTTGAGACTGACCCCCTTAATAATTGCATTTCTGCCAGTTTCAAGAAGGGTGAGACTTTCTGCTTTCAATTGCCAAGCAGGATCTTCAATTGAACAACTATTTAAAGAAGTATTTAATAGTTCAATTTTTTCATTGGTATAGACCCTGATCGAATCAGCACTACCAAAGTTCTTTTTCATAAAAGAAAAGGATGTTTCGGTAATATAGAAAGTCCTATCTAATAAATTAGCTTCCATTTCTTTAGCACTTATATCAAGGTGTTTAGAGAGCACCCTTATAGAGCCTTCAAGTTTTATGGTTTTTTTACTCTTATCATAAATAGCTTTTTCACTCCAAAATTCTATTAGTTCTGTTTTTATAACTACATTACCTTCTAAAGAAAGGGTGTTGGGGTCTATGGTGGTTATTATTTGGGCATCTATAGAATCAATTTTTATTTCTTCCGCTGACCATAGTGGCGCTGTGATTGATAGCACAAAGCAAAGACTTAAGGATTTAAGAAATGTATATTGTTTAGGCATACAGATCATTAGAGTATATTTAACTTGGATTGTTCCATAAATTTATTTATAGATCATAAAGCAAGCTGCTGTCAGTTAGAATAAAGAAATGATCTTGTAAGGTTAATGTAATGCTAAAACTCGAAGATAATTTATATACATGGGCAAAGTCTCAGATTGCAGATCTTGGACCTATGGAGCCTCTTAGAGAACAGGCAAGCTCTAGAAAATATTACAGAGTAAACTCGAAAGGGAAAAGCTTTATCCTTGCTTTTTCAGATCCACAAAAAGAATTAAACGATGAATTCATCAAATATTCAGAATTCCTGATTAAAAACAATTTTTCTGTTCCTAGGATTGAAGCCTTCGATGCTGAAAATGGATTTATGTTGATAGAAGACTTTGGAGACAAGGTGTTTTTGGATGAAGTAAATAGTAGTAATCGAAAGAATCTCTATTTATTGGCCATTGACCAGATAATTAAATTGCAATCTGTTGAAACTAATGATGATATCAATGAATTAAATGAAATTTCAATAAAAGAACAAATGAGACTGTTTGAAAAATGGTTTTTATTGGATTACTTAAAGTTAGAAGTTCATTCCCTAGAGAAGGATATTATTAATGATGCTTATATCTCTATATCAAATAAATTTTTAGATCAAAAAAGGACTTTATGTCACTTTGACTTTGAATTAAGGAATCTTATGTTAAGAGAAGATGGGACAATAGGAGTGCTAGATTTCCAAGACCTTACTTATGGCCCCTCCACCTTAGACCTTGTCTCCTTAATTAAGGATATAGATAACCCTATCTCCGACGAAGAAATAGAGTATTACTTAGAAGCATATGTATCCTTATCTAACGAAGCAGGTACAACCGTCAAGGAAGATTTAATTTCTTTAAATGAGGATCTAGATTTTGTTGGATTACAAAGACAATTAAGAATTTTAGGTACTTTAGCAAGACTACATATTAGAGACGGCAAGTCTTTTAGACTGCCTGATTTAAAACAAACCTTGATCTATGTCATCGAAACAAGCAATAAATACGATGAACTCAAAGAGTTTTCACAATTATTAAAATCAAAAGTTCAACCCGCTTTAGAAGAACATTTAGGGTGTGTAAATGACTAAAGCGTTTGTGTTGGCTGCAGGTCAAGGGAAAAGATTTTTACCTTTTTCTGAAATAAAACCTAAACCACTTTTTAAGATAGGTGAAATTTCTCTTATAGAAAGAAATTTAAATAATTTAAAGAATTGTGGCGTAGATGAGGTGGTTATTAATATATATCATTTAGGAGAAAAGATTATTGATGTTCTTGGTGATGGTTCTGACTATGGATTAAAGATTTCTTATTCAATTGAAACTGAACTTCTAGGGACGGGTGGAGGAATCGCTAATGCTATTCATCTCTTCAAAGAACCTTTTATAGTATTAAGCGGTGATGTATGGACAGACTTTGATTTCTCAAATTTAAAACTAGAAGATAAAAAATTGGCACATATGGTTCTGATTAAGAATCCGATTTCTAATCAAAAGGGAGATGTTTACCTTACTGAGGGTTTAGTTAAACCAAATGGGGAAGGTTCAACTTATACTTATTCAGGCATTTCTGTTCTGTCTCCTGAATTATTTCAGAATATAGATAAACCAAAATTTGGTCTTTGGGAGGAGGTTCTTTTGCCTGCATCATTGAACAATCTTGTTTCTGGAGAACTTTTTGACGGTTTATTGGATAATCTAAACACTCTTGAAGAAGCTGAAAAATTAGACGCCTTATTATCCTGAGAGTAAACTTGCCGCTTATATGGCAACAAAAGATTACATAATTGCCCCATCTATACTTTCTGCTGACTTTTCTCGTTTAGGAGAAGAAGTTGATTCAGTTCTAAGGGCGGGCGCAGATTGGGTTCATTTTGATGTAATGGATAATCACTACGTTCCCAATCTAACAATAGGGCCTATGGTTTGTCAGTCTTTAAGAGATTACGGAATTACTGCACCTATTGATGTCCATTTAATGGTAAAACCTGTGGACCAATTAATTAAAAGCTTTTCGAAGGCTGGAGCAACTTACATAACTTTCCATCCCGAAGCTTCAGACGATGTGGATAGATCTTTAAATTTAATAAAAGATAACGGCTGTAAAGCTGGACTTGTTCTTAATCCTGATATCTCAATAGAAGTATTAGATGGTTTTTTAGATAAATTGGATATGATTCTATTGATGTCTGTTTTCCCTGGTTTTGGAGGACAGGAATTTATTGATTCAGTTCTAGATAAAGTTACAAAAATGAGATCAATCATTAATGAAAATAACCTTAAAACAAGATTAGAAATCGATGGAGGCATTAAGTTAGAAAATATAAGAGAAGTTGCTGATGCAGGAGCTGATACTTTTGTTTCTGGCTCCGCTATTTTTGGTGAGCCCGATTATTCTGAAATCATACAAAAGATGCGAGACTCTCTTAAGGTTGAGTGATTAGTGGAAATTAAAACAAAGATACCTATTTCTAGAGAGATTCTAGTTGATATGGAAACTCCATTGAGTGTTTATAGAAAACTTGCAGATGGTCCTTACACTTATCTTTTTGAATCAGTTGAAGGGGGAGAAAACTGGGCCAGATACTCCTTGATAGGTTTAGAGTCCTCTAAAATTATTTTTGTCAAAAAGAACCAGATAGAAGTTGAGCTTAATGGAGAGATTATTGAAAGCTTTCACTGCGATGATCCTTTGGATTATATAGACAAACTTCACAAGAGCTTTGAGATAAAGCAGATTGATGATTTGCCTTTATTTAATGGCGGCTTGGTTGGTTACTTTGGATATGATTGTGCTAGATATATTGAAAGCAGATTAGTTGATTCCGAGCCGCCAGACCTTATTGGCACTCCTGATGCTCTATTTATGATTTCGGATGAAGTGGCTGTCTTTGACAATCTTAAGAATAAATTACATTTAATTGTATTAGTTGAATCAGAAGATGATCAAGAGAAAGCTAATATTCGCTTGGACGAACTAGTAGATACATTAAAAGAGAGTTTGCCATTTGAAGATTTTAATAAACCAGTTAAGAGTATTGAAGAAACAGATTTTGTTTCTGGTTTTGGAGAGGAAGAATTTAAGAATTCTGTAGATAAGGCTAAAAAATATATAGAAAGCGGTGACATTATGCAGGTTGTTTGTTCTCAAAGGATGTCTATACCATTTAATGCTGACCCTGTAGCTTTATATAGGTCTATAAGACAATTAAATCCTTCCCCTTATATGTATTATTTAAATTTGAAAGAATTTCATATTGTAGGTTCTTCTCCTGAGATACTTGCAAGACTTGAAGATGGCAAGATTACTGTAAGACCAATAGCCGGGACTCGCAGAAGGGGAAAAGATGAAACCGATGATGTTGCTATGGAAGAAGATTTGGTTAATGACCCAAAAGAGATTGCCGAACATCTGATGTTAATAGACTTAGGAAGAAATGATGTAGGAAGGGTAGCTAAACCAGGAACAGTTAAGGTCACAGAACAGTTTGGTATCGAAAAGTACAGTCACGTTATGCATATGGTATCTAATGTGGAAGCTGATTTAGATGAAGGCTTAAGTGCTATAGATCTATTTAAAGCTACTTTCCCGGCTGGTACAGTTTCTGGAGCACCTAAAGTTAGAGCCATGGAGATTATCGACGAATTTGAACCTGTAAAAAGAGGAATTTACGGAGGGGCGGTAGGTTATCTTTCTTGGCAAGGTAATATGGATATGGCTATTGCTATAAGAACAGCTGTCATCAAGGATGAAGTTTTATATATACAAGCTGGAGGAGGTTGGGTGGCTGATTCTCAACCCAACCTTGAGTGGAAAGAATCTTTAAACAAAGGCAGAGCAATTTTTAAGGCAGCTGAAATGGTTCAAGAGAAGTTGGAAGGTTAATATGTTGTTGATGATAGATAATTATGATTCTTTTACTTATAACCTAGTGCAGTACTTTTTTGAATTAGGGCAAGAAGTTGAAGTTTTTAGAAATGATCAGATAAATCTTCAAGAGATTGAAAAAAAATCACCTGATTTCCTAGTTATTTCTCCTGGACCTTGTACCCCGAAAGAGGCTGGCATCTCCGTTAGTGCCATTTCTCATTTTGCAGGGAAAATTCCAATTCTAGGAGTTTGTTTAGGTCATCAGTCAATTGGTGCTGCTTATGGCGCAGATATAATTAAAGCAAAGAAAATAATGCACGGAAAACTATCAAAGATTAATCACAATCAGTCTGGTATTTTTTCTTCGGTAGAAAATAATTTTGTTGCAACAAGATACCACTCATTGGTGATTGATGAGGATAGTTTAAGCAAGGACTTTGAGATGAGCGCAAGATCAGATGACGGTACTTTAATGGCTATACAACACAATACTCTTCCTGTTACGGGAATACAGTTTCACCCTGAATCCATCGCCACAGAAAATGGGAAAACTCTATTAAAAAATTTCTTGGAAGGCAAATGAATATAACCTCAGCGATTTCGAAGATAACTTCAGGATCAAACCTTAAAGAAAGTGAAATGTCTGAGGTAATGTTGGATTTACTAGAAGGGAGGGCTACAGATGCACAGATAGGCGCATTTTTGATAGCTTTAGATATGAAAGGTGAAACCGTAGAAGAGGTTTTAGGTGCTGCTAAGATCATGAGGAAACTTTCAGCTAAGGTTGAAGTCAATAAAGATAAATTAGTAGATACTTGTGGAACAGGTGGTTCAGGTATAGGAATATTCAATGTCTCAACAACTGCTGCATTTGTTGCTTGTGCATGTGGAGCTCGAGTTGCAAAACATGGAAATAGATCTGCAACAAGAAAAAGTGGAAGTGCAGATTTATTAGAGGCAGCAGGAGTCTCTCTGGAACTAAATCCTTCCCAAGTATCTGACTGTATTGAGAACGTTGGTCTAGGCTTTATGTTTGCGCCAGGCCATCATAGCGCCATGAAACATGTAATAGGACCAAGAAAAGAAATAGCACATAAGAGTATTTTTAATATATTAGGACCTTTAACGAATCCAGCGTCTACTCCCAATCAGGTTATGGGAGTTTATCATGAGAAATGGATGAAGCCAGTTGCGGAAGTTCATCAATCCCTTGGAAGTAAGAACGTTATGGTGGTTCATTCTGAAGATAATTTAGATGAAATTAGTATTGCTTCCAAAACTAAAGTTGTTGAATTAAGGGAAGGTGAAATATCTGAATACGTTATCTCGCCAGAAGAATTTGGTCTTGAACTTCAGCCCTTAGACGAACTGAAAGTAAATTCCCCAGAAGAAAGCTTATCTATGGCTAAGAAAGCTTTAAATGGAGATCATTCAGCAGCTAGCTCCATGGTAGCCTTGAATGCAGGGGCAGCTTTGTATGTCTCTGGAGTAGAGAAATCATTAGCTGAAGGTGTCGAAAAAGCCATGGAAGGAATAAAAAAGAAAAAAGGTCTAGATAAACTTCAAGAACTATCAGAATATTCACAATCCTTTTAATGAATTCTTATTTAGACAAAATCATTGAACAAACTGCATCTGCTGTTGAAATAGATAAGCAGAAGATTCCTTTGCAAGAATTAAAATCTTATCTTTCAGATTTAAATGAAACAAAAGGATTCTTTAAATCTATAAAGGCTAGACATGATGACGGGCTTATTTCAGTTATTGCCGAAATTAAAAGAGCTTCTCCCAGCCAAGGGTTAATAAGAGAAAATTTTAATCCCAAAGATATTGCTCAAAGCTACCAAGCTTCTCAAGCTACTTGCTTAAGTGTCTTAACAGATGATCTTTATTTCAAAGGATCTTTAGAAGACTTAGCTGCTGTTAGGGAAGTTGTTGACCTTCCTTTATTGAGGAAAGATTTCATTGTTGATGAATACCAGATCTACCAAAGTAGATTTTATGGAGCTGATTGTATTTTACTAATCGCTTCTGTTTTGTCCGATATTCAATTAAAGGAGTTTAAAGAGATTGCTCAAGAATTAAATCTTGATGTATTAATTGAGGTGCATGACAAGCCTGAGATGGATAGAGCGAAAGATTTAGGATTTTCATTAATTGGAATTAACAACAGAGATCTTAAAACTTTTAAAGTAAACCTAGAGACCACTATTAATCTGTCTGAAGATCTAAAAGATAAAATAATAGTTTCTGAGAGTGGAATAAAAACGAAAGAAGATGTTAATAAAATATTATCTTCTGGAACAAAAACTTTCTTAGTGGGTGAGTCTTTCATGAGAGCTTCTAACCCTGGTGAAGAATTAAAGAAACTTTTCTTTTCCTGTTAATATAAAAGTTATGGAAGAAGGGGAAGTTTTATTTACAATTTTTATTGGAGTATTGTTCTCTCTTCTCTTTCTCTTCGTTCTTACACAAAGGATTAGAGAGTATAAGAATGATAAATACAAAGATGTGGAGAAATAGTTATGCTGATCACAAGTACATTTGATATAGCTGATAAGACAATAGTAAAAACCCTTGGCCTGGTGAAGGGCAATACTATCAGGGCAAGGCATATTGGAAGAGACATAATGGCTGGTTTAAGAGGAATTGTTGGGGGCGAGCTACATGAATACACAAAGTTACTTGCTGAAAGCAGAGAACAAGCTCTTGATAGAATGATTGAAGATGCTGAGAAGTTAGGAGCAGATGCAGTTGTTGGGGTGTCTTTTTCTACTTCAGTAATGTCTCAAGGTGCTGCAGAATTAATGGCCTTCGGAACAGCAGTTCTTATTGAAGACTATTAATTTAAGTTGGAGAATAGGCAGTCTAATGAATGCCTGACGAGTCTAAGTTCTTTCTTTTGCTTGGTTAACTCTTAAATCTCTGCCGCCAAAGTCATTTCCATTTAAAGCTTCTATGGCAGCGTTAGCAGAATCTGCTGTTGCCATTTCAACAAAACCAAATCCTTTAGATCTACCAGATTCTCTATCTGTAATAATTCTCGCAGAATTTACTTCTCCGTATTGAGCAAATAAAGCTTCTAATTCATCTTCAGAAACACCCCAGGCAATATTGCCGACGTATATATTCATATTAATTATAAAGTTTGACTGATTAGTCTCTAGGCTTAGCTTCGTTGACTCTTAAGTCCCTGCCGCCAAAGTCAGTTCCATCTAAAGCTTCTATTGCAGCTTTTCCGGCTTCTTCTGATTCCATTTCAACAAATCCAAAACCCTTGGATCTACCTGAATGGCCTTCTGTGATTATTCTTACTGCACTTACGTTTCCGTACTGAGCAAAATGAGATTCTAGATCTTCCTCAGATGTACTCCAAGCAATATTTCCTACGTATAAATTCATTCAATTATTCCTTATTCTATTTTCTTATGTAACTAACTAGTAGTTACGCGCGCCACTATACTTATGTTGTCTCAATTATCAACCCATAATTCATAAAACTTTCTTTACAATTAAATATGATAGCTAGAGTTTGTCATTAGCTTAGCAACCTTAGACATTAAGTCTTTAATCTCATCAGGCAATATTTCTGCCCCAGCTTCTAAAGCATCATGACTATGCTGCTCTTCATCAATTCTCATCTTTTCAATTACAGCTTTTGTTTTGAGATCTTTTTTTGATAACTTATCTAAATGGCCATCTAGGTGCTTTACAACTTGCTCTTCAGTCTCGTGAACGAAACCAAGACTCCAATTATCTCCAATTAGTCCTGCTATTGCTCCTATACTAAATGACATGCCATACCAAATTGGATTTAAGATGCTTGGTTGATTATTAAGCTCTTCTAATCTCTTATTGCACCAAGATAAATGATCGAGTTCTTCAGAAGCAGCCTGTTCCATTTTAGTTCTGGTATCACCAAGTTTAGCTGTAAGCGCTTGACCTCTGTAAAGGGCTTGAGCACATACCTCGCCAGAATGATTAACTCGCATAAGCCCAGCAGAATGATTTTTTTCAAACTCATTTAAAGAGTCTTGTTTAATTTTATAAGCCGGGTAAGGCCTGGATTCAGTTTGATAATTCTGGGTTGAGTATTTCAATCCCTTATCAACTTCATTTATCACTAAATCTATTAAGTTCAATTTCTCTCTCTTTCAATGGCTCTGTAACCAATATCATTTCTGTAAAAACAGTCTTTCCATACAATGCTTGAGATCGCATCATAAGCCTTTTTTTGTGCCAACGAAACAGAATCACCTAAAGCCGTTACACAAAGAACCCGACCTCCACTAGATTTAATGCTCCCTTCTTCATAAGTAGTTCCTGCATGAAATACTTTAAGATCTTCAGACTCTTCAGTTATTCCCTTAATAACATTTCCTTTCTCATAGGCGAAAGGGTACCCTCCAGAAGCCATAACTACCCCTAAAGACTTCCTTTCATCCCAATCTAACTTCTCATCTGATAATTCTTTCTTACAAGCCTTAAAGCATAATTGAGCTAAGTCAGTTTTTAGACGCATCATGATGGGTTGAGTTTCAGGATCTCCAAACCGACAATTAAATTCTAGGACTTTGATTTGATCATTAGCATCAACCATAATTCCTGCGTAAAGAAATCCGCAATAATTAGTGCCTTCGGATTTAAGGCCTTCAATAGTTGGGTGTATTACTTCTTGTAGAATTTTTTCATGTATAGGTCTCGTGACTACTGGAGCAGGAGAATAAGCTCCCATGCCTCCAGTATTAGGCCCTAGATCTCCTTCATCTCTAGCTTTATGGTCTTGCGAAGAAGCAAAAGGAATTACTGTATTACCATCTGTTAAGACTATAAAGCTGGCTTCTTCACCTTCTAGGTATTCTTCAACTACAATTTTAGAACCAGCTTCACCAAAGGTTTTAGACTCTAATGATTGATTGACAGCTTCTATTGCTTGATCGACATTAAAAGCTACAGTTACACCCTTACCAGCAGCTAGCCCGTCAGCCTTTATTACTATTGGGCAGCTCTGTTCTTTAATATAACTAATGGCTTTTTTCGAATCAGTGAAAGTTTCATAACTAGCTGTAGGAATGTTGTGTCTTATCAGGAAGTCTTTCATGAATTCTTTAGAACCTTCTAACCTCGCTGCATCTTTTGAAGGTCCAAAACACAAAAGACCTTCTTCTTGAAATTTATCAGTTATTCCTTCCACTAAAGGGTCTTCAGGCCCCACTATGGTTAGATCAACACCTTCTCTTTTTACAAAAGCAGATAACTTCTCTATATCATTTGCTTCTATATCTATATTTTGAATCAATTCTTCAATCTCAGTTCCTCCATTTCCAGGAGCAACAAAAACTTTAGTAACCATATTACTTTTAGATAATTTCCAGGCTAGAGCGTGTTCTCTTCCCCCACCTCCTATAACAAGAACCTTCATAGTTTGATTTAATGCCTAAAGTGCCTAATGCCGGTAAAGATCATAGCCATATCTGTTTCATCTGCTGCTTGAATAACTTCATCATCTTTCACTGAACCTCCAGGCTGGATTACAGAAGTTATCCCGATTTCTGCCGCAGCATCAATACCATCCCTAAAAGGGAAAAATGCATCTGAAGCCATGGTGCATCCTTCAGTTTTAAATCCTCTTTCTTTAGCCTTAGAGGCAGCTATCTTGGCACTATCAATTCTGCTCATTTGCCCAGCACCAATACCTATTGTTTGATTCTCTTTTGTATACACAATTGCGTTTGATTTAACAAATTTACAAACTTTCCAGGCAAATAAACAGTTTTGGATTTCTATCTCCGAAGGTACTCTTTTTGAAACAATCTTAAGATCATCTTTGGTAACAATTCCATTATCTGTTTCTTGAACCAACATTCCGTCAGTAACACTGAGGAATTTATATCCTTTTTCTTGGGTGCTCAGTTCTTCAGAATTTAAAACCCTTACATTCTCTTTAACCTTGGTTGTATTAAGAGCTTCATCTGTTACTCCAGGAGAAATTATTACTTCTACAAATTGATTATTAATAATTCTTTCGGCAAGTTCTTTATCTAGTTCTCTGTTGAGAGCAATAATGCCACCAAAGGCAGACGTAGGATCAGATGCAAAGGCTTTTTCATAAGCTACGAGAATATCTTTATCTGTTGCTATGCCACAAGGGTTTGCGTGTTTTACAATTACACAAGCTGGTTCTTTAAAAGCTTTAACGCATTCGAGTGCTGCGTCGGTATCAGCTATATTATTATAAGAAAGCTGTTTGCCTTGAAGTTGAGCTGCATTTCCTATTCCATTACCTTTCTTGGTGTCGTCAATATAGAAAGCGGCTTTTTGATGCGGATTTTCTCCATATCTCATTACTTCTTTTTTAATAAATTTAGCAAAGATACGATCAGGAAATTCATTCTCAGTAAGAGACGATAAATAGCCAGAAATGACTGTATCGTAATTAGCTGTGTGACTGAACGCTTTGGCGGCTAGTAAGCTTCTATTCTCTTGAGAAATAGAACCTTTGTTTAACTTCATCTCTTCAAGTATTAGAGGGTAGTCGTTCGGATCTACCACAACTCCAACATGTTTATTATTCTTTGCAGCTGATCTGAGCATGCTAGGGCCACCAATATCAATATTCTCAATAGCAATTTCTAGGGTAGTTTCAGGTTTCGAAATGGTTTCTGCGAATGGATATAGATTAACGATGACAAGATCTATTTCCTTTATATTGTTTTCTTTCATAACCTCCTGGTCTAAATCTCTTCTTGCTAAGATACCTCCATGGACTTTAGGGTGGAGGGTCTTAACCCTTCCGTCCATCATTTCAGGGAAGCCCGTAAAATCACTTATATCTATTGCTTTTACATCTGCATCAAGAAGAGACTTTAGAGTTCCTCCTGTGGATATAATTTCTACCTGATATTCGTTAGAAAGAACTGAGCATAATTCCACAACGCCTTCCTTGTTGGAAACGCTGACTAGTGCTCGTTTAATTTTAGGGTTGGCAGTTTGACCCATTTATTTCCTAAAGTAATTTATGTGCTTTAAGTTTTGTTCGGAGGGTACCTCTATTGATTCCAAGCATTTCACTAGCTCTTGTTTGGTTGTCATCGCATTGTTGCATAACAATTTCTAACAAAGATGATTCAACTTCCTTAAGGACCATGTTGTAAACATCATTGGGAGATTCTCCGTCTAACTGCTGAAAGTACTTGCGCATACTTTTAGAAACTTGATAACTTAGCTTTTCACCTTCGCCATTAAATTTCTTTTTTTTGTTTGCAGTCATGTGATAAAAAGTTGGACAATATTATTTTTTTAAATAGGAGTATTGATAATACCCAACATAATTTTTCTTTCAAGGAGTTTAATACTTAAAATTATTAATTTTTTATTGAACAATCATATCCATTCATAAGCTGACCCAATTTAATTTAATGTTTTAATATATACCTGTTAAATATGAAAATGAACTTAACAAGAAGTTTTACAGATCAGGAATTTTCTTTAAACAAGAAGTTAGATTTAGAAAAGCAATCTTCTCATCATCTTCTAAAAGTCCTTAGAAAAAAAGAAGGTGATGAATTAGTGCTGTTTGATGGAAAAGGCAATTCATGTTTGGGAGTTATTTCCAAGATCCATAGGTCAAAGATCGAATTAGATGTAATTGATATGTTTAAAAAATCTCTCAGGTCTGGCGTAGAGATAAACTTAGGCCAATCCCTGATAAAGAATGATCCGTTCAACCTTATTATTCAGAAGGCAACAGAATTGGGAGTAACCTCTCTTCATCCTTTAATTACTGATCGATCTGTAGTAAAAATAAAAATGACAAAGAATAGAAGTTTAAGATGGAATTTAATTGCAAGAGGGGCTTGTGAGCAGTGCGGTGAGAATTGGTTACCCACTATTGAGGATCCCATAAAATTAGATAGATGGGCTTCAAATGTAAAATCAAAAATTAAGATAGTTCTTTACCCTAATGCAGATAACAAAATTTCTGATTTTGAATATAAAGATTCGGTTTCTCTAGCCATAGGGCCTGAAGGAGATTTCAGTGATTATGAAGTTGATTCTTTAACTGAGAAAGGTTTTATTCCTGTTAGTATAGGTAAGAGAATTTTGCGGGCAGAAACAGCAGCTATTTCTGCTATAAGCTCAGTGAGATTTAGTGCAAAAGAATTTTAATTAGATTTATATTTTTATTTTATGAAGTTAGGCATAGTAATGGATCCGATAGAGTCCATTAATTTCAAAAAGGATAGCACTTTAGCCATGATGCTAGAAGCCCAATCAAGAGAGTATCAGCTCTTTTACATCACACCAGATTCGTTGTATATAAATGAGAGAGGTGCATTTGCTATAGCAAAATTAATAAATGTTAAGAATGATCCAACTGGATGGTTTGATTTTAAAGAAGAGATACAAATTAGATTATCTGAATTAGATGTAATATTTATGAGACAAGATCCTCCGTTTAATTCAAATTTCATATACAACACATACGTATTAGAGTCTGCCGAAAAAGAAGGTGTGTTGGTTGTAAATAAACCGGAAAGTCTTAGGGATTGCAATGAAAAAGTTTTCGCTACTGAGTTTCCTGAATGCTGTACTCCATTTCTAGTAACAAGCAATTCAGATTTATTAAAATCTTTTATAGAAGGTCATAGAGATACTGTAATAAAACCTTTAGATGGGATGGGCGGTTCTTCGATATTTAGATTGAGAAATTCAGATCCTAATTTAAATGTGATCCTTGAAACAATAACTGAGTCTTTTACTACAAAAGTGATGATACAAACATTCATACCAGAAATAGTTGATGGTGATAAAAGAATTCTCTTAATTAATGGAAAACCAATGAATGCAGCCGTTGCCAGAGTTCCTGCAGAAGGTGAGCTTAGAGGAAATTTAGCAGCAGGAGCTTCAGCAGTTGCAAGATCACTAACTGAAAAAGACTTATGGATATGTGAACAAGTTGGACCCAGACTAAAAGACTTAGGCCTAGTACTTGTGGGGTTAGACATCATTGGAGATTATTTAACAGAAATAAATGTCACTAGCCCCACTTGTTTTAGGGAATATGAAAGTCTATGCGATATTGATGTTGCGTTTAACTTTCTAGAGGCAGTAGAAGGTTTGCTTAAATGATCGAAGAGTCAGGTGTAGTTATGGCTTTTGATTATGGATTAAGAAATATAGGAATAGCTATAGGTCAAAATATAACTAAGAGTGCTTCAACTTTCTATGCCATTAAAGCTAAAGAAGGAGAGCCTGACTGGACGAAATTAGATTCCATAGTTGACGAATGGGAACCGACTTTATTTGTTGTTGGAGATCCTTTTAATATGGATGGGACAAAAAGTGAGTTTCAAAAAAGAATCTTTAAGTTTTCTACAGAATTAAAGAATCGATATGAGATTAGATTGCATATGATGGACGAAAGGCTAACAACTAAAGAAGCCAAAGAAAGGATTAAGGTTGAATCCAGTGGGCTGAAAGAATCAGCTAATAAACACAGCATTTCTGCTCAAATTATTTTAGAAGACTGGTTTAGGAGTATGAATTGATGGCCGGCTCTATTCCTCAAGATTTTATAAGGGAGATTGTTGACACAACTGACATTGTCTCTTTAATTGATGGATATTTGCCACTTAAAAGAAAAGGTAAGGACCATTGGGGGATATGTCCTTTTTGTGATGATGGTAAAAATCCTTCCTTTAGCGTTAGCGAACAAAAACAATTCTTCTATTGTTTTAAGTGCAGAGCAACAGGAAATGTAATTGGTTTTTTACAATCCCATCAAGGTTTTGATTTTGTTGAATCTATTGAAGCTCTAGCTAGTAAAGCTGGTCTAGAAGTTCCTTATGAATCAAGCCAAACACCGAATAAAGAAAGAGATCCATTATTAGATTGCATGAAGGCTGCTAGCGAAATTTTTGAAAAGAATTTAAACGAAAATGATTCTGCAGAGAAGACTAGAAAATACATAAGGCAAGAAAGAAAAATTTCGCCTGAAATCTGTAAAAAATACTCTATAGGTTATTCACTAAATTCTTGGGATTCTTTAAGCGAACAATTAAAAAAGAAAGGTTTTTCAGAGGAAATATTAATTAAAGCAGGTTTAGCTAAGAAAAATAAAGAAGCTAAATTGTTTGATGTATTTAGGGACAGATTAATGTTTCCTATCAAAGACAGGAAAGGAAGAGTAGTTGGTTTTGGAGGTAGGGTGATGAACCCTGATGACCAACCAAAATATTTAAATACTGGTGACACACCTATCTTTCAAAAAGGAAAAGAACTCTATGGCTTATTTGAGGCACTAGAGGTTAGAAGAGATCTAAATAAATTATTTGTGGTTGAAGGCTACATGGATACAGTTGCAATGTCCGAGCATGGTCTAAGAAACTCGGTGGCAACTTTAGGTATAGCAACAAATAGATTTCACGTTCAAAAATTATTACAACTCGTTAACGAGATAATTTTTTGTTTTGATGGAGATGATGCGGGTAGAGGCGCAGCTTGGGGGGCATTAAAAAATGTTCTACCAGCTGTTATAGACGGCACAGAAATAAAATTTTTATTTTTACCAGAAGGAGAAGACCCAGCCAGTTTGCTTGAAAAAGAAAGCGTTGAAGACTTTAAGAAAAGGATAAATGAAGCAAAATTATTGTCTGAATATTTTATAGAGAAATTAACACAAACGTTTGATGTAACTTCGCTAGAAAAGAAGGCTTCTTTAGCCTCTAAAGCTATGGGGCATTTATCTTCAATGCAAGAGAGTTCGATAAAGAAACTTTTAGAGAGTGAAGTCTCAAGTATTACTGGGCTAGATAAAGATGACATAAAGACACACAGTCAATCTTCAAGTTATAAAAGAAAATCCTCTAGAATTAAGAAAGACGCAACCGAAACTAAGGAAGAAAGAGTTTTTCAGCAAACAGGTTTAGGTTCTAAGATCCTTAATGTAATTCTTGCCTATCCTTTTTTAGCTTCAGAAATAAAAAACTTAGAAAGATTCGAAGGATTTAGAGAGCCTGAAGTTGGATTGATGATAGAGGTTGCTAAGTACTTTTTATCTGATCCAAAATTAGGAATATCTGATTTATTAAGTAATATTGATCCAGATTCTGCTTCATTTATAGGAACTTTAATCTCTACAAGCCCGACCATAGAAGAAAAGAATGCTTTGGCGTATTTAGAAGACTGTTTATCTTTGTTAAAAAAATCAGATTCGATCTCTAGAATTATCGAGCTAAAAGAAGTCTATAAGAACAACGGCCTATCTGAAGATGAAACTTTTGAACTTCAACAACATTTACTGTCTAATATAGATAAGCTAGAAGAACCTGAAAGAAAACTTTTAAGAGACTTAAGTCAAAAAACAAATTAAAGGGTTTTTATATTAAATAAGGCATTTATTAAAAAAAGATAATATAATTGCGCACCGCTAAGATTTAGATATGGCAAAAAAAGCAAAAACCCCAGTAGTTGAAGTTAAAGAAAAGGAAGTAGAAACTCCAGAAGAAGCCGAAGAGGTATTATTTGGAGAAGAAGACCTAGAAAACTCCGGTCTAAGAGAACTGCTTGATAAAGGTAAGGATCAAGGGTTCCTAACTTACCAAGAAATAAACTCAATGTTACCTGAGGACATTTCAGACCCAGATCAAGTGGAAGAGACAATACAAATGCTTATGGATATAGGCATAGAAGTTCTAGAGTCAACAAATACTTCGGGTGGAGATAATGCTGAGGCAGCTCCAGAAACTATAGCAGATACAAGAACAACTTTGACAACTGTTGAATCAGAGGTCGGTAGAACCACTGACCCTGTTAGGTTGTATATGAGAGAAATGGGAACAGTTGATCTCTTGACAAGAGAAGGAGAGATAGCCATTGCTAAAAGAATAGAAGAGGGTGCGAGAGAGTTGCTGTTCGCTTGTTGCTTCTATCCTGGAATTGTTGATCGAATATTAGATGAATATCAAGAAGTTGTTTCAGAAGACAAAAGGCTATCTGAAGTGCTTGTAGGATTTATGGACATAGAAGAAGGAATTCCACCTCCTGCGTTAGCCCAGAAGAAAGAAAAAGAAGAGAAAGGTGAGACAGAAGAAGAAGAGCAAACTGGTCCAGACCCTGCCGAGGTAAAGAAAAGATTTAGCTCTTTAAAGAGACAGTTTAATAAAACTGAAAAAGCTTGTGTTAAATCAAGAACAAGTAAAGCAGCAATTAAAGAACAAGAGAAGTTAGGCGAAATTTTTAAATTTCTTAAATTGTCTCCAACTCAGTTTGAAATAATTGCTAACCCTGCCAGAGATGCATTAGAAATTATCAGAGAATGTGAGAAATTTATTTTCACGGTGATGGTTAAAAGAGGAAAGATGCCAAGAAAAGATTTTATTAAGGATTTTACTGGAAATGAAGCAAACTCTAGTTGGTCTGAGAAGATAGCAAAATCGAGAAAACCTTATGCTAAAGAAGTTAAAGAAAATATTGATGAGATAGTAAGACTGCAAAACAAACTCTTAAAGTTAGAAAAGATTATTCAATTACCGATAACTGAAATTAAAGATATTAATAGAAGGATGTCTATAGGCGAGGCGAAGACCCGAAGAGCAAAAAAAGACATGGTAGAGGCTAATTTAAGGTTAGTGATCTCTATTGCAAAGAAATATACGAATAGAGGTCTCCAATTCTTAGATCTTATACAAGAAGGCAACATTGGACTCATGAAAGCAGTGGATAAGTTTGAGTACAGAAGAGGGTATAAGTTTTCTACATACGCTACTTGGTGGATCAGGCAAGCTATAACTAGATCGATAGCCGACCAAGCTAGAACGATTAGGATACCTGTTCATATGATAGAAACCATAAATAAACTAAACAGAGTTTCACGTCAGATGGTGCAAGAGATGGGTAGAGATCCTACACCAGAGGAATTAGGCGAAAGAATGGAATTACCGGAAGACAAGGTTAGAAGGGTTTTGAAGATAGCGAAAGAACCCATATCAACAGAAACACCTATTGGAGATGAAGAAGACACTACCCTTGGAGATTTTATAGAAGATACATCTATCGATTCTCCTGACGAAGCAGCTACAGAAGAAAACCTTCAAGATGCGACAGATGATATTTTGGGGAGTCTGACCGCCAGAGAGGCAAAAGTATTAAGAATGAGATTCGGCATAGGTATGAATACAGATCACACATTAGAAGAAGTTGGAAAACAATTTGATGTTACAAGAGAGAGGATTAGGCAGATTGAAGCTAAAGCTTTAAGAAAGCTCAGGCACCCTACAAGATCGTCTCATCTGAAAGGTTTTTTAGACGAATAAGAGTTTCTACAGGGCCTGTAGCTCAGTTGGTTAGAGCAGTGGACTCATAATCCATTGGTCGGAGGTTCGAGTCCTCCCGGGCCCACCATTTACAAGGGTTTCAGAGGTTCTTCATTTTCAAAAAGTGTGAACACCTGTGAACACCTATTGATATGTTCACAAATAACATTTTCTGATGCCTAAAACACTGACACAGGGAGACGCAACTTTCTTTGTCAGATTAAGAAAGCATCTTATCTTTAGTCTCATGAAGCTTATGGTGTTTCAATAAAATTCTTTTTAGATTTAAATAGTCTTCTTTGCCCAGATCCTGAATTATTTTTTTTTCAATCTTGATTAAATTTTTTGCTCCAACTAATCGAGCTCTTTTTCCTTCATCAGTATAAAGAACAATTTTATCCCTGCTATTCTTCAGCTTTTCTAGTTTCAATAATCCCAAATCTACTAACTGATGAACAGTTTTATGGGTCGCTTGTCTTGATATGCCTAATTTTCTGGAAAGTGAAGAAATTGACCTTTTTTCTCCTCTTAGAGTGTCAAATATTTTTATCTGCGCAGATGTTGCCCGATGATATTTCCCACTTTTGTTTAAAGATATGGATTCTTCTTGCATCTTTTCTGCCATTTCTAAAACTAACCTCATCAAGTTAGTTTCTAAATAATCAAATGTTGGTTTTAGATTGTCAATCATAGTTGACATTATACTAAATTTATATTCTAATTGGAACATGCAATTATTAAGATCCCTCAAGAATAAAATATTTTTAAAAGGCCTTTCCTTGTGGGTAGTCGCAACTTTTTCTTATTTTCTCTTTATCCAAAAAGGTCTCAATGTATCTCCTATAGCAGAAGATGGTTTAACCAGTTTATTAACTATTTACATGCCTGTATTAGTTCTTGCAGTCTTTTTATTGTTATATCTAACCCGAAAGAGAGAAGCAGTTAATTGGATTGAGCTTTATTCAGTTAAAAAATCTTCTGCAAAAAAAGAAGCTTGGTTGACTGTAGTTTACTTGCTAGTTACTCAATTGATTTTGGGTTTAGGTTTTAATATGGGACTTCACTTTCCAGGAACAGATGTTTATTCAACTGGAAGTCACTCTCAAGCAGATGTGTGGGTTTGGGCAATTACATATACAATTATCTATACCGTTCTTCCCTTAATTTGGCTTAGACGAAGGGGATTTTCCTTAAAAAAACTTTTTGGTTCATTTAAATGGATAAGGGATTTATGGATAATCATTGCTTATTGGACAATAGATTTTTTTGGTCCAATTCTCGTAGGGTCTGCAGATTTTTTTGGTGGCATTTCTACAAGTCAATATGCGCAGGGAGTTCCACTAGGAATATTAGTTAATTCCTTGGGAGCTGGATTGCCTGTAGTGGTGATGATGCATATGATTTTCATTCCACGTGTAGCAGTATTAATTGATAATAAGCTAACTGTAATATTGCTTGGAGGCCTTTTTTATTCAATCTTTAGTTTGTTTGATCAAGGTACTGATTACAGCACTTTATCTACCGGGTTAACCTCTTTCACATATATAGTCATGACTCAAACTCTTGTTGGGATGGGCAAAGCAACTTTCACTGTTGTTACTGGAAATCCTTTTGTGCACTTCATAACCCTGCATGTGATAAGTGCTAGAGTGCCTTTCGATACTAGAATGTATATTGAAATCTTCAGATTAAAGTGATTCTTTTAAGCAAATACACCGCTCGAATGAATTTTAATCGATCAAAGCCCTCATAATCCATTGGTCGGAGGTTCGAGTCCTCCCGGGCCCACCATTAATACGGTCTAACGTTAAATCCAATATTCAATATTGGAGATTTATCTTCAAGATATATTATTGATAAGAACAAAGGTCCCTTCACAAGACTGATCTCTCCATCAAGATGTTTTTCCCCATTATTAGAAGTAAAGTTAAAGTTTTCTTCAGATTGAAGATTAAAGGGAGAAGAAAATTTACGTTTTGAATGCCCAAGATTTAAAGAACCGCTAAAGCCTAAAATCTCAAAAGGGTAACGAATGTCTATGAAGATATTCTGGCTTAGTGCATTTAAAGAATTAAAATGTAAATTTAAGGAATCTCCTTTTTCTTCAAATGAATCAATAAAGATCTTGTCGTAAGAAATCCCGATATTAAGTTCTAAATAGTTAAGAACTATTGGTCTTTCAATAAAAGCAGAGGTCGTTTTAAATTTCATAGCCGATGACGAACTTCCAAAAAAATTACTATGACTAAAAGCTTTCCCATTATTATCTGTATAAATAAAACCTAATCTCATTTCTGATAGCACTTTTGATAAACCTATAAAATTAGCATTTGCTGATCCTTTTGTAGTTCCTGTAAATAGTTTGAGATGATTGGGTTGGTTTGAGTTAACTCCAAATATAAAAGAATCCTCATAGTTTTTATAAATAAATTCTTTATTTCTAGATGATCTTCTTACCTCGTTATATTGGTTAAGGGAGGAAAGTACATATTCAGAATAAACGTTTCCTTTAGATATAAAGTTATTTAATAGATCTTCGTTTTGGGGGTCCAAAACCTGAAAATAGGTTGTCAAACTATAGTCTGTTCCATTGCCATCAGTAAAGCTGCCAATGAAGTCATAATCATATTTGTTGTCTATTTCAATAGGCCATAAAATCCAGTCTTCATCAAGGTCAACAAAATTATCGTAGAAATCATAGAAATCTCCGTTATTAAGAAGTACATAAGTTCTAGAATTTGAATCCACTATATCTATATCACCATCATGGTCGTAATCAATTAAATTAAGTTTTCCTTGACCAATCCACATGGTGGAATGGGGGTTTCCATCTATATATACAGAATAATTAGGATGCTTCTCCTCAGTTACATCAACAAAATTTTTACCCTCAATATTCTTAAAGAATTGTATGACTCTTGATCGGTAATAAGGTTCATGAATAGTGGAAGCCAAAATGATATCTATGTACCCATCATCATCAAAATCAAAAGCCTCCATATCGTTTGCATTGCCGTTATCGCCAAAGAAATTTGCAGGCAGCTCAATAAATCCACGTTGAGTCCAATCATTTGAGCCATTATTTAGATAGACGGCTCCTGCACTATTTTCACTAAATCCATATAAAGAAGAAATTCGAGGGTTAAACCACCCAAATGCCACATCTCCATAACCATCATTATCAAAATCGCCTATAGTTGCTGTTGTAGGCCATAATATATCTACATTATGACCGTGATTGTCATAATCCACTTCTTGCCAGTAAAATTGAGGAAAATTATGATTTGCTTCAAAATTTCCTGTGCCATCATTAATTAAAGCTGTAAAAGGTATTATCTCGCTACAAGGCAAACAGGTATCTGGTTGCGATTCCCCACTAAATAAGTACCCAGGAGTGGTTTGGTCAAAAATAGGTGCAAAAATATCTAAGTCCCCATCACCATCTAAATCACCGTAAGCTGCATCGTGCACAAATATTTGTCCGTACTCTTCTTTAAAAAAAAGATCCGGTAAATTTGATAAACTTTTATTTTCTAATATTCCCTGATTACTAAGATAAAGTATGCTTGTATCATAATAGTCACTTAAACCATCTCCATTAAAGTCAGCTACGATTTTTCCGTTAGTGTAGTCATGTTGATTTCCGCATTCTTTTCTTGGGTCATTATTTTCATCATTTAACCAGTTTGTACCTCCTTGAACACAAGGAAATCTATTATTTGTAAACATCTCCGGCGCTATTTTAAAGTGGCCATTTCCATCATTTAAGAACGTGATCATTAGATCCTCAGGTACAAATTCTCTAGTTCCAAATGACTGACCTACATAAATAAGGTCAGAGAAATTATCTCCATTAAGATTTGCTTCAAACCATTGCCCGATATTGAACCAAGGACCTTCAACGCTTATTTCATCGTCGTTAGAATCATCTCCTGGGTGTTGCCCTTGAGCTCTAACTTGCAAAAAACCGTAATCTTCAATCTTATATTTATCGTTAGAGGGCAATTCACCCGAGAACCTATATTCACTCATGCTGTAAGTGAAAGTTACTTCCCCCCAGGGCGATGTCATTTTGTTCTCAAAAGTATCAAAGCTATATCTTTGATCTCCTGCAGGTGTGACTGTAACAACAGAACTATCAACTACATCAGGAGAACCACCTCCGCCGCTTGCACAGGAAGAAACACTAATGCAAACCATTAAGATTTTAAAAGTTAATTTAAAAAAGACAAGATCACGCATTCATATTTACTTTAGCATATAAAGAAATTTCCATTTTTTTTAAATTTATCTATCCTAAGAATCCTTCCTTAAATAAATGTTGTTTAAAAGAAATTTGTTGTATTCTCGTCTTTAGGAGGAATCTCCAGTCACTTAATAATGCTTTATCTATCTAGTTTTATATTCATATGCATCTCTATATTGGTTGGAAATGCTGCGTTAGCGCTTTTTCTGGGCATAATCCTTGCTTCTTACAGAGAAGTGCCAACAAATTTTTTTACTCAGAAATACGGTTCAAGAATCCTCCAAACAGGCATAGTTTTTTTAGGAGGAAGTTTAAGTCTTGATTCTTTCTTTGAGATAAATTCCTCTTATTTTCTTTTAATTTCTTTATACGTCATTACGGCGTTCGCTCTTGTTCTTTTAGTTGGAAAACTATTAGGTGTTTCAAAGAAGCTTTCTTATTTGCTTGGTTCAGGAACAGCTATATGTGGAGGTACGGCAATTGCTGCTGTAGGACCTGCCATTAAGGCTAAGCCTGAAGAATTTACTACAGCCATCACAATTGTTTTCTTACTAAATGCTTTGGCAGTCATCTTATTCCCCATAGCAGGAGATTTCTTTAACCTTTCTGAAAGAGAATTTGGAGCTTGGGTAGCTTTGGCAATTCATGACACGGCTTCTGTTATTGGTGCTGCGTCAATGATGGGAGACGAGGCTATTGAGGTGGCAGCAACCTTGAAAGTAACAAGAACTTTATGGATAGTTCCTTTAGTCATAGGATCTGCCTGGTTATTTAGAAATAAGTCTTCAGGATTTGGATTACCTTTATTTGTAGTTTTCTTTTTAATAGCCACAATTCTTAATTCTTTGACCAGCCCTTCAAATGAAATGACGGACATTCTTAAACTAATAAATAAAGTATGCCTATTAACTGGTTTGTTCTGTATAGGCACTCAAATAAATATTGATAGTCTAAAATCAATATCACTAAAGCCAGTTCTTTTAGCTGTTTCTGTTTGGTTGATTGTTATTCCAACCTCTTTTTGGTTGGTTTCAGTCATTTGAAGAAGTTCTTAAGATTAGTTCTTCTTCATCGAAGTGTAGGCGTTCTTGCTAGCCCTACCTACCGTATAATCTTTAGAAAGGTCTTCTTCTGAAGACTGAGGAGACAGCTCTCTTACTCTTTCATACTTCCCTTCGTCATAGGCTGTCCTGAATGGTTTCATATTTCCCCATACATCTCCTACTTTGCCACTAGCTCCCATGCCAAATCCTTCTATCGTTGCGCCATAGACTATGGCTTGCATTCCCATTCTGTGTAGTAATTTTGGGCTGGCGTTCTCAATTACATCTGGAGCAGCAGAAAGCGACCAATTTTCTTGGGTTCTCATCCATGCTTTCACATTACTCATTGTTGCTACAAAACGTCTCTTATCTGTTTTATTAACACCTGTTCCATGTAAAACCCTACCATCAAAAATCATTATTGTTCCAGCCTCAGCTTCAAGATTTATAGCTGGAGGTAGCTTTCCTATTTTTCCTCCGCTGCCTGCTTCACTCATAATTTTATGACTTCCGGGAATGATTAGAGTTCCTCCATTTTCTTCATTAATGTCTTGAGGTATATACATTGTATTTACTAAAGCAGGTGCTTGCTCTGTGATCCAAGGAACTAAAGGGCCTTGATCCATATGCATGCCCTGTGGGTACTTTCCTGGATCTGCTCCATTAGATAAGAAGCTATGGCATATCCAGCCGGGGCCTAAAGTTTCGTTTAATAATTGTTCTATTAGAGGACCTGCTTGAACAGCATCAGGGTGTTGTTCAATGCATTTTCCAAATATTTCACCTTTGTTGATTAATGTATGAATGTATTGACCGGTAGGAGACATTGCTTTTACTCCTGCCAATTCCTCTCCTTCAGCTTGTTCTAAGATTCTAGTTATAAAAGCTTTTGTTTGGTCTTTTGACATGGCTTCTTCAATTAAGCCATAGCCCCATTCTTTAAGATCTGATCTTAATTTATGAATATCCTTGGTAGGAGCTGGCAATTCATAATCTTTCCAGTAAGGGTGTTTTCTTGCGACAGTAGTATTCCAATAATTCTCACCCCATTCCAAAGGTTTTTTTAAGTTGGGTGGAATCATCCATGGATTATTCTTAAATAACGAATCATACGGTTCTTTTGAGTTAAGAAAATCATAAAAAATGGAATCTTCTGGTGAGGAGTTTTCAGCCACATGTTCTGGACTGAATTCGGGAATGGATTTCATACGTAAATATTAACAAATATTAGGCAATCATGTTTAGGATAGAATATTTTTAATAAAGTTAACCTCTTCTTCATCAAAAGCAGTTCCATTTTTTCTGAAGATATCATGGAACCAAATTTCAGGTTCAGGAATATCCTCTCCTTCTCCAATAAATTCTCCTTTTTCTTTTAAATTATGAAGGTTCATGATTGTTTCCCATCCAAAGTGAGTTTGACTTTTTCCGGCCACCAAGCCCCAGTTGTAACATCCCACATTGTATTTCTGGAATATTGGAAGACAGAACTGGAATGTTGTTCCAAATTCTCTCGCCATATATTCAGTACAAATGACAGGCCTATTAGCTTCTTTAAGTCTTTTTATGGTTGGTTCCAGCTTGTCTTTTTCATAAGTATGGAAAGTTATTACGTCAGAATTTTCTTGATTTAATTGGATTATTTCATCACCAACGGATCCATCCAAACAGGATGTTAAAGGTTGAGACGGGTTAACTTCTCTGGCCCATTCCCAAGTAAGCTTTAATAATTTAATAGATTTTTCTCCTACTCCGAACTGTCCAGGTTCATTATATAAATCCCACATCAATATTCTTTCGTCTTTTGCATAAGATTCTAAAACTCCATGCACATAGGCTTTTAAATCTGATAATTCCTTCGTAGAAAGAGAGTCGTCAAATAAGTCGTGAACAACTTTCATTCCAGGACTTTGCTTCCATCCAGAATTATGAACACCTTTAACAGGTTTAGGCTGTTTTCCTAGTTTAGGGTAGGCTCTATGACAATCATCAAACAGTACCAATATAGGCTTTATGTTTTTTGAAGCACAAACATCTAAAACAAGGTCTAATTTTGAAGTAAAACTATTTTTGTCACTCCACAACAGGTCATGAAGATAAATTCTTAGGGAATTGAACCCTATATCTGATGCCCAAGTTATTTCTTTTTTTATAGTATCTAAGTCAAAAGTATCATCTTGGAACATTTCGAGTTGGTTAATTGCAGAGCTTGGAAGGAAATTACACCCTACAATCCATTTATGATCTTCGTACCAAGAATTAGCTTTTTCTTTAGACCACTTATTCATAAATCTTAGCGCACCTAGTCATTCCGGCAACGAATATTCCTTGCCTAGCGATTTCACAATTTTCCCTTAATTTAAAAACTTCAGGATAGGCAATCCAATTGCAGTCTCTACATGCTTTAATTAACAAATTATAGTCATTATTGGCCTCTACAGTAGAGCTAAGAGCTAATGCTATTGATAGAATCAAGTTGTTAACTTTCATATAGAGATTTAATTTTATAATTTTTAATTATACTGTTGATATATGAGTTTAGTAGAGACACATGAATTATCTATTTATTATGAAAGGTCAGCAAAACAAAACAACGGACCTCTTCTATATATTGGCGGTACTGGCGGAGACCTAAGGAATAAGCCAAATCAGCTTGATTCACCATTAAAAGATTCTTTTGAAATAATTTCATACGATCAAAGAGGCCTTGGTCAGACCTCTAAACCAAAAAATAAATACACAATGAAGCAGTATGCTAATGACGCGGCAGACTTAATTGATAAGTTAGGCTTTTCAAAGCTGCCGGTGATGGGAGTCTCATTTGGAGGCATGGTTGCCCAAGAATTAGCGATTCGTCATCCTGATAAGGTTTCTAAGTTAGTATTGGCTTGTACTTCATCGGGAGGAGAGGGTGGGTCCTCTTATCCGCTTCATGAACTAGAAGGCCTAGATCCAGAAAAAAGGCTAGAAATAGGCATTAAGATTAATGATTTAAGGATTAACGAAAAATGGGTAAAGGAAAACCCTGAAGGATGGAAGAAACTTAAAGAATTACCTGCTAACAGGATTCAATATAAGCCAGAGTCATCTGGTTTTATGAGGCAGTTAATGGCTAGAAAAGAACACGACGCTTCAAAGCGATTATCAGAAATTAAAGCCCCTGTTTTATTGTTAGGTGGAAAGTTTGACGGAATTGCTCCAGTAAAAAATATGGAATACCTTAATCGAAACATTAAATCTAGCAATCTAAAGTTCTATGAAGGAGGGCATTTATTTCTTATACAGGACAAGCAAGCATTTAAAGATATTATTGAATGGTTAACCAAAATAGATGGGTAAACTCTTATAAAATTAACTAATAAGCTATAATGCAGTTCATCTTAATAAGGATGGGGGTTATTAATGAAGAAGTTGCTTGCAGTTCTTTTGTTTGTCGGGGGTTCCTTCATATCAGCAGACGATGAAGATTTTTCTTACACTTATTTAGACTTAAGCGCTGTCCAGGCCGATGATACTGGATATGACGCGACAGTTTCTTTAGGACTTCCATTTTCTCTTTACCTTCGCGGATCTGTAGAAGGTGTTGATGCTGAAATAGAAACTGCCATTTTTGAGAAATCTTCTTCGATTATTTCCATTGGCACTCACGTTTCTATAGCGGATATACTTAAAAACGTAACTAAAGATGGATTTAAATTTAACTTTGCCAGGTTTATGGATTTTTATGCTGAACTTGGAACTGATAAATGGGAGCTAGAAAACATCGATGGAGTCTCTGAAGAAGGCACAGACGCTTATATTCAAGGCGGAATAAGAGTAGGTGATTCAGAAGGATGGGAATTAAGTGTTTATTTAGAAAACCGAAGTCTTGCAGAGGTTGAAATCAACCAAGAAAATGGAAAGGCAGACTACACTCTTTCTGATGATGTAAATAACACCCTTGGTATTAAATTTATAAATAATTTCCACGAGAACATGTCTATGAATATTAATCTTGATAACGATGATGTTATAGGCTCAACAGCTTCAATAGGTATTAGATTCCGTTTATAAATAAGGCCTCCTTAGCTCAGTTGGTAGAGCAGATGACTCTTAATCATTTGGTCGTAGGTTCGAATCCTACAGGGGGCACCATTATTTATTAGCAGTAACTTTCCTCTATTGCTTAATTTATCTGTACTTGAGATATTTGATATAAATCAATCTATATATCGTTGGGTTTTATAGAATAAGAGTGTGGTTAGTTACAATAAAGAATCAAATATCAAAAGAATGGCTCAAAGCAGAAAGGCCAGAGGTAAAAGAAGACAAGTTAGGCGCATTATAAAGTTAAAAGACAACCGCAGAGAAAGGGAGCAAAGAAGACAAAAATCTCGAATATTCAACGAGATATTTAAAAAGATTAGAACAGAAGAAGAGGCAACATTGGTACTAAGTATCTATCATAAGTCTTTAGATTTAAATCTACCTGACTTTCTGGATAGTTTAATTCAAAGTTCGCCAAACCATATTCAATCTTACTTAAGAAAACATAAAAAAAGATACTACGATCAACTATTTAGACCAAATAGTGACCCATCTATGCTCAATTAGTCTATATTCTAAGATTAGGGAGAATTTTGATTAATGAATAAAAATAAAACACTAACTGCTACTGCTTACGTCTTCTTTGCTGTGTCAGTTATACATATTGCTAGAGTTATTTTAGGTGGTGAGATGATTTTATTTGGTACCAACTTCCCAAATGTATTATCAATAGTAATATCCATAGGACTTTCATACTTAGGTTGGAACTTACTTAAATATAGAGATTAACAATGGTTAGGAAATTCATTCTAATAGCTGCTATGTTCATGGTTGCGAGTTCATGGGCAGAGGAAGATTTAGGTGCCAAACTTAAATCAATAAGTTCTCAATTTATCTTTGCAGACATGCATGCCCATCCCAGTAGGTTTCACAGGTCAAATATAGAGAGTATTTCTGAAAAAGAAATAAATAGGTTTAAATTACACAATATAAATGTGGTAGTTGCCTCAATAAGTACTGATATGGCTTATGAAGGTAATTATGATACCAAAAAAGGTAAAGTCCCTAGAGGAAAATACAAGCCTTCTTTGGGGCAGTCATTTGCTTTAACTTTTGAACGTTTTCAAAGAATTCAGAATACATTTAAAGAGGGGAGAGCAGTACACGCAAGCTCTCCTTCTGCCATTCTAAAGGCAAAGGAAGACGGTGAACTAGCTATTATTCCTGCCATGGAAGGAGCCGATGGCCTTGAAGGTAATATAGAAAATCTCTATACCTTTTATGATATGGGCCTTCGGTTAATTCAATTAGTACATTTTAGAGCAAATGCTTTGGGTCACATACAAAGTCATCCTTACAGTCCAGGTGGTTTAACTGCATTTGGAAGGGAGGTTGTTAAGGAGTCAAATAGGTTAAATCTTATTATTGATGTAGCTCATGCAAACGAAGAGACTATTAAAGACGTTTTAAAGGTTTCTAAAGATCCTGTAATTTTTAGCCATGGAGGTCTTAAAGCTCTGAGAGATCAAGATAGAGCTTTAACAGATGAAGAAGTTATTTTAATAGCTGAAAAGGGCGGCATAATAGGTATATGGCCCCATGGGAGATACATAGAATCAGTCGATAGGATGGTAGATTATATTGATCACGTTATAGATTTAGTTGGACCTGACTATGTTGGGATTGCTTCAGATCTTAGAGGTGTTTCTAAATATAGTGAGGGTTTTGGAAGAGAAGCAAATTATAGTGCTATAGCTAAAGAGATGATAATACGAGGCCATAATGACGAAACAGTTGGCAAGGTAATGGGAGGAAATTTCTTTAGACTTTGGCAAGAGATTTCGAGATAAAAATAAAATCTAACTCCGACTAGGTATTAAGTTCCTCTGTCTTAAGATCCCTATAGCGATTCCAATCTCTATGTCCTGGTAGTTCATAACCTTGGAAAGAAGAACTGCTTGAATAATTAAAAATTTAGAGACTAAACTTCACACTCTTCGAGGTTTTCTTGTAAATAATTGTAACTACTTGAATTAAAAGGTAAATTAAGAGGTTAAATGATTTCAGCATTCCAACTAGCCATCATCTCTGCAGGCGTTTTTTTCTTGAACGGATTGCTAACAGGAGTTTGGAAATTTAACCAGATTTCTAAAAGTGTAGATGGTAAGGCTCATCCATATGTCGATATATCTCATCGTAGCTCTCTTCTTTACAGCTTTGCAGCTATATTGATTGCCAATTTCGTTTATATCAGCAAGCTTCCTAATGAAATAGAATTAATCGCAACAATTGCACTAGTTGCCTATTTTGCTTTTGCTATCTTGAGCTATATGGTTCAAGGTTTTAAACAAACAACAGACAATCAGCTTAGAGAAGTTACTAAAACAACCCGTATATTTATGTGGTCTCTAATTGTTGCTGAAATTGGAGGCTTTCTTATCTTATTTTACGGAGTATTAATATCCTTCTAAAATGTATACGCAATAAACATGCCTTTAGTAAAACCCTTATCACCAGAAGCTAATTTAGAAGTTAAAGAGCTGGCCGAATTTTTTAATGAAACTCTGGGCTTTTGTCCAAACTCAGTTTTGACAATGCAAATTAGACCTGAGGTGGCTTCCGCTTTCATTGGTTTAAATAAAGCAGTCATGGAAAATCATGGCACAGTTACCTCAGCTTTAAAAAGAATGATAGCTTGGGTAAGCAGTAATGCTTCTGGGTGTAGATACTGCCAGGCACACGCAATTAGAGCTGCTGAAAGATACGGAGCTAATTCAGAACAACTTGAAAATATTTGGGAATACAGAACACACGAAGCATTTAATGAAGCGGAAAGAGCAGCATTGGATTTTGCTTTGGCAGCTTCTCAAACACCTAACTATTGCCTTGCTAGCCTTGCTCATGTCTATGCGAACTTGAGCTGAGGATTTTGTTAAAACTATCGTTTTAAAGATAATCAATCTAATATGAAAAAGATAAGTATTTTGATCCTGGCACTCATAATCTCAGGTCCTTCATACGCAGATCAGCCCAAAAAAGTTTTGTGTGAGCTTGAAGGCAATTACTCTATTACCTATGAAGATTTTAGAAGAAATTACTTTAATGAAGCCGTTGAAATTGCCAAAAATGTTGCTGTTACTACAACTCAATCTATTTTTTTCCTCAATAGAGCAAAACAGACCCTCAATAAAGATGCTTGGGATAAAAATAAGATTGATGTAACTCAGTATTGGGCTATCGATGAGTTTTCAGATGACTTTTTAAAGCTAGACTATGTAATAGAACCTGGATCGGTTTGGATTACCCAAAGTGATTGGCGCAAAGAAAACAAAGAAACCGGCCTGCTAGTAACTCACTTTTTAGAGAGTGGGACAATACATCCTAATTATCCAGAATATAAAGTTGATATTTATCAGTTAAGCAATGAAATCAATTGGTTTACTGGAAAGGCCTCGATAAAAGGTGATATTTGGTTAAAAAGAATAGATGGTAAAAGAGGTAAAGATCCTAAAATAGAAATATTTGCTAAAGGAAAATGCGAGAAGCAAAAGAGAAAATTCTAAATTTTAAGTACTGATGGTTACAGCTACTGATATTAACTCTATATATGTAGTTGCACTGCCTATAATTTTAGGCATGATCTTTGTTGAAGCCCTGGTAGCAAACTTCAAAAATATTTCTGCTTATAGAACTAATGATTCACTTGGGTCTGTAGGATTATTATCAGGAAATATTTTAGTTGCTATATCAATTAAAGGACTCACTTTAGCCTTTCACATATTTTTATATGAATTTAGAGTCTTTGATCTAGTTTCTATACTACCCTTATGGGTTCTTTGGTTAATTACCTTCGTGCTCATAGATTTTGTTTTTTATTTCTATCATCGAATTTCTCACAGAAGTAGGTTCTTATGGGCTATACATATGAGTCATCATTCTAGTGAGGAAATGAATTTCTTGGTATCTTTTAGACAAGCTTGGCTTGGTCCAATCTCTAAAATACCTTTCTTTATGATACTGCCTCTAATTGGACTTGATCCAACCATGATAGCCATAGCTGGAGTGGTTAGCACCTTATGGGGCATTGTAGGTCATACACAAGTTGTTAATAAATTAGGTCCGCTTGAGTGGGTGTTGAACACACCTTCACATCATAGAGTTCATCATGGCTCTAACGCACAATATATAGACAAAAATTATGGCAATGTTTTTATTATATGGGATAGGTTCTTTGGATCTTTTGAGCCTGAAATTGAACCAGTAAAGTATGGCTTAGTTAGAAATGTAAATACATTTAATCCTCTAAAAATAACCATTATGGTTTGGGAAGAAATCTACCAAGACATTAAAGGTTCCAAATCAACTAAAGAGGCGATGTACTATATGTTTGGACCACCAAAGACTAGCTAAATGAGTAATAAGAACTCTAACGAGATGAGAGATAAAGAGTGTCTTCTAAAAGAATTGCGCAACAAGGGCTATGATAATCCTACATTATCTAACCTAAGTGAAGAGACACTTAAAAGCATTCTTAGTAATGAAGAATCTTTCTATGAGAGAAACTCTAGTGAATAAGAAAACTATAAAGTAAACCGACCCATTAAATCTTCCTCCTCTTCAAAGCCGTACCAAATTTGGAGGTTTATCGGTTAGTGGTATAGTTATTCCATGAGTAATGGAAATAAGTGGTCGGAAAGAAGACCAGAACATAAGGAGTAAAAAATGGAACTTCACGGTGGAAAATTGGCTGCAAAAGCTTTAAAACAAGCTGGGGTAGAGTGCATTTTTACATTAAGTGGTGGTCATATTATGGCCATCTATGATGGGTGCCTAGACGAAGGAATAAGAGTTATAGACGTGCGTCATGAACAAGCGGCAGTTCATGCTGCAGATGCGTGGAGTAGATTAAATCCAAACAAAATAGGTTGTGCTGTCTTAACTGCTGGTCCTGGAGTTACAGATGGCGTAACAGGCGTTGCAAATGCATGGCGAGCCAATAGTCCCATACTCGTAATTGGAGGTCAGGGCCCATTAGGAAACTTAAGACAAGGGTCTTTGCAAGAAATGGATCATGTCTCAGTCATGAGACCTATAACTAAATGGGCAGATACATGTTACGACACCAGGCGTATCCCAGATTATATTGAAATGGGTATTAGGCACGCTGTATCGGGCAACCCGGGTCCATCTTTTTTGGAAATACCAATGGATGTTTTAATGGGAGTAGTTGAAGAGAAAGATGTACGTTTTCCTCTTATTAAAACAAAACCTTCTCGGATGTTGCCAGATAAAGAAGATGTAAGAGAAGTTATCAAATTGATTAAAGAATCAAAAACCCCCGTGATGATGGCTGGTACAAGTGTTAAATGGTCAAACGCTTCGAAAAGCGTTCAAAGGTTTGTAGAAGAAACTCATATTCCTACTTTTGTAAATGGCATGGGGAGAGGGACAATTAAACCTAAAACCAAAGAACTATTAAATAGAGTAAGGAAAGAAGCCATACAAAAGTGTGATTTATTTATTTGTGCCGGTGTCTTATTAGATTTCCGACTCAATTACGGAAATACTATTCCTCCCAATGCCAAGATAGTTCAGCTAGATATTGAAAATAAATTAATAGGCACAAACAGATCAGCAGATGCGTCGATGGTAGGAGATCTTAATTCGAGTTTTGAAATGTTGCTTCAATGCATTGAAGAAGAACAAGAAAAATTAGATTTTTCTTCGTGGAGAGATCAACTTATAGAGCGCGAAGAGCAGTTAGAAGATGAATTCAAATCTCAACTTAATTCCGATGAGGTTCCAATAGACCCTTTAAGGATGTGTCGAGAAGTACGAGATTACGTTGAGGACAAAGAAATTATCCTAATAGGAGATGGGGGTGATATCGTTGCTCAAGCAGCCAAAGTGCTGCCTGCTCCAGCTGAAAATAGCTGGATGGACCCAGGCCCTTTGGGGACTTTGGGAGTGGGAATGCCATTTGCTTTAGCTGCTCAGATAGCTGAGCCTGATAAAAGGGTTTTAATTATTTATGGTGACGGATCTTTTGGCTTTAATGGCTTTGAGTACGATACAGCCATCAGGTTTAATCTACCAATTGTCGGTATTGTAGGGGTTGATGGTCTTTGGGGTCAGATTGCTAGACCGCAAGCTTCTATGTATGGAGCCAATCAACTTACTGCAGCTAAATTAAATTTCACACGATACGATAAAATTGTTGAAGCTATGGGAGGGCATGGTGAGTATTGTGAAAAACCAGAGGAGATTGGCCCTGCCCTTGAGAGAGCCTTCTCATCAGGGAAAGCTGCTTTAATAAATGTTGTTATTCGCCAAGATATTGATACCGGAATGAAAGGAAGTACTTACGCTTAACAATATTCTTGATCTAATTAGCTTATAGATAAAATGGATAGGGTTTATAAGTTTGGTCTGAGATCTAACCCTCAGTGGTATAGTTAGGTTATGCAAAAGATTAAATTTTTCTTGATTTTAAATCTGATGATTTTTGCATCACATTCTGTGAGTAAGGAATTAGAGTATTTAGACCCAGAAAAAGCAGGTTTCTCTACAGACCGTTTAAGAAGGATAGCTCCAGTAATGCAGAAATACATAGATGAAGATCTTACTCCTGGTGTATTAACTGCAATTATGCGTGAAGGAAAATTAATTTATCTAGAAACCCAAGGCTTTATGGATGTTGAGGCAAAAAAACCTTTACGTGAAGATACCATATTTAGAATAGCCTCTATGACAAAGCCTATAGCATCTATAGCTCTTATGATGTTGTGGGAAGAGGGTCATTTTCAATTAAATGATCCGGTATCAAAATTTATTCCAGCTTTTTCTGAAACAAAAGTTAGTACAACATCTGATGCGAGCGGAAAAACAGGAGATCTGGTTGAGCCAAAGAGAGAAATTACTATTAGAGATATGCTGACCCACACTGCTGGTTTAGCTAATAGCTATATTGGAAATAAGGATGCCTATAGAAAAGCAATGTACCGGCCGAGACCTAAAAGCAATTCTGAGCAGATAGATAGGTTGGCAAAGTTAGCCCTCAACTACCATCCTGGAGAAGAATGGCAATATTCTGCTGCAACAAGTGTAGTGGGTCATCTAGTTGAGATTATTTCGGGAAAATCTCTAGATATATTTCTTAAAGAACGTTTATTTTCTCCATTAGATATGCCTGATACTCATTTCTATTTAGATAATACAAAAGGTGGGAGACTTGCAGCGCAATATACTCCAGGCAAGAATAAAAAAATTATTTTGCAAGACCCAGGATCTGAGAAAAGTAGATGGATTACTTCGCCGAGAAATATATTTAGTGGTTCCGGAGGACTTGTTTCTACAGCAAGAGATTACTTAAGATTTCAACAAATGATATTGAACGAGGGACAGCTTAATGGAGTCAGGATTTTAGCGCCTAGTACGGTTTCATTGATGTTAGAGAACCATACAGGAAATTTACCTATCTGGTTAACAGGACCTGGGACAGGATTTGGTCTTGGGTATGGAGTTATTGTG
>Ga0208407_1000055_pt1 | contig 54098 bp, 30 predicted proteins | sample ETNtaG_9_FD_185775 | JGI IMG/M metagenome (GOLD analysis project Ga0208407, IMG submission 185775) | Marine microbial and viral communities from oxygen minimum zone, Eastern Pacific Ocean - ETNP201406SV69 (SPAdes) (version 2) | ecosystem: Environmental > Aquatic > Marine > Oceanic ...
TGCTGCTGCAGAACCCGAATTAGAAATTATGGCTTCAACACTCACTGAATCGCCTACCGAGGCTCCGCTTACCGCCACATCTTCCCCGATCACGGTCAAACTACTCCACATCACCATCGGTATCCCGTTTTCGACCTTTACTTCAGAGTCCCAGGAAAGCTCGAATTGCCCTCCGCCATAGTCCCCTATGCCAGACTCCTCTGGATTCCATGCAGTTCTGTAATCAGTAATGGTCACAATCGCCTGTTCGCTCCAGATTTGGTTTTCCTCCCAAGTGTTGTCCTCTGACCACGCTATCTCGACTACCCTCTCCCTTCCACCATCGATGAAGGAAACACCCATTTCGCTACTGAAGTTTGAATAGCTGGGAAATTTATGCATCCCTGATATTTCGTACGTGACGAACATCGCATCGAATGAGAGGCTCTGCCCTGCTAACCTCCTCTCCCACTTGTCAGTCAAACCTCCCGTTCCAGTTACATCATCCCCCCAGTTTATCGAAGAATATGCTGCTGCTCTGACATCATGATCGTCAGTACTATTCGAGAATTCTGTAAATCCGCCAAGGTTTATTCCTGCCATGTCGCTATTCACTAGGATAGGGCCAACGCGGTCCAGACTCGTGTCATTGATGTTTAGAGTACCAGATGAGGAAACTTGGCCTCCGAATATGGAGGAGGAGTCTGAATGCATGGAACCTTCAATTTCGATAGTGAATCCAGGCACACCATGGACCATCATATTCCTATGTGGAAAATCTGCAGCATCGGCCCAGACCCTTTCTTGGTCCTCCTTCTCAATACTGATCTCGCTAAGTGAAATTGGATGGCAAAGCGGCCCAGTCAACCCCACCCATGTATCAACAGGGCCGTTTCCGAGCGGGATGAAATCCTCATCTCCACTCAGATCCTTAGTTTCGTTACCAAAATGAGCAACTACGCCGTCCAGCGTGAATCCTTGAATCGGCCTCACATACATCCTAACATTCTGGTTGGAGGGTGACGAGGCCAATATTGCTGACCTGTTACCTTCATCACAATATCCGAACCCGGCTAACCCAGATGGCGGTTGACTAGCACTTAATCCCGAATTCTCCAGGGACAAAGAGGATGATGAATCGACATAGATATTGACCCCGCTGCTAATATCTACTTGCGAATTTACCAAAGATAGTGAACCCCCGTTTACTACTCTGACATTCTCTGACAGCGTCATGTCATCCGACCAAGTCATGTCCGACTCAATGATGATTTCATCCCCTTCCGCCACAGCATTACTCGGAATGATGGTCACTGAGAAAAATAGTACGAGGCACAAAATAATCGGATTTCTTCTGTTCATTGCCAATCCGTCCTGACAGAGGGACATGAATATCACCCCTTCGGGCTCAATCTTTCCACTGATTTTACACTTCTACATTCGTGCGAAGGTTCATCCTCTGAATTTCACTGCCAAAGGCATGTCGTCAGATTCAGTTCCTTGGGATGACCCTCTAATCGCTCCACTTCTGGTTCTCTGGCTATACCTCCCAGGATACCTTTCCAACACTGCAGCAATGCTAGGGGGGAAGTGGATTCCAGATTTGACAGGAATGCCCGTTTTCACTATTGATGGGGGCAGGGTGATGTCTGATGGGAACCGCATTTTGGGCGATGGTAAGACATGGAATGGCCTAATTGGGGGGACTATAGGGGGTGGAATATTAGCAGTACTTACTCATTCAATTTCGAATGGAAATACGATTGATTCTGCTCCATTCCTCGACCCCCTCTCGACGTATGGGACGAATTCCTCGGAGATCTCGGACGCGTGGTTCTATTTTGGAGGGGAGTCGGTTACCGCATTCACAATCGGCTGCGTACTTGGATTTGGGTGCATGGTGGGTGATTCAGCGGGCTCCTTCGTCAAGCGAAGACTCGGACACAAGAGAGAGGGAAGCGTCAGCTCAAAAGCACCTCTGCTCGACACAATCCCTTTTGCAGCGTCTGCTTTCATCTTCGGGCAATTACTACTCGCACCATCCATCGTAGGTAGCTCCGAACTACTGATGGGGATGGTATTACTCCTCTTTGCAACGCCAATTCTACACAGGTCCTTCAACATCATTGGATTCCGATTGGGGCTCAAGTCAGTACCATACTAGGCAACTTCTCATGTGCAATCCATTATCACTAGAATAGCGAGCGCGAATCATGGCCGGAATGGAAGTAATGGTGATTGGCTCCGGTGGAAGAGAACACGCATTAGCATTGGGGCTCTCACAGAGTGATTCCGTTTCGAAAGTCCACTGCGCCCCTGGAAATGCTGGTACGTCGATGGTAGCAACTAATCACAATGTATTGGAGTCTGACATAGAGGGAATCGTCAATCTAGCAAAGGAGATAGGAACTTCATTGGTTGTTGTGGGTCCCGAGGGGCCTTTGGTGAATGGCCTATCTGATAGGCTAAGGCAAGAATCAATTCCTAGCTTCGGGCCACATTCCGAGGGGGCCCTGCTTGAAGGGTCAAAGACCCATGCGAAGAGTGTAATGCAATCTCTGGGGATTCCAACAGGGAGATTTGAGAGGATTGACGACATTGGCTCAATAGATGAAAACTTGGAGAGTTTTGACCCCCCATGGGTCATCAAGAGGGACGTACTTGCGGGAGGGAAAGGAGTAACAGTAACCAACTCAAGAGAAGAGGCAAATGAAGCACTTAGAAATGGAATTGAAACAGATGGCTTTGTCCTCATGGAAGAGTACCTTTCGGGTGAAGAGGCCTCAGTCTTAGTGATAATGGATGAGTCCGGATATGTGATGCTACCAGCTAGCCAGGATCACAAGCGAGTTGGGAATAATGACGAGGGCCCAAACACAGGGGGGATGGGTGCATACGCACCTGCTCCCGTCGCAACACCCGCTGTTTTGTCCAGAACAAGGGAAGAGATAGTAGAACCAATGCACCATCACCTTAGAAACTCTGAAACCCCATATCGAGGTTGCTTATACGTGGGACTGATGATTGATGAAGATGGGGCTCCTAGCGTTGTGGAGTTTAATGTGAGGCTTGGAGATCCAGAGGCCCAGGTCACTATACCATTGTTCAAGTCAGATTTGGGACTTACTCTTCTTGCTGCCGCACAGGGAAATCTTGCAGATATTGATGTGGAATTCAAAAACCTCCATGCAGCAACGGTGGTGCTAGCATCAGAAGGATATCCGGGCGATGTTTCTTCTGGCAGGGTAATTGATGGGTGGGACATCACTATAGAAGAAGGGCAAGTTCTCGGATTTGTGCACCTTGCAGGGGCTAACAGAAAGGATTCGGAGGAACTCATTTCAACTGGGGGCAGGGTTCTCTCGGCAACTGGAATTGCGCCCACTTTAGGCGAGGCATTGGAGGCATCATACCAGATAATCCAAGGAATCGAACTAGAAGGTTCACACTATAGGGATGATATCGGTTTTCGAGCACTTCGGTGATGAAAAATAGCATCAATCTAGGGGTTCTCGTTCCAACCCGTTCTACGAACGGTTAAAACAAACGTTTTGGTCGGCGCGATGCTAAGATATTGGCAAATAGGTCCGGTGGATGGGATGGAAGAGGAGAAAGATGCACCCCAAGTCGCCCAATTCAACAACCTAGCCGTACCTGTGGCCATCACTCTAGCCTTACTCGGTTTGACCATCATCGCCTCATCTCTTGAGGGCAGGGAAGTTGACGGAGATTTCCTCTCTGCTTCCATAATTATCTCACTATCGGTACTAATTCCTGCATGTATTGGAAGGTCTTCTTGGCTGATCCCTCTTGATTCAGGAACCCTGCGCGTCGGTGCAATAACTCTAGGAGCGATATTCATAGGGGTAATCGCAAATTTGCTCGATCCTGACAACTTCAGCCATATGTTCGTCACTACATTCGTCTTGGTCGGATTCGCTTCGGCCGCCTTTAACGAGTCGGAGCGTTTTGAGGAGTCTGCGACATTCCTCTCGATTGTTCTGGGTATGCGCCTTGCAGCTTTCTATGCAGGTGGACTGATTATAGCCCAAAGTGATTCTATTGCTGTGATCGACACGGTCAGGGAATCAATAGGGGCCGCATTCTTCTCATTCTGGCTCTCTTCTATATCACTCGGTTTCCTCGTAATGGTTGCACTCAGGGGTTCAATTGAGAATAGGGGCAAGGGAAGCCTCATGGCTCATCTTCCAAACATTAGGGATAATCCAGAGGTGGGGATATACTCTTCTCTGACCTTCTTTGTTTTCTTGGTGCCTCTAATTTGGATCGGGCAGATTGACACCATTCAGGATTTTTCTCAGCAAAACCACATCGGAGTTGCATGGGCTTCATTCTCCGCTTTGGTGATATTCATACATGCATTCTTCAGATCCGAAGGTTGGCATGTGTTGGGTTCACTACTAGCTGTGAATTGGATTCTTTACACCATTGGCCACATTCATGAGATTGGAAACGAATTGCCATCTCTATTCGCAGAGAGTGGCTTCATTGGGTCGTTCACCTGGTTCTTCTTGTGGTTCTGGACCAACTTCTTCGCTTTCTCTTTCGCTTCAAGAGGATTTTTCGGAGACATCGCCCCAAAGAGGGAAAGGAGCAGTTTCAGAGCATGGTGGGATGATAACTCATACCCAGTTATGGTCGCTCTTGCCTTCTTGATCGCGCTCATCGTTCGAACTGCATGGAACGTTATCCCGGCAATGAATGCAAACGGAACTGGACTTTGGGACATGACAGGTGGTTCCGACCCTTGGTACATGAAGAGAGTAGTGGACTATGTTATAGCTGAGAGGAGCCATCTGATTTTTGATCACGATAGGGCTTACCCTACAGGCGGGATTAACCCGAGGCCACCTCTCTTTTCATGGTCTTTAGCCCTGGGTGGTTTGGCCCTATCATGGGTTCTCGAGATCCCTGCCGATCAAGCTGTATGGTGGTCCATGTCTGCCTTGCCAGCGATTTACGGGGCACTCATAGTTCTCCCAATTGCTGGAATAGCTACTCGCGCCCACAGCAGGAGAGCCGGAATAATTGCAGCGTGGCTAATTGCCCTAATGCCTGGTCACATGAGCCGCTCTACATTCGCAATGTCCGATCACGACTCCTTCGCGATGCTTTTCCTAGCAATCGCATTCTACTACTGGATTAGGGCAATCGAGCAGATCGATCACAATAAACTATTCAAGACAACAAGCACAAACCCGCTTTACATTGTTGCAGGAATGAGAGAGACGTGGAAGAGGAACCCGTCATTGATGGCGAACGCATCAATGGCCGGAATCGCTTTCGCAATCATGGCCCTTGGGTGGAAAGGATTCGTGTACGGGCCAGGGATACTATTCCTGGCATATTCGTTCCAAGTAGCGATTAACATATTCAAGGGCAGGGATAGCCTACAATTTACCTCTGCATCCCTTCAAATGATGCTAGTTGCAATTCTAGTACCTGCCCCATTCTATGCATGGCCGGGCATGAGCCTCCTTTTCGCCCCTAGCGGTATGCAGCCAATGTTCTACATAATCGGCTTTACATTTGCCATGGGGTGGGTATCCAGCTCATTCAGAGACAAGCCTTGGCTGTTGGTAGTTCTAGGTGGTGCTGCATTGTTTGGTTCGATACTCGCTCTGCTATACATACTCCAAGTCAGGGGTCTTTTCAATGGGTGGGACATTCTCTTTACCGGTGGTTTCTACTTCTCAAAGAACAAGATTTTCGGCACAATTGGTGAGGCGCAGGCTCCTGAGAGGGGAGTTCTTTTCGCATCCTATGGTCCTATCGTGGCTCTAATCGCAATAGGCTGCGCATTCTTGCTATTGTGGCGGGGTAGCCGTAAGAACAAGTCAGAACTCACTCTCCTGGGACTTTGGACAATTATTGCCACATACATGGCATGGTCGGCCGGCCGTTTCATCATCAACGCTACCCCTGCAATGGCAGTAGTAGGCGGAATCGGCATCTCTATGCTATGGGGCGCTGCAAGCCTACCTGCTTTCACAAAGGTGTGGAGGAACTCTGGTATTGGGACTCCACGAACTCGCTTCAGATCCCTCTGGCCTGCTACCAAGGCACGTCCAGGCGTTCCAGCCATGATCATGGTTCTACTCCTCATTTCATCCCAACACGCAACTTATGGGATCGATGCGGGCATCCCCAGGGGGGACGAATCCGCAAGCGAGATAGATCAGAGTCTATATGACATCGTCCCAGACATACTGAGGCAGGACTTGCTTGGACTGTTTTCTGTCATGAATAGCGACACTTACGGAGAGCCCAGATACCCAAGCGACTCGGGTCTATGGTACATGGGTACTTTCGGACCAAGTTTCAATTCACAGGGCTGGAATGAGGCATACGATTGGCTTTCAAAGCAGGATAGTGAAACTCCATTCAGCGAGCGCCCAGCCTTTGTCTCTTGGTGGGACTATGGTTTCCAGGCACTAGCTTCGGGGCAGCACCCCACTGTTGCTGATAACTTCCAGTCTGGGATTCCTAACAGCGGGGCAATGCTACTCTCGGGAGGTCAGGAAGACACACTTTCATTGTTCATCACTACCTTGGCAATGGGGGACAAGAACCTGAACGGCCAGCTCAGTGAATCATTCCTAAACGTCCTCGGAGAGCACATGTCACCAGAGCAGGTTCAGGAGTTCGAAGCCATTACATCCAACAGCAACAAGGAATTTGTGCAAGACCGTTTGATGGCCGTAGTTGCGACATATGGCGATGCCGAATTACTTCTTGGAAATCCTCTGGATAGTAATGGATTGACATGTGTGGCCCCTTGTTCGGATACCTATGTTGTAACTTTAGACGGCGAAGTATTCGGAGAACCCACGACCAATTCATCCGAGGCAATGTCTCTTTTCGATCAGGCCCGTGGGTCTTCATCCGATTTCGAACTGGCAGAATTTGATGAAGCGGGCCACTATGACATGGCGGGATACAGATATACTCGGGATATCATTGATGACTATGATGATCTATCGTCCGCACTCCATAGGGTAAATTCTAGGTTCGGAATGGCTCGTGCATTCCTAATCACCGCCTTCTCCCTAGAGGATCTCGTAAATATCTATGACGGGGTATCATCAATTGACTCGTACGAGGTTTCAGATTACGAGGAGTCACATGGGAGCACTACTTCGAGGAACCACGAGATTCGGTACTTTGCCGTAGATAACCGACTATATCCTCTCGGAGGGAAGTACTACCAGGACTATCAGTCATATCACAGAGGTCAAACAACTGGAATCTTCCATGCCCCAACTCACCTTTCTGGTCTCGACATAGATTCTTACATTTCAACAACCTATGAAACAAACCAAGGCCCAATGTCTCCCGAGGATTTCCAAACCAAGTACTTGGAGGACCTGAAGGCTCAGGCTTCCGGCGCCTCTACGGGGGAAGATATGATTCAGATGACGGACATGGACTATCAGCATCTGGACAGTTTCTTCGACACAATGATCGCTAGGACATATGTCGGCTATGGGTCTTCCACTTTGGGCCTTCCATCAATAAGTGGGCAGGTTGGGGATGCTGACACTCCTTCCACTTGGATTCTCCCAAATTCGCTTACAGGAACTCCAGGGAGCTATCTGCAGGGTGCAATGGCCCTTCCAGGAGCCATGATGAACCACTTCGTTCTTTCAAACTGGTATGATCCGACGAACGGAACTTCCTGCGAGGAGATTCAGATCACGGGTACAGCTTCAACAGTGGCAGGCACCTCTAAACTATCTGATGTCTCTCTTTATTCAGCGGACACCCTATCATCTGGATGGTCACAGATTCAGTCGGGAGGGCCTTGGAAGTTGACTGAAGTTGAAGATGGGGTTATGACACTCAATGCATCAACTAGCAATTATGATTCAGAAGAAGAGACACTATCATTGAGCTCAGTTGCCATATCATCCGCTAATGATACTAAATTCACACTAACTGGAAAGGCAGACAGGTACTGTGGTTCGATTTATGATTCCAACAGGAATGTGAAGATTCTGAAGTACTACAGCGGCGCATCACTGCAGGGCACCGTCACACTAGAGGGAATGGGGCCAGTGCCGAATGCAAAGATACTCATCGAGAGAGACGCTTTCAGTGGAGATGAGTCCGCGGATGAAGCCGGAAATGTAGTGGACAAAGACTCCAGAACATACTGGATACCGATTGGGAGCACACAAGCGGACAATAATGGACACTTCTCCTTCACCGTTCCTTCTGGAAAGATTCGGGTCTCGGCCTTTACGGGCGACTCAGACTTGGACGCGGCCAGGACCTCCCTGATGTCTGGCTCTGCTAATCTAATGTCGGAACTTTTCTCCGAGACGTCTCAGAACCGTGCTGTAAACCCGATAACTGGAATTCTTGGAGGCGTCTATGGATCAACATGGCTCTCCGAGACAATTGTGAATATTTCTGGATCAGACGGGCACAGTAACGGGCAATCGGTTATCGAGGCGCCAATATCGGTTTCCCCATCGTCTGCTTCAGGCATACTCTCATGGTCAGGGGAACTTGATTTCGACGGAGAGCCAGTAATTTCCGCCAACATTGTTCTCACCCCTTCTTCAGACGATGTGGCAATAGGACCCTATGAGGTCCTAACTTCTAATGGAACCATGGAGGGGGACGACTTGAGATTCAGCGGAACGGGGGAAGTCACATTCCTAGGTGAGGGGGCCATGGAGAGCATGGGAGCAGTATCAGTCCACGACTTCACTGGTACCCATGCTCAAGCTGTCTTCGATAATCACAGCATTACCGGAGAAGGGCAATTCTCTGGCAAGGGCATTATCGATGGAACGCTGTCGGGCGAGTTCTCAGATTGCTCTGGAAATTCAGTGCCCGAAGGTTCCGAAGCATGCATTAACGAAGAAGGCAATTATCTCCTAGACGGTATAGCAAACGGTTCTGGAAAGTTCACATCATACGGGTCAAGTGAGTTCACAAGAGAACTATCGCAGGCCACTTTCATAGGTTCAGGAATATTCACAACATCTACATCGGATGGCCTTGACACATTTGGGACGATTAATGGAACTGGTATTTTCTCAGGACACGGCTCTTTCAGTGGCTCAATGGTCAGGCCGGGATCATTCCACATTGTCGATGCATTGCCCGGCGAGTATGTGGTTTCAGTTAATTTCGGAACAGGCGATCCAGTGGAACTTTCGCAACCATTCGTGATTCCTTTGACTCCTTCCGAGGCACAGACGCCAGTATCCATTACCGGTGGCGCGGTTAAGGGGACCGTGTCCATTTTCACAGGCAGGCCACTATCGAGCGAGGTTTCGATATTCTCAATCAACGGATCTAGCGATGATTCCAATGAAGAGTGCCAGGGAGTCATCACTCAGCCATGTTTCGTCACTCCCGATGAAAGCGGCACCTTCGAAGTTGGACCAATAGTTCCAGGGTCTTACCTAGCAGAGATTGATATCGATGACGACGGCTTCCCTGAGGTCTCACAGGCATTCACATTCGAATCAGGATCGATATCCCTAGTGACATTCCCCTCGGAGGTACCTCAAACATCCGATATCACATTCACGCTTTCCGATGATGGCACCAGTGTCGATGACCTCTCATTGCAATTCACCCCAGAGGACCTCTCAAGAAGTCCTGTCTCGACAATTTTTGATAATGAATCAGATACTTATCATGCCGAGTTGGCTCCAGGAATTTGGATTCTCAATTACACTCTAAGTGATGAGAAGCAGTTGTGGCAGCGAATTTCAATCGGAGATGCCGATTTAACCGAGTCTTTCGAGTTCGTGGTTAGTCAGGTCGTAAGCGGCGTTGTGATTGACAAACCGGACAAGGGTGGCGACTCATCGGACCCAATCTCCAGAGTTACCAACCAGGAGGTTCTGTTCCAATGGCAGGGTTTCACCCTCAAATCAACAACAGACTCACTCGGAGAATTCAGCGTCATTCTGCCGCAGGGCGAGTTCGTTCACGCCACTGTCGAGAGGATGGTTGGAGCCGGAGGATTCTACTCTAATGGAACTAGCTTCCAAGTGTCAGATTCGATGGAAAATATAACTATCGAACTTACCGATTCAGCAATGGTTCTTGGAGAAGTAAGTCTCAACAGAGAGGGGAACACGTACAACCAAGGTTTCTCAGGATGGATTCCCGTATTCGCCAAAGCAAACAACTTGGACGACACAACGGATGCTGTTTGGAGAGAAGAAGTCGACGAACTTGGACGATTCGACATGCTTCTCCCCCTAGGAAACTGGTCCTTCACATTAGAAGCGGGAAGCGAAATGTCGGCCAATGCCGTCGTCAAGGAAATTAACGCAACATCTGAACCTATGGTGGAGCTCCTAGTCCTTCCAAGCAATAGCTCAGTAGAGATAGATTTCTTCATCGATCACGAGGGTGATAACAACGCATCCAACGGGACTCCCGTGTCTTACCCATTCGAGATTAAGCCTCTTTCGCCCAATGGGGCTGGCTTCACCGTCCTACGTGATGGTCCTGAATGGACTCAAACAGGGTCGGCAGAAATTTCTCTCGAACCGGGCAGATACAGGATCGTGGTCGAGAGGGCAAACTCTTCTGCAAACGAACCATTCGACACTCTCTATGATACAAATGAGATCTTTGAAGTCGAGGTAATAGGTTCTACTACGGTCAAGCGCTCTGTAGGATTTGAGCCAAGGTGGTTAGTCAATTTCACCTTCAAGAATCAGAGTGGCGAATTGCTCGACAACCTCGAAGTCAAACTTGAGAATGTCGAGAACGGTTGGATTCAAACCTTCACAACCAACGAGGAGGGAATGATTGTTGAGTACATCGAAGAGGGAGATTGGCTGGTAATTGTCGAAGAGTTCGAGACAAGCTCAGGCGTTTTCGAAGGTCTTCGGAGCTCTATTTCTGCTTCGCAATCTACGGCAGGGTCCAGTTTGAACTTCGAAACATCCGAACTCGCCTCTGTGACATTGACACTCCAATCGACTTCAGATATGACCTCTCCAGAGATGATTGAACTAACTTTCACTTCACAGGAAGGCCTCGGCTCATTCGTAAGATCCATCGGAGGCACGGAACAGCCACTCGAAATCAGAGTCGTACCCGGACTTTGGAACGTTGAGATAAACCAGACCAACCAAGATGGGGTCAGGACCCTTTTGGAGAACACGACACTGGTAGAATCAGGCGTAGCAGTAGGGGCCAATCATCAGGTATCCATGACTTTGCAGAAGCAAGTCGGCCTTAGCGGCAAGGTATTCTGGGACCTCGATGATGACGGCGCTCCGGGTTTCTCTGAGGGCCTCTCAAATGCATCTGTGAACATAACCGGGGGCCAAAATTCCCCGACTCTAAACCTGACGACAGATGATGACGGAATGTGGTCCACGTTCCTTCCCGTTCAAAGCTCATGGAATATCACCGTGGAAAGGGAAGGATTCGGCACACAGACCTCCCAAGTCGAAATCGGAGAAAACTCAGTTACCGAGAATATCGAGATTTCAGCGGGGGAGGTCGAAATTTCCGGCAGCATTTCATACCCAGATCAAACTTGTATTTCTAGCGGCGAGTGGCAAGTTGAGGTGATTCCTTCCCATGGAATCTCGAGAGATCGTGTCACAGTAACTGGCAACTCCTTGGGAGAATGGACTACAATGATTCAACCAGGTAGTTGGGTGGCTATGGCAACATCCACGTCCGCATCCGCCGAATGCATTGGCTTGATATCGATTGAGCCAATGGAAGTTGGGGTTGATGGAGGTGCATTTGACTCAGATCTAACCGTGGGTGGAACTCTGGTCCTTGAGACTAGTTGGTTGGACTTCGATGGCGGCGAACATGACCTAACTGAGGTCGAGGATTATGACCTAGTCTTGGAATACGGCCCAGTTTCATGGTCCGAGGAACTAGGAACTGATGGGGTCTTGACTATGCTTCTTATGCCTGGCACGGTCCAGGCATCGAGCAGCTTCGACTTGGACGAGGGCATTCGCAACGTATCATACTCGGGCGGAAAGGGAATCTCAATAAGAGCAGGACAGGTAAGTCCAATGAACACCCTGAGTATCGATAGGGTCTCCAAGCAGAGCATAACTCCAACAGTACAAGGACCGGACAGGGTCGAGGTTCTAGAGATCGATTCCACTTGCACCAATGACAATGACAATGACGGCGTAATCAATGGCGAAGATGCATTCCCTAACGACCCCTCCGAAACTTCGGATAACGACAATGACGGAGTCGGCGACAACGCTGACCCTGACGACGACGACGATGGAGATCTTGACGAAGATGATGACTTCCCACTCGGTCAAGGGCAATCAACAAATCCAGTAGCTGGGTGCAAATACCAATATGCAGAGTTCAATATCACGATTGAATACGACGGTCACAATTCTTTCGACGAATACACTGCTGTAGGGACGGTTCCCGGTGCGGATGGCCTCGACTGGAATGTCCAGTTCAAGAATTCAACAGGAGAATGGTTGGATTCCGCATCATTCGACTTGGGCCTGACCAATTCAGACCTAACTGAACAACTCAGTGTCCGAGTAGTCCCTGCCAATGTCGGAGTGGCTCACCATTTCCCAGATGGGCATTTGGTTCTGGTCAAGATGTCAACTGAACAAGGATATTCCACTCAAGTAGAATTGCGCGTTGATGTCCCAGAGTTCAACGGAATTGAACTAAATGAGCCTGAAAACCTGTTCTTCAACAGGGAGGAAACTGCAGTAACCATAGAGATCCCATTCAAGAACACCGGAAACTCGGACGAATTGTTCTACTTCGAATTTGACAGTTCCGAGTGGTGGCAATTTGCTGGACCTACAACCCAGCCAGCATCTCCATTCTCAGATGGCGTCGCTACTTTCACATTAGTTCGCTCCAACGAACCAGAACTTCCTTCTTCTTATGCCGAAGAAATCACATTCACCGTTTCAGATGAGGATAACAACACATACTCGGGCTCAACTGTGATGGAGACTGACTCACCAGTCCTCTCAATAGTGGGCGAAACGGTAAGGATTCTCGGCGGTAACGCATTTGCGTCTTATGGGGAAATAGAGAGTTATTCCCTCAACATATCAAACATTGGTAATGTGGATGCAGAGAGCGTCACCTTAGTAGCAACTCTTTGCTCCGATATCGACTGCGATAATGAGTTGGGAGTCAACTCCACATCTAGCGATTCAGTCCCAGCAATGAGCCAAACAACCTTCTACATTTCAATGGACTACACCCAGTTCACAGAGTCAAAGAAGTATTGGATATTCTTCTCGATAGCTGGAGAAACACTAGACGAAAAGACAGAACCATGCACCTCTCAGGATTCGGAAGGAAAGGCGTCCTGCGTCTTCGAGGCTCAGTTATGGACTAGTTCCGAAGAGAATGACGATCTGAAGTACTTGGCATACGTATTCCTGGTTATGCTCATCGCGGCCCTGCTTTACTTTACCAAAAGGCCTGGAAGAAGAGTCAGCGCCCCGTTCTAATACTACTTACTACAGCGCACACTGGGAACAAACATGCGTGGACTATCACGTCTAGAATTAATGCCTGAGCCAGAAGACCCTAGCCTGCTCACGGCGGTGGACAGCGATGCACCAGGTTATCCCGGAGATGCCTATGGGATCACCGACGAAGAGGCTAGAAGGTTGAGATGGCCAATGGGCCCGTTCATGAGATTCTTATGGCCATGGGGGGCCGTCGGGTTCTCTGCAATCGTCGTCTCAATCCTTCTTCTTTATCCCTCGATATATTCCCTCCTTGGCGAGGTTCTGGACTCGGAATGGGCATACGAAGACAGTGGCATTAGGGGCCTGCAGGAATCAGGAAGCCTTGGCGAAGGCGTCAAGGTATGCATGGTCGACACCGGCATAGATATCTCACATCCGGACCTATCACAAGTCGAATTATCCGGTTTCCGTGACTTCTATAGCGAAAAAGACTCACCAGTTAGGGACATTGGAACAAATAGCCATGGCACATTGATGGCAGGACTTCTAGTTGCAAATGGTTCATTCACCGGCGCTGCTCCTGGAGTTTCTCTTTCGATTGCCATTTCTCTCGGACCAGATGGCAAGTCAGCAAACGAGAGGATGGTCTCCCAAGCGATTAGGTGGTGTCGAATTTCTCAAGACTCCGACATAATTTCTCTGAGCCTGGGAACCGCTCCCGGGTCAAGCTTCTCATCATCGTCCGATACTTTAGATGCCGTGAGTGAGGCATTAGAGGATGGGATTTTCGTCATTGCAGCCGCTGGAAACCGCGACCCACAACAGAACTTCTCGGACGTCTCTTCGCCTGCTAGCCTATCGGGCGTGATCGCAGTTGGAGCACACGATAGGAATGGGAACCCGTGGGTAGATAGTGCCATTGGATCCCAAAACGATCCAGAAACCGGCGAGGAACGTATTTTTCCCAACCAGAAACCGGAGATAATAGCCCCTGGCGTCGACCTTTGGTCTTGCAGGGACAGTGAGAGAGATCCTCCGTACGCATTCTCAACTGGTACTAGCGACTCTACAGTATTGGTCACAGGTGCACTGGCATTGATCCTCTCGATGTACCGTGAAGAAATAGCGGGCGATGACGGAGTCATCGATCAATACGAAATGGAACTCATCAAGGTCGCGCTTGCAAACTCGGCACTATCTGAAACAAGCCAATCAGCAAATCACGATCCGAAGTCGGGCTATGGCTTACTAGATGCCCAGGGATGGTCCAGGCAAGTAGAAATTGAATTCGGAATAGGCCAAGAAAACATATGAATTATTGAGATTCGATGACACTCTTCTGCCTAAATTGATACAAACATCTTAGGCGTAGTAAAAACAAATATACTGAGTAGGTTATATTGTTAAGATTAGTCCGACGCGTTATGGCGCGTGAAGAGAAATTCCGGTCATTCTCTTTAACTGGCCTATTCTTGATGAGCGTATTACTTTCTCTAGCATTGCCAGCCGGTACAGTTTCGGCTTCAAACGAGACTACTGCGGGGACAATAACCGGAACAGAGACCTGGGCGGGTGTGCACACTCTTACCGGAGACGTCACAATAGCCCCTGGCGCAAAACTGGTCATTAATCCGGGAGCAACAATTGAGTTCCCCAACGGGACTCATTTGGATGTACGCGGGAGCCTTTGTGCAGGAGTCTCCTCCTGCGGCGCCTCTTCAAACGCTGGCCCTGCAATGAGAATAACACTGAGGTGGAGTGAACCGGTCAATTCCAGTGCCACGGGAGAGTGTTATGGGATGAGCTCGGGCAATCAGGAGATTTGGATAGATGACCCCTCATGCAGCGAAGGCGTGCTCATGAGGAGTTCGATAGACCTCTCAGAAACAGGCCTCAGATACGTCACATTCGATAGTGCATGGGGGATACCCCAGTATGTCTCTGCCGTGGGCGAATTCAGATATGGGGCATTAGTTCTAGATGGTGCTAGCCCCACACTTACCGAACTTTCATTCAATCAGATTAACACCTCCAGCGTCCTTACAACCAACCTTGCTCAACCAACATTCAATGGAGGGGAATTCGTCGTAGGATCAGACGAAAGCAAGAGCATAGTGGGTGCCGCTCTTCAGATATATTCCTCGGGCTCATCGGTCAGCCCGTTTGCGCTATCGGACATTTCACTAACAGGAACCGACAACGGATGCGGAAATCGGGACGGAGGGAGGCACACAATTTGGGCAGAGGACTCATTTATCGAGATTGACAACGCCGACATCACCTCGGGAGATTTTGGGATCGGCCTTTGGACATCCGCAGGAAGCGTGACTAACACCCAAATAGATGTCAACTGCAACGGCATCGATCTCAATGGGAAGAAGGCAGTAGGGGGAACCTCATTCGGTTTCGATATTTCGAATAACGAAATTCTTACTGCCGACGGAGCGGGGATTTTTGCTTCAGCAGGAGCCTTGGTGACATTGACAGAGAATGATATCAGCGGTGCTGCATCTGGTTCTGGGATAGCCGTATACAATAGCGATGCCCAGATTCATCAGAACGAAATCGGTCCAATAGGGGGTTACTTTGGTTTGTGGCTTGGCGGTTCGTACGACGTAATCGCAGAGAACAACTCAATCTTCGATACTACTCTGACGCCAGTGGTCGCCGGGATGTACTCATACGCCATCCAAGCCGCGTCTAGGTTATACTTGGCAAACAACTCAATCTCATACGACGGCACCGGGTCATGCAGCAGCGAAACCAATTGGGGCGGAGAGTTTTCTTGCCCGGTATTGCATGCATATGTTACTGGAGTAACGATGTATGACAACATCATCACCGCGGGTGGAACTGCGGATGGGATCAGGGCGGTGGGTTCGTTGTTGGATATTCAGAGGAATTCATTCGACGTGCAAAAGACTGGCGCAGTTATCAAAAACTACGACAGCGGTTATGCAGATTCACAACAATTCGGCTCTCTAGCGTACTTCTCAGAAAACGACTGGAACCAAGCGGAGACAGTATACAATGTGACAAAAAGCTCGGTAACTGCACAGTCAGAGTACATCCCATCCCCGCCTAGCGGAGAATACCCGGTGAGACTTTCCTGGCCAGATCAGGAGGCTTGGCCGGATAATGAATTCCAAGGTGCGATAATCCCAACACCAGTAAAGGACTGTAACAACTGCCAGAACATGACTCCTAGGAACTTCCCATTGGGGGTCAGCATGGATAATAACTCAACGGTTTTCACCTTCGCAGATTTGACTAACTTGGACTTGTCTAAGGTCAAGATAGCAACACAACCCACTCACTTCGCAGTACAGGTAAGCAGAGCCGAACTGGTCAGATTCCAGACACTAATAGGGGGAGAAAAGGTCACCGATGCTCTGGTTGTTGTAGAGGATGCACTAGGTAACGACCTGTATCGGGTAAACACGGGCAGCGATGGCTTCACCCCGTGGATCGCCCTCCCATCAAACTTCCACCTCGATTTCAGGGGGCTAGGCGGCGGGGATAACCCGGATGGCTTTGCAGATGATGAGTATGAGGACTCTTGTTCTGACGGAATCGACAACGATGGTGACCTCGCCATCGATACTGCCGATTCCAGCTGTGATTACTCAGCAGGCACCAGGGAACTGTCTCTTTACAGATATACTGCCTATAGATTCGGGTATGGCTACTATTCCGGCCAATTCACCTTGGAGGAGAACTCCCTCGAGGAGACTGCGCACCTTGAGAACGAAGCTCCAACCGTCATGGTCACCGAGAACGACGGGCACTCATTCAGGAGGGTGGTCAACATCACTGGAAGTGCACACGATGGGACCTTGGCGAACAGCTACCTTACCGACGAAAGGGCGCAGTGGGACCAAGGGGGTTATGTGCACGCCGTCCAAGTTAGGAACCCGTTCACTGGCGCTTGGGAAGATGCAGAGTACGCCATAGATACAAGTGGTGCAGATGATGGAGTAGTAACCCGTTTCAACAGGCCCTTCAGCTCTTGGTACTACAATATCGATATGAGCGGCCTCGCGGGAGAAGGGGATTACACATTCGAATTCAGGGCATTTGATGGAATCGACTACAGCCCTGTTGTATCCAGGACAATCAAACTAAACACACAACCTCCGACAATTTTCGTCTCCACTCCCAGCTCGTTCTCATCACATGACGAGGGTTCGGTAGTCTTCGATGGCTATTCCCAGGACCCATACGGGTGTCCCGACAACTGCAACACCGACATAGGACTAGTATACATGCAGATATCAGGTCCGAATTATCAAGTCACAAGCCCGGTAGAGACAAACTCCGACGGAACATGGGATTGGGAATGGGATTTCAGCACCCGTCCGCGGGAACTCACCACATACACATTCACAATCTGGGCATCAGATTCAGATTTCTGTAAGGGCGATGTCGACGAGTGCCAACCTGTGATTCTAACTCTTACTATCGACAACAGGAATAGCCAACCCACAATTAGTGTCAATGAGCCGTTTTCAGGAACAAGAATTTCCTCATCATTGGACACTCTACTAACGGGGGTTGCTAGGGACTTCGATGGTGGCGTTACACGAGTCGATCTGGAAGTAAAGGACGTCTCAAATGACTACGTCTCAGTTTTCGAGACGAGCACTAGCGAGTTTACTGAAGATGGAATATGGTCGATAGAGTGGGACACTACGCAACTTCGTCATGATGCGGAATATCTGCTAAGATTCCGTTCTTATGATGGGATTGACTATAGCAGTTGGTCCGAGGTAAGCATCGTTGCCGACAATCCGCCAAATGCTGGAAACAATCAGCCCGAATTCGAATCAACCGGCTGGCTGAGCGAAATAATCCTTTATTGCGATTCAGAGTCAAATTCCGTTGACAAGTGTACGACTGTGGAAATAGATCTGAAGGAATACTTCTCCGATGCAGACAACGACATACAGTTCATCTCCGTCTATAATGACACATCAATCGACTCGGACGACAGACATCCTCTTGTCGTAGGTGTCGGAACCGATGGAGTTGCTCGTTACGATCCTGCTGACATGTTCTTCTTCGACGATGACATGGAGACTTGGACTCTGAACAACGTTATTTTCATCGCTACCGATGCATGGGACTCACGAGTAAATTCGGATCCGGTTACCTTCAGGGTAGTCCCACTTGAATTTTCCATTCAGGAACCAGGTAAGTCCTGGGTCGAAGGAGATGAGATGGCAATTTACTCTGGCATCGGACTTCCCGGAAAGCAAGTTTCCGTTCTGATAGGCGGCAATCCAGTCAACAACACGATCGTTTCTGAGGATGGGACTTGGGAATTGGGAATTCCAGCCTCTAGAATAAAGGGTGAATCATCAATTCCTAAATTCACCTATGCGGGACAAACCACAGAAGTAAATCCAATTAGCAAGGGTGAGCCATCAGAAGCCTCCACGAATTGGCAATTGATTGTAGGGATCGCTGTATTGGCGATAATATCCCTGGTATTCCTTGCATTCTTCACTGGTTTCATAGGAATTGAGGTAGATGAAGAAGATGAATCCAAGGACCCAGTTCAGATTCCTAAGGACTATGGTGAAGAGGAAGCTGAGGCCACACTGGAGAGGTATGACGACCATCCAGGTTGGCTATGGGATTCAGATTCTGAGGAATGGGTGCCAGATCCCGATTTTCAGGGATAATGTAGATTCCAAGTTCTACTAACATTTGTATATTGAGTGAGAGTAGTGTTGGGTATATGGCATCGGCCCCCTCAACTCGGCCCGGGGTCCAAGAGAGGATTTTCCTCCACCTCAGCGACTATGTTGACCATAGCGAAAAGGTCGAGGTCCCATTCGCACTGTCCCAGATGGGTATAGCCAATGCAGTGTCAATCGCTCGCTCCAATGTTCCACGTGCAATTTCCGGGATGAAAGAGTCCGGCCATCTTATCGAGAGACAGGCTCACGTCACCGGAGTTTCAAGGAAAAGGAAGGCATATTTCCTAACTGATGAAGGTGCCAAGGTTGCAGACGAGATTTGGGCAAGAGTTTCTGAGACAAATGTGAGGGTAGTTTTCTCCGACGGTCGATCCGAGAATACAACTTTGTTGGAAGCAATCGAGTCCTCAGAACTTCCTCTAAGGCATGTTGATATGTTACGATACATGGATGACTCAGGGACTATTGATCTATCTGGTCTGACTCCAGAATTAGTTGAGAGAGATCTGTCTAAACACATCGAAAAGCAACTTGTTTCCTATCTGAACGACTTACCCAGAACAAGAAGGTTCTACGGGAGAGAAAAGGAACTAGATGTGATGGCCAATCTGCTGGAAGCCAAGTCTGCTTCCATTCTAGTCCCGGGAATAGCTGGGATTGGCAAAACATCTCTCTCGACAAAGATCCTCGACAGATTTACTCATAGGAGGAACTTGCTCTATCACCGATGTCAGGATTGGGAGGGTTCTCGAGCATTCCTCGAGGCATGCGCAGAATGGCTCTCCGCCGTTGGAAATAACGATCTCTCAGATTATCTCGCTTCATCCCCCGTACCCCAAACTAACATGGCGGTCAATCTAATCGCCACTGGATTGTCCGAGGCACCATCTTTGATTGTAATTGATGATTTGCACAAGGTCGGAGATGAAACACTATTTTCAATTCTAAGAGAACTAACTCTGAGGATTAACACCCTTAAGGAAGTCGGACTTGTAATGTTCTCACGCTCCTTCAGGATGGTCGTCCCCGAATCTGATCAATCGGGAAATATCGTCACCCTGGTGATGCCACTTCAGGGATTGGACGCCGAGTCGAGCAGACAGATTCTGACAGCAATGCCAAAAATGGATTCGGACCAGTTCACTCACATTTATGGCCTTTCAAGGGGGCACCCACTGATTCTAGAGTTGATCAATAGGGGAAATGTGGCCGAGACATTCCATGCAACATTGGAGGCATTCGTCGAAAAGGAGATCTTCAGCAGGCTTTCAGGTCCGGAGAAACGTCTACTAGGGGCAATTGCAGTTTTCCGCGAACCCATACCGGTTCAAGCCATACACCAGGTAGAGGGCAGCGTAGATCTGCTCGACGACTTAGTCGAGAAGGGCCTTGCTCGCCAATCCGATGTAGAGAATTTCGACGTCCACGACCTAGTTCGTGAATTCTTGTTACGATCTATGGATGGAGAGATGAAAAATGATCTACATTCCGCGGCTGTGAGTTGGTACAGGGAGAAGAAGGACGAGGCAGCAAATCGTATCGAATTCATCTATCATCTTAGCCACACTGGAGACGAGGATAGCATTGCAGAGGTGCTAAATTCAGAGGGCCATGGATTGGTTAGTTCTGGACACACCGAACTACTAACAATTCTAAATTCCCTCGAAAGCAGCGATTTTGATTCCAAAACCAGGGGACTAATCAGGGAATTGAAGGGGGATATTCTGACTATCCAGGGGAGGTGGGATGAAGCTGAAGAGGAATATGACGCAGCCACAAAACACATCGGCGGAAGATCCCCCGGATTCGAACTCGCGCGCCTTCTTTCTGCAAGGGCAGATATAGCCGTAAAGAGAGGGGCAATGGACGATGCACTAGAACTACATCGAAAAGCCTTGGAGATACAGATTGGCATCAGGGACGCCGTCGGAGCAGCAAGAAGCTACAACAACATGGGTCATATTTTCCGCCGAAGGAGGGACACACGTAGAGCCCTTGAGGTATATGGGAATGTAGAGGATCTACTGGAAAAGGAAAAAGATCCAGGTTTGAACGATGCCAGAATTAGGCTAGCATCGGCATTCATTGAGATGGGGGAACTAGACAGGGCAAGGGAGCATGCACTTTTTGCCTATGAAAACACTAGGGATTCAAATCAAGATTTCCTACATGCTAGGTCAAGAGCAGTCTTGGGCAGGTACTACGCGAAAATCTCAGACAACGACCTCGCATTATTCCATTATTCGGGTGCATTGGAGACTCTATCCGACCAAAACGACCCTCAAAGCACGGTCGAGGTCGAGATGCTTCTCGGTCAAGTTCTAATCGATGCAGGACGCAGGGAAGAGGCCGCAGAACATTATCTCAATGGCCTGGCAGTGGCCGAATCTAACGACTTCCGAATGCTCCAAGGAGAATTGCTAGCACGTCTCGGGGAAGTAGAATCCGATCGTTCTCAGAGGATGGATTACCTCCAGAGGTCCCTTTCCCTCTTCAGGGATTTAGGTGCCGTGGGCCGAATGAAGGAAGTACAGAATTCAGTACACAGAGCAGTCATGGGGAGATAGTCAGGATGCTAACACGCTCATGGGATCAGTCTGCCCTGTCCAATAACTAAATTCTGGACCTAGTTGCTTAGAAATAGAGATATTCCCATCAAACTCATCCCCAATTGCCATCAAGACCTCGCTCTCAGCTAGATGGGGTGCATTGTTCTTCTCCGAAAGGTGACACAGGACAATACTTTCCAAATCGCCGTGCAAAACTTCCAGCAGTATCTCTCCCGCTTGCCTATTGGAGAGGTGACCCCCTCTGCCTGTTATTCGCCTCTTCAAAGAGTCGGGATAAGGTCCGCTGACTAACCTCTGATGATCGTAGTTCGCCTCAATAGAAATGTGCTTACAACCCGATAGATGTTTGATCAGGTCCTGGGGGGCTTCTCCCAAATCTGTAACAATCGCTGCCCGATCCCCGTTTCCATCACTGGCAATTAGTGCTACATTATCCGAATCATCATGAGGGACTGGAATAGGCAGCATGCTGAGTCCCGGCGAGAACTGGACTCTCTCCAGATTGCCGAATACCAAACATTCTCCTGCCAAATCCCAACCCATCTTCGTTGCAGTACCTAGGTTGCAGTGTAGCTTTGAGCCCCACTTCTTAGAAGCTCTGAGAGCCGAACCAGAGTGATCCTTGTGATGATGCGTTACTATGATGGAATCAATGGATTCCGGATCAAATCCTGCTACTCCCAACCTCTTTTCCGTTTGTTTTAGGCTGAAACCACAATCGACCATTACATTGCATTCACCCGAAGTAAAAATAGTGGCATTTCCGCGACTGCCAGATCCTAGGTGAGTAATCCCAATCGCCATCAAACAACACGCGGCTCCAGACGACCTTTCAACAAATCCATGCATTTCACCAAAGAACTGTCATTTCAAACATAGAAATCAGAAATGGGCCTTCCTAACAGCGTATGTCCGAACGACGCTCCATCACCATGATAAATCTCTGAAGCCGGGATTTTGAATAAGGGTGGGCGAATGCGTAGGAAGCAAACGGCTTTGCTAGTCACATTCTTGATTTTTTCTAGTCTTGCATTCATCTCTCAGACCCGACCACAGTCCCCAGTTTCATCCACAGACCCGAATCTTGCAGATGGCACTGAGTCTCCAGTCACGGATCAAGATGGTGATATGATGCCAGATCTATTCGAGGTAATTTTTGGAGCTCCCTTGGATATTGAAACAGCAACATTTCAGCACACCATTCCAGGACTCGATCCATCCGACTCTACGGATAATTCAACCGATCATGACAGAGATGGATTAACCGCTTTACAAGAGTATTGCTGGCCCTATACTTTGGATATGTGCTTTGAAGAACGAAACACGCTAACAGGTAAATCTCCAGAAGAAAGCGAATCCGGATTGAGAGAATACCTTGACCCAAGATCTTCGGATACCGATGGGGACGGATTGCCAGATGGCTATGAAGTACACATGTGCACCGTAGGGGGATTATACAAAAAGGATCCAAACGACCCCTTGAATCCTAACAATTACTGGGAATGCCGATACTTCGACCCCCTCGACCCTAGTGATGTAAACATCGATTTTGACAGGTGTGAGGCGGATTTCAGTTGGGGGTGCGGAGATGGATTCGATTTCAATAGTGACGGGAAAATTGATCTTGGAGAAATGTTCACTAATGTGGAAGAATACTCGTTGGGAACTCCTAATGACTGGATTACTGAGAGGGACGGCCTCTGGTGCTGGGGATTAATCGAGGGCCTTACTGAAGATTCATGCCAGACTCAGTTTGAGAGGCCGACAGGCGAATCCGGTTGGATGGGAAGTGATCCAAGGTTCTCCGATTCCGACTACTTCTTTTGGGACGAAATCTCGCCTGCCCCATTGGACGTATTGGGCGATGGGATTCCAGATGGTTGGGAGGCCCAATATGGGCTTGACCCACTGAATTCAAGTGATGCGATAATTGACAGCGATTTAGATGGTTGGGACATTAACGAGGATGGTTTCATCACGGAAGACGTAACAATTGGAACATCCCAGTGGGGGGAGTCATTCAGCAATTACGAAGAGTACTCCGTGGACTTCGATGATAATTCCGGGGTGATGCCAGGGGTCAGGGGGGTCGAGATTTCTTCCGACTCCGGAAATCTGCTTAATTTCGACCATTCAACAGCAATCAGACTCGTTGACTCATCTGTGCATAGTATAATTTCAGATCAACCAAGGGAGAGGTTGCTGATTGGCAGCAAATATGGGGTCACAGCTTTAGACCCCTTCAGGGGGATTTCCACTTCATTTGAATTCCCTCCTGGGATAGAATTGTACACAATGAAGAGGAACTCTGTTGGCAACATAGACTTCCTGATGCTGGGTTCAAACAAAGGGCTTCACACTGTCAATCTAGAAAACGGCCTCCCAGATATGGAGACACTAACTACACATGAGTTGGGGGAAGCCTCATTTTTATTCCAACTTGATTCGGATTCATTTGAACCAGTAATTCTAATCACGGGCAAGGACGGTGCCTGGAGGGCAACGTTTTCCGAAATCGATCAATCCCTTTCCACTTCTGAGATTATTCTCGTAGAGTCCTTATCTTCGATGCTAAGCAAGTCTAACGCTACTGCAACTTCGGCTGGTCACGCCAAGATCTTTGGAAGAACTCCAATTCTACTCATAGGAACCGATTTTGGCCTAATCGCATGGAATTCTACAGATGGTTCTGACAACAATGGAATGCCATGGTGGGTTTTCACAAGAAATAATGCCGATGAGTTCGTTAGTCCAGATATTCTGGATGCAACCAAGACTGCGAAGGTAAACTCAATTCTGGTAGAAATTTCTGAACAAGGTTCCGACGATGTATGGCTGGGGATGGGAGGAGGACTCCATCTAATCACAATGGACCTATTCATTTCTCAACCTAGGGAGGCTATCGATAACGAAAGAATGCTAAATCTAGAGGGTTTGTTATCTGGAGCTAATGATATTCGCTCAATCCTTCCTCTTGAGGGAATGATAGTCCTAGGTTCTTCGGATGGAACCTGGTGCCTAGAGGGAGGGTCAGACGGGATACTTGACATTCGACAAAATCAGACGGAGGTTCCAGGTCTAGTTACCTCGCTAACCTCTCTTGAACGGGACGGCCAAGTCTGGGTTTTTGCTGGCGTTTCACCTGGTAGATTCATGAATATAGCTCCGATGAATCCACATTCCCATGATTCAGATCTTGATGGGATTCCTGACGGTTGGGAGTTCGCATATGGGCTAGATCCCACGGATCCATTCGACGCATCCAGGGATCATGATGCCGATGGGGTATCCATTGGCACGGGCACCGGTCCTGGTTTCGATCGACTTTGGACTAATTTGGAAGAGTATCGTTTCGTCTCCCCATCGGATTTCGGCCAAAATGGAACAGATCCTAGGATATCAGACTCGGATGGGGACGGACTAACGGATGGAGAGGAGTATTGGGGCTGGTTCATTGAACCAACGACATTCGAATGCTACTACCTCAATCAACAGTATCTATGCGACACAGATGTAGGCGCTTCTGCTAAGGAAGTACATCTTGGTGGATGGACTGGATCAGGTTCGAGTGGCGGTAGCGACCTTCCGACCGACCCAACAAACTCTGACTCCGATGGAGATGGGATGCCCGACGGCTGGGAAATAAAACATCGTCGTTGGATTGGAGACACCTACACAGGAGGTAATCAATGGACGCTAGATCCTAATGACCCCAGTGACGCCTCGGGTGATGCCGATGGTGATGGACTAACCAACTTATGCGAATATGAATGGGAAAGGCTGCTAGAGAGGTCAAAATCAACAGGCATAATGTCACACGGAGAATCTCCTGAATCAGTCCAGAATTGGACTCCAACAGATCCGAACAATGTTGATTCAGACTCCGATTCTCTGCCCGATGGTTGGGAAGCACGATATTCATGCAACTGGCCATCTTCAAATTCGGGAATCAATCCTATGAATGGCTCTGATGCATTAAACAACCCAGATGGCGATGGTTTCGATGTCAATAAGAATGGGATTATTGAATTAGAAGAGTCCTTTGTAAATTGGATGGAATATTACATCAAATCCGACATTCTCCTATCTGGATCGACTTCTTCTGGAACCGCGTACCCTGATAACCTCACATCGACATTGGCCCATCATTCATGGCAGGGGTTGGCAGACGAATCATTCGGAGAAAGAACCGGGGAATACTACCTTTCCCTATGGACGGGGCTGCCAAATGAGGACATTGGCTCCTCGGATCCGTTGAATTCAGACTCCGATAACGACGGAATGCCAGATGGATGGGAGGTGTTCCACTCAAGATGGAGTCTTTTCGATGGTGACTGGACACTAAATCCAGTCAATGGGGGAGACGGTCTTGGTGACCCTGACTTGGATGGGATGTCGAACTGGGAAGAGTACAATGCAATAGATAGTGATATTAGTGAATCAGACCCTACCATCTCATCACCTCAGTTTTACCTAACCGACGCAGCAGGAGCTCTTCTAGAGACTCCTTGGATAGGTGCAGAATCCTCTCTCTCGTTTGGCCATTTCCTGACAGAAAAGCAAGTTAATCTCACAGGCACTTCTGGCGATCCAAATAACCCAGATACCGATGGAGATGGCTTGCTGGATGGAATTGAAGTAATCTTCACCACTTGGAATTCAAGTGCTGGAGTTTGGACCCTGAACCCACTAATACCTGATCAAGGGGGTTTCGACTCAGATGGTGATGGGATTGGAGACCTGGTCGAACTTAACCTAACGGCAAACCTGCCAATAAATGGCGAATCTTACCCACTGGGTGCCCCAACATTCGGCGTAGAATCAAGAGAAATAGATGAGACTGCCTTCGAAAACCGTGTGTTTAGGATTCTTTTCAGCAAAGAAGGAAGAGCCGAGCTTGGGATGGAGCAATACTTGGAGTGGAAATCTGGTTTGCCGGCAAAGCCCATGCTACAGGCAATCTTCGGCATCACCGATCCGAAGGATCAGGATACAGATAGGGATGGAATGAGCGATGGTTATGAGTATTGGTTCTCAGAGTGGGACCTGGAGGAAAACAAGTGGACAATGAACCCATTGACCGACTCGGACGTAGATTTCGACTCCGACGAAGACTCATTCGATTGTAATGGCGATGGGGAAATCTCCGACTCAGAGTCTTTCGACAACCTGGCAGAGTACGACTCTAGGTGGTACGGAAAGAGGCTGGAGGTAGGAAATGTTCCAAATGGGACTTCGGCTGTCTCCTATGGTGCCGATGCGGCAAACGCATTCATGGAGGAGGACGGGCTTTCGAATAGTTCTGCATGGGGCCAACTTTACTCATTGTTCTCATCAAAGAGCCTCAGATCTTCTGAGAAGGTAGGTCTGATCAACCAGGACGATCCTGATAACTTCAACAAGTCACTTGTTGGAATCAGTGATCCAACGAGCGATGACTCAGATGGGGATGGAATGCCAGATGGTTGGGAATACTGCTACTCAATTTACGCCGAGGTATTGCCAGTCAACTCATTACGATGGTCATTAAACCCAGTTAATCCATTGGATGCAGATTATGATCCAGATGCAGACGGTTGGTTGGACAGGGAGATATTGGACACTCCAGCGATCCAAGGAAATTGGGATGCCAGGACGTTCACCCCTCTATCGGAAGATCAGCAATTCGAAAACGGTGCCAGCGCACTTTATTTCACAAATATCATGGAATATGGCAATGGGACAGGGCCCCTAGATCCGGATTCAGACTCAGACTCAATCTTGATGACGCCAGTAATCGAAAATGGAGTAGTAATTGATTATCGACAGGACATGAGCCTATCTGACGGCAGGGAGATGTTCAAGTATGGAACAAATCCGCTAGACAACGATACCGACGGAGACATGATGCCCGATTTCTACGAGTACTATCGAGGGTGGAATGAGACCAACGACAACTGGTCTTCATTCATGAAAATCAAAGTCCAGTGGACTGAAGTGACTCCTCAGAATTGGAAACCGATAAAATTCACAGACGGCCAGATTACAAGGCCAGATTTGGACTGGAATTGGTTTACTCATGATCCAACAGATCCATCGGACGCGACTGAAGACGCAGATAATGATGGGGAGTGGGATTGTTCGGGGAGCAGTTGTGAGTACGTCCCATACAACAATTTCCAAGAGTATTACGCAGTGGTAAATGCAACTCTATCTTCGCCATCTATTGTTCGCGCTTCCACGCTGTTTGACTGTTCTGGAGAAGAGGTCGAAGAATGGTGGCAACTCCGAGAGACACTGCTTGGGACCTGTTCAGGTTCGAACTCACTTTCATCCAACTACTTGAGGATCAATAAAATAAATGACGAGGATCAACTCTTTGCACTTATAGTTCAAGATAATGACCAGACATACTTGGATGTAAACTCAAGCGACGACATAATCCATGTCAATGGTGGATGGACCGACGAATTCAACAGGCTCGCAGGAGATAGAAATCACTTGCCAAATCCGGGGCTAGGAGAATATGCATTCGGATGGTGGATTCTAGATATTGACGGGGACCTAGTTGCTGACGGAACCGATCCAACAAATTGGGATACCGACGGTGACTGGTTGAACGACTTTTTCGAAATCGATGATGATCTCCTAGATGGAATTAGGGGTAATAGCGGATCCCCTATTCGCTATGATGACAGGACATCATGACCTCAATACTTCATTTGCTTCCTTCTCTTCAGATATTCATGGCCGAGGGTACGCGAAACGTTCCCAGGCCCGAAGCCCCCGTGAATGAAAAACTCCTCTTTCTCAGAGAGAACATGGTTCACTTGACAAATCAACTTAGTATGCCAGTAATTGAAGTCGCTCTCGTAATCTCAAAGTATATTCGAATTGTATTGGATTCCCTGCAAAACGCGGCTATCGAGGAAGGGGAAGAATTGCCTGATATTATTCTCAATCCGCTTTCCAACGAAAATCCATCGTCCGAAACTTCGACAGGAATTACTTCATTCCCACTTGAGAAACTTATCGAAAGAGTCGATCAGGATAGGATGGACATATTGGATACTCTAATCAGGACGATACTCAATGAGAGTCAACTAGAATTCGTTTCTGCTCTTCACGAGTTAAGGGAGTGGGAATTTGTAATCCGCAACCAACTCGCTGATGTCTCAAGTCCAGGGGGGCTATTCAGCCCACTCTCACTGGATGATGACTTTTAGCCGTTAATCGACTCTGAGGATGCCACTATTCCACTGGAAACCCACCAGGCGTCTGCTATCGACCAAACGAAAAGAAATGGCCATAGAAAAGCTGGAATAAGTGGGAACTGGATAAGAAACCACTCTCCACCTTTCCTATGTTGGCGGTTAAAATGCTGGCCCAGAAAGAGAAAGGGAACAAGAGAAAGTGCAACGGCGAAAAGTGGACGTATGGCGCCCCATGGGCCAACGCCACCACTCAACTCGTCCCAAATGGCAGAAACCACGCCCAAGGGGCTGAATCCACTGTCTTCAGCAGGCTCCACTCGGACAACGAACTCCTCTCCCACGTTGATTGGAGTAATTGTAAGCGGATGAATTTGCCGACCAAAGTATCATAGAAAACGAGAACAATAGGCATCGATTGCCAAAACCATGGGCGAGAGGATAATAGTTACTGGATTCGAGCCCTTTTCGGACTTTAAGAACAATATTTCCCAAGAGATTGTTGAATTAATCTCTGCAGAAGACGTTACTGATTTCAAAATCAGTACATCGATACTGTCAGTAGACGAGATCGGTTCAAGGGAAATTTCTGATAGGATAGAAAGCGGAGAAAAAATTGGTGCGGTCCTCCACCTGGGTTTTTCCGAGAGTGCTACTGAAATATTACTAGAGAGATACGCTAGAAATAAATTTCAGATGAGGATCCCAGATAACTCTGGAAGGAAACTCACTTCTGGAACTATATCTCCAGGAACGTCAAAACTTGAAACAAAACTCCCAACAAATTTCATCGAAAAATATCTTATGGGCCTTTCAGCAATTAGATGGAACGAAGATGCTGGGGGATTTGTATGCAATGAGACATACTTTCGCTCATTACTAGCTTCCTCATCGAACGATCTACCTCTTGTACTTTTCATACACCTTCCAAGCGAGAGAATAATTCCCCTTGAAGGACAATACGAAAAAATCCTAATGATTTGCAAATCTATTAGTCAGATTCTCAATTTGGACTAACTTTCCATTCTCCCTCTTCTGGATTCGAACCACTCAACGGCCTCTCCATTTTCTGTCATTGCTAACTCATCGCCAACTTCCCTTGGCACGGAATCCCTCCCATTGTGCCAAGTGACCTGCTCTAGCCAGAGAAAAATGTCTGGGCCGGTCAGAGACACTTCCATAGTCCCTCCAAGTGGCCTGTCCCCCAAAACAAAGGAGACCTTACCTATTGAAGCAGACTGCCTCGAGAGGCTGAATACAGTTCCTTCTTCATCTGCCTCCATTGCCATTGCATCAAGCGCTGTGTCGAGAACTCTATTTTCCCTTAATTTAGATAGAAGATTGTCGAGTGAACCTGCAGATCCACTTATTTTCTCTGAATCTCTACTTATCGGAAAATCAGAATGTTTTGGGGAATTATCCGGATTCCAATCTGGAAAAATTGAACGCACAGAATCGACAACACTGTCTGGATTATCATGACTCCTGACAATAGTAGAAACTCTAATCTCCGGTTCCACATGACTGCGAACAATTGGAAATTAATAGTGCTAACCTGTCATAATCGGTTTGCACGAAAATTCAAACCATCACCATTCAGGGATTAAGCGTGGCACAACGTTCTGAACTGGTTTCTCTGGCGCTTGTTATGATTCCCAACATAGTTCTTTTTTCTTTCAGAACTCTATCTCCTGATCTGAACGATGCTCTTTCAAACGATGATCTCGGGCAAACAGTTGCACACTCGCTGGCACTATTTATTGGCCTAATCATGGCATATCGATATTCTGTTGTGCATGATCATGAGTACCGCCGTTCTAAGGCAATCAACTCTCTATCAAAAACGTACAAATTAGAGGACAGGGGACTTTGGGAAAAGGGCGACTTAGCTATTCAGAAACTAGAGGCAAGAGCCCACTCAGATTTCAAGGGACGAAAGGCCATAGTATCTAGGAGGAGGATGCAGGGTAAGATCGGGGAGATGAATAGGGAATCCTTTGAACTCGAACAAGAGATGGGGACCGACTCGGGATTCACCGTCACAGTAGATGGGGTCGAGCAGGAAAAAGAGATAATTGAAGAATCGGAACAAGAAAAAATAGGCCTAATCTATCGAATCTCAAACTTTTTTTCCAATTCTATCGAAAAAGCTGCGATCAAGAGGAACGAAAGAAGGAAGAAGGAAGAAACACGCAAGATAGAGGCATTTTCTGCATTCGAGGAAGTCGCAGACTCTACGTGGTCCATACCACAAGGGACTTTGAGAAAAACCAGGTTGTGCGATAGTTGTTCTACATACAATGAAGCAGAATCAGATTATTGCTCATCCTGCGGATCATTAATCGCTTGATTGGGGAACGGTTGATATGACTCCTTTGGGAGCCTAAGTCGGGAACGTTATGGCCAGTAAGCGAGACTATTACGAAATTCTCGGAGTCGGCAAAGGCGCCTCAGACAATGAAATAAAACAGTCCTTCCGTTCTCTTGCCAGGAAGTACCACCCAGACAAGAACCCAGATGACGAGGAAGCAGAGTCCAAATTCAAAGAAATCCAAGAGGCATATGCAATTCTATCTAATCCTGAAGAAAGGCAAAAGTACGACGTTTTTGGGCACGAAAGGCCCGGTGGCTCGCCATTTGGCTCACGAGGATTCGAAGGAGTCGACATTAGTTTTGACGATCTATTCGGTGGTGGCTTTGAGTCAATATTCAGTCAATTCTTCGGCGGCCAACAGAATGATAGAACGCGAGGTTCGGATTTATTGGTGAGGCACACAGTCCCCTTTCAGGCTTCAATGGATGGCTTGGAAGATGAACTAGAGATTGAAGCACTAAGGGGCTGCGATAGTTGTGACGGCTCTGGCTCTTCTAAGGAGGGCGACTCTCGCCAATGCCCTTCATGCGAAGGAAGGGGCAGGATAGATGAAATTTCCATGATCGGACCTTTCCGACAACGAGTCAGAAGGGAATGCCCGCCGTGCAGGGGTTCTGGGCGGCTGGTTTCCAATCCATGCAAGGATTGTGGGGGGGATGGAAGAGCACTACAAACGAATCGTGTGAAGTTCTCAATTATGCCCGGAATATCATCTGGAAACCGACTCAGAATGCGGGGACAAGGAGAGGCTTCTACTTCACTCAATGGAAGTCCCGGAGATCTATACATAGAAATTGATGTTGAACCCCATCCGTGGTTCGAGAGGGACGGGGCAGACCTGCTCATGGCATTGCCCCTAAACTTCGCCGACTTGGCTCTAGGCACCACTGTAGAGATTCCTCACATCGACTCAGATGACCTCAGTATTACAGTCCCCCCTGGTTCTAATCCAGGCGAAACACTCTCGATTCCCGGACGAGGTCTTCCAAACAGCAATCGCAGATCGGGGAGGGGTTCGGTAACTGTAGTCCTAAGGCTTATTTCTCCAACAAAGCCATCTCGCAACCTGAAGAAGAAAATTGACGAAATCAGAGTTGAATTGGAGAATTCAATACCACCAGTCGAGGAGCGGATTAGGGCCGAGGCTAAATCGAGAAGGGGACGTTGAGAAGTCACTCTTCCCCCATTTCAATCGAATTTTTTGGAATGGCGGCTATCGGGATCCCATCTACCAAACCGGATATCTCCATATTGACCGCCGGTGGATTTCCCAGGGTATTAATTTGAACGAATGTTGTCGAGCTCTCTTCAAGGTCACCAAGGAAAACCTCATCATCACGAAACATCAATTCTGGAACAACGCTTTGGATTGAAGTAACCTCGCCCAATGGGGAGAAGATTCTGATAGCAGCCATTTCCCAACTAAAAGAATCAGTCTTGATCCCTATTAGGAGTGAATTACTAGAGTCCTCAAATCTCCAAACACATATGTCGATATTTTCTGTAAAATGTCGAATCTCTGGTACGCCCAACTCCTTTGAAACAGAATTCCATGAACCCTTGCCGAGAATGGATAAGGCTTCGGTAATTTCTTCTCTATCCACTTCCATGTCGCTTTTCGAGAACCTATCCCTAAGGGCATTCAACATGTGCTTCTCATTTTCTACTAACTCCCCCTTCTTATTTGAGGAAAATAAATCGCTTCTATTCCACCATAAGACGATCATTAGGGGGAGTATCAGGAATATCCCAGCAAACACGTAGAAAGGGGTGAACATCCAATCCAGATTCACAAACTCTCCTTCATCCTCGAAAGTACCTCGATTTTCCAGGGTGAATCTGTACGAAACCTCCTCATCGAAATCTCCGTTCCTCTCAAGTCTAATTGCATGTATTCCGGGATTTAGACCCAATTCTCCCTCATTTCCATCCGCAAATTCGTCAATTGTCCAAGTGCTTTGATTTAGTCGCTGTAAACTAATTCTAACTGAATCGTTATTCGAAACCCAGAATCCCACCATCGTCCAATTAGTTGATGATACTTCTAGGGCAAAAACATCAACAGAGTCGTTCAATGAGAACGCTCCGATAGTTGTGGAATTATCCGGCGAAATTATTTGCCATTGACTGCCCATTTCCCAAGACTCCCATAACTTTCCAGGAGCATCACCAGCCTCTTCAGTTATCGAATCCTGTTGCCCCTCTCCTGCACAAGAAACCGTTGAAATTGATGACATTATTAGCACAGCAATCACGAAGCCGGCCCCACGCATCATACCCGGGAAGGCAACTAGGTCTTAGAATCCTTCAAGCGAAATGCTTCCATGGGAGGCCTATGGTTGAGCGGCCAATAGGGAGGAGCGTAATCTCTAGGGACCGGTTCTCCAGACTTTTTTCCCTTGGCGATCGCAATAATCCTTCTTCATTTGCACCTGGTTTAATTATTGGAGAAGAAGACTCAGATTTTCCGGTTTCAATCGCACCATTCTTTTCTTCTATGGATAATTCCACAATCCCCTCTTCAATGAAAGTATCAACTCGGGCGAATCTATGTTTTCCATTTGATTCTCCTGATATATGGGAAACTTTCCCTGGCCTGTCACTCCCTCCGAGTCTGGTGGATTCTAATTCAGGCAAATTTGGCTCGGGGGCAGAGGTCGTCCCAGTAACATGGAACTCATTACATCATGACCAGGATCTTACTAACGGTCTGCAACCTTCATTAATTGTATTGACAGACTCTCCTCAATTAGCCAACAGTCCAGGCTTGTTAGCAAAGGCTCTATTGGCGATTAGAACCACTTTCCCATCTTCTCTGATTTGGACTCCGGGCATAGGAGGGCCGGATAATTGTGCAGTTCTTTCATGGATGGGGGTGGATATTTTCGACTTGGCCCGGTCCAGACAGTCTTCTTCATTGGGGGTATTACTTTCTGAAACTGGACCTAGAATCCCCGAACAATCAACAAACGAGAATTCATCAATGGATTTCCAAAAGGAGATGTGGATTCGAGCAATTTCAGCGACCAGGTCCGCAATTAGGGATGGCACACTTAGGGAATTGGCTGAGAGACAAAGCACCTCTAGCCCCCGTTCAGTTGAACATCTGAGGAGACACGACCAAATCTCATTTGAGGCATCTAAAGAAATTGGCATGTCTAGTAGCTCTGTAGATTTTGGAAAAAAACTTCGCTGTCACTCCTTTGAAAGTAGGAACGACATCACAATTAGGACTTGGAGAGAAGCAATTTCCGAAAATTATGAACCCCCTTCTAGACAACGTGAGGTACTTGTCCTACTCCCCTGCTCCGCCAAAAAGCCGTACAGACTGTCCCAAAGTCATTCCAGATTTCGACGTGCAATTGGAAATTCACGTGCACATGAGGTAATGGTAACAGCCCCGTTAGGATTAGTTCCAAGGGACTTGGAAGATCTGTGGCCAGCTGCACACTATGACATACCCGTGACAGGGGATTGGGATGGCGATGAATTGTCTATAATTAGAAACATGCTTACCAGGCTTGTAGAAAGGGTGGGATATTCCACCATAGTGAACCATTCGGGAATTGAATTATCTCTCGGAGATCGCGTTGTAATTGATACTAGGGGGGGTGGAAGTGCCGGATCTAGCGAATCCTTGGAAAGGCTACAGGATGCAATAAAATCCTCATTCTCCGAAGGAGATGGCGGGGAAACTGATTTCAGCGTTAGGGATGAGAAGATCAAGTCAATTTCTCGATTTCAGTTTGGCTCCGACGAATGGTTGGATGGTTGCCAGATTAGGGGCAGGCCGCCGATTTTCACAATTACAAAGGACGGGGTGCAAATGGCAAAATGGGACCCTCGAAGAGGGAGATTCTTACTTTCCAAGTCAAGCCTAGAAACAATGAGGAAGCTAAAACTCCTCAAATCTGTGGAAATCCATCCTGATTTGGATTGGATTGGCGACATATTTCCAAGCATGATTTCGCGTCATGACAAATCGATATTAGTTGGTGACGAGGTTCTGGTGTTACAGGAAGGTAAACTAATAGGTTCTGCAAGATCAATTGCTCCGGGTTGGGAATGGCCACAAGGCCCAGGAAAACTGGCAAAATCAAGACACCGAATCTGATTGTGCGTTTTCAGTTGATTTGGCGTAGCGGTTAAAGAGGGAGAGCAGGTGGCCCGGCTGCCCGAGGTATACATTTGTCAAGGATGCACAGTAAAGGTAAGGGAGCCAGCGGCTCGAAAAAGCCTCATTCAGAGACTCCTCCAGAGTGGTCAAATTCTGACAAAACGGAGATTGAAGAGTTGATCATTCAACTTTCGGATGAGGGGCACACAAATTCCTCTATCGGAACTATTCTGAGGGATAAGCACGGAGTTCCAGACGTTAGGCTAGTCACCGGAGAGAGAATAGCCCAGACATTGAATAGGCTAGGGAAGTCCTCCGGACTCCCTGAGGATCTGATGAGCCTCATGAGGCGCGCTCTGCGTCTGATTGACCACCTCTCTCAGAATTCCAAGGACCTGCACAACCGGAGGCAACTGGAACTATGTGAGTCAAAAATTAGGAGACTCTCTAGATATTACAAGGAAAACAACCAAATTTCCTCGGAATGGACCTACAAGAGGGATCAACTACGACTAATGGTCGAGTAATCAGTAGTGATTTGTACTCGTCTCCAATCGAAGGGTAGTGGAGCCCCTAATAGAGCAGGAAATTTTCTCTCCAGTTCGCGACTCAATCAAATTCTTTGCCAGTGAATCAACCAGGGGAAGTAAGCCAATCCTTCTTGTTTCAGAGCCTAATCTGGAGGGCTCGCTCTCCTTGGCCCCGATAGAAGCAGCTTTATTGGATGCGGAAATTAAATACAAGCGCAGATTTACAAAATCAGACCCAGATTCTTATCCCTTTATCCGGATCTCAGGGGACATGATAGACACAAAAAAAGAATCATCAGGGCTGCTTCTCTCTACAACAATTGTCGATGGATTGAGGGGCAGATTAGGGGATCTACGCAAGGGTCCCCTTAGTGCAGTCGCCCAAGCCCATGTTCTGGCCATGGAGATAAATCCCCAGAGCCCTAGGCTCAGGAGGATGAGGCCTTGGATATTGTCTGGAAATTGGATTAATGAAGCACTTGACACGACATATGATCCCGTATATTCTTCTTTGAGAGATCACCTCTCAGCAGATGGATCAATTCGAGTAACCCCCGTGACAGAAGTGCCAAGTCCACATTTCAACAATTACCCATGGCTTGAACGCAGTAAGATCGAGGAAGCCACGAGAGAATGGGGAAATTCCGATTCCGAATACCGCGAAGAAATAATGGGGAGCCTCGTCATGCCAGTGTTGAATTCAAGATTGCCCTCAACAGCAAGATCTGAGGAATTACTTTGGCACTGTGTTCTTGGACCCGGTTGGGAGTCCGACCTTGCATCTCAAATCAGCATCGCAGAATTAAATTGGGAAAATAAAACCCCCATAGAAGCTGCCTCTATTGTCACTGACTCTCTAATTTCTTCGGGGAAAATATGACTATTCAATCCTGAGGACACTTCTGCATCCAGAACATTCAACCCGTAGTGGCCTTATGTCCGATTCAACTGGATTCCTCTTCCCACAAGAGGGGCATTTCACCCTGCCGCCCTTCTTCGAATTTCTCAGACTTTCCCCATCTTCAATCACTGGAGAAACAATAGCAGCTGGGAAAACCAGTAACACACTCGAACCAACCACGCCAAGAACAATTGGCATAGGCAGCCCAAACCAATATATCGAAAGTGAGAGAATTCCCAATACCCCTACCATAATCATACTAGGCACTCTGGTTCTTCTTTTCGTTAGGGCAATACCTATTCCCAAAGCCAAGCAAAGAGCGAATACAGAAATCATAGCTGAAATCAGTGGGCTGAACAGGAGTGCGTTTTTCGCTTCAAATTCTAACCTAAAGTCGGTGTCGGATTCTATATTGGACTCCTCCAAAGTTAGAACTTCCATGACAATCCATCTCCTATGCGTGTAGTCTACATCCCCATTGTCTAGATTCACTCCGCCGAATCCTGATAGCATACCTGTCCGAATCTCGAATGAAAGATCAACTTCTTCCCAGTAATCATAACCTTCCGGCTTAATGAAATCCTCAATCAGAGTCTGCCTGGAGTCTCTTTGTACACTATAACTAGATTCAACATATATGGAAATCTCGTCGGAGTTGAAAGCTCTTGATGGGCCAAGATCAATGCTTACTACCAAAGGGCCAAATTCTTGTGGATCAACTCCAAATATAGATTCAGAATTGATCTTTAGCCCTTCTGAGAGAAATGACTTCAGATGCGACTTTGAACCCTTCAGGTGACTCTCCAGTGCAGATAACTCTGTGTTGTCAACCCTTGCATTCGACTTTTCTGATGAGCTTACGGTATCTGAAAACGAGTTTAGATTATTCCACCAGCTCCGAGATCCGAGACTCTCATTTCCAATGTTGTCAAGACCCCACCTCATCCATTGCGACACTGCACCATCAAGGGTGATCGTAGTTTTCCTCTCTATCGATTCTCCATCATATTTACAATTAATCTCTACCATTAGTTCTGAACCCCCAGTCCTAGGTGGCTCCTCTTCCGGGTACCAACTATTGTCCCCAGTATCCTGGCCAAGCGTGATGTCGTGAATCTTATCCGCTACAATAACGAGTGAATCCTGTAGTGAAATCTGAAAGTCAGTTTTAACCGTCCCTCCACCGAAACTACTCGGTTCCCAGACAAATGTTACATCAACCCACTCTTCATTCGAGTTGACTATTGGACTTTCAGTAATCTCGACATTCTGGACCATTAAACCACCCGACGAACCAGTCCAAATCTTGTCTCCGAACCCAGAAGTCAACCTTACCGGGAAGAATACAAGGTTCCCCTTAACACTAGCTTCTCTGATTACAACGTTCACCAACGGGAAAGAAATTGACAATGCTGCATCCACCTCCTTTGCACCCCAATGGAACATTATTCCGGACTCACTCCCTGGATTGGTGAAAACCAAACTCCTCACCGAGAAAATCACCTCGATACTATCTTTTTTCGAGATTTCACCGTCTTGAACTTCTACATCCACTTGGAGTTCTCCAGATTCAGTTAGATAGACTGCTGGCAATTGCGAAGAACTTTCGTAGGTATTGCCACCAACCTTCACCACTACAGTCGCATTTGCAGACACTCCAGCAGAGTCAGAAACTTCGTATGGAATTGAAAAGGTCCAAGTGCCAGAAGAGTAACTCCCCGCCTCCCCCCATTCGATCATCCATGAGCCTATTTCTACCTCTCCGAAAAAGGACGAAGTCACTTCCACGGTCTTCTTGTCATCCAAGTCTGACTCAAATGGAGACAATTGCCCGCTGTCCGGGTCACCAATTAGGAAAAGATCGAACTCATCAGGCGATTCACAGCAGCCATTGCTCTCTTCAGCTAGAGTAGTAATTGGCGAGAAAATTACCACAATCAGCATCGAAGAAAATACGACTACTTGCCTTGCTCGGGAACAATCCACGCCACTCTGATTCATATCTTACCCTTCAATGCGACGCAATTAACTAGGAATAATTACGCTCTTGATGCCAATATGCCTAACGCGACTAACCATGAAGCCAGACTAATTCTAATGCCCCATTGTTAATTCTATCAATCCTTGCGAAACCAACTCTTTCGAATTGGTAGACTTCTCCGACCTCCAACTCAAAATCTTCAATCACTCCAACCCATTCGATCATCTCGCCCTCAGCAGGGACGAACATTTTTGCTTCTCTGGAGGCCCCTTCAGGAAGCCAATGAATTATTGGCCTCTCATCACTTCTCTCTATGCATTCAATATGTGCATTATTATCAGAAATCTCAATATCAGCATAGTCCTTCAAACGTAACTTTCCTTGGATGAAATCCTCTTTCGGGATGAAAATCGACTTCTCAACACCCCATTCCCTCATTCCCGGAATTTCCCCATCTGGATGTCTAGGAATCTTCGCTTCAGAAGGGGGGTTCCGACTTTGAATTTCAATTCGAATGGGGTCGGAAACGAAAAACCTACGTTCGCAATCACCGTCAATTTTCTTTGAATTGAATGCCTCTACTGTTTGCATAGAAATGGAAATATCCTTCTGCGTTAGACCAATTTCATCCCAGAGAGAGATTAGAGATTTGGGATCAAAACCTCTTCTCCGTAGAGCCCCTAGGGTCGGTAGCCTAGGATCATCCCACCCGTCATACCCCCCCGTCGCAATTGACGAAGAAATCCCCGAAGTGGAGAACCCACCAAACTCGTGAATCTTCACCCTCCCCCAGTACAGAGTCTCGGGATAGGTCCATCCAAAGTGTTCGTACAACAATGTCTGTTTCCTGGTGCTGTCCATCAGGTCCTTGCCCCTAATTATGTGAGTTACCCCTTGCTCGTAATCTTCCACAGCACTCTGGAAATCCAATAGTGGCCAAACCTTGTATTTGTCTCCCACTAATGGGTGAGGGGTATGCTGAATCCTTAGGGCAGGCCAGTCTCTGAGGGCTGGGTTAGGCAGTTCCATACTCGTCTTTACACGTACTACGGCACCACCCTCCATAATTTCGCCAGAATTCATGGAACGCCATTCTTCCAGATTCGCCAAGATCTCCCTATCCCTGCACGGGCAGTCTGTTTTGGCCTCTCTAAATCCCCGGAACTCTTCAACGCTGCACCGACAAACATACCCATGACCTTCAGCAAGCATATGCTCTGCTTGCTTGAGGTAAATGGGCATTCTTTCGCTAGCCCTTATTACAACGTCCGCCGATCTCTCTGTTAACCACTCGAATTCCTCCTCAATCCAATCATAGGCTTCAATCAATGGGGGTTTGACCCTAGTATCCGTATCATCGAATCTCAGCACGATTTTCCCGCCATATCTTTCTGCGTATCTGGAATTAATCACGACTCCTCGGGAATGCCCGATTGTCAACGGGCCATTTGGGTTGGGTGCAAATCTAAGAACAACATTTGATGTATCTCCAGGAAGATCGGGCAAACCCTCTTTCTTCTGGTGCTTCTGTCTTTCCAAGGCCTCGGGATCGATTGCTTCCAGCTCTGCTCGGACTATTTCCAAACCCTGATTCTTTGCCAATGAGTTTGCCTGTTCAACTTCATACTCAATTAGCTCGATAAGACTCTTTGCACGGGGGCGAAGATCCGCCCTTTCAGCCAGAACTCTGCCCAGGACACTACCTGCTTTCCCATTCCCATCATATTCTATGGAGTTCTGCAGAGCATATTTCCTAACAGTCTGTATTTCTTCGGAACCAAAACCGTCAGCACCCCCCATATTTCTCAGTCAAACCAGCCAATGATTGCATTTCACCGTTCTTGCTAATTCCATTCGTCAAGAGCGGATTGAACACCAATGACTCTTGATGGAATCGGTTTTTGATGATGATTCATCCATTCCCTCTCCACAGTCTTCCATTTTCTCCTAAGGCAATCATTGGGTATTTCTTCCTTGCAAAGTTCTCCAATGGCTGCTATTGTCTTTGGGTCAGATGGATATCCCGAGCCTAGTTCGATTCCCAGTTCTTCGGATAAAATTTCAATCGCTCGATCCCTGTTTACTTTGGCAATAATGCTCGCTGCACCAGTAACCACGTCAGTTGAATCCATGCCATGATTGGAGAAAACTCTGCAACCGCTCCCTTTCAGCCCCAATGTTGACGATACGTTCCTTCCAAAACGCGCCGCATCTACATCACAAGCATCTAGAAAAAGGTTGTATTCCAATAAATCTGACACTACCTCTGAAATTGCATCGGCAAAAGCTTGCACTTCCAAAGTATTCAGAGTCCCCGAATCCATCCATAAGTCGATGCTTCGTGCATCACAATGTACCAAACCAATTTCCCAGCCCTTAGAATTTGAAATTTCAACAATCTTCGAGTGAATTGACTCTCTTTTGCTCTTTGCCATCTTCTTCGAATCATCCGCCCCCAGATCTTTCAGTATTTTGATGTCCTCTTCAGGGACAGAAAGGGCACATACGACCAAAGGGCCAATGGCCGGCCCCCTTCCAGCCTCGTCAACACCTATGTGGCGAACTCCCATATTTCTCTCAGTGACGCTAATGTCCATGAAAACTACTGTTTATTGACTCGAAATGGGGAAAGTATCATTCGTACATCCATCGCTCACAGGACATGGCACCCATATGGCCCTTCAAGAAGAAGAAACCGGCAAAACCCACAATTTCACGTACAAAATACATGAAGAACGTAGTACAGTACGAGAAGAAATCCGGAAAGAAAGAAAGTAAGAATGAAGATAAAAGCCATCTGGAAAACAAGAAGTTCTTGGACGCTATGAAGCTTTTATCGAAGGATAATGATGACTAGGCAACGGGATCAGGAATGAGAGTACCAACCTCTTCTAGGTCAATCTCCCCGGCCTGAATCGGAGATTTAATTCCGAATTTTCCACTTACTTCTGGCGAAATTTCTCCGAATTCCCCTATACTTATGCCCTTAATCAGGATTTGACTTCCTCTGCCAGTAATCCATGGCCCCTGACCTGGTTCTGTAGGTAAAAATTCTACATCCCCATCCATGGCACCTAGGTCCCTTAGAAGGGCCTGCGCAATACCCTTAGATGCAGTGAAACCACTGCCAACTTCTGCACACGTCCAAGCACCTCTTTGGCAATTTCTGTAACCCCTCACAACACTGCCCAATTCGTACACCCTTTGAGGCAATTCATGATGCCTATTTGCAGCCAGTAATCTTAGTAGCGAAGGAAGAATGTATTGCCTTAGGACAGTGTGATCAGATGTGATCGGATTAGAAATCCAGGCCAAACCATCTTCTTGTGGCCATCTTACGTTTTCGAATTGGTCTCTCTGATTGGAAAGAGTCAGACTTTGCACTTCCTGAAGGCCGCATGCACGCATGCTTTCCCCAAATCTCCTATTGAGATTCGAAGACACAAGTGGAATCGCATCGAGATGAGTTTTGGATAATATTTCCGGTAGATTTTCGAAACCGTGCCCTATTGCAATGTCCTCCACAACATCGATTGGATGCATAATGTCGCTCCTCCAACGGGGCATCGAAATAATGTGCTCGATCTCGCCTACAACGCAGTCTGCCCACCTTCCTCGCTCATTGGGGCCATCAGTCACTGTCCGACTAACTTCTAGTTCCCCGCCCATCTTTGCAATTGCATGGGCCAACTCCTCTGAGCTCAATTCTAGCCCCAGAATTCTTCTAATCAGACTATCAGGGACTCGATGCTTTCGCGCATCGCCATTGGGTATTCTGGTCTCTTCTCCATTCGAATCCAATAATTTGATGCTCTCAACCGAACCTCCTCTTTCCGCCATTGAAAGGCATACAAGAAGTAGACAAGACTCGCAGGCCCTAGAGTCCCAACCAGTAACATCGATGAAGAAATCTTCAGTCCCCTCGTGAACAGTTGTGTGGCTGCCATTGATTATTGGTGGAAATGAGAGAACCCTATCTTCCGAATCAAAAATCACCGGAAAACGACTCATTCCTTCCATCAGATGCGAATACTCGGTTCCCTTGGGGTGTTCCTTCAGAATATGTTCTATTGTCATCTCTTCCGTGCAGGCAAGTGGAATGAACGAGAAATCTGACGCTACTGTTGTCGCCCTAAATGGGGGTTTCAGAGAATCTAGATCATGGACGCCAATGGATGCAAACTTCCTTTTTCTCCCCAGTGTCATGTGTAATTTTTCTTGGTGATCCATAAGTGATTGAATAAAATCTTCTCTTTCTTCCTGATTAGAACCTGTGTCGACCCCCCTAACCACTGCACCCATTACAACCGGCCTCACTTCTTCCAATCCAGATTCGATAGAGAGCTCAATTTCGCCTTGGGATAATGGGATGCTAACTCCAACATCTGATGTTGACAGGAATGCCCGTGAAGCCCTTGCCATTGTCTCATGACTTAGGAGATCCGGCCGATCCGGAAAGACTTCAACTTCTATTGAGTCCTGACTATTGCTATCTACCGGGCATCCCAATTTGGGCAACCATTCTGACCATTCCTCGGCAATGTGGCTAGTCTCGTGAATATTCTGGATATATCTGAGGACAGAGTGTTTGAAATCGAGAGTAGGAATTTTCTCACCCCATATCTAGCCACATCTTCAGTGGGCGATCATATCCGACTAATCTCAGGCCAGAAATTGCAGCTGTATCAAAATCGTTGGCTCGAAGATTCCTCCTTCCTATCCTCTCTATCCTATCTACTCCTATTTCACGCATCCAATCCTGAATGCTTGCAGTTAAGTCCCCTATCTTCGACTCCAAGTTACCTTCAGGGAACGGGGAGACTAATGCAGTACAACCTGACGCCACTGCAATAATCAGGTCCTTAGCATCAGGTTCTTGTAGCACCTCAATCATGACAAATTTCCCAGTTTCTCCAATCCCCATGGCCTTCGCAGCCAGGCCTATTTTCGGAAGTGAAGAGGCCAGTCGAGACCCGCTTCTAGTTGCACAGTTCACTACTGCCCCGTCTAATTCCAAGTCCATGACTAGTCTGAAAAGCCGTTCAATCCTGTCAACCCTACCTCTGAGCAAAATTATTGAGTTTCCAGACATCCTACTTCGAAGTGAAATTAGCATAGCTTCTATTTCCGCGTCATTTAGGCCTGGGAAGTCTGAGATATCGAAAACAACACCCGAACAATTGCCCGCATAATCTATCGCATTACAGTAATCATCCTTTCCGACCAATAGCAAGTCGTTATCTCTTGATTTGGTTCTCACAATTGCCGGAGAATCAACGCCTTTCCATTTTTCGGAACCCATTGCCGTTTCGCAAGAAATCAACCAGGGGATCTTCAGCAATGCACCCTCTGAATCAGCTCCATTTTGAACTAGTAATGTATAGTGATCAAGAGGCGAATTCTCAGACAAAGAGTCCTCATTTGGATATAGTGAGATATTCTCAAAACCCTCAGAGATGAAAGCTTCTGGCGCCCCAATACTTGGAGGCGAATCACCCCCTGGCTCCAGAACTAAAGCATCGTCATTCAGGGACAAACCCATGGGTTCGAGCATCTTTGAGAATTCAGCAATCTCAGATTTCTTTATCGATCTCATTTCCACCCCATCGGGTGGTGGCGGACAACTGCCGGAAATCACGATCTTGCCCCCTGTCATCCCTATGCCGGGCTCTGAACCAACCGAACCCATCACTACAATGGCTCCTCCTGACATTCCAGATCCTAGGCGATCGCCAGAATGCCCTCTGACTAGTAGGATTCCGCCAGTCATGGAAGAACCGGTTTCATCACCAGTCGATCCCTGAATTGAGATCTCTCCACCAGACATCGCCAATCCTGCTTTGTTGCCGACATCTTTCTCAACGACTGTTTTTCCAGAAAGATGAAATGCCCCTAGCATTGATCCAGCATCCCCTCTCAGAGTTAAGGTTCCACCCCTATTTGCCGCTCCAACACAGTCTCCGAATGATCCGAGGCAGAGTACCCGTGCCCCCTCGGGCAAATGAGTCATTACTCCAAACTCTCCGTCCTTGGGCCTTTCGTCACCAGCTCGGCCCCAACCAATCTTTACAGGTCTATTCTGCTCTAGTGCCCGCTCGACATATCGGTCCAGGTCATTGTTGAGTTTCAAACTCTTATTGACAATATCTCTCAACCCATTGCCCCCTGCATTACCCTATGTCAAGAAAGAGGCGACTCATTATTGACTCTTGCCGAATTCGCTATGTTCATAGGCATCCTTCAGACGTCGATTGACCAAAGGCAAAGACATGGGGTTTTGAAATGGGAACCATAAAGGTGGCAATAAACGGATTTGGCACCATAGGGAAGCGTGTTGCAGACGCGATTGATGCCCAAGAAGACATGGAGGTATCAGGAGTTACGAAAACAGGTCCGAGTTTTGGTTGCGAACTTGCAATCAAGAAAGGATTCCCCCTATATTGCACATTTGATGATGAAGATAAGATCGAACAGTTCTCAAAGAAGGGTTACGAATGTTCGGGGGGACTTTCTGCCTTACTAGCAATTTCTGATGTCGTTGTAGACTGCGCCCCAGGGAAATTGGGGGCAGAAAACCTAGAAAAATACCAGTCAGCAGGAATAAAGTACATTTTCCAAGGTGGAGAAAAGCACGAATTAACCGGGCTTTCATACACATCATCTGCAAATCACTCCGACAATATGAATGCAAATGGGACAAGGGTTGTATCTTGCAACACCACTGGATTGTCTAGAACTCTGGTTCCTCTATTCGAACACTGCGGCTCATTGAAAGTCGAATGTACAATGATACGCAGAGCAGCAGACCCGGGAGACTCAGGAAAGGGCCCAATAAACGCAATCAAACCCGTTCTAAAAGTGCCAAGTCACCATGGCCCAGACGTGATGACCGTTAAACCCGAGATTGAGATAAACAGCCTTGCTGTAGCCGTCCCAACTACGATAATGCACGTACATAGCATAATCGCGGATCTGCCCAATGGGCACGGGCTAACTACGGATTCGATTATTCATATGTGGAAAGAAACGCCACGCGTAATAATCATGAATGGGTTGGAAGATAGGATACCAACCACCGCTGAAGTGATGGAGATGGCTAGGGACATAGGCAGAAAATGGGGTGACTTGCACGAAATCTTCGTCTGGGAAGATGGGGTAAAACTAGTCGGCGATCGACTCTACTACTTCCAAGCAATCCATCAGGAGAGCGACGTAATACCTGAGAATGTTGATTGTATCAGGGCCCTGATGGGGGTTGAGTCAGACTGGAGAAAGTCCGTTGCAAAGACAGATGAATCAATCAGTCGATATTACTCAACATAGAAGCGATATTCAATCGCATAGTGTCAATAGTCAAAAGAGAATCTAGTCTCGGAATGACGAATGACTACCACCAAATCAGTCTGTTCAGTCATCACTCTCTTTTTCTTCTCTACCTTCGTCCATTCTATTTCTTTAGAACCCGCATTGGAAGAAAACTCCATTTCTCAGTCCTTTGATACCCCTAACAAGAAAAATTGGGCCATGTTTGAAAATCCCATTGCCAGCGACTATCAGATTTCGGATTCATCCGGCAAGATTCTCTCACCTTTCGGAATCTCCGACCCGCTAGTCGAAAACCTGCCCCGGGGGCCATGGCAGAATATCGGCCTCCAACAGCCATTTGACTCACGACTCCATATTGTCCAATCAAATAACTCAAATTTATTTGAATTGGAGGGCGCATTGACGTCACTGGGAATCGCAATAATCGATCATATTCCCGATGATTCAGTAATCATCAGCCTCTCAGAAGATGTATCAGATGCAGAACTTTCACGAATACAGAATATTCCTCAAGTTAGGTGGGTAGGAAAAATGCCAACGACATGGAAGATATCCAATTCTTTACTTACATTGCTTCAGTTTGAAGGTTCTAAAATTGACTTGGACGTCACTCCTTCTCCAATAAATTCCCCGCAAGAACTCGCCGAATTAAATGCGGAAATAAATTCGCTTGTTGGGACACTCCTCGAATCGTCCCGATGCGACTCATACCTATGCCAGATTAAATCTGCAGACCCGTCGTTGATTATTTCTTTAGCATCAGATTACAGAGTAAATAGAATTGAACCAGGTCCAGTAATCTCTATTCAGAACTCAAATGCTAGCATTATTTCAGGTGTTGATTTTGCTAGGACGATGGACATAGCCGAACTCACCGGTTCGGGTGAAGTGATTGGCATCTCTGACACCGGTCTAGATGTAGATCACGGGGACTTCGATGGGAGGCTAAGGAGCCCCATATTCAATTTGTTTGGGCCGGACAACTCTGGTGCCGATTCAAACAGCGGCCATGGGACACACGTCACTGCGACGCTGTTGGGAGATGGCTCAGGAGACTCAAATTCTACAGGCATCGTCCCCCAATCCACTTTCCACTTCTACCAATTAGAGGTTGACAGCTCAGGTATTTTGGCAAGATGGGGCTCACTGTATGAGATGTTCGAGCACTCTCTGATGAACGATGCTTACATTCATACAAACAGTTGGGGCAGTGAAAGTCTAGTCGGAGACTACACCTCAGACTCTCGCTCAATTGACTGGTTTACAAATGACTATCCGGAGTTTCTAGTGATTTTCTCCGCCGGCGATATGGGAGTTTCTGGGGTAACGTCCCCAAGTACGGCAAAAAACTCACTTTCCGTGGGGGCTTCAACGACGGGAGCATTTGGGTCCGAACCAATAGGGCAGGCCTTCTCCGACTCTTCTTCGGGTCCAACTTCAGATGGCCGAATTAAGCCGGACTTGGTTGCACCGGGAGTCATGATCTGTTCTGCACGAGCACTAGAAGCAGACCTTGCTTCTGGCGGGGACTGCTCCAGTTCCATGCACCCTGATGGGTCCACTCCAATGTACATGACACTGAATGGGAGCTCGATGGCAACTCCTGTCGTGGCTGGAGCCTCTGCCATGGCAAGGGAATTCTTGAGGGAGGAAGTTGGTATTCCGATTCCTAGATCAGATCTGATCAGAGCATTATTGGTAAACGGGGCTAGCGACATCGGCCAGAAGGATGTCCCAAATCCCAACGAAGGATGGGGCCAACTGAATATCTCCAACAGCCTCTTCCCACAGAGTGACGGGGCAAATCTATCCGTTTTCTACGACCAAGAAAGGCAACTAATGCCCGGACACAGTTTCATCTACACATTCGAGGTTTCTGGCGATAGCGGGATCGATGTTACTCTTGCATGGAATGACATTGAGGGATCCGCTTCCGCAGATCAGAATGCAAGTCGCCTCGTCAACAACCTGGATCTCATTGTAACCTCGCCAACCGGTGAGACTTACAAGGGAAACAACTTTGCAAACGGCATTAGTCAAACAGCAGGATCCAATGATCATCTAAATAATCTCGAGAGAGTCAGAATCCCATCTTCCCAATCAGGAACTTGGTCCATCCAGGTCGGGCACGCAGGTGGCTTTGCTCAAGACTTCTCATTGGTACTGTCTGCTGATGCAGAAGAACGCCAAGAGGCGGATCTAACTGTGGTCCCAAACTCAATCTTCACCTCTGAAATCAATCCTCTGAAGGGGGACACGATATCCATGCAACTTTCTTGGATCAATCAAGCAGCAGCACCAACCGGGGAATACTCCATAACCCTGCAGGACGTTACTGAAGGCACAGATATTGGGACCTATTCGATGCCATCACTCTCTGGGGGCGGAATTGAGACATTTTCATTATACCATTCGTTCTCAACTACCGGCCAACACACTGTAAGGCTCACTCTCGATCATCTTTCAGAAGTTGTAGAACTAAATGACGAAAACACTGGGACAAATAACAATGTGTATGATTTGGAATTGGATGTTACCGAGATAGGGGTCCGCATCACCCCACTCAAGGCAGATGGCACCATTCCCTCCGATTTCCAGGAATTAGAATCCGCCAAGATCCAGAACATAGACCCAAGCCTAGTGAGTTGGGCCGAATTTCAATTAGAACTTCTAAATGAGGGGACCTCAGAGATTACAGTTGAACTCTCAACGTCAGCAATACAGGTAATCGACGAGACAGGAATCATGAACACTCCACAGGATGAGTGGTCCCGTTCGCTAAGCGAACAAGGACCTTGGGTCCTCTCGCCATTCGGGGAAGAAGGAGACCGAGTAGTAATTTCACTGAATCTTACTGATGAAGATGCAGACGTGGAAAGCAGGTTCGCCCTTCCCGGACATTTCGTAACCGACATTACACTTAGGGACAAAATGTCCCCAACTATTTTTCATTCAATTCGACTTTCTGTCGAAATCGATCGGGTAGAGGGTCTATTCACCGTCCCTGCAGGAACTGAAGAGCTGGGCGCGGAGCCAAACAAATTTGCCCAGTTCACGCTATCGGTCAGAAATATTGGAAACGGCCCTACAGAATACAGTATCTCCTGTGAGACAACCGACCGATGGATCGTTAATGTTGGAAGTAGCCAAGCCTCTGAAATTACGATCGGCCCGCTTAGCAGACTCCAATTCGTTCCAGTGCCGATACGCGTCAAAGTCCCGCCAGCATCTTCTGGATTATCTGCCGGTGATGTCAACCTAGTCACATGCATCACCACATCTGTGAACGATCCTACGTTATCAACAACCGAGATTGCAGAAGTTGAAGTACTTGAGAGCAAAGAGTTTTCCACCCAAATTTCCGACTCAAATGGTGTTGTCTATGGGCCAGTAGCTATTTCCGAATCAAGAGCTGTTTTGAATGGAGAAACCGTGGTCACAGTCCTATCAATTTCGAATAGGGGGAACGTACCGCTCAATTTCCAGGTCAGAGCCCTTTCCTCAAGCAATACATGGCCCATCCAAGTGCACCTTTTCGATGAAGAGCCCCCATCCGGGCAAGAAACAAACGCCGAAGTATCAGTAGAACCGGGCGAAGAATCGAGAGTAATGATCCGAACCATAGTCCCTCTTGCAGCTGAGAAAGGAGATAGAAACACCATTACAGTAAAGACAACTCTTGGCGAAACAGTCGTGACAAATGCAACGGTATTGGAAGTAAGGGAAATTACCACGCTAGATGTACAGAGCGACGAAGGATTCTCTATCGCACTGGGGCGCGACGGCAACTCCGATATTTTCCTCCACAACTCAGGAAATGTACCTCTGTTAATTGATCTGACAATGGGCACTCTGCCAGAGGGTTGGTCTGGTGGATTCTTGACCGGAAAAACATTCACAATGGACATGAACAGAGACTCTGTAATCAGCATCGGCATCCAACTCCCAAGCGGAACACCGGTTGGAACCCAGGGGGAGAAGGTACCCGTAATCATCGAATCCATATCTCCAAGTCTATCTAAGGAAACTATCACTGTCGAAATGGAGGTAACAGTACTCCCATCCGTGTGGATAAATGTCCATTCCGACTCTGAAAACCTGCAAGGGGTTCCCGAGGGGGTGGAGTCAACTTTCACTTTAGAAGTCCATAATTCAGGCAATTCCCCATCAGGAGTTTTGCTGGATTACGGTGACTTGGATGGGTGGGATGTAACATTCGACCCATCTAGCATAGAAGAGCTAAGTTCAGGTGAGTATGCCGAAATCAAAGTAACCGTCAAGCCAAGAAAATCCGCCGAAGACGGTTTGAATCAACTACTAATTTTTGCCAACTCAACATCCGAGGATTCCCAAGTAACGATTACCCAAACGTCATTGACTATTGACATCAGCAAGACGAAATCATCCAACAGCGGGGGAATAACCGGACTTTTCGAGACATTGGGGCTCCCAGCCTGGACAATTGCAATCATTTTCTTCGCAGCCCTTGCTGGGGCAATATCCTTCGGCATTAGGGCAAGAGAGGAGTTTCAACCGGTTGGCTCCGAGGAGGAATTAATCCCGCGTGGTTCTGCTCTACAAGCCGGAACAAAGGAAGAGAGGAGGGCAGCAGCGCTGGACACATCAACCACTGGCGATGTTGTTACCGGAGAGGTCTCAACAACTGAAATTCAAGATGCTCTGCAGTCTACAGTACCGACATTGCCCACTCATCAAGTTCCCGAGGGCGCCCTGCCTCTTCCTCTTACAGGACTTCCAGATGGATGGACAATGGATCAATGGGTTGCATACGGGCATCTTTGGTGGGAGCAGAACGGTCCCTAGAGCGGTTCATTTTTCCGTACCATCCCACGCCATTCAATCATGACAGGATCAATCGTGCTATTCGGACCGCCAGGAGCCGGCAAAGGGACTCAGGCAGAAATAATTGTAGAGATGACTGGAAAGCCTCAGGTTTCTACTGGAGACATGCTTCGCTCTGCAGTCTCCCAAGGAACAAAACTGGGGTTGGAGGCCAAGGGCTATATGGAATCGGGACAACTAGTCCCCGACCAAGTGATTATCGGATTGATTGAAGATAGATTGGGCGAGTCAGACGCATCAGATGGGGTCCTCTTCGACGGATTTCCGAGGACAATTCCTCAAGCAGAGGCTCTATCCAAGATTACCGATGTTTCTGCTGTGATATCCATAGAGGTGCCCGATGAAGACATCGTTAACAGAATCGTCGGAAGACGGATGGATCCAGAAACTGGAGAAATATACCATGTCTCATTCAAACCCCCTCCGCCAGAGCTTGCCAGTAGGCTAATTCAGAGAAAGGACGACAATGAGGACACGGTAAGAAATCGTCTAGCCGCCTACCACGAGCAGACAAAACCCCTTGGAGTTTGGTACAGCAACAGGGGAATACTCTCCGCAGTAGACGGAACCGGAACAATTCAGGAAGTTAGCCAATCGGTCGCAAATGCCGTTAGAAGCCTATGAGGTGAATAATGGCTGGAAGGAGACGTTCTAGACGGCGAAAGTCAGATAGAAAGAACGAGGCAGAAGCCGCAATTAGAAACCTGTCAGATGCACTTGAGGGTAGCATTGGAGAAAGTATCCAGATTGCTGATAGCGCAGCAAGACAGATTCTCTCTATTGGAAAGAAACACGGAGTAAGGCCAGATTCTGGAATAAAGAGAAATATTTGCAGGACATGCAAGAAATCTCTCTCGCACGGGAATAACTCCCGAGTACGAATATCTTCAAAGAGGTTAATCATAACGTGTCTGGAATGTGGCAGGGTGGCACGACAGGGTCCCGATTTCGGAGGTCCAGGAGATGAGTAAGGAAATACCCAGGCGGATTGTTAATTCCGCCAAGAGTGAGAGTCTGGACGTATCTATGAGGATCGGGAGGGTGGGGGTGACTGAGTCTCTAGTCTCAGAATTGTCAGACCAATTGTCACGAAAGAAGCTCGTCAAGGTCAAGGCTAACAAAGGAACCACATCAGATAGGGAACAACGAAGGGCATTGTTCTCCGAGATAGCCAAATTAACAACCTCAACTCTAGTTTTCCAGAGGGGGAATGTGGCTGTATTCTGGTCTGGCAAGTAAAGAATATAGTAAATCTAAGATATTCTTCAATAGTCACATATTTAGAGGCAATAATTCTCCCAAGCAATAATGGTGTCCGAATCACAGGTTGTACTAGCAATTTTCTTACTTTCATTTGCTCTCATACTTTCTGAGGTAGTACACCGAACTATTGCTGCCTGGTTCGGCTCAGTACTAATGTTGCTTTATGGCCACTACTCGGGAGTCTTCCACCTCCATGAGGAGTACTTGCCAAATGAAATGGGCGTGGCGGTCCTGGAAAAGACATACACATTGGAACACACCATGATCGGTTGGATCGAATGGGAAGTTATCGGCCTCCTGCTGGGGATGATGATATTCGCTTCAATTTTGGAACTATGTGGGTTCTTCGAGTACGTTGCTATCAAGGCTTCGAAGATGAGCAAGGGGGATCCCTGGAGGCTCATTGTTCTCCTAGGCACAATAACCACTCTGATTTCACTAGTCATTGACAATGTTACCGCCATCATAATAATCGCCCCAGTTACATTGAGGATTTGCAATAAGCTGGAAATTAATCCAGTACCACCATTGATGGCCGAGGCAATACTGTCCGATACTGGTGGCGTGGCATCCATGGTGGGAGACCCCCCAAACGTAATGATCGCTGCCGCAGCATCAGACTACACGGCTTTCGATTTGAGTGCCTTCTCCTTCAATGGGTTTCTCTTCAAGCTAGGAATACTAACATTCTTTGCATGGGTAGCAACACTTAGCTACTTCAGATGGTACTACCGAGAGTGGTCAACGCAAAAACCACCTCACGTAGACTTGTTGCTAGAGGAAGACGAATGGGAAGCCATCACCGACAAACCTTTGATGTACTCGACTTTGATAATCCTCGCACTCACCGTGGTGGCATTCTCGGCAAAGTCTCTTCTCGACCTTCCAATAGAAATTGACGGAATCGCACTATCGGGTGCAGCATTTGCACTAATTGTCGCCAGGCCGAAAAATGAAGAGCTCAGAGAGGGCTTCATTAACGAGGTCGTAGACAAGGTCGAATGGCAAGCACTTCTCTTCTTCGCAGGTCTGTTTTTACTAGTTGGCGCAGTAGGTGACGTTGGATACCTTGAACGTGTTGCAAATTGGATTTTCGATAACTTCGGCGATGACGAGGTCAAGCTAGCAGTAGCAGTAATTTGGGTATCTGCAATTGCTAGTGCACTAATCGACAACATACCCTTCACTGCAGCCATGATTCCAGTGATATTCAGCATCACTGAGGCCAGTGCCGCCAGTGGCGGCAATCTAAGCCCAGAGCCACTACTTTGGGCTTTAGCAATGGGCGCTGGCTTCGGAGGAAATGCCACGCCAATAGGGTCGAGCGCAAATGTCATGACCGTGGCAATCAGTGAGCGTGGACCGTACCCGATCACAACATCAGAGTGGGTTAGGGCAGGACTTCCAGTAATGATAATCACATGCTTTGTAGCGACAATTTTCATGATCGTCTTCCACGGCGTCCTGTACTCGTGATTACCATTCCGCTACCATCAAAAATTGATGCCCAGTGGGAAATTTGTGATTTGTTCGGTCTGCGGCTACTCTTTGGATGCCCCCGGCTCTTGCCCCGCTTGTGGGTCGGACAATAATCCACCAGAAATTGATACCAGCAGTTTCGAACACGCTGATCACGAAGAAAGGGAAACGGAAATAATAGAAATTCAAGAGGGGGAAAATTCTACAACCTTGGATGAGTCAACCGTTTCTATCGCTCCCAATCCCATAATGCTGCCATTTGGGATAGGGGATGCCCCTCGGAAAAGCGCAGGTTTGACGATCCCATATGGCCTGGATTTTGCACCATCTTCTGAAAAAAACTAGTCTTTTTACCCATTTTTC
>Ga0208407_1000057_pt1 | contig 52760 bp, 39 predicted proteins | sample ETNtaG_9_FD_185775 | JGI IMG/M metagenome (GOLD analysis project Ga0208407, IMG submission 185775) | Marine microbial and viral communities from oxygen minimum zone, Eastern Pacific Ocean - ETNP201406SV69 (SPAdes) (version 2) | ecosystem: Environmental > Aquatic > Marine > Oceanic ...
GGGGAGAGGCCTCCGCAGAGCAGTTTGGATTCGATTCGGGAGAGGTCCTTCATGAGGGGGTGAGGCTTCCTGAGCCCTTCCTAGAAGTTTCCACCAAATTCGAGAAATTCGATCGTAACCTTGAGAGAGAGGAAGCGTTGAAGATTTCCAATCTCGATCCCGGGGAGTTGGACGCTATTCTGGAAATTGTTCTTGATGTGGACTCTGTCATCGAACGCGAGACTTCGAAGAGAGGTCTAATTCATGTTGATGGAAAGAAGGAATTTGCGTTGGGGCCGGGAAGGGAACCAGTCCTAATCGACTCTTTCGGGACATTGGATGAGGATCGATGGTGGGATGCGGAGGCATACGAAGATGGGGAGATAGTCCAACTTTCGAAGGAAGCAGTAAGGAAGCACTACATCGAAACTGGACATCATGCTGCACTTTACGAGGCCAGGCAGTCAAACACCGATGAACCTCCAATACCAGCCCTCCCAGATTCCATAATTGAAAGTACGGCTGAACTATACGCAAGTATGTTCCAGCGCCTTACTGGAGAGGCACTCTGATGGGGACTCATGAGTACGAAGATGACCCCAGAAACGAGACGGTACTAATATCCGTAAATGGAAAATTACTCCCTCGTAGCGAAGCCATGGTCTCCGTCTTCGATGCTGGATTCCTTCTGGGTGACGGTGTCTGGGAGTCATTCAGACTCCATGAGGGAAAACTCGTATTCATTGAAGAACACATGGATAGGCTCTTTCGTGGAGCTTCAGAGATCTCTCTTGATCCGGGCAAGTCGAGGAATCAGATTTTGGATGAAATCGACAAGGTAATCTCAGCGAACCAGATGCACGACCAAGTCCATCTGCGACTGATAATTTCCAGAGGTCTGAAGCCTACACCATACCAAGCACCTTGGGTAATCTCATCACCTCCAACCATTGTCATCATTCCAGAGTACAAGGAAGCAAACCCCATGAGGGCAGTAGAAGGAATCAGCCTAGTCTCCGTGGAAGTAAGAAGGAGCGGACCCGAGATTCAGGATCCAAGGATTAACAGCCTTTCCAAGCATAACTGCATTGCAGCTTGCATTGAGGCGGCCGAGAAGGGGGGAGATGAGGGTCTGATGATGGATCCTAATGGCTTTGTATCTACATGCAACTCGACTCACTTCTTCATGGTAAAGGGGGGCGAGGTCTGGACCTCGTCTGGAGAGTATTGCTTAGAGGGGATAACCAGGGGTAAGGTATTGGAGTTATGCGAGAGTAACGAGATCCCCTTCTCCGAGAGGGACTTCACATTCGAAGATGTGAATTCAGCCGAAGAGGCATTCGTAACTGGGACGTTTGCAGGGCTAACTCCTGTGGTTTCATTTGATGGAAGTCCAGTTGGAGATGGTAAGAGGGGGCCAATGTGCGAACAACTCCAGAATCTATACCAGGAACTCGTTAGGGGTTAGTGCCTTGTCTGACGGGGTAAAAATAGCAATGTGGTCTGGTCCACGCAACATCTCCACTGCGATGATGTACGCTTTCGACAATAGAGTAGACTGCCATGCCACTGATGAGCCACTATATGCGAACTTCCTGATGTCCACAGGGGCCCATCATCCTGGTGCCAAGGTGGTGATGGATAACCATGAGACCGACCTCGACCAAGTAATCTCACAAATCACTGGACCAATACCCGGGGGGAATCCAATCTGGTATCAGAAGCATATGTGCCACCATGTTATGGATGATTCTGACATCTCATGGATCGGCGGGCTAACCAACTGCTTCCTAATCAGGGATCCTCGTGAGGTACTGCTTTCACTGTCTAAGATAACCGACTCAATCGATCTGAGGTCGACTGGCCTCCCACAGCAGATTAGGATAGTGAAATACGTCACTGGGGAGTTGGGGTTGGATCCCCCAATTCTTGACTCGAGGGAAATTTTGGAGAATCCTAGTGCCTTACTAGGGAAACTGTGCGATTCGGTAGGGATCAAATTCGACGAGAAAATGCTGTCATGGGAGCCCGGACCGAGGAATTGCGACGGAATCTGGGCGAAGTATTGGTACGCTTCAGTGTGGGGTTCTTCAGGATTCGCCGCACCATCTCCCAGGGAGGGGGAATTGAGCGCCAATCTCTCAGAGGTCCTGGAAGAGGCCATGCCATTATATCACAAACTCAGGGATATTCGAATTTGTGCCTAGGAATGCCTTCTCATCATTATCCCACATTTTCTTTTGCTCGCCGATCTCAGGAATACTAGTAAGTGCCTGAAGGCATCCTGAACCCCTCCGTCCAGCGGCTCATCCGACTTCACCGACCAACCTCCTCGCTCTATCTCCTTCCTCAGATATCTCACATCTGCGGAGTCTAGCCAACCAAGTAACTCGATACCGCCCGCACCCTCGCTGAATCCGGATTGACCCATGTCCCCTTCGCTCAAACCACTCGCCAGTTTTCCCAGAAGGGAATGCAGGACAGACTCCCCCTTGCCCTCAATTGTGAATTCGAGAAGGTATTCGATTGCATTGCCGTCGTTGCTTGGGAACCTCCCAAGGCGCTCTCTCGAATGGCCTCCGTCCAAGGCTATTGGGGCTCCGCCCCCATCCTGCCAATCCAGTGCCGAGATGAATAGCGATGTGGCTCTGTCAATAGGAGATGGGGCTCCCTCCCTCAATCCGGGCAGCACGTCAAATCCTTCCACGAGCCCCAGCAGATCTTCGTGACTCCCTATCATCGAGTCGTTTATGGCGGTAATCAAGGAGTCGGGCGCCAATCTAATTGGGTCGAAAGTATGGAAAGAAGAAGGGCGAATGTAACTCCCCATGATTCGTAATATTAGTTATCTGTCAAGAAGCCTTCTGAGCCTCTGATCATACTCATCACCATCCTCGGCTTCTCCCTGCTGGACGAACTCCACTTCATCGCTATCCTGTTCTATGGATTCATCTTCAAACGATTGCTCAGTCCCTTTCGGGTTCTCGGAATCATCTTTCTCATCTTTTGGCATGTTCTTTGCCATCTTCTCATCTATCGCTGCTTGTGCCAGAGCCATAAGCCGCCGCCCTTCCCTACGATTACTAGAGATCCAAGAAATGCCGAGGTACATTCCAACGACAAGGATGGCCACAATCAAACCGGTGCCGAACTCATCGAACTTGTCCTCCAGCGCCGAACCGCCGCTGAGGATTATGCTAGTCTCATCGTCACTAGGGTCGGAATCCTCGTCCCATGGGAATGAGCAACCAATGGTTACAACCAATTGAACTCCATCTTCCACATCCGGCCTATCGAATTTAGGAGCCGGCACGAATGCCTGAGTCATGTCGACCACATGCTCTGAGAAGTAGTCTCCAGCACTCATTGTGATGGTACAGTCGGCATCGGCCAAGACATTCTCATTGAGCCTCTTTGTTCCGATGTTGATCTTCTGACTCGAACCCTCACCTACCAATTCCACGACCCCAATGCCGACGTTCCAGTCGCTTCTCCTGACATCGAACATTTTTTCTTCCGATGTGACCAATGCCCCCTTTCCGTCTAGCAGACGGATGCCGACGCTCCTCTTCCCAGGATCCGGGTTCCAACCTGAACCGCTGAGGTTGATGGATTGGACGGTTTCATTCTCCGATAGGATTCCGAAAATGGAATCCAGAACAACCCCGTCATCCCCAATTAGTAGAATTTGGAATTCAAACACCTCGCTTCCATTGGATATCGAGCATGATGCACGCACGTCTTCGAAACCACCTGAAAATGAGCAAATCGCACTTCTGGGATATGACTTAGAAATTGTCAGAGAGTAGCTAAGCGTGGTGCCTCCGTCAACAGTCAGGCTTCCATTTGTGGTTGACTCAGCGGGGAGGAGCCATCCCATGCCACTCCACTCCAGTTGGTCTCCGGAAACCCCGTCGATCAATATTGAATTCTCACTAGTCCCATGGACCATGATTAGCGCATCGTCCCCCTCGTAGGAGAACAAGTACGGAGAACTCTCCCACGAGTGCTCGTTAAACTGGGCTGCTAGGGAGATCTCCCTCTGATTCCCTCTGTTATCCATGGCCAAGATTCTGACACTCTCATCGCCCTCGCTCCAATCCCCGTCAGGGACGATCTCAATCGGAACGCCTCTAACTTCCCCAACTCCGAGTACAACTCTCATGGCGCCCTTTGTTCCCCAGTTCTGGGGCAGATCTAGTACTTGGAACTCTATTGTCGTTGGAGTGTTTCCCGTGTTCGCAACCATTGCGTTGGGAAGTCCACCCAGGGGCGAGACGACCCAAGGTCCCGAACCCTCCATCGAGAAGTTGAACTCCGATGACACTCTCAGGGGCAGGGTGATCTCCATTAGGCCAAGGGAGTCACCATCTCTGACCCTAATGTGCAATTCAACAGTCTTGCTCGGCGTAGCCGTTTCTGGAGGGGTGACATTGAATTCCAACGTAGTCGAAGAGCCTGGTTCGACTTCCGGTAGATCGTTCAATCCATCGATCACCCATCCGTTCTGGCCAGAAATATAGGCAGAAACGAAGGGAGTGCTCGGATTATTGCCTTCCTGAATTATCTCGATCTCTACAGACGAGCCATTGGCGTCTATTTCCAAATTAGCCATAGATGAGGAGATTCCCCAACCTGGGATTCTAGAAACTTCGACGAAGAAGTGGAATTCCATGACTACTTCATCCCTGGCATCAGCGATTACGTCCACTCTCATAATCGAACCATTCCAGGAATCCTCGGGGACCGAAGCGGAGATTGGCAGCGATTCAGTCCCGTTGACTGCAACTCCCGTGGAAGAGCTTCCGTTAGCCCCCCAGTCCTGCGATGAATCCGAACCGATCAGCAACAACTGGGTTTCAACAAAGAGAGATAGGTCATCAACCAAGTTCCCCGTATTTGTGGCATTTACCGACATTGTCTTGCTCTCTCCCGGAGATAGCAGGAAGGTCGAACCATTGATCGGAGAACCATCGTCTACTAGGTCAATCTCCCATCTATGGTCCTGCCTGACTTCGAAAACCACCACTTCCGTCTCAGACACGGAATCATTGCCCTGCGAAGTCATGGTGAAAGAGATGGAAATGGGGATCCTGGCAGGGGCGTCTTCAGGCAATGTCACGCTAACTGGAACAGTCCTGAGGCTACCTGCACCAAGTTCAACAGGGTTGCTGGAGAAAGAAACCTCAATCCCTGGGTCGGAAGTGATGTTCCCGTCGAGGATTAGATCATGGGAGAGTGAGTATGCATCATCGCCATTTCCAGGATTCTCAAGACGTAGTACAACCAGGTTAGAGTCTTCAACGTCAACTACGAATGGCTGTGTTGTGGGGGAGTTGATTTCCAAACCAGCTCGGTGAATCTGCAGAACCTCGATTGAAAGGGACAACGGCGACTCAGAGCCAGTAGTCCCCCCACTGTCCTCGAAGAGATGGAAAGAAGGACGGGCATCCTCTGGAAGGTCAAGCGAAAGTATCCCACTAACTCTCGAACCTGGTTCTCCAGATAGAGAAACCAAATCCCCAGTGACTGATAGATGCCCGCTACCGGCCCATGACCAGCCCTGGATTGCCATCCCCGAATCGACCAGTGACCAATTCACCTGGCCTTCTTCCTCGGGCAAGTCTGCCAATATCTCCCAAGTCAGGTTCTGAGTGGGTACAGATCTGATGTGGCTTGGCTGTACAACCGATATGGAAGCAACAAACTCTAGTTGAATCTGGCTGCACTCTTGCTCTTCTCCAGAGCCGACGCACATGCTTAGTGGGGTGCTGACGCTCTCTCCGGGACTAGAGTCGCTCGGTACGGATAGTCTCGCCGTCACCTCCTTCATCTCCCCCGGGCCAAGGGAAAGTGCGCTAATCTCATCTCCCTCGGAGTCAAAAATTCTGAGGTCAGAGCCCCAATCGGTGCCATCCCATGATATCGCAATCTGCTCCTCAGCCGCATTGCCGACGTTCTCAATCATCAACCAAGCCCTAGCATCTTCGGACACCAGCCCTAAACCGGTACTTTGAGCCGTCCCGTCAGGTCCTCTGAGTGACATCCCCCTGGTTCTGTTCGCTTCTATTGGGATGTTTGCGGATATTTCAGCAGACCCGTCATCATGAGAGAGAGTGAGGGCCAGGAAACCGGAATCGGAGCCCAGAGCCCCAGAGGGAGAGACGACTTTGAGAACCGGACTCCATAACTCATCTACGTTAATCTCTACTGAGATGATTCCCCCGGGAGTCTCGTCTACCCACGTCCACCCGTTTGGTAGCGAAGAATCGTCCACGTCTAGAGACCAAGTTCCTGCCAGCCTCCCCGTCGACCTAATTCCAAATTCTGCATAACCCTCACTTCCGGGGTCGATTCGCAGAGGCTCGGTCGGGATTTCGAATGATGCATTGTATGTCGGGATTATGGAAAGTGTACGAACCTGGATATCGTTGTCATACCTTGTTTGACTCAAGTTTAGATAGGGGTCCAGAATTAATTCGAACGTGTGTTCCCCCAATCCCCCGCTCCATTCTAAGCTAAAAGATGAGAACGAACCTGAACCACTGGGCTCCACCGGGTTCATGGACGAAATTCCAGCCCCCCCAATCTTCTCCCCGTTGGCATATAGGGCCACGTCTACAACCTCGTCAGTCTCAGCCGTTCCTACATTCTCTATGTAGACGGTCACTGTGACATCTTCCCCCGGGTCCGGGGCACTGGGATTGAACTCGATACCCCTGCCATCCGTCAATGGCCTTACGTCGGGCATTGCCGTTGAAACAACCATGCTGCCAAGAACTATGTCGAGTGTTGCATCTCCATCAACATCGGCCAAGGAAGGGGATGCCCAAGTCCTATGTTCGAGTTCGATCTCGTCTGACCATTCTGAGTTAATTCCCGCCGGAGATCCCGTAGAGCCATCGAAAGCCCAAAGTGACCTTCCGTAGGAAACCAGTAACTCTGGCTCGTCCTCGGAATTAATATCCATCCACGTGGGGGCGGCAACTGCAATCTCGTCGTTTGGATTCCCACTACTCTGCTCTAGGTCCTGGGCCCATTCTTGATTAGGGATGCCCCCTCCAACGTCATGGCATCCAGCAGCACCATGCCTATCCGTTGTTGTCTGCCACCATGTATTCCAGCATACCCTATCATGAGTCCCATCGCCATTTGTGTCAATCGCTGTAGGGGGGGCATCAGCGAAGCCATTGGATGCATCGAATTCCCACAATTGAGAACCATCGGAGATCTCCAATCCCCTGAATTCGGCCCCATCTACCGCTGCTGAGCCATCAGCATCACTAGGAATTGTAATGATGATTTCTGGGTCCTCATCTGAATCTAGGTTTGCGATAATGGGCCCGGGCAGTCTGATGTGGGGCGAATTCGTATCTCCATCCAGATTGTTCAACGACAGTCCACCTTGCCAGGTTGAACTCCCTGTTTCTGAATCTATCTTCCAAACCCACATCCCGCCATTGTTCGCCTCAATGGTGGTCAGAATCACGTAACCAGTTTCGTCATCAACCTGGGCGAAAGCCGGATCAGAGGGATGACTACCTTTGCTCAATGCTACTTCCCAAATTGAATTTGGAGTCCCATCAACCTGAAGCGGCAAAGCGAGGACAACGGGGTCTTCAGAAACCTCGTCTATAGCAGCGATGACCAATTCAGCATCCCCATCTAGATCAATATCGGCAAGCAGGGGTTGAGTAGTAGGCTTGTGACCGCCAAGAATCCCACTTGTGTACGGCCCCTCGTCACTGCTAATCATCAGAGAGTCGTCATTCCATGACCAAAGCAACTCCTCCGAATGTCCCGAGTATGACCACCCTGTAACCGTGCATGAGAGCCTCGGAGACCAGGCATCTACGTTCAATGACCCTCCGGCATCATATGCGACTAGAATCTCGGCCTTCCCATCTTCATCTATATCTACTATAACCGGAGCCGCCTTTATTTTCTCAGTTTCTCCCAAATCAACCTGCCATGAGAGCTCAGAGTCTTCACCCTCAATTAGTCGGAGCATGCTGTGGGCCGATCCCGACACATCCTCGGTTTGGACCAATACTGTGAACAGAGAACTTTCTCCGCACCTCTGTGCTGCTCCAGGGCCCACTTCGATAGAACCTGAAAAATCAGCAACTGGAGTTGCAAGAGAATCAGTCCCAATCGAGTATGAGCCATAGGCCCAATTAACAGATGGCTCCACAATCGACAAAAGCGATTCAGAGTCAGCAGGGTCTCCCATACCTGCTCCACCGGACGGGCCATGATTGGGGATGTCTGCAATCCTAGATGCGGTTCTGCCAGACTGAGGCCAGGGTTGGCCACCATCAATCCAAACTTCCCCCTCTTCTCCTTGCGTGCCCATTATTACACCTAGGTCATCGCCGAGGAATTCTTCTTTGGACGAATTCAGATTGGTGGTTGCCAACGGGGTTGCTAGTAGAGATGCAACCACTATGGCGCAAATTGTTTTCCGCCGCGACGCTTGCACTATGGTTGCTGGCACCATCAGAATCGGAGATGCAATCTAGAGTCCACTTGAACATTCGCACCAAACCCACATTCAGACCTACGGTCTGATGGCTAAACCAAGTAGCCGGGCAAATCTTCCAATCCGTTGTGCTTATACAGGAGGGGTCGGTGGCCGAGTCGCACGGACCTCTCCTCCAGAGGCATGGCCGATGAGGGACGGGAGGCGACTCCCACCTCTGTCCGGCTTCAGGAAGGGTTCTGCATAGGAGGAAAAAGAATGTACACCCTTGAGACAAGAGAGTCAACTATCCGTATACCTGCAGAGTATATCCGCAAAGGCCGTAGATTGGAAGACCACATAGATGAGCTAGCTCACGATGCATTTGAGTGCAGATTTGACGAGGATGAGAACTTCACACTATTGACTTTCGATCATGAGGCGGTTGGACGAGGAAAAATAATCCACGGAGATGGTGCTATTTATCAGAAAGTTAGATTCAAGGCGCTGGTTTTCTCGATGGACAACAATGAGGTTGTCGACGGGGCCGTTTCTGAGGTATCGGAGTATGGTGCCTTCGTGAGGATTGGCCCCATGGAGGCTCTACTACACAAGTCTCAGATTCTTGACGAACCAATACAGGTTAACTTGGGACTCAGCAAGAGGATCGAGGGTTCTCAGAGCGGCAGGAATCTGGAAGAAGGCTCATTCGTCCGTTCAAGGATTGTTTCCAAGTCGATTAACCACAACGACCCTCGTTCAAGTAAGATCGGATTAAATTGCAAGATGGACGGTCTCGGTTCGTTCGTCTGGCTCGCAGGGGATGAATAACATGGTCAAGCAACCATTCGCATGCGGGGAGTGCAACATGATACTCCCGGATCCCGAGAAGAAGTCAGACCCTCCTCAGTGCAATTACTGCCCCAGTGCCCCGGTGACCACTGACTGGCAGGGGCTTGTTGTGATAATGCATCCAGACAGATCAGAAGTCGCCAAAAGGCTCCAAATCGATAGGCCCGGAAGTTATGCCCTAAAGGTAAATATCAGGTAGGTGGAAATGTGGAAGTCATTGAGAGAAAGGAAAATGCGGTGCTTGACAGAGTCGAACTGACGTTCCAGTGGAATCACTCAGGAGAATCCACTCCATCCCTATCCCAGATGGTAGATGCAGCAGCTAAGGCCGAACCCGGAGCCGATAAGAAACTGGTTTTCGTCAAGAATGTCAACACTAGGTTCGGCATGTCCAGAACATCAGGGATGGCTCTGATATACGGTGCGGCAGAGTCGGCATCAATTGAGCCGGACTATGTCATTGAAAGGCACAAGTCATTGAATGAAACCGAATCAAAGGAGAAAAAGGCAGCGGAACCAGAACCACCCAAGGAACCAGAGCCCGAGGAAGCCGGAGAGGAGGATGAGTCTTGATGGGTGGTTCAGGGGAGAAGTGGAAGAAATCAAAGCCATCAAAATACTCTGTAGAAGGTGGGGAACTGATCAGGAAGGGTACCGAGTGCCCCAATTGCGGACCTGGGGTTTTCATGGGCGAGCACAGCGATAGAAAGGTCTGTGGCAAGTGCGGTCATTCCATAACCGGAGACTCAGAATAGTCCTTGAACCGACTCCACGAGCCATCATTTGCCAATACCATTCCGTCTATTATGGCGATACCTACATTCTCTCTTTCCGAAATTTCTACTCCTGAACTAGAAAGGAAGCCATCTTGCCTCCATCCAGTCCATCTCCAGTAGCCATTTTCAAACTCGGCATCCAATACCGGGCTTCCGGTTCTGTAGATTCGGTGTTCCCTCTCTATTTTTTCCATTATTGCAATTGAACCCTCATGGAGCATCACAAACCACCCCCCATCATCAGAACAAATTACGCCGGAAACACTGTCTCCGAAGTCAATTGCTCTGGAGAAAATCTCTAGGCCATTGGATGGATCTAGAACCGATACCCCCCCTGCCTTGGACCAAATTGATATTCCTCCAGAAAATTCCACGACCCCGACTATCTGGTCGAAAGAGGAAACACTGGATATTGAAGGCCACCTAGGTAGCAGACCTCTCCAAACCTCAGTTGCATGGGCGTCTATCATATATATTCCTGAAACTGTGGCAAAAACCACATTATCCCCAGATTTCCCCATCTTCATTGGTTCCGAGTCCATTACCCTGTGCCATAATGAGTTAGAGGGAACTACATCAGATCCATTCAGGGAGTTAATCGCAGTACGCAAACCCTCTCTGCTGGAACCGTTCGTCCACTCAATATCGATCGGGAGAGCAGCCATTCTCGCTTGCCTGAATTCCCTATCTAGCCAAATCCCAATCCATACTTGGTCTATGATTAAACCATCAATTATTGGAGTTGGAAATGGGGTCGAAACGAGTCCAAAGGACTCTCCATTCCGATTTATCTTCACCAGTTCCCCCTGAGTTCCAGACAAAACGTGGATTTCACTTCCTCTGTAGATTCTAACTGGGGCAAAATCGACCTCGCTCCCCCCCATAGGACTCCGAAGAAGAACAACTATTGAAAGAGTGCCCGAGAATATTGAAGATACAATCGTCCTCACAGGCCATGGTCTCCCTGCTTCTTGCTTCCTCGGAAGACCCCGCTTCGATGAATATCCTGTCGGAATTAATGGGCATAGAGGGTTGGGAGGATTCCCGAGAATTTGATCATGGCCAGGTTACTATGCATTCGTGCGGAAATGTCGAGGCACTTCTGATTGATGAGTTGCATATTTGGGCAGACGGGATTGATGATATCCACTCATCATTGACCGGATCAAAAGTAGACGAGGTTTTCGTCCTCTCAAGACACGTTTCCGCATCAGAGACCCCCGCATTGACTCTCCATGCAATAGGGGTCCCCGGTGAATTTCCACACGGTGAAAAGGCTCGCTCAGGAGGAATATCCGGTACAGCTGTGCCGCCCTCTACGAGATTCGGAGAATTATTCAGAAATATGTGCAGAATAGCCAAGGAAGAACGTCTCGAAAATGAGTACGATCTCACTTTAGAGGCTACTCACCATGGCCCGGTTCTAGTAGCTCCCACGCTATATCTCGAAATAGGCTCAACCTTAGAACAATGGGAAGATGTCAGAGCTGCTAGGGTGTGGTCGAAGACAATTGCCCTTTGTCTGGGGATGTCCGAACGCTCTACCAAGGCGGATTGGGATGGGCGTGGTAGTGTAATGATTGGCCTTGGAGGCGGGCACTATGCCCCTCGGCACAAAGCTGTGATATCGGAATCAGATGTCTGGGTTGGCCACATCTTGGCTAACTATGCAATCGTCTTCGAAGAAGAACAGAAGGACAAACCATTGCCACGCGGTCCGTGGGCTCACTCTGTTCGAACTGTAGTGGAGTCGACCAGGCTTGCATTTCCCGGGGGCGATATTTTCGCCCACTTAGATCGTAAGTCATTCAAGGGGTGGCAAAGATCTGCATTGACCACCCTTCTTTCCGAACTCGGAGTACCCGTCCTCCGGGGAAAGCAAATTTGCCCCCCGTAATCGTCAAGTCTCTAGTTACACTGTGGTAGGCATGGGTCTCTTCGGCCGAACCATCGTCACGCTCCTCCCCTTTGCTCCGAGATTCATTGTAGGATGGGTGGCTAAGAGGTACACTGCGGGAGAAAACCTGGATCAGGCACTTGAATTGATGATTAAACTCTCGTCAGAGGGTGCATGCTTCACGATTGACGTTCTGGGAGAGGAGATCAAGTCTATCGACGAGTCATCATGGTTCATCAATGAGTATGAGTCTGTCATCGATTCAATCGTGGATAGCGGAATCGATGCCAACATCTCAATCAAACCAACTGCTCTTGGCCTCCTTATCGACGAGAAATCAGCCCTCTCAAACATTGAAAGAATAGTTCGAAAGGCGGCAAAAGACGACATTTTCGTTAGGCTAGATATGGAAGATAACAGAGTTACCCAGGCAACAATAGATGCGGCAATAACAATTCAGAATCAGGGTCTAGAGAACATAGGTGTCGTCCTTCAGGGAAGGATGTTCAGGACTCCAGGTGATATCTCTAGCATGAGTAATTTACTGGGTGCAAAGTCAGATTTTAGAATTTGCAAGGGGATATACCTAGAACCTCCAGAAATCTCCTACACAAGCTACCTTGACATCGTAGATTCGACTAATCGAGCCATCGATCTGATGTTGGATTCCGGTTCCTACACAGCAATCGCATCCCATGATATTCCAGTCATTGAACATGCTCTTGAGTCACTCGAATCTCGCGGTCTTGGCCCCGGGAAGGAAGACTCCCGCCACAATCCTCCAGTTCCGATGAGAAAAGGAAAGGGCCCTGGCTACGAATTTCAGTTCCTTTTGGGGGTGAGAGGGAACGTAAGGAGGGATCTTTCCAAGAAAGGACATAGGACAAGGATTTACTTGCCATACGGTGAGAAATGGTACGAGTATGGGATGCGCAGGCTCCGAGAAAACCCTGGAATTGCAGTACACGTAACTAAATCGCTATTGATGCCTTGGACCAATCGAAGATGATGCAGGTTCTTACGCGAAAACTCCTCGCAATGAATCGTGAGCGACCAGATATTGAACATCGCAGGATATCGATTCGTCGATCTCCATGATCGGGACGAATTACGTGACCCATTCATGGAGCAGTGCACCTCCTTAGAACTCAGGGGGACTATTCTATTGAGCCCCAATGGGATAAATTTCTTTCTAGCAGGTTCTGAGGGATCGGTGAGTGATTTCATCGAGTATCTGGAGTCGGACAAGAGATTCTCCGGGATTCCAATAAAATTCAGTCGTACCGATTACCAACCCTTCCGCCGCATGCTCGTCAAGAGGAAGAACGAGATTATCTCGCTAGGGATGCCTGAAATCAAGCCATCCGAATTTACGGGAGCATATATCAAACCAATTGAATTCAAGCATCTCATGGATGAAGGGGAGGATCTCCTGGTTTTGGACACGAGGAACGACTATGAGACAAGGATAGGATCCTTCGAGGGCGCTCTGGAGTTAGGAATTTCTTCATTCAGGGATTTCCCAAATGCCATCGAATCCCTTCCCGAGGAATACAAGTCAAAGCCCGTAGTGATGTATTGTACCGGCGGAATCAGATGTGAGAAGGCATCCGTAGTCATGCTGAATGCTGGATTTGAGGATGTTAAGCAACTTGAAGGTGGCATCCTAGGGTATTTCGAAGAATGCGGAGGTTCATACTGGGAAGGGGATTGCTTCGTTTTTGATCAACGTGTTGCTCTAGATTCTGATCTGACAGAGACGGGCATTCAGATGTGCTTCAAGTGTCGAGAACCATTGTCATTGGATGAGCAGAACTCCGAATACTACGTAATCGGAGAACATTGCCCCTATTGCTCCCCTATTCAGCAATGATGCCACAGTCCAATAGTCTTGGGACCGTCTGATTCAAGTCTGACTGCTTCTCGAACGAATCATGCGACCCGCTCTGATAGCTATTCTCGTAGTCTTGGTTTCCTTTCCACTATCATCATCCACCGTGGCCCTCTCGAACTCGGCAGGAGATTCTCCATGGTGGGAGTCAACATCGATGGATTTGGATCGGGATGGGATTCATGACGCGATTTGGGTTGCAATTGAGAGTGATCTCCATGACTGGGTCGACACGAATGACACGATTAGCGTGATCGTAGATTTTGACCATCAGCCCACATCCGAGGATCAGGAGATGCTAGAGCGCGAGGTCGACTTCAGAACTCAATTTCGTTTCCATCTGATTGATAGCATTGCTGGAAGAGTAGCAGTGGATGATATCGTGGAAATGGCAGCTCTTCCAGGGGTTGTCCTAATCGAACTTGACGGAATTCTAACAATCCAAATGAATGACGTGAAGGATATACATGGAATCCCAATGATCTGGGAGGATACAGGTTACACGGGTAAGGGTAGTGTCGTCTCCATCATTGATACTGGGATCGATTCAGAACACGTCGGACTCGACGATATGGATGACGACAACTCAACAAATGACTCGAAGGTAATCGCATTCTACGACGCAGTGAACAACCCAGACAAGACCAATGGCACTGAAGTGAAGGCATATGATGATCAGGGACATGGGTCCCACTGTGCCGGGATTACTGCCGGAACCGGTGCACCTACTTACGAGTACGTCGGCGTCGCACCAAAGGCTCAGTTGGTTGGAGTCAAGGTCCTAGATGAGGGGGGCTCAGGTTCCTTTGCAACCGTTATGGCCGGTATGCAGTGGACCGTTGACAAGAGACATGACTTCAATATCAGGGCGGCCAGCATGAGCCTTGGTGGCTTCGGACTAATTGAGTGGACCTCTAGTGAGGAGGAAAGCGTAAACAGGATGGCCAATGAAATGGTTAGATCTGGAGTGGCTCTGTTCATCGCTGCAGGAAACTCAGCGGTAAGTGCCCAGATAGGGACTCCTGGTTCTGCTGAGGACGTGATCACAGTCGGTGCCTTAGACAAGGACACTTCTATTGCAGTGTATTCCAGCCAAGGACCTACTGAAGAGGGGAGGATAAAGCCCAACATCGCATTTGTAGGCTCAAGTGTAATGGCTCCGGAGGCCAATTCCGGAGACGGATACGTGGGTTACTCGGGCACTAGCATGGCTACACCCGGTGCAGCCGGACTTGCTGCTTTGATGTACCAGGCAAATCCAGATCTCTCTCCTTTTGATATCCGTAACATAATGCAGGAGACATCCACATATCGGCAGTGTCACTACATGCTAGCGAATGAGCCATGTGCCGAGGACCTGATCCCTAAGAATCGGCAGAACAACGTCTATGGGCATGGGCACGTCGAAGGTCTGCCTGCACTTCTTGAAGCTGCCAACTACGTTTATGGCCTGAACACAGATCTCAATCTGAGCATCGACGAAGAAATCCCGGAAGAAAATCGAATCATCCTATCTCCCGGCGAATCATTCCTCGTTTCCGTAGAGGGTTCTCCGATGGAGATCCAATGGAGGACCTGGGATATGAGGGATAACTGGATGAGCCACCCGGGTTTCTCTGAAGGTGACTCAAATATTGGCATTAGCCACACAATGCTTGTCGACAGGCTCCAATACCTCCCAGATAACCAGATTGAGGGGAATCAGACAGTTATGGTGAGGGCAATTCTTGACGATGATGCATCGACAAATCTAGTCGCTCACGTTTTCGTCCTTGGCTCTGAGGCCCAAAAAGAGAATGGCACAGGGGGGCAGAATTCCAACTTCATTGTGACAGTTCTGTCCCTAGTCGTAGTCTTGCTAATCGGTTTGCTGACCCTCACAGTGATTCGTCTTAGGCAGAAAGACATGGATGAGTATGAGTTCGAAGATGAGACAAACATTTCCGAAAAATCGGGCGATGACTAGGACTACCAATACTCTTTGTTCGGAGGGTGCAAGTATATTCTACGAATTTCATTTGCAACCCTACTCCCAGTTAGTGTCCTGCCCTTGCCAGTATGAATTGCCCTAATCCTCCACCTTGATTCTGCGAAGTCAATTATTGTTCCACAAGAGAAGACTCTGTCCGGTTCACATTCCAATTTACCAGATTCACTAATTTCGCCACTGGTCATAGTAATTCCCACTATGGTCTTATCAGATCTGGTCGCCCACATTGAGAAAATATTAGGTGCACTGAGGGCTTTCTCTGACTGTGAAACATTATTGTCAATTCTTGTCACCATCCAAGTTATTTCCTCATGCTCGAACATGTCTCCAACAGAAATCTCCTCATCCTCGTCGACCTCAATTTCTACACCAAAACTCTCCCCCCCATCCGACAAAGTAGTCTTCACCATCACTGGCTTCGGAGGACGAATCATTATTTTATGAACTAATGAGCATGTAATGCATCTGACCAAGAAATCCTCCCCCTCTCCCTGGGGGGTCCTCTTGATTATCGAATGATTAGTTACTTCGTCGCAACTAGGGCATTCGGAAAAGGCACCCTCGTCTTCATCACTCATGTTTAATCGTGATGAGGCAGGGTATTCAACCCATCCTAGAGTATTATTCAAGAGTAAGACTCGTCAGAACGAACTGTGGACGATGGCAGCAATGGCAATGACCTCCCTCAGATGTCAGATGCAGATGTAATGACGCGACTTCTCTCAGAGAATCTCGAGAGGGATCAGTCCGAGCCAGAGATTGCTTCCAGTATCGGCGAGCAGATGCTTCACATGGACATACCACTGTTGCCTAGGTCTGTGAGGGTCCGAATTAGGGACGTATGCTCTAGAATAGAACCCAGAAACGTCACTCTTGTCGGCGGAGGCATAGGGCATCTATCTGCTTGGCTGTTTGACCTCTGGTCCAATAGTAATCAGAATGGCCTAGAAGGTCGTATTAATCGCCCAGATTCCTTCAGGATAATTGAACCAGGGACTAGGTTTTGTGTGATAATAGACCGATTGATTAGGAGATACGAGGCAGAAGGTTGGGCGCATTCGGTTTCCATGGCTTGGCAAGAGGTGTTTGCTGAGACTTCTTCATCAAGAGCTTCTAACATCGCAATTCCCGAGAACGCTGTAAATTCAATACTTCCAATGCCTCTTGATCTGGTACTCATTGACTTGCCCGAAGGGGAAAGGGTTGCAGCTGCATCGACTGCTTTTGATTTGGTTTCTCCCGGCGGACTCGTCCTTCTTTTGGAACCAACCGTACCCACTGGGGACGTGGGCGTTTTTTTCGATAATATGGAACCAACTCCTGCCCAGTTGAAGGTTCAGTCATTTAATGAATGGATTGAACTGGTTAAAAGAATCAATGATAGTGACTCCGTTGGATTTACAGATTTGACGGGTGGAACTTTAGTCGCTCTTCTGAAGAATTTCTAGTCCTCATCATCAAAATGTGAGACTAGTTTGTCGATCCTAAGGTGTCCGTAGCCATAGTGATCATCATGGGAGTCTTGGCCATCCATCATTTGTGAGGCCTGTGTAATTGCCACTTTGACTCCCTCTATCGATTCCCTGCCTGAAGAATTCTCCCTCTGAAGTCCCGGGTCATCCTGCAACAAGAGTGCTAGAGAGCCACTGACCCACGCCGTAGCAGCGGAAGTGCCACTGGACCAACCCCACCATCCGCTGTTCCCTACTCCCGATGCCATCAGTACTGGTACTTCGTGTCCGGGTGCTACTATCTCCGGCTTTTTATCGGGATTATTTCTGGGGAGAATTGGATTTGGCCACAGCCTCCCGTCGTTGTCTCCCTCGGAGCTGCCTGACCAGATTCCCCCGGTGCGAGAAATCCCGCCAACACAAATGACATCCTCTACAGATCCCGGTGAACCCACATCCCCATCATCGTCTTCACCGTCATTTCCCGCGGAAGCAATTACGAAAACTCCGCTATCCAGTGCTTCATCAACGGATTGCCCCAATTCGTCGGTTGTGAAAAATCCAGATCCGAAACTCTGTCCCCCGCCAAGACTCAGTGAAATTATGTCCGCTCCCTGTTGGACACACCAGTCTACAGAATTTGCAACCGAACTGGCATCCCCCTGGCCTTCGTGATCAATCGCCTTGGCAACTAGTAGATCCACCCCTCTGGAAATCCCTTTCAGGCCTCCATCCGCTACAATAATCCCAGACATTGCAGTCCCATGCCCCTCGTCATCATAGGGCTCATTGATGCCATTCACAGAATCTAGCCACCCTTTAAGCACAAGATCTCCGAGATCAGGATGGCTGAGGTCTATTCCTGAGTCGACTACACAGAGAACAACGCCGTCACCATTAAGTCCAGATAGTGATTGATTGCTCAGCCCAGTCAAACTCTTGTATTCTTTCTCCCAGGAAGATAGGGCCGAGGACGGCCTCTCGATAACCAGATCATCCCCCTTCCAAAAGTACAGTATCGCGATGGAAGACGCCAATATGAGGAGTAGTGATAGACTGAAAGCGACAACCATGCTCGCTGCGTCTTTCCTCGATAAATCTTCGAAATCATCGATTTCAGAATCTATAATTTCATCAGTCTGACCCTTCACCAAGCCTCAACCCTACCAAAGTGACTCCCTACAGGAGTATTGGAACCACAGTTCGCACAAACAACTCTCGATGGTATCCTAATTCCGCATTGCTCACATTCCGAACCAGTCACGCCCTTCCCAGAGCAATCATCTGATTCGCAGGGAATGCTGATCTCCCCACTCGTCTCCTGAATGGCAGTTGTATTTTGGTTGCAAACCGGGCATTTGCCCTGTTCCGCCTTCTTTTGTACGAAGACTTCTCCAGAAACCTCGCGTGCTCGTGATGTCTGGATTCTTGCTTCAGTTGAACCAAGCATGAATTCGGGAAACCAGACTATTTCTAGGAGCAATAGTGTTGCCAAGATTCCGGAAAAAATGTGTAGAAACACCAATGAATAGCTGAAGTCCAAATCTCCCGGGCTCGGAGCTATTGAATGGGCGCTACTCCAGAAGCTGATGTTTAGTGCAATAATCCATACAGCAATTCCAAGACTCCAAGCTAGTAGACTATGATCCTTCCATGCTCTGTCTATTACTCTTGGGTCAGGGTGGGAGTGCTTTCTTTGGACATGAATGTCTCTCGTCTCAACAACGGCCCTCCTAACAACAAAAATAGATAGAAATAGCATCACTAGGTTCGAAACCACGATCCAGACCCAACCCCCAATTCCTGAATCCAACGGAAAAGAAGGATTGTCTGCATGTGATTTGATATGGCCAAATTGAATGAAACCCATCCCGATTAGAAGGTAGACCATGTTCTCCCTCATAATTGGATAACTATTCCAGAGCATTACAACGAATCCTGCCCAGCAAATTACCGAAAGCAAGGAAAGTATCAGAGCTAGGTCCTTCATGTGTAAGAAACCACTATCCTCTCCTCCTAGAATGCCCCACCTGTTGTAGTCTCCACCGCTAGAAATCTCCCCAATCCCAAAGTCCCATGATCCTAGAAAGAATCCTGCAACGAACAAGCCAATCATTACTCCTTCTTTTACTCCCCAGAATTTGCTGACTAGGAGGAAATTGTACTTTATTTCCGTCAACAGCAAATCAAGTATGCTAAGTCGCTGGTTCACTTGGGAGAACCTATTTCCAATCGAGTAATCACTCAACCTATCCATCAGGCGTTCTTCGTTATCCGCCGAATCGCCCTCTCCCCCCTGCTCCATGTTCTTCTCAGGCCATTGGCATTGAATAAGAAACTCATCCCCTGAGTGTTCTGATTGGCATCAATTTGGAGGATATTGGCGCCGAGGGCGAGATTTGAACTCGCGAGGGAAAAATCCCACGGGCTTTCCAGGCCCGCGCAATACCGGGCTATGCGACCTCGGCTACTGGGGCGCACCAACCCATTGGTTTTCACACTGACGTTCGAAGACATACTGTCTCTGGGTAGTCGCCACGATTAAACCACTCCCTTCGGACGTCGCCGCGCTGCCACTGTGGCTTAGAGGTATAGCGTCGCCTTGGTAAGGCGAAGGTCGGGGGTTCAATTCCCCCCAGTGGCTCCACTCAAAATCTACTTTCTGGACAGTAACGTAGATTGGTTCATAACTGATACAACGCACAGCATTAGCATGCCCAGTGAACGCGCTAGACTTGCAATCGTAATGACCCTAATGATGATTCTATCTCCTATTTCATATGCCGGAGTCTCAAATTGGTCCGGCCCATCTATAATCAACAGCGAAGGAACTCCCACAGTAGTAGATGGATTCACAGTCCCCACCAACTCTACAATCATGGATGGATGGGTTCACGTAACTAACTCCCCATTGCCTTCTTCTTCCGATTCTGGGATAACATGGGACGAAGACGACTTTTCCTCTGGTAATCTAGTTGGGGTTGAGTTGAATGATGAGGGCGAGATGGTCCTAAAGGACGATGGGACACGCTCCAATGTAAGCACGTTCGATGTAGGCGAAATCGAAGTATCCCTCAACCCTGCATATCTGTACTCCCCAGGGTGGCGAAGGGTATTCATCAAATCCTCGTCTACAAACTTGTCAGACTGCGGCGGGTCGCCAGGGGACTACATCGATCATGGCCTAGATAACGACTTTGACCAGACTCTGGATAACGATGAAATCACCGAGACAATTTTCTACTGTGAGACGTTCGCAAATGACGACGTCGTCACTTCCTTGTCAATAGTCGACCAAGGGAGTGGATATGTCTCAGGGAACCTATCAGCTACAGGAGGGGGCGGGTCGGGCTTCTCAGGTACATATTCTGTGAGTTCTGGAATCGCGAGCATCACAATCAACGATGGCGGTTCCGGATTCGACACTACTGACCAGGTTGTTATTCAGTGCCAGTGTGATGGTACCGGTGCAGCGGCATCGATTGGCTCGGTAGACTCCAGCGGCGCAATTACTTCGGTCACAATCGACTCTCCCGGTTCTGGATACCAGGCCTCAGACACTATTGCAGTTGGTGTGTCGGGGGGGACTGGGGAATCCCTGACGGCAAATGTGTACTCTACTGGCGTCATACACTCTGTGGAAGTAACAGATGGCGGTTCAAACTACACCTCCCCTCCCACTATTGTTATCAGTGACTCTGGCGGTTCTGGAGGTGATGTTACTTCCATTCTCGGGGCTTATTACGAGTTCGAGATAGATATCATTTCCGAGCCCAGTGGGGATAATTGCTCATATGCGGGAACCAAGCTACTATCGGGCCTAGATTTGAATGGGAATAGGAATCTGGATGATTCTGAGATCTCGGATACCTCCTTTATTTGTCACGGTAGCAAACTTTGGGGGGCTACGACATTTCAAGAAATGAATGGAAGTATTTTCGGCGACGAACAGACTCTCACGCACGGAGTTGTCCCCTCTTCATCCACGCAGGGACTTGTTTCCGCTGGGACCCTTCCCGGCGAACCCGTTCCGGCAGGGACATCTGGGCATCTTCTTATTCCGGCTCAGAATGTTCCAAGAAGTGAATACATTAACTCATTCTACCTCACCTTCGATCACTGGTACCATGTAGACAGCACTTCCTCTGGGGGAGGGGACGGTACTTGGGTGGAATATCGCCTAAAATCAGACTCCACATGGAGTGACTGGAACTTCATTGAGCCTCAGGGAGGGTATCCTAGCACCCTCTCTACAGATGCCCCAACCCCAAACGGGACGTCTTCCCCCGTCCCAGTATTTGCCTCTGCATCCCACAGTGGATGGGTTACTAGCAATTTCTCGATTTCATCACTTTCAGGCATAGATGACTCCGATAAGATCCAGTTCAGATTCTTAATCTGGACTCATCCCGATTCCGTAAACGAAAGGCCTGGCTGGTTCATCGACAACATTCAGATGATCAACCAGGGAGTAGATCTGGATGTCTGGCATCACGGTTGCTACACCACAACAGCTACTTCTTGCACCTATAACGCAAATGCATATGGGATTCTGCAGCGAAACCTAGATCTGACGGGCACCAACTCCACCTCCACGATCGAGTTCAACATGGAATGGGATCTGGAGGGGGGAACTAGTGACAACACATGCGTTGAACTTTCGTTGAATGGGAACACATGGGCCGATATTTCCTCAAGCACAAGTAGCACCGCATCAGATTGCGCTGTAAGGTCCGGGGCAATTCCTGGAACCGGTTACACTGCCGACAACGGACAATCGTACGGCGATCAGAGCGGCGACTTTAGGCTGGTCTCATTCGACATACCATCAGGATTTCAGGACCAATCCAGTGTGGACATCAGGATCGTCGTCGATACAAGTTCCTCATTCAATTATGGGGGGACTACTCAAGACCAACTAGAGGGTATGACAATTTCTCATCTCAGAGTAGTAGGCTATGACGACAGTACCTTGTTCATCGATGAATTCAACTCCTCCTCTACGATGTCCCACTACGGGCGACAAGATTCCCAAGGAAACCCTTCTCCCGATGATTGGATTTACAGATCTATGCCCAGGGGGGAAAGTTCCCTGTTGCTCGGTTTCGAAGACTCATCGGCAAACACCCCTTCAGTTTCCGATGCTCCAGGATGGTCTAGGTCGACCAGCGGAACGTGCAGTTCTGACAAATGCAAATTCACTCTTAACAGAGTCTCTTCTAACTCGGGACCTCCAACGACTGCTTCTTTCCCGTATGCGTACGGAGTCGGTTTCTCTGGCCTCTATGAAAACGGAATCAATGAGGCCAGGCTAATCTCGCCCGTCTATGACATACCAATGAACGGGACCTCATACCTCACATTTGACCACTGGTCCTGCTCTGAAGCCTCGTGGGATGGGGGCGCGGTATTCATCAAGATCAACGGTGGCAGTTGGCTGCATTTCGATCCCGGTTGGTACTCGAGTACAGCCTATACGTCTGCCGGGCACAATTTGGCAGGAAGCGCAATCTTTTCAGTGGACCACTGTACTGGAACAGCATCGTCCGGTTCTTGGTCTTCAACCAGCCAAATGACTAATCTTAGGGCTAATCTAGATTCGTACAAAGGGGACTCAGTCCAGTTCAAGTTCGCATTCGGATCTGACGCAATCTGGAACCTAGCTGGATGGTTCATCGATAACGCAGGAGTACAGATTTCTAACTACGGTGCCCCTGGTAGTTGGGTCAGCCCCTCGTTCACTTTGGATAATGCAAAGCAATTCAATCTGGGGTTTGTTGATATCGAGGGTCAGGCACATGATGGGTGGATTCGTGGGTCAATCTTGGATGCGGGCACTGGAACCCAAGTTCCCGGCTTCTCAAATTTATCATTCCCCATCAGTCTCGCCGGAATCGATTCAGGCCAATACCCACAGGTCAGGGTGAAGATACACATGGGTTCCAATGATATCGAGCAGACTCCTAGTTTGTCGAGGGTCACAGTCGGCGGGAAGAGGATACTGAACGCTGACTCGGGACAAAATGGGTGGGATCTTAGTGCCGGTGTTGAAGTTGTGGACGGGCTCCTAAATGCCACAGCAGTTACTGGGACTATTACCTCCGATTTCGTTTTCTCCCCACGCCCCATCAAGAGCGTAACAATCCAGGGGAATATCTCTAGTTCTGTTTCTGTAACCGTTTTTGATAAGTTGGGCAATTCTCTAGGTTCAGCGAACAAGGGCGGGACAATACAATTCTCACACCAGCAGGTCGGTTTCGCAGCATCAGTAAATCTGCCTACCAACGGGTGGATAGACGTCCTCGGGATTTCCTCGACATTCTCCAACCCATCCTCCAATTCTCGAATAGATGTTCTAAACGATGGAACCGATGAATGGTCCTTCCCTATGTTCGATGGTGACGATTATGCCTATGGGAATCTGGGGTGGCAGTCCTGGATTGATTTGGGAGACTCGGTATCGAGAAGCGCCCCCTTGTCCCTAGATGGTTCGAACCCCGAGAGCCTTACAGTGATGATTCCCGAATCGGCGACCGTAAACTCTGGGTTCGTCAGCATCGCCCCCGATTCGGACGGTTTCGATGCCCCTGTCACGATTTCAATCGCTGGTGCTTCAGTTTCAGGCGGCAGCGGTGAATCGCCATTCACTAGCATCCTAAGTCTAGCACAGATGTCTGGCATAGGGCTTCTCAGCGCCAGTCATTCCGATTCATCCACCGGGAGGGATTGGGTAGAGGTTCCGTTATCAGTAACATCAACATCCGCTCAGACCGTTTCAGTCTCATCTATTGGAGTCGGATACATGTTCTTCGAGAATGTTTCAGGCCTAGGTCCGTCAATAGGGGACTACCTCGGAGGCATCTCCGAAGAAGATTTCGAAGAGGAGACTGACATCCCGCTGAGCATTACTTCTGACTATGGGGCGATCTCGGTGGATGGCTCCTTGATCTACGACTTCATGTTCGTAAACAGGGAGTTCACCGTTCCAAACACCTTCTATCCCGATGGAAACCTCGTGGAGATAGTTACGAGCCATCACCATCTGACTGACAATTCACAGATAGCCGACATCACCCTCTTTGGGTCTTCTTCTGATGGGGACACAATCGGCTTCAAGGTCGAGAATGGCGCAGATGGGCTCTGGGGGTCTGGTTCAGTATCGCCCCAGTTCTCACAATCTTACGGGTCATCCATAGCTCCCCTTGAGGCCAGCGCTAGCTATGTCGCAGAGTCAACTCACACAGATGGTTATGTGGACATAGAAGTTCACTGGAAATTCAACATCGACTGGAACTGGGACGATGTTGATAGTATCACATGGGTGGCTAGAGCAAACGATGCGGACGGCGACACAATATGGCCCGCCACATCTCAAAGTGGACGTTCAGGGGAGAATGCTGTCGAGAACGACCTGCAGATAGACTCCTTCGAAATAAGAGATGAGTTTGACAGAGTGATTTCGAATACATACGACACACTGTTTTACCCATTCCCGGTACAAGATGGCAGTATGCTAAACATTTCTGGGACGGTCCGCTTCCAAGATCAGGAATCTAAGAGGCCTTCTGCTGCAGACTTCTCGGTAGCACTGAATCTCTCTGGGGCAATTTATGCCTTGCAGACTGACGACGACGGGCAATTCTCTGGCATGGTCTCGACACCTAGCGACGTTAACTCGATGACACTCTCGCCGCTGATGCTCAGAGTGGGCCCATCAAAGTCCACCAATGGGGCAGAAGACACCACGGGGACACCCCCCATAGTTGAAATCGAAGTGGACACGAATCCACCTGTTGCCGGCTTAATGCAAGTCCAAACACCTATCGGGCTAGAGTATGTTGATGGGATGGTCGTACCTCCTACGACCTTCTCCCCATACATCACAATTAGTGAAGGTGAAGCCAGAGGAGAAACCCTGACTCTGAAGTACTGGAGAGAGGGATTAGATGATCTGGATGGAGATGGAGTAGCCGATGAAGATGAGTACCAGTACCAGAGCAGTGATTTGAGCGTGGGTCTAACTGGAGAGCAGCAAGTGCAATTCATAGGCATTGATGTCTCTTCACTTGACAACGAAATGATTCACCTATACGTCGAGGGGACAGACTGGGCCGGCCTGACTTACCAAGATGGGGGGACTGGGGGTGGACCAGGTGCAGAGAACTCCTGGGCTTCTGTGGTAGTAGCAGAGGACGTGATGGTGGAATTCGCAGGAGCAGGGCTAGGGACCGGTTCAGGTGGAGGTTCAACATTCTCTCTGGATAGGGCAACCCAAGACAGCATCGACTACTTCCTAATTCCAGGGAAGGAACACACGTTCAAGGTTCGCTTGGACGAGCCAAACGGCTTCCGAACCATTGACAACATCACGGTATTCCTATGTGGTTATAGCAGCGACTTCGGTGTCTTTTCCTACGAACCCTTCTCCTCAACATTGTCTACCCCTGGCAATAGCATGCTGCAGACGATCAGCGCAAGCGCCGAGAGCATCACCTCATCCGTGACCGAGTTGAGTGTCCGCTTCAAGATGTCATGGGATATGCCATTCGATGAGCAAGATTTCGATTGCAAGCCCAGAGTCTTAGTGGAGGACGGCCTGGATCAGATAGAATCGGAAGTGCTAAGCTCACTTTCTTGGCGACTAGATAACAGGATTGTCGCTATCCCGATCTACGCTGAGGATCTCACAGCCCCGATTATTCCAGCACTCGGAACTTCACTTTATCTCGGCCAGGGTGACTCTTTCTCTGTAAGTGGTGCTGTTTATCACGAAGGAACCGGAGTCCCGATAGCAGAGGTCAGTCCAGATTTGACTGCCGTATTATCGATGGTATACGGGAGTGGGAACTACGAGGCCCTATCTGCAGTGGAACCATCCGGGAACTTCACAGTGGAGATGACCCTGCCAAACTTCCAGCCAGTTGAACCAACAACTGTATTGACTACTTCCTTGATAGGGACTCCCGGATCTTCGTATTCGGTGTCAAATTCTGATGCCACGGCAACCGTCGACACAAAGCCACCCACTGCATTGTTCAATGTTGAGGCGTACCCCGACTCATCCCTCACCGTCATAGAGACTGATTCCATGGATTCGGTCCTGGTGACGATCACAATCAACGAGGAGATAGGGATGAACTACGGGCCCCTGCAAGTATCTTGGGCATTCCAGAGGGGTGGCCAAATTATTCCTGGAACCGAAGAAACTGGCGAGATTCCTTGGTACTCCGGCACCGAGGGGACTCACGTTTATCGGGGGGAGATTGACTTCAGGCCATCCCTCGAGTTCAATATAGAAGAAGGCGACAAGGTGTCATTCTGGATTACATCGACAGACAAGGCAGGAAACGAGGTGGCCGGTCTCGGAGGGCCAGACAACCCTCGGACCCCAACGGTCCGAATAGTGGAGTTCGAGGGCCAGTACTCACGTTCCCAAGTCACCCCTACGAAGAATCCACTAGTGGGTGACAGAATCACCATCGTGACATACTGGGAGAATCCCGGGAAGAGTGGGGGGACCATCACCGTGGGCCTCTACGAGCAGAGGATAGATGGTACATTCCAACCTTCAATTTCGACGATCATGAATGGCCCGGTCGAGTTATACCTCGCCCCGGGTAGTACCAGTGTGAGGGCAGAATTTGAGTACAGCCCCAGTCAGTCCGGACAACCGCTTCTTGTTCTTGTAGTGGACGATGACTACGGAAATGAGAACTACATGAATGTGGAGATTAGCGATATTGAGGTAAGCGCTTTGTCCGAGGCTTCTGGCCCCAACAGTGGAATGTTTTGGATAGCCGGATCTTTGGTTATCTTGCTATCCCTGATGGGTGCCGCGTTCTACATAATCAGGGGTTCCGGAGGAGGGGACTTCTATGACGAGGACTACGACGAGGACGACGAATGGGACAACGACGAGGGCTAGAGTGGCGGGAAACGGCCCCTTGTGATGCATCTGAAAAACCCCTCCGATGATGAAAAAGACCCTGACTTGTTTATAGGCTAACTTGGAAAAAAAGTAAACGAGGGAGAGATTCCTCGGATGGGATGCGATTATGACAGAGGTAACCAAGTTAGATGATATGAAGCAGGAGTTGGAAGAGCTAAGAGCACTGGTGAACACTCTTCTGACGATAATTATGGAAGAGGCGGATGGCGTCCAATCGGGTTCCGCACAACCACAAACCAATTTGCCTAGAATTGGATACTCAATGTAGTCCAATTACCCATAGTTCAAGTGAAATGGCCACCTCGGTCGCTCATGGGAATGATCTCATTGACAACTGAGCAATGGCTACTTTCTGCAGCCGCAGTGGCTACTGTGGCCTTCTTGGGAGTAGCACTATTGCAGCCGGGAATATTTGATCCTGAACCTGACTGGGAGGTTTCTGATGGGTGTCTCGGTGGCTTGGAGCATAGCGATGTCGGAATCTCATTCCACTACCATCCAAATCTGAAAGTAGTTATGGATGGGCAGCAGATTACGATTGACCCCAATACCGGGATCGATCAGATAGGTTGTCGAGAGGGGATGAGATGGGTCCACGTCCACGATTCTTCAGAAACCGGATTCACGAAGTTGCATATCGAGACTCCCGACAAGATGAATGTCCCTCTCGGGGCTTTCTTTGAGATATGGGAACGAGATGGGGGCCCATCTCTGGATGATGACAGAAATTTCGATATCGACAGAAACGGTATTTCAGATTGGGAAGAGTATGACATCAGTATGAATGTCAATGGGGAGTCCAATGACAAATTCGAGGAATACATCATGTTGGATCTCGATGACATAGAGCTGATCCTAATCTCAAAGTAGATTCCACTATCCCTTGATTACTATTAGTGGCCTTAGGCGAGCCACGGGTCTGGCAAGGCCTGCTTTCTCTGTGAGCCTGATTACCTCTTCCACATCTTTGTATGCGTCAGGTGCCTCTTCAGACAGATATTTTTCATGGGTCTCGTATATCGCGACCCCTTTCTCGGCCAGATCTCTTTTGACTGCCGCACCGTCAATCTTCTTCCTTGCCTCGGTTCTCGACATAGCCCTTCCAGCACCGTGGCAAGATGAACCAAATGCACGATTTGCCCCACTACTCGGTCCGGCCATCACGTAGGACGCGGTCCCCATGTCTCCCGGTACCAGAACGGGTTGCCCGATTCCAGAGAAATTTCCAGATATCTCAGGGTTATCCCCTCCAAATGCCCTGGTCGCCCCCTTCCTGTGGACGCAGCAGGTGCAAGAAGAACCGTGGACCACGTGTTCCTCTACACGAGCAATGTTGTGGCAGACATCGTATACGACTCCAACATCTACCTCGGCCCCCATGTGGGCCCTAAGTGCGTTCCTCAGATGATGAGTCACACTGCTCCTATTCGCAAATGCATAGTTTCCAGCCGCTTTCATCGCATCGAAGTAAGCCTCTCCCTCTTTAGAAAAGAAAGGTGCTGAGGCGAGTTGCGGGTCAGCAATCGAGATCCCCCATTCTTCAGATCTCCATCTCCCATCAGATTTCCTAAATTTCCCTTCTAGCCCTTTGACATGCTCTGAACACACTTGATAACCAAGTCCTCTTGAACCAGTGTGGATCATTGCAGTAAGCCTTCCTTCCTCCAATCCAAATCTTCTCGCAGCTCTCTGGTCCAAAATCTGGTCTACTACTTGGATCTCGAGAAAGTGATTCCCCCTGCCTATTGACCCGAGAGCCGATAGGCCCCTTCTTTTCGCTACATCCGAGATACTCCCAGAGTCCCCATCCAATCTTCCTTTCATCTCCATATTTGAGAGATCTTCTTCATGCCCCAGACCAATCTCGGAAGCAGCCTTTGCACCATCGGACAGGATTTCGTCAAGTTCGTTTGGACTAAGTCTGTGTCCGCTCTTTCCAGACTCCCCAGCCGGAATTCTGGCCTTCAGTCGGTTCCCGAATTCCTTACTCCCACTGCCCGACTTTTTTCTAGTCAGATGCTTCAAGTCTTCGATTCCAAGATCTATCGAGCAAAGCCTGACGCCACAATTGATGTCGAATCCAACTCCGCCGGGCGAGATTACTCCGCCATTGTCTATGTCGGTAGCTACAACTCCCCCTATCGGGAAACCAAATCCTTGGTGGAAGTCGGCCATGCCCCAGGCCTCGCCAACTATGCCTGGCAGAGATGCAGTGTTGGTCAGTTGTTCCAGAGACCTGTCATCGCTCTTTCCAACATGACTACTATCCGAGACAATCACCGCATCGACTAGCATCTCTCCTCGTTTCTTAATCCTCATCAGAGAATCTCCATCGTCCTCAAGAAACCGGGCCCAGTCATCCATCAATCCCGCTGGCAAATGCTTTCCTTTCAACACACCGGGCCCATTTCGCGCATTGACTTCAAGACCCGTTGTCCAATGGAGTGGCCGAGGGAGCGTAGTGAACTTCGGAGAGGTGGTTATTCCCTTCTGGTCAGAATCAGGGCATGTTTGCAAGAAATGTTCTGTGACTGGTGCCAGATTCTGGACTAGGGACGAAAATAGGAGTACCTGCGGGGACAGCACTGATGACCCATACACATTCATCGGAAATCCGATAATCTCTGGATTTACGATGAGGGGGAAGGAACTGAAGGATGCAATGCGAGAGAAATTCCTAGACTTCTTCGAACAGAGGGGCCACTCTAGAATTCCCCCATTTCCCGTAATAGCGAGATGGAGGGATGATATCCACCTAACAATTGCCAGTATTGCAGACTTCCAACCTCATGTGACCAGCGGACTCGTGCCTCCTCCGGCTAATCCCCTGGTAATCAGCCAACCCTGCATTAGGCTAACCGATGTCGCCGCCGTGGGAAGGTCTGGAAGGCACCTATCAACATTTGAGATGATGGCTCATCACGCCTTCAACAGGCCAAAAGAAGATGACACGATATACTGGATTGACCAATGCGTAAGGTATTGCGACGAGATGCTCGTAGGAGAATTCGGCATCAGCCCGGTGGAATTGACCTATGTTGAGAATCCTTGGTCAGGAGGGGGTAATGCAGGCCCAGCTTTGGAAGTGATAGTTGGGGGGTTGGAGCTGGCCACACTAGTTTTCATGAACCTAGAGGAACATGAAGGGGGTGAAGTTGAGATTAAGGGACTCAGATATCGTGAGATGGACTTGCAGATTATCGACACTGGTTACGGCCTTGAGAGATTCTGCTGGGCCGCAGCAGGTACGCCGACGATATATGATGCAATTTATCCGGAGTCGGTAAATTGGCTGAAAGATCTGGCCGGATTCGAGGAGATGGTCAGGGGGCTCGGACTCTCCGCCAATACTGATCTTCTATTGGGGGAGTTATCACGATTAGCTGGGATCCTGAATATCGATGTCGGAACGGACGTCGAGTCCCTGTTCTTGAAACTGTCAGAGAGGTTACAAGAGTCGGGCCTAGAAATTTCGATCGAAGAACTCAAGCGCCTCACTGAGCCATTATCCAGCATATATGCAATACCGGATCATATGCACGCAATATGCAATATGTTAGGCGATGGATTGGTTCCAAGCAACTCAAAGGCGGGATACTTGGTCAGGATGCTGGCAAGAAGAGTGTGCAGGATGAAGGAAGAATTGGCACTCGGGGTCTCGCTATCTGAACTCGGCACTCATCACATTGAAAAACATCTAGAATTGACCAATTTTACCCAATCTAAAGATGGCGTGATGAGAATCTTGGAACTCGAGGAAATAAGATACCATGAAATGCTTCGAAAGGGGAAAGCAGCAGTAAAGACAGCCTTCAGAGGATTGCCATTAGGATCAACAGAAGCCCCGGATGGGATCCTCTTTAGATTGTCAGAGGAACGAGGCCTGAATCCTGAAATGGCAATTTCCATAGCCAAATTAGCAGGCTGGACAGAGTTGGCTGTCAGAGTCGGTTTCGCTGCGGACATGGCATCTAGGAATGCAGAAAGGACCAAGGCCGCGGCCAAAGAAAAGACCCAGCCGAATATATTCCCCTCCGATGATTATCCTTCGACATCAATGGACTACTATGGTGATACTAGCAGGACTTCTTTCGAAGCATCTGTATTAGGTTGCGGTAATCTGTCCGATTCGCAATTATCTTCTCTTAAACCCTCTAGTGAGGTCACCAAAATTCCTACTCACTATGTAGTTCTGGATAGAACACTATTCTATCCCGAGGGAGGGGGGCAATTGGGTGATCAAGGCACCCTAGGCGATGTTCTGGTCTGTGACACTAGACTCGAAAATGGCACCATATACCACCTAACTGATGGGTCGGTACCAATCGGTGCGCTCTCTGGAACTGTTAGTTGGGACAGGCGCCGTCAATTGATGGACCACCACACAGCTGTGCACATTGTCGGAGGAAGCGCTCGAGCACTTCTGGGTCCGCACATTTGGCAAGCAGGCTCCAACAAGGGAGCACGTTACGCTAGGATCGACCTCACTCACTTTTCCCGCCTTTCGAGAGATGATCTTAATCGAATTGAGGATTACTCTAACGATGTAATTGCTTCTGATGCCACGGTCGAGAAACTCGAAATGACCCGAGCCGAAGCGGACGAATTATTCGGTTTCGAGTTGTACCAGGGTGGCCCTCCAAAATCCAGTCAGATTAGGGTGATCAGAATCGGTGATCACGATGTCCAAGCCTGTGGGGGGACGCATCACGACAAAGTCGGTAAAATTGGGGAGTTGCGCATCATTCGGTCCAGTCAAGTCCAAGACGGGGTGGAGCGTCTGCAAATCGTGGCAGGTGAGACGGCACGTGAGCATGCAAGGGAGCAAGAGCGACTATTGAAAGAATCAAGCGAGGTTCTCGGCGTCTCCTCCGAGGATCTACCTACAGCCGTTTCCCGATTCTTTGAAGAATGGAAGTCGCAACAGAAGAAGATAGAGTCATTGGAGGCAGAAATCGTCAGACTAAGGACCAGTGGTGGTGGCGGTGGAGCTGTTGAGAGGGGCGGAATTCGTTATTCAATTATGGAGGTAGAGGGCGGCATTAAGGCACTAATGTCGATGCTTGGGGAACTAACTAGGGACCCATCAATGCCAACACTTGCGGTTCTCGGCACAAGGGATGGCGGAGGGAAACTAATCGTTGCAATAACAGAAGGCACTCCGGCCGCAGAGGCCCACAACGCCGTAGAAATACTAAATTCAATTTCCACCCATATTGGTGGGGGCGGAGGTGGAAGCCCAACCATGGCACAAGGGGGCGGTTCCAACTCAGATGGAATCCCAGCAGCCCTCGACTCTGCACGACAGCTCCTAGGTTTGTGAGAAAATGGGCGTTTCAGTTGATGTTTCCAAGAGGGCCTCTTCTATCGAGTACGCGATCAGGGACGTTGTCGTTCCAGCAATAGAGCTGGAGAAGCAGGGGCACGAGATTATCAGGCTGAATATCGGGGATCCACTGGCATACAAGGGACTCCAGACTCCGAGGCACATGATTGATGCATACAAGAGGGCCCTCGACTCCCAAGACAACGGGTATGGCCCATCATATGGGATAACCTCCCTACGAAAGGCGATTGCTGCTACCGAGTCTAGGAAAGGATGGGCATGCTCAGAGGAAGATGTTTACGTAACCCACGGGGTAACTGAGGCATTACAGATATTGTTTGCAGCCTTCCTAGAACCAGGTGATTCCATTCTCGCACCCGGGCCACACTACCCCCCATACATGGCATATCCACAGATGTACGGGGCTAAGACGATAGAATACAAGCTAGACCCGGAGGATTGCTGGCGCATCGACTTCGACGATATTCGCTCAAAGATGGACGAAAAGGTACGACTCTTGGTCCTAATTAACCCAAACAATCCGACGGGAAACGTCCCCCTTCCATCTGAAATAGACTCTTTAATTGAAATCGCCAGAGATTTTCCAAAGTGTACATTGGTCTCAGATGAGATATACGACGGACTAGACTTCTCCGGAAATTTTGTTTCTCTCGCATCAAGATCAACGGACGTCCCCGTAATCACCCTAAACGGAGTCTCTAAGGTCTATTTCGCACCAGGATGGAGGATTGGGTATATGGCATGGCATGATCCTATGGGGGTGCTGAATAATGTCAGAGATGGGGTCGAGAGGCTTCTTCGTAGCCGCCTTTGTGCCTCAACTCCCGCTCAGCATGGTTTTCTTGCAGGTCTCGTTGAAGATCAAGATTGGCTGTCCGCACATCGAGAACTAATTAAGAAAAGACTGGATTACTCGCTGAGTCGAATCGAATCCATAGATGGGCTAGAGTGCCAGTCCCCGGGAGGGTCGTTCTACCTATTTGTAAGAATCACAGATCCAACGTTGGCATCGGACGACAAGAACTTCGTCTTAGATCTCCTTCACAAGAAGCATGTCCTGCTCGTCCATGGTTCTGGTTTCTCTCCCGAGATGGGTAAAGGGCACTTCAGGATGGTATGCCTGCCGGAAGTGGATTTGCTCTCAGAGGCATTCGATAGAATCGATGCATTTCTCAGGGGGGAGTGATGAAAAATCACCATGCTGAATACCAAATCCTCAGTTTTCCAGCAGTCAATCCCCATGAATCATTATAGCCGAACCCAAGTTGCATGAAACGCCCTCCATGAGGGCGGGGTGTTTGTATGTCCTTAACACACAACCAATATGCAGTCGCAGCGATTACTGCAACGCTATGTTTGGCAGGTCTTTACACCGTAGTTGGTGCCGGACTTTCAAGCACAAATAGCGGTGGTTTCGAATCAGCTGTGGAAGATCTGGAGTTGAACCCTGGAAATCAGAGAGAGTGCCCGCCTGACATTCCAACGATAGGTTGTGATTGGGATGGCGATGGGATCGCAGATCGTATGGAAAGCACCCTCTACGGGACTAATTGGCAGGAAGCGGACACCGATGGGGACGGCCTGGATGATGGATGGGAAATAGAGAATGGGCTCGATCCTCTTGATACCGGGCAGCCATGCATCACGATAGGCGAGGGACTCACCGAGGTAGAATGCGAAGACATCCCAGTAGCCTCGGTAGACACCGAGAGGGAGACAGGGGAGCAGAATGAGACGTTCCCAAATCCGGACAACGGGCCACTTGGCGACCCAGATAGAGATGGGCTGACAAATCTAGATGAGGCAGAGTTGGGAACGAACCCCCGTCTGAAGGACACCGATGGGGATGGCCTCAATGATCGATGGGAATCTAGGCACACTCACGAAATTACTACTCCGGCAGGAATCATCATCCTGCTAGACCCACTTGATGGGAATTGGAATTGCCCATTGCTGACTCCCTCGATGAAGGCAGAGATTAAACTGGATATCGGCGACGATTTGTGGGAGGAGATGGGTTCTCAATTCGGTCATTCCTGTGATGCTATCCTGGATCTAGAACTTCCCGAGCCAGACACTCTAAGGAACTTCGTGGAGGAGAAATATGATACCAATCCGCGAGATTCCGACAGCGATGGGGATCTTATAGACGATTTAGTAGAGATTTCTACTCATCTGGTAGATTTGGAATCTTTCTGCGGCCGTCCAACCTTCGGGACCCTTACGCTACCAGCGCCACACCTCCGTGCATTTGCTTCAGAAATCCAATTTACCGCTCAGACTCTGCCAAATGGGGGAATTCAGACAACTCTTCAGAAGAAGACCCCGCTGGACAACCCCAACTGGTTCAATGAGGATATGGATGGCGATGGCAGGTTGAACGGACCAGGTGACTGGGACACGGATGGCGATGGGATGCCCGACGGATTCGAATTCTGCTACTCATTTGATTCAGATTACAACTGGTTCCTTAATCCGGCAAACTCGACGGATTCATATGGCGATTCTGACGGAGACGGACTGAACAATGTCGAAGAATTCGAAGTTTCTTACGATTGGGGGCCTTCAAACTTCACTGACCCCCTCAATCCAGATACTGACCAAGATGGAATGCCAGATGGCTGGGAGTTCCAAAGCGGAATCCACCCCAATGATGGCAGCAATGCCGATGATGACCCAGACTTCGATGGCTATGATGCTGACAACGATGGTTCTGTAACATACAAAGACATGATTGGCGCGACCACGATTGAGAGGATAGACGTCACCCCCGGAGAATATGTTCAGGCGAACAAGACAGTACTGTGGGTCCGAACGGTAGTGGATAGCAATTACGTCAATATCCCCGTGAAGACTGAAACCGCTGGCTGGGTTTATCACATCAATGTGGAGATTGATGAAGAGGTAAAAAGCCGACTACAATCACTAATCACCGTTGTCGAGCAGCACGAGAGGTTCACAAACCTGGATGAGTACAATGCCAGAGACAGGGATGGAGATGGGGTTGTTGATGGGAGATCGACCGATCCACTAGTCTCAGACACCGATGCAGACGGACTAATAGACGGCATCGAGGTCATCGGGTGGAAGATTCGCATTGTCGATTTCGGCGTACGAGAGGTCATTGTACGCTCAGATCCCGGAGTCTTCGATACGGACAGGGATGGGCTGTCTGACTCAGTTGAGTACTACGAGACATTCACTAACGCAACGGACAAGGATACCGATAACGATGGATTGGAAGACTATCGGGAGGCCGTTGATGGTCACCCTTGGTACGATAACGGGACATTGGTTTACTATTTCACGAATGCCTCCGCATTTGATACAGACAACGACGGCCTTGAGGATGGGGAGGAGGTCGTAGACGGGCTTGACCTTTACATCACCCATGGTAACAATGCCGACACCGATGGTGACGGCCTTAACGATGGGAGCGAGGTCCTCTTCGTCCCTCGTCCTTGGCAGGGCGCAACTAACCCACTCCTCAATGACACCGATGGGGACGGGCAACCCGATGGCTGGGAGATGCAGGTTTTCTCGGTCCAGGAGAACACAAACAGCCACAGCCTCTGGATTTCTACTAACAACTGGCTCCCACCTGGGTGCGAATCAATGATTGAGTGCGGCAAGGGACCCGGGGGTTGGATCTGGATTAACTATGTCTCAGGCTTCGATACCTCGGGCGATAGGAACGGCGATGGGGTTCTAGACCCCCAATACTTCCTTCATGAGATGAACCTGTCCGGGTTTTCGGTACCTGAGCAGGGGAGATGGGCACTGGACCCATCGTTCGGTTCTCCAGTTGACTCGATATACGATATCGACAACGACACTCTCCAGAACTCTCTAGAGGCCCCGGATAGATGGGACACCAACCCAGTAGACGACGACTCAGATGGTGACAGGCTCCCAGACGGATGGGAGGTGAGCTATTCTGAGCAGGCAATTGAGCTTGGCCTCGTCGACAACAACACTCTGAATGCACTCGGATCCAGGGGTCCAATGGACCCGAGGATGCCGGACTCGGACCTCGATGGGATCAACGATGGTAGCGAGGATATGGATAATGACGGCCTCAACCGGACCAATCTGATGTATCGATACTGCCCAGGATGGGATGACGCCCAAGATTTCGAATGTCACATCGACCCAACTACCGCCGCTGGATCGCTGTTCTATGATGACTTGGAGAATTATACCAATTTCGAAGAGTACCAGAATGGCACTAGCCCCATCAATAACGACACTGATGGGGACAAGTGGAACGATGGTTCCGAGGTCTTCCACCAAGATCAGGACAACGATGACATGTGGGCTGGGTGGGAGTACTATTTCGGATACGACCCATTCGACTCATCTGATGCCTTAATTGACTCTGATGGAGATGGTTTTGTGAATCGGTGCGAGAGTAAATGGAACACCAATCCAAAGGATCCAACCAGTTTCCCTTCCCAAGGCGAGCTATGCAACGACTTCGACTAATCTACGTTGAATTTCTTGAATACTTCATTCGTAGTCATGCTGACTCGAATGAATGTGGTGCATTTGGGAAGGTCTTTGATCCTCCTCGCACCAACGTATGAACAGGCTGATCTCAACCCTCCTAGAATCGATTGGATGGTGACCTCTAGAGATCCTCGATAGGGGACTCTGACCTCTTTCCCCTCCGGGGCCCTGTGTTCAGCAATCTCCCCATAGTGAGTCTCCATTGCCTTTGCCGACGACATCCCGTAGAACGACTTGTATTTACTCCCATTCCCATCATCAATCACTTCCCCCCCTGACTCGTCATGACCTGCTAGCATCCCCCCTAGCATCACAAAGTCAGCCCCAGCCGCGAATGCCTTGGAAACGTCACCAGGGGATGAGCATCCACCATCTGACATCACATGCCCATTAAGGCCGTGAGCAGCATCAGCGCACTCTGAGATTGCCGATAGTTGCGGATAGCCAACGCCCGCAACCTTCCTAGTCGTGCATACAGAACCAGGCCCAATTCCAACCTTTACTATGTCTGCACCAGCTAGTATCAGGGCCTCTGTCATCTCCCTTGTTGCAACATTTCCTGCAATGATTATTTTGTCAGAGAATTCTTTTCTGACCTTCCTTACAAATTGTAGGAATACTTCTCGGTATCCATTTGCAACATCAATGCAAATCATCTTCAGATCATTGTTAGTCGCCATCTTTCTCTTCAATAGGTTGAAACTCTCGTCCGTTGAACCGCATGTGACTGCGATACATACTGGGTCGACCCCTTCCCCCCATGCCTCTGAGAATTCTTTGGTGGAGTAGAATTTCTGCGTGCAGGTCAGCATTTTGTGTCCCTGCAGCACCCGAGCAATTGAAAACAGTCCCGTTGTATCCATGTTTGCAGCCACTATTGGTATCCCCGACCAAGTACTCTCTGTGTGTCTAAACTTGAATTCCCTGACTAGGTCTACGTCAGATCTAGAGACCAAGGTGCTCCTCTTGGGGCGTATTAGAACATCATCGAAAGTTAACTTCAGATCACGCTCTATTCGCATATGCCCTTACTTCTCCAACGAAGGTGGACTTATGACTGTAATCGTAACACTCCAATTTGGTGCTCGTGCCGGGATTTGAACCCGGGTCGACGGATCGAGAGTCCGACATGATGGACCGAACTACACCACACGAGCGGCAACTTTGGGAGACCACATCTCTATTTCAAAACGTTGCATTTCGCTATAGTCCCCTAACTTCACTTTCACTTTCACTTACGCCCCTTTTGGCCCGATTAATATGTCAATGCCCGGACATAGGGTCATGATTGGAAGAAGAAAGCAATGCACTGCGATAAGATATAGGAAGAGGCCAGAACCACATCAAGTTGTCCCCTTGTCTAGTCTAAAGATGACTGAAAACAAAATGGTACGAGGCAATTACGGCGCCATAGTCAGCCATTCAGGAGATCTAGTCTGCAGTCAATCTTGGTCCCCAATGGTAATGTCGCACAATCCTGTTGAAATCAACTCCAATGGCTGGGCCGGTTTACACCGGAGGATGCTGTCATCCAGTCCTGTAAAAGCGGAGGTCTCTTGATGTCACGGACAAGGAGACTTAGGGGTGAGGTTCTTGCTCTCTTGGAGGATAAAGGGACAGCAAATACAGTGGAGATTTTTGACCACCTGAATGAAAGATTCCGATGGGGGGCCACCATGAACCAGGTCGGCAATATCATGGCAAAGGACTCTAGATTCTCCAAAGTAGGGCACGTCAGAGGGCCATTCAGGGGTAGTGTATACACAGTCTGTGTCTGGGGCCTTTCCCAGAAGGAAACAACTCTGGCAACATCTTAGTTAGGGAAGGGATGAAGACTCTCCTCTTCGTCAATGAAGTGTGAAAGCACCACTATCAGTCCACTCATGGGCATCCCTATTCCGGGCAGGAAACTCTGTGTCTGGAGTATTTGGAGTATTTCTGGGATCAATATTGGCATCAAGAGGAATGCCCAGTGGAGACTATGCTATAATCACGGTACTGCATTCTATATCGGTAATGACATTCATGTTCTCATGGAACGCCCTCAATGACTACGTGGATATTGAGATCGATAAGACAAACAGGCCGGATAGGCCACTTCCTTCCGGAGCAATACCTTTGGAATCTGCTAGAAGGGGGATTCAAATCACCGGGATTATTTCAGCAATCTCATTGATGCTTGCTGGCTATGTTTCCTCGACTGGGAGTTCGGGAGTGTGGGATTGGATACCATCATTGGCAATCTGGTCTTTTGCACTAGTTCTATTGTTTAACTATGAATCAAGTTCAAGATTCAGCTACAAGATGAAGGACAAGGGTCTACCGGGCAATATCGCAATCAGTCTATCAGTAGGTCTAGTGATAATCTTCGGTGCTGCTAGTGTTTCTAAGCCACTGGATGATAGGTCATGGGTGGTCTTCCTGATTGGATTCCTGTACAATCTTTCAAGGGAGATTGTGAAAGACATAGAAGATATTGATGGGGATGAGGGTAGGAACACGTTTGCAATGAGGGCAGGCGTGGATAGGGCACGCGCAGTAGCCGCATTTTTGCTTGCATTGGCTCTAGCCGCTATACTTGCTCCATTCTTGCCATTTTTCCAAATCTTCACCGACTGGCATGTGATTTTTGTTATCCCAGCAGTAGTTTCCCTGATGATGGTGAAACCAAGATTATTCGCTACCGAAGATACTGCTGCGCAGAAATTAATCAAAATATCAATGCAACTTTGCCTATTTGCGTTCTTGGCGATCTCTATGATTCCGAGTTAACGCAGTTCCCAGTAGGTCTGCCATGCTGCTTCGTTGCATAGAGACGTTAGTATCGACATTTGGGCCCACATTCTATTCTCTGCTTGGTCGAAAACCACACTATTCTGAGAATCTATCACTCCATCGGTCACCTCATCGCCTCTATGAGCAGGAAGGCAGTGCATGAAGATATAACTCTCGTCAGCTTTGGCGACTAGTTCCTCATTTACCTGGAATCCATCGAATGAACTCATTTTGCTATCCAAATGTTCTTCCCCCATGGAGACGAAAACATCGGTATAAATCACACCGGCATCAGTAACGGCATCCTCTGCACTACCAAATCCCTCAATTTTCGATCCAGACTTTTCAGCAATCTTTTGAGCCCTCATGATGATGTCCGGATCAGGCTCAAAACCAACAGGTGTGGCGTATTTGATGTCTAATCCTAGTATTGCACATCCCAATGCCAAATCGTGCAGAACGTTGTTTCCATCGCCCACCCATGCAACATGCCCATTCACCTTATCTGAATTCTCAACAATCGTCATCATGTCCGCTGCTGCTTGACAGGGGTGGTGGAGATCGGAAAGAGCATTGATTACTGGGATCGTAGAGTGCTTTGCAAGCTCCATGACATCGTCATGCCCGAAGCACCGATATGTGATGCAGTCCAAATACCTCGAGAGTACCGCAGCAGTATCCGCAATAGTTTCACTTTTTCCTAGTTGAAGATCACCTGAAAGAAGAGTAATCGGTTGCCCGCCTAGCCTATTTACTCCCACTTCAAAAGACACTCTTGTTCTGGTTGACGGTTTCTCGTATATCGAACCTACGGACATGCCATCGAGAGGCTTGAAATCATACAGGGCTTCATCATCATTCTTTATCCTAATAGCCCAATCTACTATTTCAGATAATTTTTCTGAAATATCATCAATAGCCAGCAGGTCTACCTTCTTTTCATTGTCTTTCATGTTCAATATCCCCTGCAAAACCATCCTTGGCATCTGACATTCCGCCAAAAATATTCTGTGCGAAACTTAGCACATCAGCTTGCCCCTCTTCCATCTCACTAGATAGTGGAATTAGGCCAGGCTGTATTGCGGCATGTTGCATCATCCTAAGCTGCCCAATTGCAAACTCTGCCCTCTGCCCACCCCCGTCAAAACTGCTCTGCATAGAAGACTCCTCGAACAAAGCAGCTTCCAAAACATCCAAGTTATCGCCCCATTCTAGGATTCTTTCCAGATTTTCTGGTTCTAGTAGGTCTGATTTTGATAAGAAATTTGCAGTTGGGAGGCCAAGTCTGAAGTGAACTATTGAGGACAAAAGCATCTGGGAGACAAATCCACTAGGTGTGCTGGATAACAATGGGTCAAACAGGAAAATCAGGCATGCCCTGCCCTGTCCTAGGACATGAACTAGATGGCTGGAAGCCTCTCTAAAAGCAAAAAGCTCAACTTGACCGGGAGTATCTACAATCATAATGTCTCCAGCAAGACCCTCAATCTCTTCGAAAACCTCCTCCGCTTGAGAGGCTACTAGATCGGCTGCTAGAATCTGGGCCCCATTTGGCCCTAGGTCATATTCATCCATTACTTCAGATAGTGAGATTAGATCCCTTACGTCGAACTCTGGGTCATAATGGACTCTCTCTGCCCCTGGATCAAGATTTACTGCTAGCACATCTATGTCCAAGAACCTCGCCCATCTCTGGAAAGAAGTAACTAGCGAACTCTTTCCGGCTCCCGCGGTCCCAACTACAAATAGTACTGGAGGATTTGTCCCATCATTAGAGCTCATACGGTTGCCGAGGAGTTCTCCAACTTCAACGTTCTCAGTGAAACAACCTCATTCTTCATCAGGTAACCGTTAAACGAACCCCGCACCCGTGAGAATGTACCCTGAGGGCTATTTCATGGTTGAAGACTCTGATTCTTATGGGGAAGATGAAGTGGAAGAAAAACAGGAAAGTGACTCTAGTCCACCTCCTGCGCCGCTGGGGTTTGAATTGCCACCACCACCCCCGGCCGGTTTCGCACCACCACCCCCGGCAGGTTTTCACCCGCAAGAGTTACCAGGACTTGGCGAAAGTCAAACATCAGAGCAGGACAGTCCCATTGACCACGAAGCAGCGAGGAGGATGCTCCTCGGTCTGGACGATGAAGAAAACAGTGAGGATGACAGTCAGGAAACAGAGGAAGCAGACCATCTGGAGGAAACAGGAACTCACCAAGATTCCTTTGAATCAGAAGACAAGATGAGTGAAAATGAGTCAGAAGAATTGGATAATCATGACCTCGGAGAAGAGGAGCAGGAGCAGGATGACTCCCCCCCTCCGCCCCCGATCGGATTCGACGCACCCCCTCCGCCCCCCGGTTTCCTGGAGGAGGAGCAGGAGCAGGATGTTGACGATTTTTCTTCGATTGACTCACTGGCCGATTCGTTATCACTACTGGAAGATGATTTCGATGACGAGGGGGCCAATAATCAGACTGAGATAAGTCAATCTTTCGAAATCCAGACTCAACCTGAACAACTCCAGTGGCCCGATGATGACAAACAAGATTCGGAAACAGTTTCGGAAGTTGCCCAAGCCATCGATGCCTTCGGACTAGTGAAAGAATCAGAATTCGAGCAATCCGATTCGATGAAACCAACAAGGCCATCACCATTTCTCAGAACTTCGTCGGAAGTCGACTCAATACCGGGTGACAAACTTCATGCAACGCTGAGTGAAACTGAGACCTCTGTGTTGAATCCCGATGGAACGATTAGAAAGCAGTTAATTGACGGAGAGTTGATTCTTAGGAACTCAAGTAAGAAGCATCGGGCATGGGATATTGAGGTTCATCTTGAATCAATAGATTCGACCGATTTCGGAGACAAGGTTTCTTCGGTAAAGGAACTTGACCCAACAGAGGAGACAGCCATCCCCTATACTGCTTCAGGGACGAGAATGCTTGTCCTGAAAGAGTCCATTGACACAGATAGTTCACGTAACGAGGAGTCTAGTCTTTCACTGGTTTACTCTGACTCGCCCCAGGACGTCGATATTAATATCGAGATAGAGAATGTTTCACCAGCACCATTGTATGACGTCGAGGTAAAGAGGACTATACCGAAATCATTTGTTCTTCCAGATGACAGCGTGTACAGCATAGAACAGGACTCGGTTGTCTGGGATATTGGGAGGATGAATGTCGGGGAGAAAAGGAACCTGTCGATTACAGCCAAGATAAATACCGAATCAGTCGAGAAGATTAACGCAGGAGTGTCTTCAGCCACCTATTCGTCTGAAGCAACTGTCTCCAGAGCCAGATTCGAGAGAGTTAGCGGATCTGGACGACAGTTTTCTTATGTGAACGCCGAAGAAGACGATAGGCCCGGTGTTTGGCATTGTACCTGCATTTTCGAAAACAAGTCTTCTTTCGTGGTTTCTCTTTCTGGGGCTACAGTTCGACTCGTTGGAAGGGAAGATGCGATTCTCGATGTTTCAGATATCAGACAAGATGTCCCTCCCGAGGGAAAATGGGATTCAATGGTTAAACGCGTAGAATCTGATGATCAGCCCAGCTTCACTCAAGAGATCAGGTTCTCAATTCTTCCCAGAGTATCTGTTCAGTCATCTGGAACGATTGAATTAAAGGAGCAGCAATTAACTGTCCTGGATGCCATTCTTCAGAAGAGATTCGATAAGTCTAGGATTAAATCTTACATTTCGTCCAATATTGAAACAGTAATTACCCTTGAGAACAATGGAACCTCTGAGATAAATGTTCTACGTGTTCTTGACGATGTACCTGGAATTTTCGACACTCCTTCCGTCGGAGATATTTCAATAGAGATAGAGGGAACAGAACTCAAAGAAGAGCAGTATAGAATAGATGTAGTGAAAGGGATCCAATTAGAGGATAAGCACGTGTCTCCAGATGGGGACGGACACACCCTAAGAATGACGATAGGCACTTCAGCACCTCTTGGGCTCCAGCCTGGAAAGGCAGTGGTAATTCGATATCCATTGACTGCCCCCGATCCTTCTCCAAGCAATCAATTACTGGTCGCTCCGATCAAAGTCGATTTCAGTTCCGAGAGATTCGGTCCCGTTGCAACCAGGGTTGTTGAGAGGCCTCCCAAGATTTCAGTAGTGCATAAGAGAAGAAACATCAGCACAGGGAAGGAGGTTTTCCCCGGAGGAAAGCCCGGCCAATATGAGATTATGCTAATGTTTCACAATAGCTCCGACAGCGCACTTGACGATCTCGCACTTCACGACATTGTTCCCGGGACATTCACAATCGAGGAATCAATTGTGAGATCCGACAAGGAAGGAGAAAGAGAAGCATCGGTCACAAAGGAGTCTGCTCGAGATGGAACCCAGGTTACATGGGCAATTGGCAGGATTCTTCAAGGAGAGAGGATGGAAGTTCTGTACACCATCCAAGGAGATCCCGAAGCAGAGTACAAGGTTTCTGATGCTCAGGACTTCCACGGTGCTACATTCGGTGAAGAGGTCGATGAAGAGCCAAATATCCCAGAGTGGTTCGACAAAGCGACAGAACCCCCATCGGCTCGCTTGCAGGAGGTCATAGAAGTGCCTCCCGAGGAACCAGAGCAATTCATGGATGAAGCCCCCGAATCCGAGGACGATGAAGGCGCCGAGGAGGGGGAGGGCCAAGAAAACGACAAGGAAGAAAAAGGAAACCCAGCAGAAGAAGAGGATGAAGGCAAAACTCGCCTTTGTCCTGCCTGTGGTTTCAAAGTCGACAAGGGATCTTCTATATGCGTAGTGTGCGGAAACACTCTTTCGTGAAGGCATAAAATCACTCTAATATACCGAAGTGTTATTCTCGTCCTTTTATGCCGAAGCAACATGGCTCCAGGACAGGCAGGGGGTGATGCCCAAGCCGATGCTATGGCATCGATGATGCTGCCTATGATGATGCTACTCGGAATGATGGTCCTACTGATGTTCTATCCGGGCCTGAGGATCGGCCTCTCAGATGTAGCCGGATCAGTCCTAGAACCAATGCTGCCATTCCATCAGACGTATTTCGTCCCAACCGTTTTCATCGTCGGATCATCCATTATGGTAGTTAACACAATCATTCGTTCCCTCTTCATGGACCCACTTCAACAGGCTCACTTCTCTCATCGAAGCAGGCAAATTGGCAAGCAGTTGAGGGAGGCTAGGATGGCCAGGGATACAGCAATGGCCGATAAGATGCAGACTATCCAGATGGAAATGATGCCAGAGCAGATGAAGATGCAATCTTCAATGATGAAACCAATGGTCTTTACAATGGTCTTCATTATTGCAATATTTAGCTGGATGGCTAGCTCTGTGGAGTCTTTCAGAGTTGGATTTGTGAGCCTACCTTGGGATCCAATGTGGAGTTTCAACTCTAGAGTAATGTGGATTTTCCCTGCATGGATAGCGACTTACATAGCAATGAGCGCCCCTCTGGGAAGAATCATCGATCGGCACATCAAGTTACTTCGATTCTCCAGACACCCCCTTGTCCTATCCGGAGATTCAATCCCAGAGCCTCTCATGTACATGCTAGATGATGACAAGACTTCCTCGAGCGCATCTTCCACTGTGCGTAGGTCCCAGCGGAGAGCCGGTCCGAGAAAGACCGGCATCCCGTCGAAGAATGACTCCCAGCGTAGATCTGGGAACAAACATGCGGCCCCCCCTCGTGAGGGGGTAACATGTAACATTTGCAAATCGGACATTATTTCTAGGACGCCAAAGGGACTCCTAAGATGCGATGTATGCAGAAGCGAGTGGAGATGATACTTTGCTGAGGGTCACGATTAGCGGCCCTCCGGGAAGCGGGACATCGACGCTGGTATCCAGACTCGCAGCATCTCGCGGTTGGTCATCACTGAATGGGGGCGATGTTTTCAGGGATGAAGCCAGAACGAGGGGACTAACGGTGGAGCAATTGAGCTCTGAGGCGAAGGAAGATCTGGACGTGGACAGATCATTGGACTCGCTCCTTCAGAAGCGCATGTCGTCACCTGATTCCCCGGAGATCGTAGAGAGCAGACTTAGCGGTTGGTGGGCGCATAAGAACAACCTCAATTGCCTGAGGGTCTGGGTAAAAGTCTCCGAGCAGGAGAGGGCGAGGAGGATTCAGAAGAGAGAGGGGGGTGACTTGGTGGAGTGCCTGAGGAAATCAAAAAAGAGGCAGAAAGACGACATGGAGAGATACTCCACACTATATGGCATCGATCTTGATGACATGTCCCCCTACAGTCTGGTGATTGATGCGGATGAAAAGGATGAGTTGGAAGTTTTCCAGTCAGTAGACTCCGAACTCGGTAGGTGATTAAATGGAAAAACAAGAGAACTGGGTAGTGGACGGTTCTGCTACAACAAACCAGTCCTTTGGTTGCATCCCCTACGAGCGTCCACTAGAAGAACTCCTCGAGTGCGGCATTATACTGGTTGACAAGCCATCCGGGCCATCCAGCCATCAACTGGCAGCGTGGGCCCGCACTATGTTGGGAATCAATAGGATCGGGCATGGCGGTACCCTAGATCCATTCGCAACCGGACTTCTGACCTTATTATGCGGCAGATCAACAAAGATCACTGGAGAAATTCTGAAGAAACCCAAGAGTTATGTCGCAGTAATCCGATTTAAGAATCCGATAGGTGGCCCAGAACTACACGATCTTGTTTCTAAGATGCAGGGCGAGATATACAATGTCCCCCCCAAGGAGTCGGCAGTGAAGATTCAGGTTAGGTCAAGGATAGTCACGAAATCAGACCTGATTCAGACCGAAGAAGGTGACAGAGTCCACCTTCTTTCCATCGATTGCGAAGCAGGAACCTACATCCGAACCCTGATTCGGGACTTGGGACTACTATCCAGTAACGACTGTGAGTTGTTGGAACTCCACCGTTCTAGGACTGGATCTCTTGACGATCAAATGGCCTGTAATATGCAACAGCTAGCCGATGCAGTCTTCCTGTGGCGAGAGCACGACGATCCTCGAGGACTCTCGAAACTCATCTCCCCAGTAGAGGCTGTCTTGGAGGGCATACCCGAGATAATCATCAAGGACGGCGCAGTGGCCGCCCTTTCTCACGGTGCTCCCCTTGCAAGGCCAGGAATCGTCTCGGTTCCTAAGGGGGTTCTCCTCGGGGAAACGGTCCTTCTTTCGAGCCTCAAGGGAGAGGCTGTGGCAATTGCCGAGCTCACTGTCAGCTCCGACTCCATCCCCGGGATGGATTCTGGCCATGTTGCTATACCGAAGACAGTAATAATGCAACCTGGGGCTTACCCGCAGACCTGGTCGAAGGAGTAATCCGCTAAGCGGACTCGTGCTCTTCGTAGATCCACTCGTCTGTTTCCAGCCTAATTTTCAATACCATCATTTTCTCACACACCACCGCATTCGCGGCCTAAGCCACTAGTGCAGTAGTCCGCTTTCGCTTTCGATCCCTGTATAACCATTCCCTAGTTTGCTATGATTATCAGTAAAACGTCAGCCAATTTCTGCCAAAAGCCACCTATTTCCTTCGTTGGAAATCCTTCTTCAACGACTTTGGCCCCAGTTGAAATGCAGCTAGAGACATCGCCACCACGAGTAATGAGGCTATGACAACAGTTGTACCTCTGCCCCCGCCTTCAGAATCTGCCTCGGAATCTTCCACTGGAATGGTGATGTCGAGGAGGTTATTCCCCTCTAGGGTCTCTTCGATCGAGTTCGTCCCATCAATTTCAATTTGGAAAGTAGCAATCTCAGAGGTTTCCATCAATTGCAAATCGCAGATTGCCATCTTCAGATCTCCGGGGCCCAAATCAGAAATTGTCCCTGTTCCGACTAAGATGCCATCGATCCTGCAGTAGAAGGTGACATTCTCCGCAGAACCCCTTCCTTGGTTGCGAACGAAACCAATAATCTCGATCACATCACCATTTGCTAGCATCTGTGATTCCGATCCACCGACCCTAATCTCAACTGACTCGACTAGTAGATCTGGTTTTGCCGTGACAAAGACAACGATATTCCTCGAAACTACTGACGTCCCGTCACTTATTGAGATGTTCAGGACGTGTTCCCCAACCTCCACCGGCTCTATCAGAATGGTTCCGTTCCCACTCACTGAGGCCCAAGACTTACTTGTAGTGATAGTTAGCTGTGATGTGTCTGGATCTAGTAATTCCGGGGTAAACTCGTGCGATCCCCCTAGTTCGATGTATAGTGTACTTGGGATGTGGACTATTTGCGGAGGGTCCAGAACCTCTTGAATTTCCACAGAAAATGACCCTTCCCATGAATTTCCCGCTTCGTCATTTACTGTTACAAAGACTTGAGCAATGCCATTCTCTTCTTCTCCTGGTTCGATTGTCAGTGAGCTCCCTTCTCCGGTAGCCATGAGCAGGTTGCCATCAGATGTCGAAGCACTTACGATGAGGTCATCGGAGTCGGTAATATCGTCTGAGCAGATGGGCGATAGGGGGATTATCTGCCCTCCACCATCCTCAACTAGGGTCAAGTCTCCCATTTCCTCGCAGAATGGGTCTCTGTCCCACTCTATGGAGAATCCTCCAGTAATTGACATCGAACTAATGTGGACAATCGTATTCTCCGCAGTTCCGTTGGATGACCACTGGAATCTAGTTGCAACCGCGAACCTCAGCTCTCCCCCTTCCATCGGGAGGGCATGCCCGACTGGGGCGGAAAATATGAATTGGCCAGGATCCATCTCCTCGGAGTGAACCAGTTTATTTCCTACTCCGAACAGAATACTGCTGGATTCCTCCGAGAGTCCCGAGAAACCCCCAGAAACCCTTCCCGTGACTACCAAATGAGGATCGTTAATGTCAACTCTTGCCCCAGAAACGCACCCATCAACGACTTCAACTCTGAAATGTTGCTCCGAGCCCGGAGACGCTATCCGATTTCCAGATTGAATCACATTATATTCCTCGTCAGACCCTAATGATGAGATCCAAATCGTGTGATTCCCTTCTCCGAAGACATGGATTCTGCCTAATTTCTGATTGGGCGGTGGAGTGACATTGAACTCCCACGAACCACTCTCAGAACTATCTGGAGTTAGCCCACAGGTGCTATGGGAAAGCCCAGTGATATTTCCCTCGTATGGCCCGATGTCTACTACTGGGACTTCATTCAGGATGACGGAGTGATCCGCTCTGGCGTTCTCGAACGAGAACCAAGGCTGGTGGAATTTAACCCTCAGTCCGACAGCATCGACCCGCACCTCGGAGTCATCAGCACCCTGATTGTCTGAAACGTAGTCAACGTTGAATTGTGTCTGTTCCAACTTTGACCAATCCCACTCTACGAAACTATCTAGATCCAGAACCAGGGGGTTGCTCATCCTGTTCACGGCACTGAGGGTTCTTGCAAATGTCGTAACCAAGATGTCTGGCCCTTGGTTTTGCAGAATTACGTTGACCTCATCACTGGGGAGCTCGTCTGGTATTGAAATGTGCAGAACTAGAGAAACATTCTCGATTCCCATTGAATGTAATCCCGTGAAACTGTACCCTCCCATCGTTATGTCTGGTCCCTTGGACCACGAGTAGAATCCGTCAGGTTCACCGAATGTGGCATTGCAGTCTGCACATCCACTACTAGCCCAAGAAGTGTATTCTTCGAAGTTGTCCGGTCTGGAATGGGTGAAAGACATCTCACCATCAGCAATCATCCCAACCGTGTAGTCGGCCTGCTCCAAAGAGAATCCCCTTGTGCTGCTGAACGACCAATCGGCACTATTCTGGAAACTACCTGCTTCGAGAATCTCGACTTCCTCGGAAGATATCACAGAATCGCCAGAAGCAATAGGGGAGAGCAGAGCAATTACAGTCACTAATGCGAGGGCTGAGGCGGTCCTGTTATCCCTCATCGCAACGAACGAAGGCTTTCTCCGCTTCAAGGCGTTGGTACTAGGCTCATGGGTTGCCAGCATAACTGTTGAAATACGGGCTGACACACGACTGACTTGCTTCTGGCTGTGATGGTGTAGCGGTTAGCACGGTGGGTTGTGGTCCCGCCGGCCCGGGTTCGAGTCCCGGTCACGGCCCCAGTTATTCCTTTCCGAGGGACTCTTCACTGATCTTGTGACCCATTCTTCTTGCTTTGGTTGAGAGGTAGTCTACGTTCCCCTCTCCCACGCCCGCAACTAATGGCATTCTCTCAACCACGTTTATTCCGTACCCCGAAAGCTGTTCCACCTTGTCCGGGTTGTTCGTCATCAGGTTCACCTTGTCTATTCCGACCGACCCTAGCATCTCCGATGCGATTCCATAGTCCCTAGCATCCGCTGGATGACCCAGCATCAGGTTCGCCTCCAGAGTGTCAGCACCTCTGTCTTGCAGGTTGTATGCCTGAATCTTTGCATTTAGGCCAATTCCCCTGCCCTCCTGTCTCAGGTAGATCAAGCACCCCCAACCAATCTCTTGGATCAATCTCATTGCCGCATGTAATTGAGGACCACAGTCGCATCTAAGGCTGCTGAAAGCATCCCCGGTTAGGCATTCAGAATGAACTCTGACTAATACTGGGTCCGGACCCTCCATGTCTCCGAGCAGAAGTGCAACATGGTCTAGACCCGTCTCTTCTTCGTGAAAAACTCTGATTCTGAACTCACCGTGTTCTGTGGGGAGGCGAGCATCAGCAGGGACCTCGCCTATTTCGTAAACCCGTCCAGCATTCATGAACACCCGAAGTGAAATCCTCATTTGAATCCTACATCTCACCAGTCACATTGATGATCACGAATCTGAACTCGCCTGATTTCTCCTCCACTTCCTCAAGTACCACTCCTAACCTATCACAAAGTGCGGGGATGTCGAAAAGCGTCTCCGGATCGTCGCATATCACCTCTATCTTGTCGCCTTTTTCGCAACTCTTCAGCACTCTACGAGTCTCGTGAACAGGAATCGGGCAGAGGAAACCGAGCAGGTCGAGCCTCCTCTTGACGTCATCGTCCATGCCACTAGCAAGGCAGGCTCCGCTTCAAACATTCTCAACTCTTTGAACCTTTGAATTCTTGATGTTCCCAGTCTTTCATGTAATTGATTGCCGTTGTTTCGTCAGGGAGCATTTGCTCTCCTCTTATGGGTCCACTCTTGGCCTCGTTCCATCGCTGTAGGAAGACTTCCTCTTCCCAATCATCAATGAACATTGGACGGATGTACGAGGATCTGCAAACTGCTCTGGTATTACCTAGGTCCGCTGCAACGGTGTCTATGACTGCTAGCATCGTAGCCATTCTGCCCTTCTTACCCTCTCCTGGTAGTTTTCCAGACTCTGCAAGCTTGGCCAAGCCCTCTGTTCCCTTCAGATACCTTCCACGCCATTCCACGTAAGCCGGCAAACCATCTTTTTCAGATCTCTTCAGGGCTTTCTGATGGAGTTCCGGTAACTCACTAATTTCCTTCTCGCTAGCATCAGACACCATTGCCAGTCTAGCAGCCGTCTTCCATGATGCGGCCCAAGTACGGAAGTCCTTGGCGGTGTATCTGTTGTCCATCCTTTCATCCAGGTAGTCGTTGATGTGCTCAGCCTTGATGTCGTAGTCGTTCCCATGCTCATCCAGGTATCTGAATAGGTCTTGCTCCTTGTCCTTCCCTCCCACCTTTGCAGAGTCCTCGATTAATTTGGCGATCTCCGGGTGCCGGATGTATAACTTCCAATCCTTTCCTGACTTTCCTGTGAACTCCATCATGACGTTGATTTTTGGAAGTGGATCATTAGTCTCTAAAACTCTGAAACCCTCTACAATCGCATTTTTCCTTATGTATCGGATATGACTTTCTTTGAGTGTGGTAAGTCCGTAGGATTCGTTCTCCTGGGCATATTGGTCTGAACCCACTCTGATGTGATATCTGTCAATCAACCAGATAACTAGTGCAACGACTTTGTCCTTGATCATCCCATCTTTACCAAGGTCTTCCTTGATCTTAAATCGTAGGCCATCCAATTCAGAAGCGAACTCATCGACATTCTGATACTTCAGTCTCGACTTGTATTTGTTCCATTCTGGGTGGTATCGGTATTGCAATCTCCCATTTGAGTCCTTACCAGTGGCTTGGATGTGGCCATTATCACTAGTACAGAACCACACCTCGGTCCAAGCCGGTGGAACTGCCAGAGAATTTAGGAAACCAATCCTTTTTTCATCACCTAACTTCTTCCCGCTTGGAAGGTGATAGTCCCACGAAATCACAGGACTGCCCCCCTCCTCCTCAGGAGGTGACTCTACTTTCTTCCTGGTGATCCCTGCCTCTTCCCTATCACTCAGGATCAAACCTGCTCTCTTTGCCGATGTCCCGGAGTCTTCAGCCTTCATGCGACAGTATCGTGCCACTAGGCTTGAAGAGGTTTCGCAGAATCACTCCGAGAACTGTGCTAGAAGAGTCTCCAGAGCCCGCACGTCGTTCTCCAGGATTTCCTTCTCCGCCTTCTTGACGTCCCCTTCTGCCAGCCTGGACTTAAGGACCTCCAACTCGGCTCTGGCGGAATCCCTCTCCTCTTCCATTTCAGCCTCGTCCCTGAGCATCTTGATCCTCGAAACATGCTGTCGCGTCGACTTCATTCGGCGCATCCTTTGACCCGCATCTCCATCTGGGAAGGGGCTCGGCTTTTCCGGGAGCTCTACTGCGACTGGGTAAGGGATGCTGATCCCCTCCCTTGCGAATGCGGAGTCTACCTCTCTTAGTAGCCAGTCAGTGGCTAGGAACTCTTCGCTATAATCCCCAATCCAGGCGTATAGCCTGTAGTTCTTCGAGAAGTCCGCTAGCTCTCTGAGGAGAACTCTCGGAACAGGGTCATCCTCCACGTGGGGGCACTTCTTGGCAACCTCCATGATGACTTGCTTGACATGCGCCGACCTCTCATCGTAGTCCACGCC
>Ga0208407_1000059_pt1 | contig 51197 bp, 43 predicted proteins | sample ETNtaG_9_FD_185775 | JGI IMG/M metagenome (GOLD analysis project Ga0208407, IMG submission 185775) | Marine microbial and viral communities from oxygen minimum zone, Eastern Pacific Ocean - ETNP201406SV69 (SPAdes) (version 2) | ecosystem: Environmental > Aquatic > Marine > Oceanic ...
TCAGATACTGCATATTGCACTCCGAGAATGCCCAGAGAACTCCGAAAACGTCTACGCCCATTGTCAATATTGGATCGGAGAGGGAGGTGTTGGTGTCCGCAGGAAAATCCACCAATGGTTGAGAGTCCGAAAGACCCATCGCAGTGACATTTCCATTTTTGTCTCCTACGTAGAGCAATCCCCTGTTAATGTCTGAGACGATTGAACGCCCTCCAATGCCGATATCGATGTCTATAATGCGCTTGTTGGCGTTATCGTCTAACTGCAGGAGATCGTCATCAAGAAGGATGTGCAGTCTCCCATCGATCGGGTTGTAGACACTACCGTGAATCGAGACATTTAGGGGGCTAAATGATAATTTTGGATCTACGGGTCGGAGTGCCTCAATTACCAAATCGGTAATTTCGATGCCCGTAGGAATCTGCCAAGAAGCATCACTGATCGTATTTGGCTTCAATGACGCGTCCAATATCCCTCCAACTAGGCTGGGTGGATTGTCTGCGAAGTTGTTTTGCCTTCCCAAATCACCTCTTCCGCTCCAGTCAAGTAAGCTTGTCTGCGTATCCATTACTGCAATCTGGGGTTGATTTACCCAGTATCCATCGCTACCATTTACAGAGATCTCTAGAGTGAGGTTGTCGATTACCGCACCTGGTGCAAACTCGAGGAATAGGTCGGCCAGAGCAGGGGTGCCATTCGCAGCATCTGCACCGACTGCATCCAATACTATCCACCCTGTGTCATTGCTACCGTTTACACCCCATGACTTGCCGGATGACTCGTCCCTCACATCAGAGCCATCAGAGAGAATTTGGGAGTCAAATGTAGAGGATGGATTGGCCCCCCATGGGAGTAAAATCATGAGTGCTACAAGACCAATTGCCTTGGCTCTGCCCGGAGGGGTATTATCGCTTGCGCACATAGAACGAAGCAAGTCCCTCATTGTGCAATTTATGAAGGGTAGGGGTAGTCGTCCATTACTTGCTCACATCATTTGTCAATGATAGGGGAAAGTGCAGAAACACAGCCATAAAGGCTGATAATCCCACATTTAGCAATAGGATAGCATCAAAGGAGATGGTCGGTCCGACAGCATCGAGGTGACACGGTGAGCAACAAGCAACTGCGCGAGGATGCGTTGAACTACCACTCTTCAAATCCTCCAGGGAAGGTGACAGTAGTACCGACCAAGCCTCATGGCACTCAACGCGACCTTTCCCTTGCCTACTCCCCGGGAGTAGCATACCCTTGTGAGGAGATACGGGATAATCCAGATGATGTGTATCGATACACCTCCAAGGGAAATCTAGTAGCCGTCATTAGCAACGGTACTGCTGTTTTGGGCCTCGGAGACATCGGACCTCTAGCAAGCAAACCTGTTATGGAGGGGAAAGGCCTTCTCTTCAAGGCGTTCGCAGACATTGACGTATTCGATATTGAAGTTGATAGGACAGATGTTGATCAGTTTGTAGAAGCCGTCAAGGCCATTGCACCGACTTTTGGGGGGATTAATCTCGAAGACATAAGCGCCCCTGAATGCTTCGAGATTGAGAGGAGATTGGTGGAAGAGTTGGATATTCCAGTGATGCACGACGATCAGCATGGCACTGCAATAATCTCAGGAGCTGCTCTTCTGAATGGACTAGAAGTTGTGAACAAACAAATTGCAGACGTGAGTGTGGTAATTCTTGGAGCTGGAGCTTCGGCAATATCCTGTGCTAAACATTACGTGAGGCTTGGAGTCAAACCAGATAATCTAACTATGGTCGATTCAAAGGGAATTATGACCTCAAAAAGGATGTCCAATGGGGAGTTGAACGAATACAAATCTGAGTTTGCAAGAGATATCGAAGAGGGGGGCGTAGAAGATGCTCTGAAGGGTGCTGATGTTTTCTTGGGACTATCGAAGGGAGGTTTGGTTACTCCAGAAATGGTGAAGGAAATGGCAGAAAGACCACTAATATTTGCTCTTGCTAATCCTGATCCAGAGATTACCCCGGAGCAGGTTTCTAGCATTCGTGATGATGCAATAGTGGCTACAGGAAGATCTGACTATCCCAACCAGATTAACAATGTTCTTGGTTTCCCATATATCTTCCGCGGGGCTCTGGATGTCAGAGCTAGTGAGATTACCGAGGGGATGAAGATGGCTGCAACAAAGGCAATTGCTCAGCTGGCAAAGGAACCCGTGCCCGATGACGTGGCTTCCGCATATGGCGGAGAGCAGATGTCATTCGGCCCTGAATACTTGATACCAAAGCCATTCGATGCAAGGGTTCTGATCTGGGAAGCCAGTGCTGTAGCTGAAGCAGCGGTGAATGAAGGCATTGCGAGAGTATCCAAGGAAGAGTTCGATATCAATGCCTACAGGGAGAAGTTGGAGTCCCGCCTTGGGCTAACAAGGTCAATAATGAGGAGGGTGATTAACCAAGCCAAGAGGGATCTGAAGAGGATTGTTTTCTGTGAAGGTGAGGACCCGACCATAGTTAAGGCTGCTTCGCAGTGTATTTCCGAGAGGATTTGCATTCCAATCCTTCTCGGCCAGAAAAAGAGGATTGAGGCAGTTAAGGACGAATTAGGATTGGAATTCGATTGCGAAATAATAGATGTCAGGTATGACTCAAGGAGGCGCGAGGGGTATGCAGACGAATTGCATCAACTTCGTGGGAGGAGGGGATTGACCAAGGATGATGCTGTGAGGCAGCTGAAATCTACGACTTTCTTTGCACCCATGATGGTTAGAATGGGCGATGCAGATGGTTATCTGGGAGGGGTTTCGCATCAATACCCAGACATCGTAAAACCCTGTTTGCAAGTAATCGGCCCGGATCCGAACTCACACCGAATTGTTGGAATGTACATGATGACGGTCAACGGGCAATTGATGTTCATCGGAGATGCAACAATCAACATATATCCAGATGCAAGAACTCTCGCAGAGATTGCGATTCAGACTGCAAAGGTGGCTAGGAGATTCGGAGTCAAGCCCAAGGTGGCGATGCTGTCTTTCTCCAATTTCGGAACTTCCGCAGAGATGAGGACCGATCGGATTGAAGAGGCAATAGGAATCGTAAGGGAAATTGAGCCGGATCTGATTATTGACGGACCGATGCAGGCCGATACAGCCCTAGTTCCCGAGATTCAGCAAGACTACCCATTCATGTCATTCGATGGTCCGGCTAATGTGCTTATTTGCCCAAATCTTGCCTCGGCAAATATTGCATACAAACTTCTGCAAAGAATTGCTGGAGCGGAGATGACTGGCCCGATACTGGAGGGGCTATCGAGACCTGCTCACGTGCTGCAACGTAGGGACAGCGCTAGAGACGTGGTTCACATGGCTGCAATCTGCGCTGTAGATGCACAAAGAGCGGCCCGACAAAGGCTGGACTAGATTGGTGTCGGTCCGGCGCTGATTACTTCATCAGAACAACCCTCAGCGTATTGCTCAAAGTTCTCGATGAACATCTGGGCTAGTAGGTTGGCTACATTGTCGTATCTTTTCCCATCATCCCAAGTCCCCCTCGGTTGTAGAATCCTGTCTGGTACGCCCTCACAGGTTGTGGGGATCTCGAAGCCAAATCTCTCATCTTTGACGAAGACGACATCCGATAGGTCTCCGTTGATTGCAGCATTTAGTAGGCTCCTGGTCCAGCTAATTTTGATACGGCTGCTTGCATCTGCTCCTCCGGCAATCCAACCGGTGTTGATGAGCCAGCACTGGGCGTTATTTTCTCTGATCTTTTTCGAAAGCAGATCGGCATAAGTGCTTGGATGCCTTGGCATGAATGGCGCCCCAAAACAGGTTGAGAAGGTTGCCTGGGGTTCTGTAACTCCCATCTCAGTTCCTGCAACCTTGGCAGTGTAGCCCGACATGAAATGGTATGCGGCCTGCTCTGGACTTAGTCTGGAAAGAGGTGGTAGAACCCCAAAAGCATCGCAAGTAAGGAATACCACGTTTTTTGGATTGCCGGCCATTGAATCGGGGGTTCGATTCTGGATGAACTCGATGGGGTAAGAGCCTCTTGTGTTCTGGGTCAGAGAACCGTTGTCGAAGTCTGGAGTGTCATCAGCATTTAGCACTACATTCTCGAGAATTGATCCTCGCATCTTTGTGGTTGCAAAGATTGCTGGCTCGTCCTCTTCAGATAGGCGTATCAGCTTGGCGTAACAGCCGCCTTCGAAGTTGAATACCCCTTTGTCTGACCATCCGTGCTCGTCGTCACCGACGAGGGCTCGATTAGGGTCGGCTGAGAGGGTAGTCTTTCCTGTTCCAGAAAGACCGAAGAAGAGTGCTGAATCCTCGCCATCTGTATTGGCGGAACAATGCATCGGGAGAAGCCCCCGTGAGGGAAGAATGTGATTCATAATCGTGAAAATAGCCTTCTTTATCTCCCCGGCATAATGGGTTCCGCCGATAATCACAAGGCCCCTGTCCAGGGCGATTATCACAAAGACGTCTGAGTTGACTCCATCACTCATACTTGATTTCAACTCCGGGGCATGAAGGATTGTGAAATCGGGAGTGTGAGCAGTCAGCTCATCTTTGGAAGCCCGAACGAACATATTGTGCATGAAGGCTGCATGCCATGCTTTCTCTGTGACCAGTCTGACCGGCATCCTGAAATCTGGATCAGCCCCACAGAATGCATCTTTGACAAATAGATTCTCTGCAGAGTTCAGATGTGCTTGGGTCTTGACTAGTAGTCTCTCAAAAACGGCGGGTGCTGTAGGCCTATTCACTTCCCCCCACCAGACATCCTCTGCCATTCCAGCCTCATCTACGATGAATCGGTCGTTTGGTGAACGGCCAGTTCGCTCACCGGTTACAGCAAGAAGTACCGAGTCAGATGTGAGTTTTGCCTCTCCGAGGTCGACTGCCTTTGTGTGGAGTTCTTCAGAATCCATGTTCCAATGGATCTTTCCGCTGGGATCAAGGCCGTGCTGGGATAATTCGACGGATCTTCCTTGAGAGGAACTCTGCACCAAACTTCCCCCGTCTTTCGGACGAGCATCAAGTCTTCAAGCATTACGGCTCGGAGATAAAATTCTGGCACCCATAAACGTTCCAATAGAGGCCATTAGGGGATTTGATTATGCAATACATGCTCTGTTGCGGAGCGATGGCAGGGGATGAGGCTCCGGACAAAGTCATCCGAGAAAGGGAGTTTAAGCTTCCTTCGGGAATCAATATCGATGGCCTCGATATTTCTACGGGAGGGGCGTCAAAGGAAAATCTCGAGAAGGAGTCAGAGAAAATGGATGAGGCGATCGGGGACGTCTTCGATCCCTTCTCTGAACCGAGAGGGGATTCCCCAGGTGCGATAAGAGAGGATGGTGGTGTAGAAAACCCTCCCGAAAGAGATCTGGTTTCTCAGATTTCGATAGAAGGGGAGGAGAGGGTGAACTGGGCCATTATGGTCTCAATGATTGTACTTTACAGTGCCATTAGCATACAGATTGGAAGAACATTTGATTCCATGATTGGAACTCTGTTGCTCATTTCTCTAGCAGCTGTCGGCTTTGGTTTAGGAGAAATTTGGGTTCCCAGGGAGCGGATGAAGTTGCTGGGAATAACATGGGTCATCATCTCAATGAAGGTCCTATATGGACTTGCAATAGAGCTAAGGCACTGGGGCGTGATAGGAAATGACTTGCATCTAGGAGTTGTGTTGTTGCTCCTCGTTGGAGTCAATATTCTCGTTGCCTACAGGCATGATCACGATGCTATAGCGGCCCAATCTACTCTTGTTCTTCTTGCCGTAGGTTCCACTGCTGGAACAGAGTTCGGCGAAGTTGGGGTTGCTGGGATGATTCTGCTAGCGACGGTTGTTCTCCATGGTATTGCACTAAACAGAAGTTCCGGCAACTTAGCCTCACTTGGAATAGCGGCATCGAATCTATGGATTGGAATGCATGCGATTACCTCGCGGTTTTCTGTCGGGCCTCTTGAAGTTCTTCCCATTGAGGGTCCATTGCTGCTTTTCCTGCTGTTAATGTTCGTCACGGCAATGAATGCGCACATGGCCACGAAATTCGCCAAGAAAGAGAACTGGTTCTCGAAGGGTTTCGAAACTTTGGGGTTGGGTAAACCCGGATTGTGGGGGGTTTCGATTTCGCTGGGGATGATTGGGGCATTGATGGCTGTTGCTTCGAACAGAGCCGATTTAGGATATGCATTGGGAATGGTCACATTTCTGGGTGGGGCCTTTGGAGGGTCCTATCTTGTAGTCAGGGGAGTTGAGTCAAGAAGGGTATATCTCCCTCTGATTTTTTCTGCGTCGATTCTGACATTATTGTTACTTAACGGAGGAATTGTGAGGGAATATCTCGGCGTATCTGCATATCAGGTCTTCACGGTTGTTGGATCCTCCGTCACAGTTTCGATAATGCTCAGAGATCAGAACAGTGTTACGGATAGGGTTCTTTGGATAGGAGCAATTGCCATTTTGGCAATTTTGGTCATTCTTGTTCCGACTGGGGCCGGAGGCGATGGAGATGGCGGGATCATGCTATTGGGGATTCTCTCTTTCCTCCACTTTGGAACTGCTTATTTGGCGATAAGAAGAGATTCTCCATCACTATCTGGGGTGACTGTTCTCCTTCCTTGGACGTGGATTCTTGCAGAAAAACTGATTGAAGAAACCGTTCGCACGATTATGCTAGCAAACGATATCTCAGACTTCAACAGTTGGATTGACCTCGAATCCTCCCCTCTGACAATTTATCTTGGGATTGCATCCATTCTTCTGTTCATTGTCAACTCAAGAATGGGGGAATCAGGGGTAAATCTAGCATCCGGTTTCTTGGGAATTACTGAGATTTCGGCTACGATTAGAGACTCAGGGGTGCTCAATCTCTGGAGCATTGGACTATGGTTGCCTATGCTGACAATCCTCTTGATTGCGCAATTTGACGGTTTCACAACTGTCTCTCTGGTGTCTTTGCTAGCACTACTTTCTGGGCTGCATGTTGCTAGTTTCATTCGTGGCCTTAGGAGTGGAGATGCGGATGGCATTGTCTGGGCATTAGCACTGACCTGCTTGATTGTTCAGTGGAGACATGGCCTCGATGAGGCAATGATGGTTCTAATGTGCACCTCAATTGCACTTATTCTTCATTTTGGAGAAGATCGAGTCTTCACACTGGGAATGGGCATGATGACTGTGCCGATGCTGATTTTCAGTACTGGAAGAAGTCCTGGCATGGGGTTAGAGACTCCAGATTGGTTCAACGATTTAGATAATGGTTCAATGATTGGGTCCTTGCCAGAAGCCGAAGTTTTCGCACTTTTGAGTAGCGTGGTGATTCTTGCAATTTTCTTGCCTCGGGCGGAGAAGATGGAGGAGATTCTGAAGCCGGCATCATCGGCATTAATTCTCATTGTCATCACAAGCTTCCTATCTATAGATTCGAGTAATTTTCCACTCCAGGTTGCGTCAGGGGCAGTTTTTGTATCTACATCGGTTTGGCTGATTTCGAGAGGGGAAATTAGGTCTGAGTTGCGAACGATTGCAAAGAGGGATTCTATTGTCAGCATGATTACTGACGGTTCTATCTCACGAGGTGGGGCCGTGTCTTCTTACAATACAAAATTAGCCGAAATGGAAGAGTTGCGGAGGAAGAAGAGGGAACTTGCAGAAACCGATGATGTGGCTGAACTACTGACCTCTGAGATTACCCATACTCCAGTTGTGGGATTGGTTATTCTTGGAATCGTCTTAGCCGGAATAACCGTAAGTTCAGCAATGGGTACGGGACCTCTGATTCTGATTGCCTCGGGAGTTTTTTGTATCATCATAGTTTTTCTGATTAGGGATCGAACAAGGGGCTTGGAGCTCGAATTACCACATTTATTGGGGATGGAGATGCCCATTGCGATGACAATATCGGGACTATGTGTGATTCTCGTTTCTGGGCATGTTTTCCCTCCTGGAAGCAGTCCATATGAATTGCTAGACATGGCAGTTGTCTCTATTCTGATATTTGTCCTACTGATGATTTCATTGTTGCACCAGAAAAACCTACTAGCCAGAATAACAATTGCAATCGATTGGTTTGTTCTGCCATTATTGTTGGCTCGCTTGGTTGCGATTGCTCTGGGTGGGGCACTGCCGGCTCCAATGATAGTGGATCCCTTTTCTCATGGGATGTTGGATTGGACCGTTTCATGGATTATTCTGGAATCGATCCTAGTTCTGTGTGTCTTGGTTGGATTCTGGGTGGATGAAAAGAAAGATGAGTTGGGCAAGGAGAACGGGGCGAGTGGGCTTGAGATTGGCGCTCGTAGTTTTGCGATAATGATGATGTCGTTCGGTCCAGCTGGGTTCCTTGCTGCCTCTAGTGCCGCATTTCGTAGCATCAGAGTTTCCCAACCATCTGGACTAGGGGTCGCCCTACCTGTTGGAGTCATGGCGTGTTTTTCGCTAATGCACTGGAATGATGGCTTGGTATCGGCGCATTATCTGGATTGGTTGGTTCTACTTGTTGGATTATTCGTTATGGGGGCCTGTGCGCTTACCGTTCCTCTAAATCTGGAGAAGTGGACTGTTACTCTTGCCATTGATGGGCATTTGTTCGTCATCTCTGGGTCAATAATGGTGGGAATGGTGGGTAGCTTCGAACTACCGCTACTGCTAATCCTAATGTCCACTACAGTTTGGGTTGTCGGGATTCTGCAACTTAGAAAGTCGCTAAGGGTTTGGGGCCTTTCGGATTTGGTTGCCGCTATCCTATGCTCATTTGTTTTCGCTTCCAAGGGGATTGGCCAGTACGACCTGTTAATTTGGATGGCCGCTCTAGCACTGGAGTTGGGAGTCATAGCTTGGCTTGGATTGTCAAATCGGGATGAACTGCGTAGAGACTAGTCCCGAAGTGCCAACGTTGATGACAGGTGGACAATTCTAGGTACTCGTGACAAGGTCGTGGATATCCGATACCCCGGACGAGGTTGAGCACCCTCCGATACCCCTTGGTCTGAACAAGATGGCCGTTCCCAGAGCAGCTCTGGTCATGTCTGTTGTGACTGGGCTGGGGCTTTTGTTATCGTCAATCTGGGTCGGTCTTTCTGCTATGTCATTCTTAGAAGATCTGGAAGCTTCATTCGGGACTACTGACGTGGAGATTCTCAAGGAGGATGGTCGATGGCTGTGGGAAGTTGGTTTGCTTTTTGACACATGTTCCCCCCGAGAAGATGACTGGGAGTGGCCGGATTCACTTGCAGACCAAGACGATGTGTTCCTCCTTCCGGGCGAGGTTCGCTGCGATTGGCAGCACCAGGGGAGTGGGGATTCGGCTAGCATAGTTGTCCACAATAGAGGCAATCAAACACTCAATCTCGTAATGGAAATTAGTGGAGGAGGTGTGGTCTTCGCTGCAAATAATGAACCATACCTGATAATCAATGAGTTGGGTGCGAATGATAGCACCATTATGGAAATCAATCTAGTTGAGGCTATTGCCGAGCGTGAGATTAGTGTCACGGCTACGCACATTTCTGTTCTTCAGGCTCAGACAAGGATGGATGTAAACATCTTCCAAGGCCCCGAGAGTAGGGATATACACATCCAAGATGGCGATTCGGTGGAGGTCCACTACACGGTTTGGGATGCAGATACCGGTGAGGAGTTGGATGATGGTACTTGGGTGGAAAATGCTGGTGATCCCTGGTTCTCAATCGAAGGTTTTGGTTGGTCGGCGATTGGTCTTGATATCGATAACGATAGAGGGGTGACGTTCCCCATTACCGATACAGGAACATCACACATCACCCTTCTTCCACCCCCAATAGCTTATGGGAATAGCGAAAACCATGAACTAGAGGAGACGTGGCTGAGATTCGAATTGAAGCTGGAGAGAGCACCCGTCTCCGGGTGATTTCGCGAAAGTGACTTGACTGAGTTCCAACGGGAATGGTCGTGGACGGAGATGAGCATGTTCCCATTGTTCCTTCAAAGAGAGGCGTGACCTATGCAAAAAGGAAGGTCAAACCAGAGTCCTCCAGGAAGGGTGAGCCTGCATTCTTCATGGACGAAGGGATGAGGAGGCTGTCCACTCCTTGGGCAGTGGCATCGATTAGGGCTGGGCAGATTGACCCGCTTTCACTACCTGCTGGTGTGATTCTAGACGCGGCAGCTGGATCCGGAGTACAACTAATCGCCTTTTCGAAAATTCTGAAGAGGCCTGCGCTGGGTATTGAATTGGACGAAGACGTGGCCAAGCTTTGTGCTGCAAATATGCAACTAAACTCAGAAGGTGAAGTTCAACGCTCTCTGGATAGAGTACTGGTAGGTGACGGGGGTTCTGCCGAGTCTGCAATCGCATCTTACTGGGCCAGTCTGAGGGATTCTGGGACGCGTGCTCACCCCCCCGTAGCAATGCTACACCTTGATCCAGCGAGACCTAGAGATGCTCAAAACCATAGTCTTGACGAAATGGAGCCAGACATCAAGAGTGTGTTGAAGTCTTGGAGCGGGCATTTACAGACCGGGCCCATGGGCCCTGCTGTTCTGTTGGATTTGTCCCCAAGACTGGACACTGTGCAGAGGGCCATGGTTGATGGCATTCTTGAGACTACCTTCCCTGGAGCTTCGTGGACTTGGGAGTGGCTCAGTAGGGGTGGCGGGAGGACTGACAGGCTCTCTGTTTGGATCGGGTCCCTATCTTCAAGCAGTTCAAACAGGTGCATCAGAGTAGGGAGGAAGAGGATCATTGCAAGTATCGAGGGGGAGTCTGCGGGGGCTAGTGAGTCATTTTTCAATAGCGTGATGGAAATTCCTCGAGGCGCTTACCTGACAATAGTTGATCCTGTACTAATAGAGAGTGGCCTCCAGAACTCATGGCACAATAAGGCAGTAGGGAGTGGTACGGGGTCATCATGGATGAGAATCGAGGGAAGAAGGCCCATGCTAATCCACACCGATGAATTGTCAGAAGATGAGGAGGTCAGGGGCTTTGTCGTGGCGACCGGTAAAATAGTGCAGCACAGACTCTCTGCTCCAGAGCTCCACACCATAGACCAGGTCGCATCCTCAGTGGCGAAAAAGGGGATTTCTAACATCACCCTAAGATGCACCCTTGATCCGGAAATTCATCCGACACTTCAGAGAAGGATTACTAAGGAGTTGAAGGGCACAGAAGGAACTAAGGGTTTCATGGTTGACTTGGATGTGCAAAGACCTACTGGAACTCAGAAGGTGTATGTTGTTTGCAAGGAGTAGGGGCACAATCGTGAAAATGTGTCTTTCCAATCGGTTCAAATAGGGACTGTAGTTCGCGAGGATGCCCAAAAGGCCACCGAAAGGTGAACACGGGGGAACCGTAATGCCGAAAGTGAACGAAGCAGAACTTGGAGATGACTTCTCATACATTGTCAGAATTGCTGACACGGACATTGATGGTTTGAAGCCGATTACCTATGGCCTCACATCGGTCAAAGGGGTGGGAATCAGGACTTCGATGATGATTTGCAGGCTTTCCGGAATCGATGGCACTAGGCTTGGGGGTCACCTTTCTTCCGACGAACAGGATGTGCTCAGGAAGGCAATAGACGATTACGCAACTAATGTCCCTTGGTGGATGGTCAATCGTCAAAGAGATTTGGAATCGAATGAAGATGCGCACATCATAGCCAATGAAGTGAGCATGACCAAGGATGACGATGTAGCGAGGCTAGCCGAGATCAAGACATGGCGTGGAATGAGGCACAGGAGTGGTCACAAGGTCAGAGGCCAGAGACTTAGGTCGAACGGGCGAAGGGGCTCCGCACTAGGTGTGCAGAGGAAGAAGTGAGGTGTTACTATGGGCGAGCCAAAATTCTCTAGACCACGCACCCAGACTCCAACACACCCCTGGAAGCAAGCAAGGATTGACGAGGAGCACGACCTCAAGGAAAGATTCGGATTGAAGAAAGTAGGAGGGATGAGGGAAATATGGAGAGAGAAGTCTTCCCTCAGAAGGCACCGAAACCAAGCGATGAAACTCATCGGAAGGGTTGATTCCTCAGAGGGACACTATGCAAAGGAAAGGGAGCAATTGCTGGGTTCCCTAACCAGGAGGGGGCTATTGCAGACGGGAGCTGACATAGGGGACGTTCTCGAGATTAACGTCGAGCACATGCTTTCCAGGAGGCTTCAATCAGTGGTATACTACAAGGGACTTGCACCTTCAATGAGGGCGTCGAGGAATCTGATTGTTCACGGGCACATTTGTATCGGCGAGCAACGTATGACCGTCCCTGGATACCATGTACTGAAGGAAGAAGAGGATTCACTGCAATACAGCCAGAACTCTCCCTTTACTGATCCAGAACATCCATTCAGGAAGGACTTGGAGACAATGAGATTCCAAGAGGAAGAAGAAGACGAAGGGTCTGAATCTGATGCAGATGAAGCTGATGCCAATGCCGGAAAGGAGGAGAAGTGATGGGACACAAAGCAATCCTCCATATTTACAGCACTTTCAACAACGTGCTAATCACCGCTACCGACCTAACTGGTGCTGAGACTGTTTGCAAGGTCTCTGGAGGGATGGTGACCAAGGGCGGTAGTGACTCTGGTGGTCAGTTTGCAGCGACCAGAGCCGCGGAGAAAATCGCTGAGATGCTGTCCGAAAAGGATTTCGATCAAGTCATAGTGAAGTATCGAGGTGCTGGGGGCAACAGATCAAACAGCGCTCCCGGTGCTACAGCCGCCATTAGAGCGTTAACACGTGCAGGAGTTAGAATAACAAGAATCGAAGATGTGACTCCAATGCCAACCGATGGCACCAAGGCCAAGGGTGGACGAAGGGGCAGAAGAGTTTGAATTGAGGTGAAAATATGGTAAAAATCAAGATACTAAAAGAGACAGAAGAGAAGATACAGGTTCTTCTCTCGAAAACCGACAGAAGTTTTGCCAATGCTCTTAGGAGATCTCTAATTTCTGATACACCCAAGATGGCAATAGACAGTGTCACATTCCAACTCGGTACGAAGGAGCAAGACGAGGAGATCTGGGAGACGACGGGCCCTCTTCCCGACGAGATGATCGCCCAGAGGCTGGCAATGATTCCAATCCCTACGGTACATGACAAGTTCCACTTCCAAGATGAGTGCCCTAATTGCAAAGACGTGGTTGAAGAGGAAAGGGGCTGTGTTGAATGCCAGATGATTTACACCTGTGTTGTATTTGGTTCTGAAGATGGACGTTGGGTAACTGCTGGCGATATGAAGTACCTAGGAGAAGGGTCGCTTGAGATTCCAGATGAGTACAAGAGCATCCCCATCACCAAGCTCCTAAAGGGGCAGATGATTGAGTTCTACGCTACTGCGATAATGGGGCGAGGCAAAGAACACACAAAGTGGTCTCCTGTCTGTGGCGTCTCATTCCACCCGAGGAGATTGGGCGTCTTGAATAACAAGAAGAAGTCCAAGATTCTATGGGACATGGACTTGCAAATTACGGCAAAAGACTTCGACAAAGATGGGAAGTTGAAGGATATCGACAAAGTCGCAATCCTGACCGACGAATTGAACCATGTTGGAGAAGGAACCGAGGCGACCAGAGAATTCGATGATGCAATTACGCTGGAAGAAGTAGCCGGGGAATTCATCTTGGAATTCGAAACTGATGGTTCAATGACGCCAAAGGTTGCCTTCATGAAGGCAGTTGAAGAGCTAGCAGGAAGGTTCGGAACACTAGAGAATGACCTCTCAGCAGCACTTTGAATTACAACATTTCATTACCCATTCACTGGATGAGTGACTATGCCTACTGCACTTGGTAGAGGACATTGTGGCGGCCATATTACGCTATTCTTCACGATTGAGGATATGCTGTCTGATCCTGTTGCACAAGGTAGCAGAGGTGCTGGTATTTGCTTGAAGGATGGGGTAGAGGCGATAGCGAAAGGCGAAGATGGCGAAGGAAAAATAATTGTTAGATTTCAAGATGGCGACTATACCTCGGCAATGTATGATGATGTTCTAGAGGAGTTGGTTGGGGAGGTTCCTGAAATTGGATTATTCGATTGGGAATTAAACATCAGGATGGCCTTACCTGCATCACAGGGATTTGGGATGTCTGCTTCTGGTGCTATTGCCTCTGCGATTTCTTTCCAGAGAGCAATTGGCATTCCACACGAAGAATGCATCAGAAGGGCTTTCTTGATTGCCCATATTGTTGAGAGGAAGAGGTCCAGCGGCCTTGGTGACACAACCGCTCTTTCATCGGGAGGCGTCGAAAGAAGGATTTCTGCAGGCTCTCCTTTTTCCGGAGATTTTCTAGATAGGGGTCCGGGGGTTGCTGAAGGTTGGGCTACTGAAACGCCCGTTCTTCTAGTCTGGAATGCGAAGACGGGAAAGCATACTTCGAAATATATCGATAATCCAGATTGGAGAGTTAAGATTAGCGAAGCTGGTTCATCCTCGATGGAAATTATCGGAGAAGGTGACTGGGATTCGAGAAGATGGTCTGAACTTATTGATCAATCACTCATTTTTGCTAATGATAGTGGTTTGGAGTTTGATGCGTCCAGGTCTGAAATAATCGTTGCAGCTAATGGCGCAATCCGAGATTCTGGTTTTTCCGAGAGTTTGTCGGCGATGCTTTGCATGCTGGGGGAAAGTGTCGTAATTGTCCCAAATGACTCTCTAGATGAAGGTGAGTGGTTGGGTGAGCTATCTTCAGTGTTAGAAGAAAGAGGATTCTTTACTTTCTCAAGTAGAGTAGGTTCTCTAAGATAGATTCTCAAGATTTTGAGTTCTCATGGAAATCCTCAAGCGGTTTCAAGTCGAGAGGGCTGGAGTCTAGTTTTATTGCTCCTCTGAGCCTTAGGCCGTCGCAGAATCCATGACGGTAGACAAGGGCTCCCTGTCCATATTCTGCGACATATCTGTCCACCTGCTTCTGAGTCTTCTTCTTAGGAAACTTTAGATCTGCACCGAAGAAGTGTTTTGCATCGATCCATGCGCAAGGAACTCCGTTGATCCTTACGTCATCCAAGAGTAGGAGATCGGGAGTTATTATTGCTCTCCCCTCTTGCTTGGTCTGTTCCCTTAGAAGTTCTTCTTGGCGTCTGAATCTGACTCCTACTGATTCGAAATAGCTGCACAGGATTTCTTCGAAGACCTCTGCGGCGGTCTGGGTCTCGGTTTGGTTTACCGAGCTTACCCTGTCTACTGACTCGGCAAGTTCGAACTGTTCCTTGTCTCTTTTGTTCAGTTTAGATGGGTTCTTGTTTAGTGTGTCCTTGATACGGGTCTTTGTCCATCCTCGTCCCGTAAGTATGGCTCTGAAAGTATTCACAGGAGGAGCATCGAACCTCTTGGAGAGGGCGATTACGCTTTCTCCTGAGTCGTACCTTCTGCTGAGCTCATTGGATCTGCGCATTAGTTTCGAGTGTGAATATACGCTCTTCTCTTGATTTAGTGCAGCCCTTAGCGAAAGAGCCTGTTCTAGGGAAATTGGTATGCCATCGAGTTTCGATGCAATCTCCTGGACCCTCTCCTCCGGAAGGAACCCGAATTCCCCCGGGATGCACGCAATCTTTCCCGCCTTGTTCTGAACTTCCCTGGTGACTGCTTTGGTTTTCCATTTGATTTCCACCTTCTCGGGCGGTGGATTGATTTCTTTTGGTATGCCCATCGGCCTAGGATTGACGGTAAACCTCGCCAAGGCCCTTTCTATCTCCTCCGATTTGGCGCCACTGCCATTTTCCGTGGGAGGATTGTTTTCCTTCCTCGGGCGTCGGCGGCGCCTTCGACGCCCACGGCGTCGCTTGGCACTCTCGTCTTCACTCAATAGTCATGCCAGAAGTAGGAGCCCCATGAACCCACCGAGTGATGCTACTTCCTCATTCGAGCATATAAGTCGTAGAATAAATCTCTAATTGGCCATGGAATCAGTGCCATTCCCGTGGCTATGGGCCATGGCAGTCTGAGTCGTCCGCACACTCTCCAGATTGCAGCGCTCTTGGAATACCAAGCTCCTCCTTTTGAGATTAGGAAAACTGAGTCTAGTCCTTCGAGTCTCTTAGGAATTGACCTCATTATTTCTAAGCCATCAGGGCTATTCTGACCGATTAGGGCAATTCTAGACTCTGGATCCCTCTTTCTGATGAATTCGGCCCATCTATTGCATTTGTTGCATTGATCGTCGAAAAGGACGACAACAGAGTTTCTCGAAGACATGCCTCACCTAGACAAACGCTATTCCCGGTTCTAACGGGAATGATATTCTGGCCTTACCTCCGACATCTTCGGCTTCCCCTGCAACAAATACCTCAACTGAATCAACGCCTAAGGAAGTTGCAATGAATTCAGAGTTCTCCTTGATTACTTCGACCTCGTTAACTCGCTCAGAAATTAGTTCCTTCTCTCCCTCTGACCAAGTATGAATTCTTCCTCTGGTCTTCTTTCCACCGATTGTGATGGAATTCCATGCTTGGAATACTTCCCCTCTGGTTGATTCGTCCTTGAAGGCCTCTAGCGACTTTACGTGCGACTGCCCCTTTTCTTTGAAGTCAAAATCTCTTTGTTGGAGGCTGATTGCCTCTGACGCCAAATCCCTCTTCCATTCCGGAGAGGTCTGAATAACCACCTTCGTGATTTCATTCTCCGAGTGTCTTTCTGCGAGAGTTCTAAGATTCCTGCCACTCGAGATAATTTCTTTGACATAAGTCTCAAGTGCCAGTTCACGGATATCTCTCGGATCTGTGTCAAGAATTGGCATGACAAACTTAGCGAGGATCTCATCGTGACCGATTTTCATCCAGAATTCCTCAGCAATATGAGGGGTTGCTGGAGCTATCATGGGTATCCAGCTTCGCAGAAATGCCATGGCGGTGACTCGATCACGACCTCCTCTGCGAACATACCAATTCCAATCGGATAGCATCTCGAAGTGACTAATCATAACTCCCTCTCGAAGGCTAACTTCGGACATTGCTGAAATCCAATTCTTCTGATTGGCCCTCATCCTGGACATTAGCCAATCATCAATCTTTGAAGGGGAATCTGATAATCCTAGTGCTGCATCAACTGCGTCAATTAGGGAAAACATCTGACGGTGATTTGCTTCTAGTGCGCTGTCTGACCAATCCATCCCTGCCTCTGGATTTGCCCCAAACAGGATGAATAACCTGACAGTATCGGCTCCAAATCTCGAAACCATCTCCTCCGGGCTTACTGTGTTGCCCAGTGATTTGCTCATCTTTGCTGAACGAGTAGAGAGTTTCTGTCCACAGGAGGGGCAATCCGAATCGAAATTGTCTACATGATACTCCGAGTTGCAATCAACACAGTATGGTGCTGGTGCGTTTAGCATCCCCTGGCATACTAGCCTGCCGAAGGGCTCGCCAACTTCATTCATCCCCGCATCTCTAGTGAATTTTGTAAAGAATCGAGCATAGAGAAGATGCATGACTGCATGCTCGATACCGCCGATGTAGAGATCGACTCCATTTCCCATCCAGTAGTCTACTGCTTCACGATCGAATGGGGATGTCTCGTTATTTGCATCGCAAAACCTCATGAAATACCATGAAGAATCGTAGAATGTATCCATTGTGTCCGTCTCCCTCTTTGCATCCCCGCCACAGGAAGGGCAGTTTGTCAGAACAAAGGAATTGTGAGATTCTAGTGGGTTCCCACTCTGATCCTCTGTAAAGACAACGTCTAGTGGAAGTTCTACTGGAAGATCCTCCCTAGGGACCGGGACGACTCCACAGGAGTCGCAATGAATCATGGGAATCGGGGTCCCCCAGAACCTCTGTCTGCTCAAAAGCCAATCCTTTAGTCGATATTCAACAGTCCCATAGCCGGATTTCTTCTCCTCAAGAGCGGTGATCACAGCATTCTTTGCATCGTCTCCAGAAAGTCCGTCGAACCCCTCCGCTGATGAGTTGATCATTTGCCCGTACCCCTCGAAGGCCCTGGTAAGTTCCGAAATAGCTACTGAATCTTCTTTTTCTCTGAGAACTTGCCTAATCTCCAGATTGTATTCTTTGGCAAAATCGAAGTCTCTCTGATCATGTCCTGGTACTGCCATTACCGCTCCGGTTCCATACGATGCTACCACGAAGTTACCGGCATAGATTGGAATCTTTTCTCCATTCATTGGGTTGATTGCATGTCTGCCTAGGAATACTCCCTTTTTTTCCTTCAGCATGTTGATTCTCTCGAACTCCGACATCCTTGCACATTCTTCCCTTAGGTTTCTCCACCCTTGTTCCCATTCTGTACCCAAGCACAGCTCCTCACAAAGTGGGTGCTCAGGAGATAGGGTGACGAAGGTCGCACCAAAAATTGTGTCAGGCCTAGTTGTAAAGACGCCGATTAGTGAGTCCGAGTCGTCAATTGGGAAGTCGATATGGGCACCATTTGAACGCCCGATCCAGTTTCTCTGCATCGCCTTGACGTTCTCGGGGAATGATATGTTGTCTAGTTCATCTAGTAACTCATCGGAGTACTCCGTCATTCTAACGAACCATTGGGCCATGTCTCTCTGGACTACTTCCAAGCCACATCTCCAGCACCTGTTGTTCTTGACCTGCTCGTTTGCCAGAACCGTGTCGCAGTCTACGCACCAATTTACTGGAGCAATTCGTCTTTCCACTAGGCCATTCTCGTTTAGAGTGAGGAACATCTCCTGGTTCCAGCGATAGTAATCGACATCTGACGTAGCTAGGAATCGTCGCCAATCGTATGAGTAGCCCATCCTCTCCTGGTCGGAACGTATGCTTGAGATGTTGCTGTGAGTGACTGCATGTGGGTGGCCCCCCTCCTTCTTGGCGGCATTCTCAGCGGGCATTCCAAAGGAGTCGTATCCCATCGGATAGAGTACATTCTTCCCCATTAGCCTTTGAAAACGGGCCATTGCATCCCCAATGGAGTAGTTTCTTACATGCCCCATGTGCATATGGCCAGATGGGTATGGGAACATCTCGAGGCAGTAGAATTTCGGCTTTGACTCGTCTATTTCAGCCTGGAAGACCCTTGCATCAGACCATGCCTTCTGCCACCGCGATTCTAGCTCCTGTGGGTCGTATGCCATTTACTCAAACACGGCGCTGGGTACTGCTTGTATATGCATTACGACTTTGATTGATGCCCGACTCGGAGGAGATATGCTATCAGACGGAGAGTTCCATTCAGAGATTTGGGAAGACGGGGTGGAGGTTTTGGTCACTCAGATGGGTTCGCTGATGAATATGAATACGGCCTTTGTTGACAGAGCAAATGGTGTTGTTGCAATTATCGACCCATATGATTCGAAGAAATGGATCGAAAAACTAGAGCAAGAGGGTTTGGAGCCAACACATCTACTCTACACGCATACCCATAGGGATCATGCTGCTGGCTATCCGGGGATGATCAAGAGGTTCCCAAACCTGGAAGTCTGGGGCCATGAGGATGCTAGGGTTCCGAACTTACTGGGCCACATTGTGTTCAGGAACGTTGACTTCACGAATACTTGGAGAAGTTCTCCAGGAGAGTGTGTGGATTGGTCCGCTGGGTCAATTTGTCTTACTGTGACCCATTCTCCCGGGCATGCTCCTGGCCATGTTACATTTCATGGCCATGGAGTCTACCATGCTGGTGATTTGCTATTCGTAAGAAGTGCAGGCAGGGTGGACCTTCCCGGAGGCGATCCAAGAGCCCAGCAGAGGAGTCTGATTAGGGCAAAAGAAATCCTCCAAGAGCTTCCTCAGGACTGGAGGCTTATTCCCGGACATAGATATGATGACTACAGGGGCGAGGTCCCAGACTGGATTAGTCTGGGTGAAGCTTTGAAGCACAACTACTTCCTTTCTAATATCACAATGGTTGACTAGGTTATCTTCTCAGTAGTCGCCTGACCAGGCTGCTTTCTTCATCGAGAGATTTTGGTTCGTCTTCCCGGACCTTCTTCAATGCACTAATCGGCACCCAATCATCTGGAACCAACCTCCATGGAGTCACTCTTGCCATAATCCCGAGAAGGACTTGGCTTCCTGGAATCATGAAAACCCTGAGAGGTGGGACAACGAGGCTCAGTGCGGCTAAGTCGTCTCTGGCCTGAATTCTATCCTTTCGACTGACTCTTCGTCCGATTAGGATACTGGATAGCGTTGCTGAAGTTTGCTTAAAATGCTCTGCGCCTATTTTCGATGTGTCCCAAGCCTTCTCGATAGACTCGCCCCACTTGCTTGGTTCCTTTGCTACTTTCTTTATCTCATGCTGCGATTTATCAGGAAGTCGACGATATGCAGCAGCTGTTCCGGTTGCCACCCAAGGCAACCATCTCACCATGAATCCTAGTGATTTCCTGAATCTGCTCATAGAATCACTCGGTCTTGTCTATCCTATTGGATGAGACTCCTCTCGACTTCATTTCTTTCTTTACAGTTCCAGATGGCAAAGACCCATCCTGCTCCAATGCGGAAAGAGCGGCTACAACGATGCTGTTTGTGTCGATTTCGAAGAAAGTGCGCAGAGCTTCTCGGGAATCTGAGCGGCCGAAACCATCCGTACCCAGGACAACGTATCGTCCACCGACCCATCTTTGGATCATCTCAGGGACTGAGGAGATGTAATCGGATGTTGCGATGGTTGGAGTTTCGTCTCCAAAACATTCGGAAACGTACGGTACCGTTTCACTTCCGGGATTGAGCCTCATCTTCCTCTCGTGTTCCATTCCCATTCGTCGAAGTTCTCCGTAGGAAGTAACTGACCAAACTTCCGAGGAAATACCATGATCACTTTGTAGTTCTTTGGCCGCATCTCTTACGAGATTCAATATTGGCCCCGAACCAAGTAATCTGACCCTAGGGCCGTCTCCCGATGTCTCTTCGACAAGATAGGCACCTCTGATTATTCCTTCATCGGTTCCTGGCGGCTTTGGCGTCTGCTGTTGATTCTCATTGTACAGCATTATGTAATGGAACACATCCAGATTCTTGCCCCACATCTCATCGATCCCATGTCTGATTATTGTTGCTAGTTCGTATGCATAAGCAGGGTCCCATGCACGGCAGTGTGGAACGGCAGAGGCCATCAGGAGGCTATGGCCGTCCTGATGCTGTAATCCTTCGCCATTCAGTGTTGTCCGCCCAGCAGTTGCACCCATGAGGAAACCACGAGCCCGTGCATCGGCAGCGCTCCAAATCTGATCGCCCACTCTTTGGAAACCAAACATTGAGTAGAAGGTGTAGAATGGGATTGTTGGAGAATTAGCGTTCGAGTAAGAAGTTGCGCTGGATATCCATGAAGCTATTGCTGCGGCCTCCGAGATTCCTTCCTGGAGCACCTGGCCAGAATCCGATTCCTTGTAATTAAGCAGCATCTTGTGGTCGACGGGCGTATACTTCTGACCCCTTGATGCAAAAATTTCGAACTCACTGAAAAGGGGGTCCATGCCGAAAGTCCTTCCTTCATCTGGAATGATTGGGACGACCTTTTCGCCTATCTCTGACTTCATTAAATTCCTCAATAGTCGAACGAAGGCCATGGTGGTTGAGACCTCTTGGCCCTCGGGAGTACCCTCGTCAAATGCTGCGTATGTTGCCTCCCCTGGGAGGTCTGTGGTGATGTTTTTTGGCCTTCTCGAAGGAAGATGCCCGCCGAGGTTTTTCCTTCGTTCGAACAAATATTCAACTTCGGCCGAGTCCTCTTCCAGTGTGGCGAATGGGTCGTCCTCAAGTCTAGAGTCATCCAAGTCTAGCCCCAGTGCGTCGCGATAAGCGACTAAGTCCTCTAGGCTCATCTTCTTCTTCTGGTGAGTGGAGTTTCGCCCCTCAAATGAGTCGATTCCCCAGCCCTTCACGGTATGGGCCAGTATTACAGCGGGACCATCGGCGGAAAGTGCTGCTTGGTAGGCAGAATATACCTTGATTGGATCATGTCCACCTCTGGTCAATTCTTCTATTTCTGTGTCGGGGATTGAGTCGCCCAATGCTTGAAGTTCTTTGCTCCCCGAGAACATCTCATCCCGAAACTCACTGGCTGGTAGTGTGCTCAGACGTTGCCAGTCTCCATCTGTAATTGTCTCCATCTTGTTCAACAACTCACCGTTTGTATCAAGTCGGAACACTCTGTCCCACTCAGAACCCCAGATGACTTTGATTACGGTCCATCCTGCACCTCGATATAGCCCTTCCAACTCTTGAATGATGTTGGAGTTCCCTCGGACGGGTCCGTCTAATCTCTGGAGGTTACAATTGACCACTACAACCAGGTTATCCAACTGTTCTCTGCCGGCTACCGCTATGGATGCGATCGCTTCTGGTTCGTCCATCTCCCCATCCCCGAGGAATGCAAAAACACGACTCTCAGAAGTGTCGGCGAGGTTTCTCTGGTGGAGGTACTTCCAGAATCTAGCCTGCATTACTGCACCGAGTGGGCCAAGACCCATGGATACTGTTGGGTACTCCCAAAATTCTGGCATTAGGCGAGGATGTGGGTATGAAGAGAGGCCATCTTCGAAGGCTTCCTGTCTGAAGTTTGAGATTTGCTTTCGGGTAATTCGCCCCTCTAGGAATGCTCGAGAGTAGATTCCGGGACTGGCGTGACCCTGGATGTAGAGGGCGTCTCCTATCCCATTGTGATCCTTCCCTCTAAAGACGTGGTTGAAACCGACCTCATACAAGGTGGAGCTCGATGCATAGGTGGAAATGTGCCCTCCGATTCCATCCATCCTTCTATTTGCGTCTGAAACCATTACCGCGGCATTCCAAAGAATGTGGTTCTGGATCTTCTTCTCTATTTTCAGATCCCCCGGATACGGTTTTTGCTGTTCTATAGAAATGGAATTTAGATATGGAGTCCTTGTGGAAGAAATGTCAATTCCGAGAGCTGCTGCCTCTGACAAAAGCTCCTGAAGAAGGAGTCGGGCCCTTGAGTTGCCATTGTAAGCGGTCAAGGTCCTCAATGACTCGAGCCACTCGTCGGTCTCTTCTGGGTCCGTATCAGGGAGAGTCGGGCGCGGTTTGGTTGAGGACATGTCGGCACTACTGCCCCGAGGGGCAGAATCACCAGCCGAGGCGTGTTTTTTGAATGGGTCGACGCTCTAATCTGCTCAAAGAGGGGATGTCCCCGGCCCGACCTCGATGAGATGGCACTCGTGCATCGTCCTCACGCCGGCTACTGTGATTGCGGAGTCTCCCGATATACATCTCTCACCCTTCCACTTTCTGACGGTCCTGATTACGGTCTTGGCACCAGGGGAGTTGTTTGGATCGACCTTGACCTCAACAATTAGTTCACCGATCTGTCCCAACCAGCCCAAGGTCGCATCAATGCTTCTTCGAGCATATCCATGGCGCTGCTCAGAACTGCGTACCCAATATCCCAAGTTCCATGTTGCTCTATTTGATCTGGTCACTCTATCGAAACCGATTAATCCAATCACGTAGCCGTCCCATGGGCGTATCATTATCCAGTGATGTAGGAGACCTGTGCGCCCCTTGCGCTCTGTATCTGCGATAAAATCCTCAATCTGCGGCCTAATCTCGTTGTCTGGGTTAATCCAAGGCATGGCCCTAATTACATCCGGCCATGTTTCTTCAAATGCCTCTACAATTTCTGATGTGTGGGACTTGGATGCTGGCCTAAGAACCAAGCCATCGTCGACCCTGATGGAAGAGGTTGCCCTCCTGTGCATTGTTTTGGGGGACGTGCTCCATCGCATCAGTTCTGCGTATCAATACTTGGTTATGAAGCCAGTTTCTCCTTTGCTCGAACGACGTCTTGGTCTTCTGGATTTTTTTCGTGGGCTAATTCAACCATCCTTTGTGCTTCACTATTCCTTCCAATTGACATCAGAAGCTTGCCTACCGAGTAGATCAATGAGGTCCTATTTCCCAAGTGAGGACCTACCTCATCGAGAAGAACCGTGGTCTGCGCTTTGTTCTGCTCTTTTGCAGATCTGAAGGCAGCCTGAAGCTGTTTGATAATTTCCGGGACGGGCCATTCGTCCTGTTGCTGCCATGGCCAGAAGGAAGGTTCTGCCGGATAATGAGGTTCGGCAGGTTGCCCTTCTATCTGTGATAGAACTGGTGCAGACGGGAGTTGAACTGGCATCTCGACTACCTCAGGCTCCTTTTCTTCGTGGATTGGGACTGCATTGAGTCTCGGAACGGGGATGGACGGAGCAGGTGGGATTGGTTGAGCATGCGATACTGAGGGGGCCTTTGCAAAGGCTTCCTCGAATTCGTCAATCTTTCCGTCTCCATCAAAATCTTCATTTCCTATTCCCTCAACTTCTCTGGGGGGTGTGCCGATTTCATCGGCCTCAATAGTCTCGCTGGGATTCATGGGTTGGGAGAAACTTGGGGTCTCGGCATTTGGTTGGATTAACTCAATTGTTCTGTAATCCAATGGCTCTTCTCTTTCCTCCTCGACGGGGCTGGAGGGGACTTCGAATTTCTGAACAAACTGCGGAATGTCGTCTGCTGTAAGCTCATACTCCTCATCGATTTCCTCGGACGGAGAGGAAAACGGGTCAAAGTCTGGCTTTCTGTCCATTTTGATTTCATCGTCTTCCCCATATTGCGACACTTCTACTGTTAAGTCGTCAAATGCGAATGAGGGGGCAATTGGTTCGTTCTCTTCTTCGTCCTCCTCGATCTCGCTCATCAGCTGATCTAGTAGGTCTGTGGATTCGTCATCTCCTAGTCCAGAGCTCTGCTGGAAAGACGGTCGATCAATCTGATAGTAGCACCTAGTGCAAACCTCGGTCCCCTCTTGGTTAGAGTGCTGACAGGAGGGACAGACGACTCCCTTTTGGTTAGAATTACTCCATGACTTAAATCTGTCAAATACCAATCCCGTCCCCCCAGCATGTCCTTTCGACAGTGGTGAACGTTTAATTCTCACTGGGAACGGTTTGTTTTCCTGAAACAAGTACTCGTCAAGTAACCGTGATAGGGGCACGGTTAGACGGGGATTCGTGGGCGACTCTGGAGAAACGGTACCAAGCCGATTCAAAAGGAGCCAGGACCATCACGAAACTTACCTGCGTCTGATTAGGTGTGAATTAGATGATGAATTGGCGATGACTGAGGAGAGGCTCAGAAATTGGTCAGAAAAGAAACTAGAGGCAAATGGGATTGCTCTGTTCGGATTGAGCGCAAAGACCGATGGTTGGTTATTCGGCCAGAGAATCATTAGGCTTCAACAAGGGGGCGGGAAAGATCTTGGTTCGCATCGGTTCAGACAGGGCGACATAGTAATGCTCAGCAGAGGAAGCCCGCTGACCGAGCGTCCGATTGAGGCTGTAGTTAGCAATAGGAGCAGGAGTTCCATCAGAGTCGTCCTTCCTGAGGAGCCAAAGGGCCTCCGTAGAGGGACATGGAGGATTGATAGGGGAGCCAACAGGGTAGCATTCGACAGGATGAGGGATGCCCTCAATTCAGTATTCGAGGAAGATGGGAGTGCCCCGCTGAGAGAATTACTCCTGGGACTAGTTCACGACCCAGTGGGAACTGCTTCCCTAATGCCAGAACTAGGAGGGGTTAAGGGAAAAAGAGCGATGCTTCCAAGTGACATGAATAAAGCGCAGATTGATGCTGCAGAGAGCGCCATAAATAGGAGGTTGACGCTGATTCAGGGTCCTCCTGGGACTGGTAAGACTCACACAGCAGTTAGGATCCTCGAGAATTGGGCGATACTGGACACGGGCACCGTTCTTGCAGTAGCGGACTCAAATGTAGCTGTAGACAACTTGCTGGAGGGTTTGCTAGAAAGAGGAGTCAGGGCAGTGAGGCTGGGGCAACCTGTGAAGGTAAGAGAGAGTCTGAGAGAAGCAACAATGGATGCCAGAATGGAAAGTCACGAATTGAATAGGGACCTAGTAGAAGAAATTGAGAGAAATGAGAAATTATCTAGGAGAATTAAGGGCATGAGGGGCGGTAAGGAGAAGGGACTGGCGCACCGGGATCTTAGTAGAGGTTGGAAAGAAGTGAAAAGGCTCGAAAGGCAGATTCGAGATGACATCCTAGATAGGGCTCAGGTTCTCTGTTGCACATGCATTGGTTCCGGGCATGAATTGCTCGATGGGCGTAGGTTCTCCCGGGTGCTGATCGATGAAGCCACTCAGGCCACCGAGCCTGCTGCATTGGTCCCAATTGTAAAGGGTGCAAGACAGGTTGTATTGGTTGGGGACCATAGGCAATTACCTCCGACGGTGATTTCTCGAAGGGCCGAGAAGGGAGGTTTGAATCGGTCCCTATTCGAACGTTTGGTGGACATGGGAATCGAGCCGCTACTGCTTAACACCCAGTATAGGATGCACCCCTCGATTTCTGAGTTTCCAAATTCTCAGTTCTACGGAGGAATGCTGAATGATGGGGTCAGTGAGTCTGAAAGAAGTGCTCCCCCTGGAATGCTCTGGCCCAATTGGGATTCGCCGTTGGCTTTCCTTCCTGTTGATGGCGATGAGTTGCTTTCACCGGACGGTGCGTCAAAGGAGAATACCGCAGAAGCATCATGGGCGGTAAAAATTCTGATGGGTTTTGTAGACGATGGGGGGCTTGAGCTCGGGGACATAGGGATTGTTACGCCGTACGCTGGACAAGTTAGGGCGATTAGGGATATTCTTCCGGAGTCAATGCAGGGAGTTGAGGTCAGGACAGTGGACGGGTATCAGGGTAGAGAGAAGGATGTGATAATCTTCTCTTGTGTCAGGTCTAATTCGGATGGGAATGTCGGTTTCCTATCGGATAGGAGAAGGCTGAACGTGGCACTGACTAGATCTAAGCGTGGCCTAGTGGTAATTGGAAATCCGGATACACTGAGACATGATGAGAATTGGAGAGCTTGGATTGAGCATGTGAGGAGTCGCAAACTTGAGGCATGGCATCTCCTGGGTACTGCATGAGGTGCATGAATGAGCGATCATGACTCCCCCATCTCAATTCATGGTGGAGGGACGTTGGCGAAAGCCATAGTTTCCCAGGAGAATGATCACTGGTCAGTTCCGGATGGGGCGATTCTCGCCTCTTGGGCAAGGAGGTTTGTTGCATTCGTGGTCGATGTTACAATCGTATACTCGATACTGAACTTGTCAACGGGTGGAATGGTCGCAAACGCATTGAATGTGACGATTTGGTTGTCTTCTGAGTTCCACTACTCGGCTGCGTTTGCCGTCATTTTGCTCGCGAGCCACTGGCTATACTGGAGAGTAACAGGACTGGCTTTCTCCAGATCGCTGGGTCAAAAATTGCTTGGGATTGCTATTGTAAAGGACAATGGGGATGCGGTTACCAGTGAAATGTGGGACAGCAGGGCAGCAGGAAAGTTACTGTATCTAATTCCCGTATTGAACTTCTATTTCGGTATATACGAATTGGCCAGAATTTCACAGAGACACACCCATCAGTCGAATCTTGATCTTCGCGTGGGAACAATTGTTGCGCATTCTGCTTCTCTGCCCCCCGGTAGTAGGAGACATATCAGATAGGTGAGGGCATGGAAGGGGTTGTTGAATGGGTCCTTTCTGGTAAGTGCATCGTCTATCCTACCTCCACTCTTCCTGCTCTGGGATGCATCCCGGAGTCAAAATCCCTAGATGCTTTGTTTGAGATTAAGGGCAGGCCTAGCGGTGCGCCGGTAAGTCTTGGAGTGGCCAATCTTTCTCAAGCCAGCGAGATTGTCGAGGTACCAGATGACGTGTCCGAAATTCTTGAGGATTTTCCAGAGGGGTCGCTGACAATAGTTCTCAATCCCAAGGGCGAGATGGATTTTCGTCTAGGATTGAGGGGTGTTGCTGTTCGCGTTGTCTCGGATCCCAGAGCTAGGGCCCTGCTCCTCAAAACTGGCCCATTGACAGCGACCAGTGCAAATCCAACTGGAGAAGAGCCGTTGCTCGACTGCATTTCCGCTGCTGATTCTCTTTGTACCTCGGAACACACCGTTTTGGGAGTTGATGGTGTGTGTGACGGGGGCCCTCCCAGTACTTTGATAGCATGGCATACGGTCTGCAATACGCCTGAGTCACTGAGTATAGAGGTTATTCGAGAAGGAAAAATAAGTTCAGAGGAAGTTTTTGCATGGTGGAAGAAGAGGACCTGAAGCAATGGAGAGACGCGGGTCACGTTGCAAGAAGAACACTTGAGGGGATAAAGGGAGAGATTGTTGCTGGAAAGCAGTGGTCCGAAGTAATCGATTCTGCTGAGAGGTTCATCAGAAGGCATGGCGGAAAGGCTGCATTCCCTGTGACAATCTCGGTTAATGATATGGCCGCACACTATACTTCGAACACCGAGCTGACTCCCCCCGAGGGTTTTGATGGGGAGATGGTTTTCCAGAATGGGGATCTTGTAAAACTCGATGTTGGGGTCCACATCAAAGGGGCATTGGGGGATAACGCCCTAACTATAGAGGTCGGGAACGGGGGAGAGCACACCGAACAAATTAGAGCTGCAAAAGAGTCTAGAGACGCGGCTATAGAGAGAATGCACCCCGGCACACCATGGCACGTGATTGGAGAGGCGGCCCAACAAGTATCTGTGGATGCTGGTTTTGAACCAATCAGGAACCTAAGTGGTCACAAAATGGAGAGGTGGAACCTTCACTCTGGGGTGTCAATACCAATGTATGCATGTGGCCCGAATAACCCCGGCTACAAAGGAGAAGTGGAAGCCGGCGGCGTATATGCAGTTGAGCCATTCAATACCACTGGAGAGAGTGGGATGATTGAGAACGTCCCTCCCGCTGATTCGTCTAATATTCTTCGAGTGACCGGGGATGTTAGGATTAGGAAGGCCCTCTCGAAGGGGAAGTTGAAGCCTCTCGGAGCCACTATGGCTAGATATATCGAAGAGCGATACAGCACCCTTCCATTCGCAGAGAGATGGGCGTTCCCACTACTTAGCAAGCCGTTTCCAGAAGAGGATAACGAGTCCTTGAAGAGGAAATGGAAGGCTCTTGTGAAGAAATTGACGTCGATTAGGTTTCTCGAGGTCTACAGCGCTCTGAGAGATGTCGATAGGGGAAATGTTGGACAGTTCGAGCATACTGTTTTCATTACCGAAGGAGGACCGGAGGTTCTCACCGTAGAATGACCGTGTAAAATTCCAGAAATTCATTAGAAATCTGTAATATTCTCACAATGATTAACTATTGTCGCCTTTCTGGTCTCATCGTACAGGACGAAAGGTTCTCGCTGAGTGCATCCCATCCCCTCGCATTTATCTCTCTCCTGTACACCTAAATGAGTCAGCCGTGAGGCTCCATTAGGCAGATTCTCTGGCGTTTTCAGCAGTGCCAAATACGGTAACTGCGATTATCGCTGCGAATATCAGAGACATGCCTCCAATCTGCTGAATTGATGGCTTCTCGGAGAGAATGATGACGCCCCAAAGAATTGTCAGAACCGGTTGGAGAAGTATAGCGAATGAGGTGTGAGCGGCTGGAAGTCTTGGTAGAGCGTATGTGATTGCGATCCACCCAATTACCTGGCAAGAGACCGCCAGCAGGAGGATCCAACCGTGTCCTGGCCAAGTGAACGAGAAGTCGATTGGTTCTATGCCGAGACTGGAGAGGGGCATTACTCCAATAATGAGTAGTCCCGTTACCCCTCCCGCGGTAGCGTCCAATTGAAGATTGACTGATGGTGCACGAATTCGATTTGAGAATCTGTAGAGGATTAGGAATGATGAGTAGAATACCGCTGCAACAATCCCTCCTACTACGCCCTTTATTGGGTCGTCCCCGTATGGTTCATCGTCCCAAATTCCTGAGATGAACAGCAGGCCCAGCATTACCATTGGTAGAGCTAGTAGTATCATTCGATTCGGCCTTTCTCCAAACAGCCACCAACTTACCAGAGTTACGATAATTACCTGAGAGTTGCCAATCAACGTTGCGATTCCACTGCCAATGTAGTCAATAGCACTGTGATATCCAGCGAAATCGATTGCCAGAAGCAAACCAGCAGAAAAAGCAAGCATCCTATTCTTTTTCCCTCTCTGGTCATCCTGATTCAAGTACCAGACAAGGAAAATCAGGATTGGGAGAGCGTATAGCATCCGGAAGAACGCACCAGTGATGGGGCTAGTGTCTGATTGAATATACAACAATGGTGCGAAAGAGAGCAGCATGGCTCCGAACAACGCGATTAGCATGATTCGCCGGTCATCGGCCGGCTCAGACATCCAATCCCTCACTCTGGAGCAAGGATCTTCTGGAGATCTCCAGACTGATACATCTCTAGAACTATGTCAGAACCCCCAATCAGTTCGCCGTTGATGAATACCTGAGGGATGGTAGGGAAGTCTGACCACTCCTTCAATGCGGGTCTGGCTCTGGGATCAAGTAGTACATTTACGCAGGCAAATGTCTCCATACCTAGTTCGGCGATTACGGAGCTGAGTACCTGAGCTCCTCTTGCTGAAAATCCGCACTGAGGGTTTTCTGGTGTACCCTTCATAAAAATCACAATTTTATTCTCGTCAACAACTTGTTGCAGTTCTTCTGGTGTCCAATCAAAGCTCATCTCAATCACTCCTTCCTTGGTCTTCTGATATGCACCCCATAGAACTCGTGCTCTTGACCATGTGGGTCGAAAACAGTTTGAGTGGATGCTTCTGCTTGCTCCGGGGTCATGCACTTCAGGTCAAGAGCATGGACGGTGTTGTTGGAAATATACTCCTTGAAGTGATTCAGTATTGGTTTCTGCCTCTGAAGAGGTAACACACCCTCGTAGCCTTCCGAAATCACTCTAACATGGAAGTGGTCACCTGACCCATGCAAATCGGTAGCTTCGACCGTGGCATCTGGGACGACCTTGAGAATCTCTTCCCTCATCCACTCCACAGTCACCATGGATTAGGGAAGAAGTGGCTCGGATATAAATTAGATTTCCAAAGACTTAGTGATGGAAACTAAGTTCTCGCTGATTGATGCTTTATCATTGATTAGTCCTGAACCGACCACAGCGATATCGATGCCCCATCCTGCTACCATCGACGAATTGTGATCCTTTATCCCTCCATCAATCATCAGTTTTGTCTCTCTGCCACCATTTTCAATCTGAGAGTCGATAGCCTCACGGAGCGACCTTACCTTCCCCTCTACTTCTGGGATGAACGATTGCCCTCCCTTTCCAGGGACAACAGACATTACCAGAACCAAATCAAGTTCAGATAGGAATGGGAGAAGACCATCAATGGGGGTGTCGGGATTTATCACACATCCAGATTGGACTCCTGCACCGTGCAATTCAGAAATTAGTTTTGGGAAATCATCGACAGCCTCTATGTGTGCAATCACCAAATCGGCCCCAGCGTTTGCGTATTGCTGCCATGTCTGCTCTGCATTTGTGATCATTAGATGACAGTCGATGAACACATCAGGACCGACTCTTTCTCGAATAGATTTGATCAATGCGGGACCGAAGGTGATTGTGCGATTGACTACCCAATTCCCATCCATTACATCCATGTGCAACCAATCGATTCCAGCATCTATCGCCTCATCGATGGTTTCTCCTAATCTGCAGAAGTCTGCCGTAAGTATGCTAGGTGTAATTTCCATGCTAGTCTAGTTAACGGGAAGAGGTCACGGTTCTCAATCTCTTCTAATCCAACCTAACCTAACCAATAACACACATGTTGATAGGATAGGAAACAATGGATTGGATTAGGTGGAATAATGGGCAAGGTTGTCGACACTGGTGACACAGACTTTGATGTAACAACGAAGAGCGATGAATGGGTTCTGGCGGATTTCTGGGCGCCATGGTGCGGACCATGTAGGATGGTTGGCCCGGTCCTATCACAGATTGCCGAAGAAAGAGAGATTACAATTGCAAAGGTGAATACCGATGTCAACCCTATTACTTCTGGTAGATTTAGCATTAGGGGAATTCCCGCACTGATCCTATTCAGAAACGGAGAGTTGGTAGATAGGATGACCGGGGCAATGCCAAAGCAGAGTATGGATTCCTGGCTAGACAGGCATATGTCCTAGTCCGCAGCTTTGTTCAGTTTTCTCAACCTCTGTTCGAATGGCTTTCCAACATCTCTCAGCAGCCTGGATCTGAGCGCTTCATGCAACCACATTCCTTCGTCTAGCTCGAACATTAACCCCCTCTCTAGGAGTTGTTCCGGAGGAGTTCCATCTATGTCAGCAGCACTTGCCAGCTTTTCCCAGGGAACTGGCCGATCAGAGGTCGCTAAGAGTGATAGAATCTCTCTATGTTCATCTGGAAGTACATTCAGAATTTCTTCATCCAGGAATCGAAGCCAGTCTTTGTGAAGAGTCTGTCCATACATTTCGAGTAACTCTACTGCGAGGGGATGGCCTCCTGTGACTCGGTGTATCTCTGATGCTGCAGCATTCTCAGGAACTTGTATCATCTCTATCCACGATTCAATTTCTTCTGGTGAGAGACCGGAAAGGGCCAATTCGGAGACTTTGCCCAGGGTGTGGACATATCGGCGATCATAGAAGGCTAGGCTTGTTCTGGAAATCATCAACAGCCTTAGATTGGTTTTCTCGGCTATCTGAAGTAAAGCACCGAACAGGTGATCACCGTTGCTTCCAATATTGTGGACGTCGTCTAGAACTACTAGAAATTGATCAGATCCTCCATCTTGGATGTTATTATTCTCATCTAACATATGTGCGGTTAATCTTCTCCTGAATGCGTCGATATCAAGTCTTGCTGCGGGCTTGTAGGGAAGAGTATCCAAGATGCGGTAAGGATCTTCTGAAGCTCCGGTTATGCCGATTCTATGAAGCATGCTTGTTGCAATTCCTAGTGGCGAGTCCCATGGTTGGCAGGGGTAGTACATGGTCCTTAGATTGGGATTTGTATCCATCATCTGCGAAATCCAATGCGATGCCAGAGTTGTCTTTCCACACCCGGCAATCCCAGAGATCACTAGTAGTGGTTTTTGGGAATTCAGCCACTTTTCCAGTTCTCCCAACTCATTCTTTCTTCCATGGACTGTGCGTGTCTTTGGAGGTGTTGTGTGATATGTTGAATGGGCTCCCGTTAGGGCAGAGGTTGGTTCCAGAGATGGTTTCTCCTCGTTTTTTCCGACTATCGCACCGAATCGGATGTCTCCGAAGTTTAGGACGCCCTCGTGCTGGGCATGCATTAGGATTTGGAGAAGGCTAAGGCCGGCATTCAACTTGTTAGCAGCCGCATCCGCTCTGATTTCCAAAACATTGCCCCCCTTGGATCTAATCAAGACTTTTTGAGAACGAAGTTCAGAAATCCTCTCTCTCGCTAGTTCCCTGCCATCATCTGTTAGTTGCCATGTCTTTTGTCTACGAGCATCTCCCTTTACTGACCGACTGTGTTGAGAGATGAATCCTTGAGAAATCAGTTGCCTCATTGCTCTAGAGACATTTGGAGGGTGCAAGGCACAAGATTCTGCAATCCCTGATCGGGTAACTTCGGACGTTACCGTATAGTGATCGGCTTGGAAGTCCTGTTCCCATAGATGCAGAACAATTCTGTCAGAAACGGGCACATTGGGCCGTGAATCGTTGCGTGCCACAGAATTGACGGTCGAGCAGTAGAGCATCAAGGTTAGGGACTTGTGGGATGTGGATATTCCATGATTCAAGTATGCCGACTAATCCTTCAGCATCATCCTCAGTTCCTCGACTGAACGCTGTTCATCGAAGTAGACAACTTCCAATGAGTCGTATAATTCAGTGTCACCTATTTCCTCCACTAATGGCAAAATATTGCGATAAGTCTCTACTGCTTTCTTTTCTGTCTCATAGGCCTCGGACAGCATCTCCTTGTAGTTTGATGTATGAACTATTGGGGTTGCATCGCGCTCGGTTATTGCTGTGCCATCTAATTTGACAATTGCAGAACGGACAGTTGCAGCATGCGTGACAGATTCATTTACCTCGTTATTGAAATGGACTGATAAATGAAGCCTGTGAATCCCAGAAACATAAGCTGAGTAATGAGAATACAATGCTATTGCTCTGAGTTCCCATGCCAGTGCTCGATTGAGTGCCTCGACAAGTTGTTGCTCGGACATTTGCGCTTCCTCGTTTCTTGAATCAGGGCGGGTGCTATCAACGCTCGCTTTGGATATGTTTCATCTTAGCCGGAACATATGTGTCTTGGTCCCCTTTGGAGGGTGCATGGATGCATACGAAGAGTTGTTGATGAGGTTGAAGGATATTGACATAATTCGTCAGATTGGGAGTCTACTAAGCTGGGACCAGGAAGTTTTGATGCCACCCAAGGGTGCGCCGATGAGAGCAGAGCAGCTTGCATGGGTCTCTAAGACTGCTCATGAGAGGCTCACAGACTCGAGAATTGGATCTTTGTTGGGAGGTCTTGAGATGGATGAGAGCCTTGATGAGGTTCAGAGGGCCAATATTCGGCTAGCAAGGGAGTCTTACGACAGAGCCACAAAATTACCAACGGAATTCGTTGAAGAGATGGCGAAGCACAGATCGAAATCACTTGTTTCTTGGACTGAGGCCCGAGAAAAGGACGATTTCTCGATTTTCAGAGATGACCTTGCCATTTCCATAGACCACGCTCGCAAGAAGGCTGACTTCTACGGCTACGAGAACCTTCGATATGATGCTCTCCTTGACTTGTATGAAAGTGGACTAACCGTTGAAAGGCTGGACCCTCTTTTCTCTGGGCTCAGAAACAATGTTGCACCACTAATCAGAGCAATAGTTGACAGTGGGAATAGACCCGATATCTCGTGGGTGGAAGAGAATTCATGGGAACAGCCCGCTCAAGAAAAATTGAGTCAAAGCGTAGCAGAAGCTATCGGATTCGACTTCTCCGCAGGAAGGAGAGATCTGTCGACTCATCCTTTCTGCGGCGGACCAAATCCTGATGATGTCAGGTGGACAACAAGGTATAGCGAAGCCGAGCCATTCGGTTCTTTATTCGGTTCAATGCATGAAACCGGGCACGGTACCTACGAACAGGGGCGCCCCAGGGAATTTGACTTCCAACCTGCTGGAAATGCGAATGGGCTTGGGGTCCATGAGAGTCAGAGTCGTCTTTGGGAGAATCAAGTGGGCAGATCAAGAGAGTTTTGTGAATGGTCGCTGCCGCTGTGGAAGCAGTTTTTCCCCGAGAACATGGAGGGAATTGACGCTGAGCAATTATGGCAGGCGGTGAATTTAGTAGAGCCCGGGCTAATTAGGGTGGATGCAGATGAAGCAACGTACAACTTACACATCATGATTAGATATGAAATCGAGAAAAAATTAATCGCAGGTGATATAGAAGTTGACGAGCTTCCTGATGCTTGGGATGAAATGTACCAAGAATTCCTCGGAATCAGTGCCCCAAATCGTTCTCTTGGGGTTCTGCAGGATGTCCATTGGTCCATGGGTGCAATCGGATACTTCCCCACATATACACTAGGGAATCTGTACGCTGCCCAACTACTTGAGGCAGCAAGAGAAGATCTGCCAAAGCATGATGAACAGATTAGAAGCGGTGAGTTTGAGCACCTTCTAGGATGGATGAGAGAGAATGTTCACAACAGGGGAAGTGTGCTAAAACCAGCAAATCTGATTGAAGAAGCGACGGGGTCTGCTCCGTCGCCCGATGCTTTCGTAAGATATCTTACTTCTAAGATAGAGAGGCTTTACGGGGTAAGTGCTTGAAGATAGAAAGGGGTTCTCAATGACTGTGGCAAGTCTGGAGAGTTATTCCTCGTATGTTAGGGAGGTTGATGGAGAATGCGTATTCGTACGGATTTCAAACAATTTTCTTTTCGCCGGATCTAGGTCCGGGGAAGTTGCTTGTTGGGATATCTCCAATGGCATGGAGTTGTGGAGGTTGAATTTTGAGGGGCCATGCTCCAACTCAGATTCCAACGGAGGATTGTTTTTCTTTACTGAGTCGGATTTTATTCATGCAATTAGAACAGATTCTGGCGAGTTAGTCTGGAGTGTCAAATTGGAAGGTTCGAGTGATCTTGTTCGAGTTTGTAATGGGTGTGTTTGGGTAACTACTTCTGTCTATAATTTTGAAATCCAAGACTACTCAGAGGGAGCTGTTTGGCAAATCGATTTTGGTGGGGTAGTTCTGAACAAATGGGAGACGATGGGTAGATCATGGTCACTAGCCGTTCAAGAAAATAGTCTGATTTTGGGCCTCAGTCGTCCTAAATCCGGTTATGCAATTGTTTCTGAGAGCGGGTTGGAATATCCGGAGTTGGAACATCTGCACCCTGTGACAACTGGAACCGAAGGGGACGGATGTCCCGTAATATTGGGACATAGCAACGGCATGGTTTCGGAGATAATTGACCATAGGGTGGAGTCTGTTACCCAATTAGAGTCGTCAATTCGAGCAATCGACTACTCTGATGGTTGGGTGGCTGGAATGGAATCTGGGGTCGTTTCTGCTAGCGAGTTTTTTGGTTCGTGGGCAATCAATCTAGATGGCGTGATTGATGTCATCTGCTTTGGTCCATCATTGGGCGATAGCAAGGGGGTTTGGATACCTACTTGGTCGGATGAAAATTCTGTAATCTCCCTCATCGATACAAAGAATGGTATTGTGGAATTGGGCATCTCCCACCAATCAAGAATTGTATCTGCTTTCGGTAATGAAGAGGTGATTTGCTTTGGGGATAGTTCGGGTTGCGTCTGTGTTGTCGAGGGAAATGTGGTCCGGCGTCGTTTTTCCATGCCAGCAGAAGAAATGACCGAGGGAGATGGGAGTTCGGAGTTGCGGAGGAAAATACGCGCACTGCGCGGTGGCTGATTTGCAGTGGAAAAATACTCTCAAAGACCCTTATTTCCAGTGAACTGCGCCAATATTAGCGAAATGTTTATGAGCCACCCATTACCCTGTGTTCTTTACCGCTCCGGGGGAGTGGTGTGAGGGCGCTTCGGCGCGACTCGCGGGCCACAAAAACCGAGCCTCGAAACCGAGGCGGTAGAATCGAGAAACGAAAGGATCTCGAGGAAAGGCTGGAGCGTCTGTGGACGCAAAGGTCGCGGCGAATAAATCGGACAAACTGGAGGAAACGAAGGGGAGAGCGAGATAGGAGCTGAAGAGATACATGTGCGTAGGGGGCAGAGAATAATCCTGGGTCACATAAGTGGGGAACGAAGTGGAGAAAACCGGAGGAAACGAAGGGGAAGGAAGCCAAGGGAAACACTGGGCAACAAGGGCGGGGAGACCCGTGGAGAAGCCAGTATCGAGACGTGGAAGGAAACGCGGAGACGAAGTACCTGAAACGGATGCGGCGAATGTGAGGGAGATCTTACAGGAGTCGGAAAATGACAAAGGAAGAGCATGAAGTTCCAGAGTCGTCTACCCGGGGAAACCTGGGCCTTCGGGCCCAGGTGACACCCGGACCCTGCGGAGTTAACAGGGGGGGAAGCTCCCCCATGTGCGGAACCCCCTGTTGCTCCCACCTGATTCGGCCCACATTCTAATTCTGAGCATGAACGTAGTCTTGTAGGTAATTCTACGAGCTAGGGCCCGTCATTTCCCTAGGCTTCACCCATTCCGTGAACTGGTCATCATCAAGTAACTCCAGTTGTATTGCACTCTCTCTGAGAGTAAGGCCATTCAGATGGGCGTTCTTCGCTATCTTTGCGGCATTGTCGTATCCTATGTGAGGGTTCAGTGCAGTTACTAACATCAATGAATTCTCAAGATGATCAGATATTTTCTCTTCGTTTGCTTTCAATCCAATCACACACCTTTCTGAGAACGATACGCAAGTATCTGAAAGTAGTCTTATGCTGTGCAAGAGGTTGTGAATCATCATTGGCTTGAATACATTCAACTCGAAGTTTCCTTGGCTACCTCCTATCGAAATTGCAACGTGATTCCCCATAACCTGACAGCAGACCATTGTCATTGCCTCGGATTGGGTTGGGTTCACCTTTCCTGGCATGATACTAGATCCGGGCTCATTGGCTGGAAGTGCTAGTTCTCCGAATCCGCACCTGGGCCCGGAGCCTAACCATCGAATGTCATTTGCGATTTTCATTAGAGATGCTGAGAGGGTGTTGAGAGTTCCGGATGCTGCGACTATTGCATCGTGTGCTGCCAGTTGGGCGAACTTGTTTTCCGCACTAATGAACGGAAGTTTGGTCTTTTCAGCTATTTTTTCCGCGACCAAGTCTGCGAAGTCGGGATGGGTGTTCAGACCCGTTCCAACTGCAGTACCGCCCAGTGCGAGTTCTAGTAGGTCGTTCAGTGCTGTTTGGATTCTAATGAGATCTGCATCCAGCATGGAAACATATGCTCCGAACTCTTGGCCGAGAGTTAACGGCACGGCATCCATCAGATGAGTTCGTCCAATCTTGACAATATCGGAGAATTCGATTGATTTCTCGGCCAATGAAGTTCTGAGTCTATGTACTGATGGGATTAGTCTGTGTTGTATCTCCTCCGATGCGGCAATGTGCATTGCAGTAGGGAAGGTGTCGTTACTGGATTGTGCACGGTTTACATGGTCATTTGGGTGGACTGGGGATTTGCTTCCCAGTTTCCCACCTGAAGACTCTATGGCTCTATTTGCGATTACCTCATTTGCATTCATGTTTGTCTGAGTCCCAGATCCAGTCTGCCAAATCTTGAGTGGGAAATGGCCGTCAAGAGAACCAGAAATTACCTCCTCACATGCCTCCGAGATTAGTTTTCCAATTTCATCATCGAGATTGCCAAGTTTTACGTTCGTCTCGGCAGCTGCTTGCTTGAGAATACCGAATGCTCGAATTAATGAGCGAGGCATTTGGTCATCGCCGATGTCGAAGTTGATTAGTGACCTAGCAGTTTGAGCACCGAAATATCTGTCTGCTGGCACCTCAATTTCTCCCATGGTGTCTGCCTCAATTCTCACCTTGCCGCGGATACTTTTGGGTATCTTGGATTTGGAAGATTTGGTGGTAATTTGGTTGTCTTTACCACCGGTTAGGGAGGCCTCAATCATCTTGGAGATAGTAGCTGATCGACCTGCCTCACGGCCTTGACCGACTCTGGCGTCAAGTCTTCTAGCCAGGTCCTCTGGAATGCTTACAGTAATTATTCTACGATCTCCGACACGATGCTTTGCCATGATGTTGGGATTATTAAGTTATTAATAAAATCATTCATCCTAGGTCTCAGACTCTTTCTACCTTGATTATCTGCTGGGGCGTAGATGGCCTATCTCCTCGAAGTGTCTCGATTGATTCTATTGCTCTGACCACTTCCATTCCTTTGGCGACCTCTCCGAAGACTGCATGTCTTCCATCGAGCCAAGGTGTGACTACAGTGGTGAGGAAGAATTGTGATCCTCCAGTGTTCGGGCCTGCATTTGCCATTGAGAAAATGCCTGGCTTGTCATGTTTCTTTGACAATGCAGAAGGCTCACAGGGAATTTTCCAACCCGGGCCCCCGGTTCCTGCCCTTCCGTTGTTTGGGTCCTTTGAGTGGGGGCATCCTCCCTGTATCATGAAATCCTTTATCACGCGGTGGAAGTGTAGTCCGTCATAGTATCCATCATCAACTAATTTTAGAAAATTCCCCGTGGTCTCCGGGCAATCATCAGTGTACAGCTCTATGTCAATTTCTCCAGCGCTTGTGGTCATCCTCACGTAAGTCATGTTGTGTTTCGGCCGTTCCAAGTTCAATATGGTATGGATGGAGGGCTATGCTACCGTTGACCCTGGGGGTGTTCCATCTGGGAGCTGCAAGAGCCTGACGGTACCATCTGCCTCGAGGGCACCAAGAATTAGGAACTGGGAAACGAAACCAGTTGGAAGTGTCTTTTCTCCGAGATTTATCACGGCCACAATTGATCTTCCGATAAGTTGAGAACGGGTGTAATTTGTGATTTGTGCAGAGCTCCATAGTTTTCCTATCACGGGTCCAAAATCAACTCTAATCTTGTATGATGGTTTCCTCATCTCTGGGAACTCTTGTACATCATCAATTACCCCTGTTCTCATGTCGACAGAGAAGAACTCGCCTATGCCAATGTACTCCTTTCTCTCCAACTTGGAGGGATGGTATGGTAGGCTCTCTGAGTCTATTTCATGCTGTCCCATTTGTTCAACCCGAGATGTCTGACTTTAGTGTGAGGGGGGTTAGAACAATTCCAGCTTCTTGGAATGCTTCCGCCCCTCCTTCTTGCCTATCCAAGATAGTGATGCAGGATGCCACTTCACACCCCATCTCAATTAGTCTCTGTGCGGCTTTCAATGCTGATCCTCCTGTTGTGGTCACGTCTTCCAAGAGTACGACTCTGTGACCATTTTCAAGGCTTGATCCCTCTATCCCGGGAGGATTTCCTGTCTTCCTGCCACCCCTTCCCTTGGGTTCCTTCCTAACTATGAAGCCCTTGAGTGAGGATCCTCGTCCTGCCTTTGCAATAGCAATCCCGGTGAGTGGTACTGCTCCCAGTTCGAGCCCCCCCACGGCATCTACTTGTCCGATTGCCTCGATTTGGTGGTGAATCAGGACTCCCAACAGATGGGCACATTCGGGATCCATCATTACTGGCTTCATGTCGAAAAAGTGCTTGCTCTTCCTCCCACTTGCGAGTGTGAAGTCCTCATTTTCGGAGTAAAGATAGGCCAAGTCACGAATCCTATCGATCAGTTTTTCTCTCGCCTGCTCTACTGTAGTTGATGTCATCCTACCTCGACTGGCCTTGACGGAATGGGATGAAGGTTGCCTATGTTGGATTGTTTTTCTGACGAGATTGCGGTCAATGTTCTTGGACGGTCGTTTCCGAGTGGGGGGTGCTGTAGCGAGGAAGAGCCATGACCAATAGTCCCAAAATCGCAGAAATGGATGTCGAAAGGCTCGAGTCTGAGCGTGCTTCTTACTATGTATCGCTGGACGAGAGAATTGAAGAGGCCTATGCAATTGCTAGCGTAGCAAAGAAGAAGGGTTTGGATTTTTCAGAGACGGTTGAAATTCCCAGAGCTTCGGACTTGGCCAGTAGGACCGAAAAGCTCCTAGAAGACCCGTACCTATTCATTGATCCGGCAAAGCGAAGTCGCCCGCCATTGAAAATCGAGGATCGCCTTAGGGATCTTCTTCAGAAGCATGATAGGGAAACTGCTGCAATCATGATTGCAATTTCTGTGACAAAGGAGATGAGTGAGGCGACCGGGGATAGGAGAAGGGCCATTGACTCTGGCCTAAGAGTTGGTCTTGCAGTGCTCACCGAAGCCGTTCTAGTGGCCCCTCTTGATGGAATTGGGGACGTCAGAATCATGAACAATGCAGACGGTTCGGAGTTTCTTTCAATCGACTTCTGTGGCCCGATTCGCGCTGCAGGGGGTACTGCTCAGGCCCTAGGTGTTCTCATTGGGGACATTCTACGAAGAGAAATGGGAGTAGGCAGGTACGTCCCAACGATCCCTGAAGTGGAGAGGGTGAAGGAAGAGTTTGGACTATATCGAGCCAATCTACAATACAAGCCACCTCCGGAGGAGACGGAGACTATTGTCAAAGAGTGCCCAGTTATGGTTAATGGTGAAGAGACAGAGAGAATGGAATGTGCTGGCTACAAAGAAGTCAGGAATATAGTCAATGAAAATGGAACCTTCAGAACTAGGGTTAGGGGCGGGGTGATGTTGGTAATTGGAGAAGGTTTGTGCCTCAAGGCGCCAAAAATCCAAGCTCATACCGAGAGACTGGAGGTACCAGGCTGGGAGTTCATTTCAAAATTCGTTGACAAGCAGAAGGGTGGAGACTCCAAGGGTTCGAAAGAGAAGCGAAGGCTGATTCAGAAGGACTCAAAATTCATGCAAGACGTGATTGCTGGTAGGCCGGTTTTCGGTGAGCCCCGTGAACCTGGAGGTTTCCGACTCAGATATGGGAGAAGCAGGGCTACCGGCCTAGCAGCTGCAGGTCTAAATCCGATTACAATGGAAGCGATGAGTGGTTTTCTAGCAGTTGGAACACAAATGAAGATAGAGGGGCCGGGCAAGGCGTGTGCAGTCACTCCTTGCATTGAGATTGATGGTCCTACTGTTCTCACGAAGGACGGAGATTATCTGAGGATTAGTACAGAGGAGCAATGGAAAAAGTGCGAAAGTAACCTTGATTCAATTTGGGACGCAGGAGAGATTCTTCTTGGTTATGGGGAGTTCCTAGAGAACAACAAACCACTGGCACCCTCATCATACTCAATAGATTGGTGGGCAGTAGATGTTGCAGATTCACTAGACACGCATGACAAGGTCGAGAAGTTCGCTGAGATTCTCGGGATGAAGAGATCCGACATGCCCCCGGGGATGCCATTCAATGGAGCAATAAAACGAGGAGGAGAATCTTCTTTGGAGAGGTATTGGAGGAGAAGAGGTTGGATTTCATTCCTCAAGGGCTTGGAGATATCATGGAGCCATGTCAAGGATATCTCGATTTGCTATGGCACTGCCGTACCTCCCCCTTGGAATCATTGGTGGTCGGATCTGCCGATTCAGTTTGTTCCGGAATTAGTTGATTCAATTATTGAGAAAGGGTGTGTCGAAGGTTCGTCACTTAGAGTCAAGGATGTGGTGGATGGTTGGCCATACCAATTAGGGAGAGAGGTTTCTTTGGGCCAACCGATAATGGGAGAGTGGCCACGTTGGACCGAGATATCTCGTCATGGGTTGGTCAAATCGTCCCTAATGACGCTGGGAATAGAGCATCGGCACGAAGGCTCCGACATATTGATTCCCAAGTATTGGGAGAGCCTATTGGATGGCTTGGGAATGGAAAACTCGCTCGAGAAAATAGTTTCGAGAAGAGACGTTAGACCTATCGTTTCTGAGATTACAGAAAAGGTATCCAACTACCAGAGCTCAATTCAAGAAACCGAAGGGGAGATGGTCGATGCAGCAGAGTTGGAAGCTCGGAACAGGTTGGACGACTACCTAGTAGAGCGTACTCTTCAGCTAGTCAAAAGAATCTCTGTACTTCCCAGATGGGAGAACTCTATCCCCTGCAGAATTGGGGCTAGGATGGGTAGGCCGGAGAAATCAGGGGCCAGGGAGATGAGTCCGCTTGTACACTCAATATTCCCTATTGGGGAGAATGGTGGGCCACAGAGACTAGTATCGGAAGCCTCGAAAAAGGGTACGATTAGAGTGGTGGTAGGTCCCAGAATCTGCCAATTATGCGGGAAGGAGAGCCCGCATGTAACTTGTCACCACAGGCCTAACCCGGACGAGGCAAGAGAGTGCGGGGGTAAGACCGTGAGTGCGCCTAGAAGGCGGAGAGGGAGAAGAAAAGGGGAGAGGACCGCTGTCAACCTTGGTTCCATTATCGAAGCAAAGAGAAGGAAGCTTGGACTGGACAGGATACCGAAGAAGATTAAGGCAGTCAAGGGATTATTCTCCGAAGAGCAGTCTCCAGAACAATTGGAGAAGGGGATCCTGAGGGGTCTCCACGGAGTTTCTGTTTTCAGAGATGGGACTGCTAGATTTGACATGAGTGACGTTCCAGTAACGCACTTCAGGCCATCGGAAATTAGAACGCCATGGAAGAGGCTGGTAGAGCTGGGTTATACTCACGATTTCATGGGTGACCCATTGAGTGGCGATGGACAGATACTAGAGTTGCTGCCTCAAGACTTCATCCCCTCTAGTTTGGCTTCTGACCACCTACTATCCACTTGCTCATTTGTAGATGACCTCCTGGTTAGGTTCTATGGGATGGATCCTTTCTATGAGGCTAAGAGTCTCCAAGACATAGTAGGACACATTGCGATTGGACTAGCCCCTCATACCTCCGGAGGGGTAGCATGCAGAATCATCGGTTGGACTGATGCCTCTGCTGGATATGCGCACCCCCTCTTCCATGCTGCAAAGAGGAGGAATTGTGATGGTGACGAAGACAGCATAATGATGCTGATGGATGGCTTGCTAAACTTCACTCAAACGATACTGCCGGCAAACAGAGGGGGGAGGATGGATGCCCCGCTTGTTCTCACGACTAGGCTAAATCCTAGTGAGATCGATAAAGAGGCATTGAACGTAGACTGCTCTTGGAGTTACAGTAGAGAATTCTACGAGGTCACACTTAGCCAACCACACCCTAAGGAAGTCAGGGGCTTGGTGGATATAGTGGAGAATAGGCTTGGGATGATTGGGGAAATACGAGGTTATGGGTGGACACATGATTCTGGTCCTTTGGACGCCGGCCCGGAAAACTCCTCTTACAAGACTCTCGTTACAATGAAGGACAAGTTGGACAGTCAGTTGAGTCTTGGTAGACTATTGCGTCCTGTTGCCGCTGAGAGAGTAGCTAAACAAGTAATCGAATCTCACTTTCTCCCAGACATGAGAGGGAATCTAATGGCATACACGAGACAGAAGATTAGGTGTGTAAAATGTGGTGAGTCGTACCGAAGGATGCCTCTTGCAGGGAAATGCATCAAACACAAGGCTAGGCCTTCAGGTGGTTTCACGGGAGGGGAAATGGACTCCGGATGTGGTGGGAACGTCGTACTAACTGTCTCAGAGGGAGCAGTCAGGAAATATATCCAGATTACCGAGGACGTGATGGAGGAATATGGGGTTGATGACTACACCAAGCACAGAGTCGGTTGGATGTCCTCTAGTGTGGATTCGTTGTTCAAAAACGACAGGGTGACGGTGATGACCCTAGAGGACTTCATCTAATCAGATACGCAATTGGATCACCAAGAAGCAGCATCGGCAAGATTGCCAAAAATAGGTAGACAAGGAAAGGATGCTTCCTGGTTATCCACACACTATTCACGCCCATCTCTTCCAATAGTGCCAAGTCGTCTTCCCTTTCTTTGCTGATAGTTGACTTGCTGGATGGGAGTATTCGATTCACAACTGTACTTTCTCCGTTCTTCTGGATTATCTCAGTTAGTAGCCAAGAGGGGGTCTCGTTCCTCTCCGAGATTTGGCGGACCTCGGAGATTTTCTTCTTCGAAGCATGCCATGCCATCTTCAAATCGGGGAGAGATGTGATGTTTCCCTGGGTGGCATTGTGTACGAAAATAATAGGTGGTGCGATGAGGAATGCTGCTGCTGCCCAGACGAACATGACCAAAGATGGTGGCATCCTGAATATCGGGTCCTCGGCCAGCGGGTAAATCTGATCGGGGACAAAGGCCCACGATGGGAAGAAGAGAATTACCAGAATGAGTGCCTTCACATCTGCTCCGCCGGGAATTAGTCCAAATATCCATGAGAAGTAGAATACGACTGCAGTCAGCAATGCCCCAACCATGCTCCACCACAATGCAGTGTTGGGCGACTCATCGCCGAGTGCCAAATCGATAAAGTCAGTATCGGAGTATGAAATCGCCCCTCCGACCAATCCCAAGGCACCCAGACAATATATCATCGAGACGATGAAATCTTGCCTGCCCCATTCTCCTAGCTTTCTGGGATCGGGAGGCGTAACGAAGCAGAGCGAGAAGACTGCGGCAATGGAGAATGTCATGAATACGTTCTCGATGCCTGCATCTGAAGATGACATCTCGAAAAGCAGGACGACGGCAGCCGGTACTGCCCATATTTTCCAGTGGGCGTCTTTAACCGAGAGAGTTTGGAAATCCGACCTAGCCGCTGCGAACATGCAGATGACCAGCAATGAAATCCTGAGAGTGGATAAGAGCGGGTCTGCCATATCGATAGGGTGTCCGGTTGTGACATCAAGGCTTCTGCGCTATCGCTAGCCGGCGCCTCCGGATTGGAAGAGTCCCACCGACTGATCCAGTATCCATGCACTGAAGAAGTTCGCAATTCCTGCTATCCACATCATCTGAATCATCTGACCCAGAACTAGAGTCGTCCCTCCCCCTCTGATTCTCGCAGTGATAAGCCCTAGAACGACGATGGAGATGACTACGAGGAACGAGCCCATGTAGTTGAATACCCGGATATTCTGATCAATTCCTCCTGTCTCCGAGAGAGCAGGAAGAGCCACGTCCACGCCACCTGCGGCAGTACCCACTTCTCCCGTGCTATCTACTAGTCCTTGGGCGACCGAGGCTATGGTCTCTCCAAGACCGGCGATGATGGATGTCGTGATGTTCAATGCGATTATCATTGCAATCAGAAGACCATAGGAGACGCTTCTCATCACATTGGCAGATATCTGTCTCCTCTGACGAAGCCCGAGAAGGCTGGTCGTGCTTTGTGAGACCATGTCCCCGACAAGCCCCGCCTCGCCGGTTGATGACGAGCCTTCAATGAAAACGCGCGTGAATCGCGAGACGAGCATCGAGTTGTTGTCCGCGGCAAACCAGTCCCATGAATAATCGCTGTCTATCCTCATCGACAATCTCTTCTCTAGATTCGATATGGAGTCGTCTAGAGCACCGAAATCGATTCCCGATAGGGCCTTCACCATAGCGCTTGGTTCTTGGGCCCGAGCCTGTGCAGTACCGCCGAAAGCCCTGATGAACTCAGGGAAAGCCTCGTCCCTCCTCCTCACTCTCGTCTCCTCCTGGCCGATTAGCAAGGCGGGAGCAAGGAGGGGCGACATCAGTGCTGCGATGACGAGCAGGCCGAAGTAGTTCCATTGATCGAATAGAATATTGGTTCCGAATGCGATGAACACGCCCGACATCATGAGGAGCATCATAGTGCCAAGGATGGCGGCGAATATCCATGACCTGCGCATGTCGATGGCCTGCTCGGTGTTGAACCCGTGCTTAGCGAATAGATCCTCTTGAGGGATAACCAATGTGAACAGGTACCATGCACCAATCTGCAGCATGGCGAACATAAGCCCTGCCAGCAGGACCCAGCGAGCCCTGAGGATAACCTCGAATGGGTTGTTGGTATCCGATCCTGTCTGGAAGAGAATCAAGTGTAGGCCTGCGACCACTAGCAGGAGTAGTCCTGTTGTGGTGAGTGACACGAAGGTCTCCCTTAGGGTGTCTAGCTGCTCTAGTCTTGCATCGTAGATGGTTGTGTATGCCTGCTCGAATGTCTCATTCTCGCTCTTGAAGAACTCCCCTATGGGCTGTCCGACCTCCACTGAGAATGCCATCCTATCTAGGAAGTCGCTCCAGATCGCGGAGGGGCTCTGTCGGCCGACGATCCTGGCTGCCTCCGGCAGATTTGTGTGCCACTTGGTAACCAGCGTCTCAATCGCCTGAATCTCTTCTGCGAGAGCCCCATAGTCGCCCATCTCCTTGAGGACGTCGAACATCCCCTTCTCGGCAGATTCTCCCATCGAAAGGATCCCCATCCTTGTCATGAACATGTGCATGTCCTGCTCTATCTGTATGGCCTCTGCAGAGACCTGTGCGATTGGGTAAAATATCGTCCCAGCGAAGGTTAGGAGCGGGAAGAGTAGGACCAGGGCAATCGCACCGACGCCAGTAACCGCGCCAGCGGTGGAAAACCAAACCGCGACACCTGCGATTAGTCCAATTAATGTCGCAGGGAGAGAGAAGAAGAGCAAGTACCTGCTGAATGGCATTCCAAGTCTGAGTAGGGCGATTTCCCAGGTGGTTGCCTTGTCCTCCATCTGGTCACACCCCCTAGTGGTTAATTCCCGTCCATGTCTCTAGAGCTGAGGCGAATCTGTCCCATCCTTCCTTGTAGTATACATCCAGGAGGTCGAACACGTCGTCGTAATGGGTCAGGTCTCGATCGCACATCCTCTGTATTGCCTCTGTCCTCCTCTCAAGCTCGTCGTAGATGTCTCTCTTGCTGCGGAATCCCATCCTCGGAGCGATCTTGTTCTCGAGCATGTCGGACTGGAACATCCCTCTGAAGTACACCTCGTCGGCTACCGGGTCCCATTCGAACATGTTTCGTGTCAGGATTCCGTCAGCGGTCTTGTCGAATCCGATTACCTCGCTGACTCCTGTGATTCTCCTGGCAATGCCCCCTCCTGGAGCCTCGACCACCTCTTGGAAGATCGCGAAGTTGAGGTTGTCGAAGAATCGGGCTGGGACGTTGATGGGGTCTCCAGTAAATCTCTGAATCAGTTTGACTATGTTCGAGGCGTGGAATGTCCCCATGACTGGGTGCCCTGTCTGCATTGCTTGGAAGGCGATTGCTCCCTCCACACCCCTGATCTCGCCGATGATGATGTATCGAGGCCTGGATCTGAGGGCTGCCTTCAGCAAGTCGAACATCTCCACCCTGGAGTCCTCGTTCTTCGAGTCCCTGGTGATCAGTCGCTGCCAGATGGTGTGGGCGACCTTGACCTCGGGGGTGTCCTCTGCGGTGTATATCTTCACGTTGTGATCGATGAACGGGAGAACGGCATTGAGGGTAGTCGTCTTACCGGAAGCTGTCTCTCCGGATACCAGGCATGACATCCCCGACTCTAGCCCTAGCCAGATATAGGCAGCCATCTGCGCGGATAACGTCTTCCACTTGATCAACTGGATTATTGAGATGGTTTCCTCGGCGAACTTCCTGATGGTGAAAGAAGAGCCTTGAATCGACACGTCATCGCTGTAGATGATGTTGATTCTCGAGCCATCTAGTAGAGCCCCGTCGACGATTGGCTTGCTGTCGGAGACTGGTCTCCCGATACGCTCCGACATCGATCTGAGGTACTTGGTTAGTAGTTCCTGGTCCTTGAATGCGATGTTCGAAGTCAGCATCGGGAATACCTTGTGATCCATGTTGATCCTCGTAAGCCCGATGGAGTGTATGTCCTCCAGCATCTCGTCGGCAAGAAGCGTCTCCAGGGGGCCGTTGTTGACCAAGTCCCTAACTACGACGTACTTCAGCCGGTCTAGCTGCTCTGGAGTCACCTTCAATGGTGCCTCTCCTAATCCGATTAGTTCCCTGGCCTGGTTGACCAATGGATTGGAGAGTAGGGAATTTGTCGTGGTGGTAGTCATCTCGTCCATCATCTCGTGGATCATCGCGATGAACTCTGCATCGTTGTCGAAGCGTTCCTTCTGGGGGGCGTCTCGGAGCAGCCTTTCTACGATCTGGTCCCTGATTTCCTCCTCATCTTCGTCGATGGTCGGCTCTAGGCCGAACCAGAATGTGTTCCCAGCTCCCTCCGCTCCCTCTGGTGGAGAGTATACGTGGGCGAAGCATGGTGGTCTAGTAGCGTAGATCAGGTTCCGGGGGCTGACGCTCTTCGCGTCCCTGTCGAGCGGCCCGTAGTATATCGGCCTGGATCCGTGCTCTGCCTCGAAATTCTCGACCCACTCTCGGATGTGCGGGTATTCGGCCATTAGGCCGCCCAAGTCACCTGGCTCGATTTGGAATGTCGGCTCTTCTGGTTCTTCCTGCTCTGTGACCATTCAAACCCCTCTCATGCAACTGCTGTGATGTCCACGATGAAGCCCATCTCCGGCATCACCTTCCACCCAATTCTCTCGGTGACCGGTCCGGCAGCCCTCAGGAACCTGGTCACTCCCACGGTCCTCACCATCTGCCCTCCGACGACTGCGGTCATCATGTCCAGAACGACCTCGGCGGAATTCTTCATGTCCCTGAGGACCACTCCGTCCATCTCATCTGGGTCGATTGTTAGGATCAGGGTTCGCCCCTCTGATGTGAACTTCCTGAGTGCCCTCAGTATGTTCTTGCCGGACATCTCATCTGGCATTAGCTCTGATGCTCGATCGATGATGACGACCTCGGCCTCCTGGGATGCTGGGGAGTCTAGAAGGTCCAGGAGAGTGACGTTGTCATCGGATGGCTCTGCTATTACCCCGAAGCTGGATATCAAGTGGAACTTGCCCTCGTCTATCCTCTTGTCCATGTAGTACCCGATGCTGGATACCTGCTCTAGCCATCCCCTTGTGGTCAGCTCAGTGGTGAATAGCGCGACCTTGACGTCATTGGCGGTCATTCCGAAAGACATCCTTTGCCCGATGATGCTCTTGCCAGAGCCAATACCGCCGCAAACGAGCATCAGGGCCCTGTTTGGGATTGCCGTTCCCATGCTCTGTCCCAGGCTGTCCTGAATCACCCCGAAGTCGAAGTTGTTCTCTTTAGATTGTGACAAGTCTGACTTCCTCCGATACGGTGTATGCCCCGGCGTAACCCGTAGCAGTCGATACAACAGTTATTGTCATTATTACATCGTTGGTCCCTGTGTAACTCAGGGTATCGCTGGTGTCGTCCACTGTGAACTGGACTATTTGCCCGGGGACCCATGTCGTTGAGGAGTCGGCGACAGCGACCGTTAGGGTCACCGTTTCGATGAAGACTCCTATCTTGTCAAGGTCCAGGTGGGTGTCTCCTGAGTTCTGAATGTACACTGTTGCGGTCTTCTCGGTGTTATCCCATGCCACGTTACTGGGGTCGTTCACCATGGAGGCCCTGGTTCGAACGTCCTCCGCCCCCTCCTTGCCTCTCTCGTCGATTGCAGCGTCCATGTCCTCCCATGCCCCAAGGAGGGCCCCGGATACCAGTCCGGCTACGATCAATCCAGCAATCAGCAGGATGATCTCAGAGGGTCCGCTTGCCATATTTTCCCCTCATGTAATTGTTACCGACACAGCGTCATTGTGATTGTAAATAGCCAAGAAGGCCCTATCCGGATCGTCTCCTATCAAGAAGCCGTGAGTGGCTGGGGCGAGTGGGAATGCATCCGTGGAGAGTTCCTCCCCTGGGAACAAATACAGGTTGCCGCCCGAGTAGTGGTCGGTAAACACGAAGGGCACCCCCTGAGTGACTGGGGAGGTGTCAGATAGAGTTATCGAGATATGGGATAGATCGACCGTTTCAGAACCGGTGTTCCTGATGGTTATGGTGTTCTGGTCGTGGAGGGAGTCAATGTCAATTGTTGCTGTTCCAGATCCGCAGGAGGCGTCGTTGATGGTGACCGTGTTATCCCCGATGGAGTAACCACTCCCAGGATTCACGATCGATACCGAAGATACGCCCCCATCGGTGGCCGATACGCTGAGAGTCAAACCGGTTCCTGCTCCGCCAGTCGTGCATGTCACAGGGCCATCGGCATATCCGGTTCCTGCAGTGGTCCCTAGGCTGACTGTTAGAACTGGTCCCGATGATTCGACCTTGTCTGTTACGCTCACGAAGTTCACCTCTGGGTCGGGCAGATCGTAATCGGAGTTCTTGGCGGATTCGTTGACGCTTTCGACCAGCGATACCGTGGCCATTCCGAATATCATGATGAATACGGTGCCGACGACCATCGCCGCTACGCTAGAACCAGCCAATCCCCATTACCCCCTAGGGAGTCCCCTGGGCCCTCCAAGCCTCTATGAGGGCAGCGAAGGTGAGTAGCGTCCTGTTGTCGACTGATGGCGCTCCTTCGGATGCCTCTCCGGGTTCTGCTAGGGAAACGATGGCGCTGAGCGCCTTGCCCTCAGTTGGCGTGATGACTCCC
>Ga0208407_1000061_pt1 | contig 49460 bp, 53 predicted proteins | sample ETNtaG_9_FD_185775 | JGI IMG/M metagenome (GOLD analysis project Ga0208407, IMG submission 185775) | Marine microbial and viral communities from oxygen minimum zone, Eastern Pacific Ocean - ETNP201406SV69 (SPAdes) (version 2) | ecosystem: Environmental > Aquatic > Marine > Oceanic ...
CATTTATCGATCAAATTTTTAAACAATACCCTTATAAAGTACAGGTACCGTACTATACGGTATGGTTGAAGATTTAAGATTAGATAGTTTAGAGGGCGTTGGTCCTGTAACTACAAGAAAATTATCCGATGCAGGTGTCCACAACGTCATGGACCTCATCGTTAGAGGTCCTGTTGATATTTCAGAAATTACTGGAATGGAAAAGGATACAGCTGAAAAAATTGTCAATAAAGCAAGAAAACACTTAGTTGAAGGTGGTCTACTTGCTAAAGATTTCATTAGTGCAAGTGAACTGTATAAAACTCGACAAAGTATTGGTAAGATTAGTACTGGTACTAATTGTCTTGATACACTATTTGATGGTGGTATTGAAACTAGAGCTCTGACAGAAGTTTATGGAGAATTTGGTTGTGGTAAAACACAATTTGCTCATACCATGTCTGTAATGGTTCAAAAAAGTAAAGAAGAAGGTGGACTTGAAGGTGGTGTTTTGTATATTGATACAGAAAATACTTTCAGACCTGAAAGAATTGTTCAAATTGCCCAAGCACATGAAATGGATCCTGAAAAAGTTTTGGATAATATTATTGTCGCACGTGCATACAACAGTGCTCACCAAACATTAATCCTCGAAGAAGCTGGTAGTATAATTGAAGAAAACAACGTAAAGTTAATCGTTGCAGATTCTGCAGTTGGATTGTTCCGTTCTGAATATCTTGGAAGAGGAACATTGTCTGTTAGACAACAAAAATTAAATCATTTTGTTCATTTGTTGGTTAGAATTGCTGAAACATATGATTGTGCTGCAATTGCTACAAATCAAGTTATGGCATCCCCTGATGTTTTCTTTGGAGACCCAACTAGACCTATTGGTGGAAATGTAGTTGCACATACAAGTACCTACAGAATTTACTTTAAGAAATCTGGTAAAAAACGAATTGCTAGAATGGTAGATAGTCCTCATCATCCTGAAGAAGAAGTAATCTTTGCTTTGGGACAAGCCGGAATTATTGATCCTGAAGAAGCAGAGAAAAAAACAAAAAAGACTGCCAAGAAAGCAACTACAAAAAAAGCTAAAGAACCTAAAACAAAAGCTACTGTAGAACCTGAAGTAGAGGCTACTGTAGAACCTGAAGTAGAGGCTACTGTAGAACCTGAAGTAGAGGCTACTGTAGAACCTGAAGTAGATGTAGTTGAAGATCATGGTGCAGATATCACATCTGATGATTTCTAGTCACTAGAAGATTTTTTTCCTTCTCTTTTTCTTATTTTATTTTTTAATTATTCATTAAATTCTAATATTATCTGACAATGTGATATTGTATCATGGTAGACCTTTATCGATTTCTTCCTGAAGAAATGGAAAAATTAGTTATTGATATGGGTTATCCGCGTTATAGGGCAGATCAGATTTTGCTTCCTTTGTATTATAAATTTCCAAAAAAAATTTCAGATATCAAACAATTACCAAAAAAATTGATTGAAGAATTAAATGATGCTGGTTATACAATAGGCTCTGCAAAGGAAACCCATAGAGTTGTAAGTGAAGATGGTGATACTACAAAATTATTACTAAATTTAACAAATGAAAAGTCTGTTGAAACTGTTTTAATGCAATACGAACCAACTAAAATCGGAGGTCATCCAAGATCAACTATTTGTGTTTCAACTCAAATTGGATGTGCTATGGGTTGTGTATTTTGTGCAACAGGACAAATGGGTTTTGAAACAAATCTAAAAGCGGAACAAATTATTTCACAAGTAATTCATTTTGAAGAAATTTTAAGACAAAGAGGAGAACATGTCACAAATTTAGTTTTCATGGGAATGGGTGAACCTATGGCAAATTATGATGAAATGATTAGAGCTGTAAAAATTTTAACACATTCTAGAGGATTTGGATTAGGTCAACGTCACATAACTATTTCAACAATTGGAATTGTATCTGGAATTGAAAAATTAGCTGATGAAAATTTACAAATTGGTTTGGCTATATCTTTACATGCTCCTACAAATGATTTAAGAAAAAAATTAGTTCCTACTGCTACCCCTAATTCTGTTGAAGAAATTATTGAGTCTGGTCATAATTATTTTAAAAGAACCGGTAGACGTGTTACTTTTGAATATGCATTGATGGATGGAGTTAATGATTCTCCAAACATTGCTAATAATCTGGCCAAATTATTAAAAGGAAATGGCTCTCATGTGAATTTAATCCCCATTAATCCTACTGCTGGTGATTTTAAACGCCCATCAAACAATCGTGTTCATGAGTTTGAACGAATTTTATCTAAAGCCGGAATTAATTGCACAATTAGAATTGAGAAAGGTACTGAGATCTCAGCTGCATGTGGACAACTCAGAACTGATATGATTGGGTAATTTTCTAAAAAATTGTCCTAAGTGTTAAAATAGGGCTTTCCAAGATTTTAGACTCATGGCAACTAAGAAGTCCCATGGTCGTTCACATGGATTTAAACATAAATCTAGATCTGTAATGACAAAAAAATCCCCTAGAGGAGTATCATTTTTGTTACGTGAATACCAAGAAGGTCAACAAGCACTTGTCATTATCGATCCTAGACAGCATAAAGGATTACCCCATAGAAGATATCACGGAAAAGTAGGTGTTATTACCAATGTAGGTAGACGTGCTATTACATTAAGTGTAAAATTGGGAGATAAACCAAAAACCTTAATCACTAGGTTAGATCACATAAAACCATTCGGTGTATAATTATGGAAGAAGTACAAAAAAAACAAGCAATTTCACTTTCTGAAGTAAAAGAAATTTTGGGTAAGGTAGATGTTGAAGAAATGGATCAAATACAACGTTGGACATATGATTATGTTTCAAAGTTTGTAACAATTGATTCAAAAAATGCTAAAGACATGAAAAAGAAACTTATCAAAGATTGTGAATTGACAGAAGATGAAGCAGTTGAAATTGTAAATATTAGACCAACAAGTATGGCCGAATTACGTTCATTTACTTTCGGTTGGAAAAAATTAATCCTTGCCGAAACCCTGGAAAAAATGCTCAAAATAATCCAGGAGCATTCTTAATTTTTCCGGAGTAATAAATTTTGTATCGGGCACAACCCACTTCTCGAAAGTATGAAGAACATGCATATGTTTTAGATTTTAATCCTAGAGGTAAATCCACAACTGTTCGCGGAAGAGAGGGGATAATTATAACTGCTATTGGCGAAGACCGCTTAACTCTTTTAGAAGTATTAGGTATTCAAAATTCTACTTTTGAAGTTGGAGAAAAAATTTACATCGGCAAAGATGGTAGAACAAAAATTTCATCTGTATTGGGTAAAATGGATTATGAAAAAATTTCAAGTTCTGCTCAAAGTGAATTATCCAACGTAATAGAAAAAATTGTAACTGAAAATGAAATAAAATTTGTAAAATATCTTAATAATGCACAGCCGTTAACTCCTAGAATTCATGCACTAGAATTAATTCCAGGAATTGGGAAAACATACATGAAAACAATGTTAGAAGAAAGAGAAAAACAAAAATTTGAAAGTTATTTGGATTTACAGGATAGAGTTGGATTTAAGGATCCGGTAAAACATATTTCTGAACGAATATTGGATGAAATTACTGGTGAAAGTAGAATGAATCTCTTTGTTAAGAGATGATAAAACGTAAATTATTGGGACAACACTTTCTTAACTCAAAATCTATTGCTGAATTCATTGTAAAAGAAGCTGAAATTTCCAAAAATGATATAGTTTTTGAAATTGGAACAGGCCCTGGAATTTTAACTCCTTTACTGTGTGAAAATGCTCAAAAAGTCATATCTGTTGATGCTGATGAGAAATTAATTAAAAAAGCTAGATTAAACTTATCCCAATTTGATAATCTTATACTCAAATCTGGTGATGGTTTTAATCAAAAAGATGTTTTTTCAATCTTTGTTTCTAATTTACCTTATTCAAAAAGTAAGGATGCAATTGAGTGGTTGGCACAAAATTCTTTTTCACATGGAGTAATTATGGTTCAAAAAGAATTTGCAGAAAAATTACTTGCAACATCAAAAAATCGTAGAGCTGTTAGTATTATTGCAACATACACGCTAGATATCAAAAAAATTTCTGTAGTGGGAAAGAATAATTTTTCTCCACCACCTAAGGTTGATTCTGTAATCTTAAAAATATCAAAAAAAACTACTTTGGACAAAAAATTAATTTCTTTAATCAACGATTTATTTTCTTACAGGCGGAAAACTGTAAAAAATATTCTAAAACAATTCAATAAACAAAGTACAATAGAGAAACGAATTGATGATCTTTCAGGAGATGAAATAGTTAATCTTGCCAAACAAATTCTTAAAAAATGATGAATATCCTCCATCTGAGGATACCTTTTTTGTTGCTAATAATATTGAAAATGAAAAAGGTGCATGTGCTTTAGATATTGGAAGTGGTTCTGGATATTTAACAAAATTACTTTGTAAAAATTTTTCATTTGTAATTGGGACTGATATTAATTATAAAGTACTACAAAACCAAAGTTCTTACAAAACAAACAATTTGATTTGTTGTAATAGTTCTGATGCGTTAAAAATTAAATTTGATTTTATTGTTTGTAATTTACCTTATTTAGCCACAAATGAAATTTTAGATATTGCAACTGATGGTGGTTTGGAAGGATTTGAGATTCCTAAAAAAATTTTTGATTCTGCCATAAGTAATCTTAAAAAAAATGGAAAATTTATTTTTGTTACTTCTTCATTATCTAACTATTCAAAACTAATAGACTATGGTAAAAAATTAGGCTTAACCACAAAAATTATTGCTCAAAAGAAACTTTTCTTTGAAGAATTAATTCTTGTAGAGGCAAGAAATTAACCCTCTTTCGTTCTTTGTATAATAGTGGTTATTTAATAAAATTCTATTCAAAAATAATTTTTAAAATAAACATTTGATCAACTTTTTCAAATTATATTTTTATTCAATTAACTTCTACTATATTTTGATAGCAATCGAATAATTCCAAACGTTACATGTTAGGGTGTTAGAATATGTGATGGAGTTACCCGTTGGTAACCATGTGGTTTTGATTACTATCTATTTTCTTAAATTATTTTTTGCATATGCGATAATTGCATCTGTCATCTGAGTTGTAGTTGCATTTCCACCAATATCCCATGTGACTGTTTTCCCTTCATTGATGACTTGTTCAGTTGCGGAAAATATTGCATCTCTTACTTCTCTTTCGCCTAAATAATCTGCCATCCATGCACCTGACAACACTGTTGCAGTTGGATTTACTTTATTTTGTCCTGCAAATTGTGGTGCACTTCCATGTGCAGCTTCAAACATTGCATAATTATTTCCAATATTGGCTGAATAAATTAATCCAATAGAACCTACTAATGCTGATGCAAGTTCTGAAATAATATCCATAAATAAATTGGTACTAACTAATACTGAACCATTAAACTGTTCAGTTGCAATTACCATTTGCTGTGCCATGTTGTCTATGTATATTTCAGATAATTCAATTCCTGTGCCTTCTACTGCTTTTTGTGTTTCATCCCAAAATATTCCATCCGTTTGTTTTAAGATATTTCTTTTTGTAATTGCTACCATTTTTTTCATTTCAAATTTATTTGCCCAATCAACTGCAGATTCAATTAATCTTCTGCTTCCTTGTCTTGTGATTTTTCTTATTGCAATTGCTGCATCATCAGTAATTTTTGCTTCTACACCTGTATAGAGACCTTCAGTTGCTTCTCTAAAACATACACAATCAAGTTTTCTATCTGGTGTTAATCTATCATAAGTTTTTGTTGGTCTGATGTTTGCAAAAAGATCAAATTTTTGTCTTAATGTAACTGCAACACTTCTAGGTGCACCCGGAACAGGAATTGTTGTAGTTGGTCCTTTAAAACAACAGTCTGCTTCTTCTAATGTTTTCATTGTTGAATCTGGGATATATGATGCATCTTTTCTACCATTTTTCTCCCATTGCTCTGATCCTGCTTCACATAAAATTAATTCTGATTGGAAATTACATTCTTTTAGAACTCTTAACATTGAATCAACTACTTCTGGTCCAATTCCATCTCCTTTCATTACAGCAGCTTTTTTACTCATTATTGCAAGATTCGAAATTACTTCTAATTAATTCTACCACTGCATAATTTGATAACGAATGAATTTATTTACAGATACATCTAGGTCTAATTATGCGGGGGTCGCCTAGCCTGGTAGGGCGTAGGATTGCTAATCCTATGTTCGCAAGAACTCGTGGGTTCAAATCCCTCTCCCCGCGCCATTAAAACTTAATAGACCGGATAAGTCAGTTTTTTCATGGGACGTAGAAAAAGTCAAAAAATTATTCGTACAGGCCCAAAAAATGCCACAACTGGTATGTGCCCTTTATGTCAAACAATTGGAAAAATCTTCCTTTTAGGCTCACCTGGTGAAGAAAGAGCAAAATGTGAAAAATGCCGCCAAGAATTTGAATTATAATTTAAAAATTATTTAGTCATTCAATCATTCACCCATAACTTTTTAATACAATTTTTTATTCATAATTCATTATGAGTTCAGATGCTGAAACCATTTATGAGAGAGTTGCAAAACTTGAAGATGAAATTGCACTACTTAGAAGTGAAGTCGATATATTGAAAGGAGCTTTAAGAAATAAAATTGCTCGTCATGAGATATCTATGATCAAAAAGGGTCAAGATGTTGATTCTATTATTGATTAATCATTTTTCTTCATACTTCTAATTAATTCTAAAACAAAATCTACATCTTCTGCATTAGGATTTATTTCTAAATATTTGTTCAAATATTTTAAAGCCTTTTCTGAATTTAGTAATCTTTGTTCTAAAATTCCTTTATCTCTAATATCTTCTGGAGATTCTGGTTCTATTGCTAAAGCCATATCAACACAACGTAATGCTTTATCATAAACAAATGATTGAATATATGAATTTTTTAAATTACGAACCATCCTGATAAGAATTTGTTCTGTTTTAACTTCATCCAGAAATTCTGGTTTGAATTCTAATTCTCCACCAAAATTAGCATCTAAAATTTCTTGTAAATCATCAATATCTAATAAACGACCATCATAAAATGGATCCAATATCATTTCTTCATTGTACTTTACTAGCACATGACCTGGAAATCCTACTATCTTAAGATCTAATCCTACAAATTTTGCAATTTCAACATATAGAATTGATATTGTAATTGGAAGCCCTGTTTTTTTATCTATTACCTCATTAAGAAAATTATTTTTTGGATTGTAGTAATCATCATCATCTCCACTATACCCTAAATTTTCAAAAAGATGTTCGTTTAACATTGAAATTAGATATGTTGGATTTTTAACATCACTAATTGATTCTTTTAATGACATCCCCATTCTATGAATTTTTTTAATATATTCATCAACTTGTAATTCTGGATATTCTATTAATTGTGAAAATTTAAGGCATTTTTCAATTAAATTGAAATTGGGATTTTTTACAAATGATATCCATTCTGCAACTAGTGGGTCAAATTTTTCACTCAATTATTACTAACTCAGTTTTTTTAGGTATAATTGAGGATCTTTCAATTCTTTTGTATTTGGAGGAACTTCAATCATTTTTTTGAATGTTTTTGTGCCTAACTTTTCATAAATTATTTTTGTAAAGTCTTTTCCCATACTTTTTCTTACTTGATATGATGAGAAATCAGTTCCCATGAATGTTGTAAGATAATTTTGAAAATCTTTGTCGTCTTTTAGAATATTTTCAATTGCAAAAGCTGCCATTCCTTCCATTGCTGTAAATGCTGCATGATGTTGTTGGATTGGAACTAACCATTTTTTGTATATATCTAACAGTTGAGGAATTGCTTCTCCTATTTTTGGATCTATCTCTACGTGGGTAAATGTCATTACATCAGGACCTATTTGTTCAATTAAGAAATGATCTGGATTCAAAAAGAAGAATAGGTTTGCTTTTTTTGCAAATGGAAAATCATCTGGAACAGCTTGTAATTGACAATATTCTGAAAGATTGTTAATTGTTTCAGTATCTAGTGATAAAATTATTCTTGCTAATTCTTCATTAATTTTATTAACTTCTATTGCAGCATTTTTGTTAACTTGTTGTAGGTTTTCTTGAGCAGCATGAATTAATTCTTCAACAACAGTCATTTTTACAGCACCCAAGTAACCTGAATTAACATTCTCAAATTTTGCATCATATGGCTCCCCTTGCTTGTGCAGAATTATTTCTGGATATCTTGACAGGATGAATTTGTTCAAATAAATAATTGAATCTAAATAATCTCCATATGTTGTTGTAATTTTAGAAATGTATTGAATTGCATATGTTGAATATACTAAATACTTGGCTGTATCCTCTTGCATTAATTCTGCAATTCTTGTTTTATTCTCTTTTGCAACTGCATTAAATAATTCTGTAACAAATTCTTTTGATTCTTTATCTGCAAATACTTTTTCCCCTTTCAATCTTTTCAAATCTGTCAATTCTGGAAATTTTAACTCAATTTTTTCAGGGATTTTAACGTCTAGAAATTCTTCAACTTTATTTTTATATGTGGAAAAAACCTCTGCTGCTATACTTTCTAAATTATTGAATTCCACCTTTCCTTTTAGATCTTCTTTTGCTCTACTTGCTAATTTGATAATCTCTTTTTCTTCATCAATTTCAACTGATAATTGCCCAAATAGTGCTTCTGTAAACTCTTGAAATTCTCCCAATTTGATTAAAATTTGGAAATACTACATTTAACATTAACTTGAATTTCTCTTAAAATGAAAAATCTAGTCACAAAAAAGAATAACAATGAAATATACAATTGTTCATAGATAATGTATGGCTGCTGCTGTGATAATAATTCCAATTTTAGTCGTTAGTATGGTTGCAATCTCTACTTATCTTGTATATCAGTTATTTTTAAAAAACTTCTTGGCAAAACGTTCAATTTCCCAAACTCTTGAGAAATATAATATTCAGAAAACCCCTTTTCAAATTATTAAAGAATATCATGAGAATAAAGGTGAAAACTTAACCCATGAGGAAATTCAAAAACTTGAAAAAAATTATACCAGAAATGAACCTGAACAATTTCTTGCAATGTATGATGCAATAAGAGAAAATTCTAAGGATAAAAAATAATTTTTTTTAATTTACTTATGGTTGTACTGGAATTTGAATGAACGGTGTTCCACCTTCACCAACTACTAGAGGAAGTTTACCATCCCATGCTTGTGTCTTTAACCATTCTAGATAAAATGGGTTTGCTGATAATGCATCATTGATAATTGAAATTGCTTCTGCTTCACCTTGTGCTTCTGCAATATTTGCTGCTGCCAAACCTACTGCTTGAGCTTCTAATTGTCTGGCTTCAACTTCAATTCTTATAAGATCATTTTCTGCTTTTTGGGCTTTTTGTTCTGCCTCTACTTTAGATTCAATTGCTTGTGCAAATAATGGTGAAAATTCGAAATCTGTAATTGAAATAACTTCTGTAGTTACGTAAAATTGGTTTAATCTATCTCTAATTGCATTTTCAATGTCTCCTTTAACTAGTGGTCTTTTTGTAATTAATTCTTCTGCATTATAATTTGCTGTTACTTGTTTTACTGTTTCTTCAACTGCTGGTCCAATAACCCTATTTTCATAGTCTAATCCAATTTCCTTGTAAAGATAATTTACTTTCTCATATTCTGCATGATAGTTTACAGTAACTGTAGTTTCTACAGTCTGAAGGTCTTTTGATGCACTTCTAGTCTCTTTATCATACTTTAGAGTACGAACTTCAATTTGTACTACCTCATCTTGAAATGGCACAACAAAGTGAATACCTTCGTTAAGTGGTGGTGATGTTAAATCTACTGCACTCCATTGTGTAAGTACTCCTCTATTACCTGATTCTACAATTTTAACTGATGCTCCTGCTACAACTCCAATTATAATTAGAAGAATAATGGCACCCACAACTATTTTGGCTGCACTCATGTTAACTTTAACTGGAGATGATTGATATTTTGACATCTAAAATGGTAGAGTTTTTCCTACTATTATACCCATCACTCTTTTCATTCCTAAACTAGGGAAAATACTCATCAACAAATTTATCTTATTAATACATGAAAATGGTATGGAAGCTGATTTTTCATGGGTTTATTTGATTATCTTCTTAATGATTCCATTGGCAAGAATTTTGCCACGTGTGCTGAGAAAACTCAAAACTGGTGATTTTAACTCTCAAGACATTTCACAAAGACAATATGGCTCTGATTTTGGTAGATTTGAAAAACAGTCTGATGAACAATTTGAATCAAACCCTACTGAATACCAAGAACCTCCAAAATCTTCAAAACCTCAAACTAAAAACATGCTTGTTTTAGGTGAGTTACATAGAGGAGTTAGATTATTTGAAAATATTCAAAAAAATACAGGTTTGACTACTGAGGAACTTAATTCCATTTTAGAAGATTTAGAAAGTAATGGATTGATGAAAGCCCAGCAAAAATCGGGATTATTTGGTATGAAAACTGAATTAGTCCCTACAGATAAGGGCTTCAAAGAATACTATTCTTAGAATTCGATTCACAAAAATTTTTTCATAGAGACCCCAATCTTACGATTTTTAAGAATAATCTGTGTGCCGGGGGCGAGTTTCGAACTCGCGACCTCCAGATTATGAGTATTGCCTTAGTTGGAGAACCGTTAGAGTTTACCAATTGAACTGGCACTCTAACCAGGCTGAGCTACCCCGGCATACTATATGGTCAAAAATATGGGAAATTAAATGATTCTACGGTGCTAAATTATGCTATATTTTATGATTTTAGAGTTCTTTGAATTCTATTTTAGATTTTTCCATTCTACATCCTCATTTTTTACCCAAAGGAATTTCTTTTGTAATGCTGCAGTGTATAATTTCTCCCATTCTGCTCCTACCTCATCAGTCCATGCTTTGAAAACACGAGGATCTATGTAATTTCTAAGGGATGTTCCAATAGCATAATCTTTGGTTTTTTCTGATAAATCTAATTGAAGTTCTAATTTTTGTAATCTTTCTTTATGTTTTGATTTTTGTTTCTTGATTTGTTCATTTAGTGTCTTGATTCTTTTTGTTTTACTTTTCTTTTGGATATCTGTTTTTGGTTCCTTTAATTCAACTTTTTTAAGAGTATCTTGAGTTTTTACCCATACTTTTTCTTTTTCTAATTTTTTAATAGAATCTCTTTTCTTTTGTAATGTTTGTTCATATGTTTTAGGAATTGTTCTTTTGTGATTGCACATTATTGCAGCCTCCAAGTTTGCTAATTTTGCATGGTATAGTTTTTCATTTGCTGTTTTTGATTTGATTGTGTCATGTTCTACTAGGTATTTTTTAACAACTGAAGTTGCTAAGTATGTCCTAAACACTTTGGCAGTTAATCCTTTCACAATTCCTGAATAGTATTGGTTAACATGTCTTGATGTAATTCCTTCAAAAATTTCATCTTTTGGTTTTTTCTTTTCTATGAGATTTTTAAGATTTTTATGAAATTGCTCGTCATGACCTTCAGCTACTACTGTTTCTTGCCATCTGACACTATCCTTACCTAGAAAATCAAATTCAATTGTATTTGCTGTAATTTTGATGTGCTCTTTTCGAAGAGTTGTTGCGCCTACGGTATCTGCCTCATCTGGGTCTTTTTCGTCTCCTACCCTCATAGCAGTTCTGTAAATCAAATAACATGCAGTTGATATTCTATTAATTTTAGGATCTTTACTTTTCATATCCTTAACAATTCTATCTTTTATCTTTTCAATTTCATTTCCAAGTTTGACTGCTTTTTCATATTTTTCCTTGTCTCTATCTTGTTTGAGTCCTGCAGTATCTGCCAACCAAACATATTTTCTTTTTTGTGTAAGAAAATCCATCCAACTGGCTAACCACATTGAATCATTATCATGAATAATTTTGCCCCAATCACCTTCTGGTTTTTTAGCATCTTTTCCCATGTTTAGTGTAACATCTTTTGCAGTAACTCTTGGTTTCCATTTGCCTCTTAGTGGATGTTCTCCTCTACCGATGAATATTCCTGGTGGTTCTGCCATATAGTTTCCAACTTCAACTTCTTTTCCATCCATGATGGCAATTCCGTATTTTATTTTTAATTTTTCACGTAATTCTTTTCTTTTTTTAGCTAGTTCCTTTTTTTCTTCTTTTGTCATCATTTCTTTGAGATCTTTTTCTTTGTCTACAATTTTGTATGCATTTGAAAAATCAATGTCTTCATATGATGTTTTTTTAAATTTTGAATCTAATGTTTTGACAAAATCTCCTGTAAAGTTTTTTTGAAAAACCTTGTCTTGTGCATATGGGGTATCTTTTTTCTTTGCCCACTGATATACCATTTCTTCTTGATTTATGTCAAGATCGATAGTATCTCCTTGAATTTTTATTTTAATTCCTTGTTTCTCATATTCCGGAGGAAACAAGATTCCATTATGTTGTAATTTTTTCCATTTCATTTTAGATCTGTGGACTTTAACAAAAACTCCTCCGTATCTGTATATAATTTAACATTAAGTGATTTTCAGCCTGGAAATAGCTCTTTACTCATGTATTTTTCAAATTCTAGGTCTGTTTTGGCTTGCTTTGCCTCCATAAACATGGCTGCATCAGTACCGACAATATATCGTGGTAAGATTTCATTACTATTGATGGCTTTAACTATTACATCTGCAACTTGTGATGGTGGAGTTCCCATTTCAGCCATCATTTTGAGACCTGCTAAAATATGATCTGTTAATTCTTTGTATTTTGGATCAGTTTTTGATTCTGGGATTTTCATTGAATTGAAGAAATTTGTTTTAATTACTCCTGGTTCAATTAGAGTGGTTTTAATTCCAAATTGACCTAGTTCATATCTTAAACATTCACTAAATCCCTCTAAAGCAAATTTTGTACTGATATAAGCTGGAGATCCTGGTAATCCAATTTTTCCAACAACTGAACTGATATTTACAATGGTTCCTGATTTCTGATTTCGCATTATTGGAGAAACTTCTTGAATTATTCTAACAATACTAAAAAAATTTGTGTCAAATTGTTTTCTAAAATCATCTAACGTAATGTCTTCAGTACATCCAAACTGACCGTATCCTGCATTATTTACTAAAACATCTAATCTTCCACTTTCTGATGAAATTTTTTTAATTGATGAAACAATTGATTCTTCTTTATCCACATCTAATTCAATAATTTTTATTTTGAGATTTTCTTTTTTTGCAGCATATTCTAATTCTGCTGATTTTTTTACATCCCTCATACTTGCATATGTTTCATAACCGTCTCTAGCTAGTGCTAATGCTGTTTCTAATCCAATACCTGATGAGCTACCAGTTACAAGAGCAACTTTTTCCATAGTTATGTTATTTTTTTCTTCTATTTATCCCATTTTGATTTTCTATACTAATGGTCTATCTCCTTCCATAGGATCAACTAATACTGTTTTTTCTCCTTTGTTGATTCTTTCTAGAATTTCTAATGCTGAATATTTATGTAAAAATTCATTATTGTTTCCACATCTATATGAAAATGTACATCTTGGACATCCTGCCTCATTTTTACAAGGGCATTCTTTTACAATATGCATACTTCTTTCTAGTGCTTTTTCAAATCTATCGTATAATGCCTTACTAGCACCACTTCCTCCAATTGCACCATCATAAATGAAAATTAAGCCTGATGTGCCTAAAGAAATTCCTCCTAAATCTTGAGATACTCCTCCTGTAATCATATTGCTACCCTCAATCACGACGTGTTCTGTAGCGTGATATCCACTAGCTTCCGTATATTCTTCATCTTCAGATTTCTCCATGATTTTTAGAGGTCTTGGTGCATGAAATACAATACCTTTTGTGATGAAATCATATTCTAGAGGTGCATCTAACATTATCTTTTCTCCTTGTGCAACTTCTTGTCCTAATTCTAAGTTAACATAACCAAAAACTTTTTTTTCTATATGTAATTTGCAAAATGCTATTTCAATCCCTCCTGCATTTCTTCTTTCAAAAACTGTTTCAATTGTTGGCCATTCTTCTGTTAATGATTTTGTATAGTATGGATAATCTTTTGGTATTCTTTCAATTTTGGCATAATTTTTTTTTGGATAATTAAGTTCTTTGACTTTGTAGCGTGAACCTGCTAGAAAATAAATTGCATCTTTATGCAATTCTTCTAATGCAATAGGTAGAATTCTATCTCCTACTTTTTTCTCATTAAGAAAAATATCAATTGATTTGCCAATTCCTCTTATACTGTAGTCATTTAAAATTGAATTTATTTTTTCAAAATTAGGTATGATTCTATTATTTGATTCTACAATGTTTCCTTCTGTTAAATGATAATCAATCATTTTTTGATGCTCTTTTAATTCATGTTTTGAAATTGGTTTATCGCAAGCCATTGCTAGAATTTGAAATTCTTCTACAAATGGATTCTTTGGATCAATGTATGTTTTTTCAACATCTTCAAAATAATCATCAGGATGATTTTTGTAATATTGTGAAATTGGATCATTTCCTAACGCTAAAAATGCATAACCTCTTTGTCCTTTTCTTGCAGCTCTTCCTATTCTTTGAGTCAGTCTGTTAACTGGTATTGTGGATGAAATAACGCAATCAACATTTCCAACATCTATGCCTAATTCTAGGGTTGGTGTGCATGAAATTGCTTGTAATTTGTCTTCTTTGAACTGTTTTTCAACTGACATTCTATAATTTGCCATTAATCCTGCTCGATGGACTTTGATGTTGATTTTTTGCTTTTTTGTTTGCATTGCTAAAAGTTCAGCATTCAAATGAGAATTACTAAAAATCATTGTTTTATGTTTTTTATCTGTTAATTTTTTTGTTAACTCTACCATGAGATTTCTCTGAGTTCTAAGTGATGGAAATAACATCACAAAATCTGTTTCTCCTTTTTTCCCAGAACCCTTAATCAATTGCATTTTGTCATCAAATAATTGCTCACAAAATGTTTTAGCATCTTCAAGTGTTGCTGATGCTGCAACAAATTGTAATTTGTTTTTACAAATTCGTTTTAATCTTTTTATGATATAGTGAACATTAGAACCAAAAATTCCTGAATAAACATGTGCTTCATCCACTACTAAAATTTCTGTTGAACTCAATAGATTTGAAAATTTAGTTTGATGCCATAAATGATAATGTAAAACATCAAAATTTGTAATTATGATTTCTGGAGGTGTTTCAATAATTTCTCTCCTTTCTTCTATTTTTGTATCTCCATCAAATACTTTTACATTAATTTTAATTTTATCTGCAAATTTTTGAATTTTTGGAAATTGATCTCTAGCTAATGATTTTGTTGGATATACAAAAATTGCAAAAATTTTACCTTGACTTGATTCTTTTTTTATTCTTTGAATAACTGGAATTAAAAATGCCTCTGTTTTCCCTGATGCGGTAGGTGCTTCAATTACTACATTTTCACCAAAAACTATTTCTTGTATTGCATCTTCTTGAAATTTATAAAATTGTTCAATCTTTAATTCATTTAAAAAAATTGAAATTTTTTCTTCTAATCCTAAATCTTCAACTTTACATCCCATCTTAGGCTCAGAATTCTTTAAAATTTTATAATCTGAAATGAAATCTTTTTTTGAACGTAAAATCTCTTCAAGAAATTTTTCTGGATTTGATTTTCCAATCATTTCATTCATTTCTTTTTCTGTTCTGATAATCCCTTCATCTGCTAACTCGTCGGTTAGTTCTTTTTGAGTGACTAATCCTTTGTCAAATCTTGCTAGAAATTCTAGGAATACTTCATCAGGATTTTTTGAAAATTCTAGAATATCTTGAATTCCACATTTACTACATGACACATGCATTTTTTTATTGAATGTTTTTTGAATTTCAATTTTTGATTTGCATTTTGGACATGAAAATTTCAAGATCTATTATATTAGAAATATTTGATGATTTATTGTTTAATTTCTTTATTAACCAATGAGATTATTAACCCAGAAACAATCTTTAATTTAAAAATGAAGAAAGTGGAAATTAACAAAATTTACAATGAAAATTGTATTGATGGAATGAAATTAATCCATAAAAATAAAATTGATCTTGTAATCACAGATCCTCCTTTTGCTATAAATTTTAAAGCAAAAAAAGCTAATTACAATAGAACCGCTTCTCGAGTTCTATCTGGATACAATGAAATAAGTCCTGAAGACTACTATGATTTCACATTTTCTTGGATGAGTGAGGTATTTAGAATTTTAAAGGATTCTGGAAGCATGTATGTTTTTTCAGGTTGGAATAACCTCAAAGATATTTTGCGCGCCTTAGATGATGTTGGATTTGTGACCATTAATCATATTATCTGGAAATATCAATTCGGTGTTGTCACTAAAAAGAAGTTTGTCACTTCACATTATCATTGTCTTTATGTCTGTAAAGATGATAAAAAAAGAAAATTCTTTCCTTTTTCTAGATTTAAACAAGGTGATAAATCTGAAGATGGAAGAAGTCTTCATTATCGTGATAAAGAAGATGTTTGGGATATCAAAAGAGAATATTGGTCTGGTGATGAAAAGACTCCTACTAAACTACCTTCAGAAATAATTAAAAAATTATTGGAATATTCAAGTGAAAAAAAAGATATTGTATTTGATCCTTTTTTGGGTTCTGGACAGACTGCAGTTGTAAGTAAATCTCTCAATCGTCGTTATATGGGATTTGAAATTGTTCCTGATTATTACAAATTTGCTAAAAAAAGATTGGACAAAAATCTTTATCGAATTAAAAAATCAAAATAATTTTATTTTTTTTCAGATGTATCTGTTGTTTTTTGACCCATTTTTGCAGATATCTCTTTTTGAATTTCATCATCTGTCTTACCTTCTGTTGTAATACCTGCCGATTTTGCTATCATTTCTAATTTTTCTCTTTCAGTTTCTACTGGTCCTGAAATTTTTGGCACTTCTTCAGTTACTTCTTTCATTTGTTGCTGAATTTCATTTTTAGCACTGTTGTATTCACTAACAACTTTTCCCATTTTTTTAGCTGCACCTGGAAGCTTACCTGTTCCTAAAACTAGTACAACAGCAACAAATATGATTATCATCCATTCACTACCGCCTATATTTAGTGAATATTCTAACATGTTCAGATATTTTCTAATTTAAAATTAAACGTAATGTTTGTAACTGTGCCTAATCCTTTTTAATTTTGAATTATTGGCCTTCCTGAATTTTCAATGGTTCTAATTTTTTTCTTGATATGATAGCTAGTATTGTAATGCCTATTCCAATAATTGAAAATATGATGTATGGTGTTTCATCTCCAAATGACTGTGTTATTGGTCCTCCTATAGTTGGTCCCACTGCCCATCCCAATCCAAAAATTGTTTCATAAGCTCCAATTATTTTTCCAGATATGCCTTTTTTTGTTTTACTTAAAATAATTTCTAAAGTTAATGGGAAAAATATGCTAAATCCAAATCCCATTAACACTAAAGCAATTCCAAATGTGATTATTGAATCTGCAACAACAGAAATAGCTAGTCCTATAGAAACTGCTAATGTTGCAGCAATTAACGTCTGACTTGTTTTCTTTGCAAATTTTCCTGCTAATGCTAGTGAAATTACTCGTGAAATTCCAAATGCAAAAAATAAATACAAAACATCGGTTGCATTCATTCCTTTATCATTGAGATACGCTGGAAAAATTGTTAGAATAATTCCAAATGATGATGTGCAGAAAATTAGTAATGTAATTACTTCTGGAAATTTTTTCATGTCCTTAATTGCTGAAAAAGAAAATCTTTCGTGGTGTACTTTGACTCTCTTTCTTGATGCTAATAATGCCGTAATTATTGCTGCAGCTAAAATGAATGCTGCAATTTGGAATAATATTCTATATGTAATATCCAGATTTTCTAAAAATGCTGTTCCTAACAGTGGCCCTATCATGAAACCCATTACAAAAAACATTGTAAACCAAGAGATGTTTTTAACTCTATTTTTCTCCGTACTTTCATTTGAAATTATTGATTCACACGGTGGCCAGAAAAATGCATGAGCTACTCCTGTCATTATTCTGAATCCTAACAATTCTGGAACTGATTGTGCAATGGATAAAAGATAGATTGATGCTGAATTGATTGCTGCTCCTATTGCTAATAGATATGCATTGTTTATTCTGTCTAGTAATATTCCTACAAAAAGTGGAATGAACATGTATGGAACAAAATTTGCTAATCCAATAAGACCTAATTCTGAATATGTTGCGCCAATTACATTTTTTGCAAAAATCGGTAATATTGGACCATGAAGTCCATATGAAATACCTATGATTAATCCTGTTAAATTTACTAAAATTAGAACTCTGTTCATTTGTATGCCGCAACCATTATTGCGCCACCCATTAGATCTTTTTCAAATTCTACTCGCGAAAATTTCTCTAACAATAATTCTTCCAATTTTTTATTTTGTGGCCATCTTTGGAATGTTCCATAAAGCGTTCCAAATTTTAATCCTAATCTTCCCCCAGCACTAAATGCAAGAATTGGTAAAATGCATCTTAGATAAAATGCAACCCCTGCTCTGATAAAACCTTCATCTGGTTTACCTAAATCTACAATTACCATTCGTCCATCTTTTTTTAATACTCGATGAATTTCAGAAATGGCAACTCTCAAATTAATCGCATCTCTTAGTGAATAACCACATAACACTGCATCAAATTCTTCATCTCTAAATGGAATATGTTCAAAAACTCCATTTGCCATATCTGGAATTTTTTCAAAATGTGAGCCTGTATTTTTTAGCATTGGTACAAGAGGATCATAAAGGGTAATTGAAATTTCTCCGTCTGTTAGTTTTAATGCTGTTTTTGACATATTTCCAAAACCAGAACCTGCATCTAAAATTTTATTTCCTTTGAGTACTCTTCCTGAAATCCCTCGATTTCTATGTTCTACGTCTTTTCCTAATGAAATAATTGAATTTACTTTATCATAAATTGGAATAATTTCTCGAAGTACTTCAATTACTTCACTCCAGTAGCTACTTCCTAAACCCATTGTCTAAATTCTCCTTATTTCTGATTGAATATTTTTCAAATCGAAAACTTCTATTCATTTGAAAATTTGGATACATTTTTAGAATAATTTTCTAAATCTGCTTCTGAAACTTTTTCAAAAACTTTTGATTCTGATGAAACTTTGGCCATTTTGACATTTTTAATTTCATCTTTAACTTCATCTTTCAAATTTACACATGCAATAGCTAATGCTGCTGCATCATCTAAACTCATATCTGGATTATAATTTTTCTCTAAGAATGAATTAACTTCATCAGCACCTGCACCAATTGCAACTGCTGTGAATTGTACATATGTTCCACTAGGATCAATTACATAGATTGCTTCTCCTTTTTGATCAATTCCTGCAATGATCATTGAAACTCCATTTGGACGTACTCCACCATATTGAGTAAATTGATGAGCGGTATCTGCTAAATATTTGGAAACAGTAGCAATTTCCACTGATTCATCATATGTCATTCTATTTCCTTGTGAAAATGCTCTTGCATTATCAACTTGAACTCGTGCATCTGGAATATATCCTGCTGCTGCAACGCCAATATGATAATCGACTTGGAAAATTTTCTGTGTAATATTTTTAGTTTGTAAAGTTCTTGCTTTTTCTTCTACTGCCATGATTACTCCTTGCTTGGTACTAATGCCAATAGCTAATGTTCCTCTTTTTACAGTCTCAATAGCATATTCTACTTGATAGATTCTACCATCAGGAGAATACATTGTTGGTGTCATATCGTAACCGCGTGATGCCATCATGATATCACAAGTCGATCCTCAGTCAATTTAAGGGTTCTCGGTTATTACAGATCTTTTGAATTTAAAATTTTCACCTTATATTTTGAACCAAACTTATATAATCTGAATAGTAGTATTATCGTTATTATGGTTAAGTCCGATCCCTTTGCAAATGCAACTAAGCAAGTTAATGATGCTTGTGATATTCTTGGAATAAATGATAAAGGAATTCGAGAGTATCTTGCAATGCCAAATAAAATGTTGCGAGTTAAAATTCCTGTAAAAATGGATAATGGAAAAATTAGAATATTCACCGGTTTTCGAAGTCAACACAATAACGATAGAGGTCCATACAAAGGTGGTATCCGTTACTTTAACCCTGAAGGTGGTGTTGAGTATATGGAACGAGAAGTTATGGCATTATCTTCATGGATGACTTGGAAATGTGCAATTGTTGATGTTCCACTAGGTGGCGGAAAAGGTGCTATTTACGTAAACCCAAAAACTGAAAAACTAAGTGATGGAGAAATGGAAAGATTGACTAGAGGTTTTGCTTACAAAATTGCAGAAATTATTGGACCTGAGAAAGATATTCCTGCACCTGATGTTTATACTACTGGTAGAGAAATGACCCAAATTATGGATACATTTAGTAAACTAAATGGAAACAAATACTCTCCTGGTGTAATTACTGGAAAACCAATTCCTATGGGTGGCTCTTTAGCAAGAAATGTTGCTACTGGATTGGGTACAGCATATACTGTTAGAGAAGCTGCAAAAACTTTGAAAATAAAATTAAAAGGTGCAAAAGTAATTTTACAAGGATTTGGAAATGCTTCCACTTTTGCTGGTGAATATTTAGAAAAAATGGGTGCAGTTGTAGTTGGAGTAAGTGACTCTAAAGGTTCAATTTTAATTCCTAAAGGTGCCAAAGTAAGTAAAATTTTAGAACACAAAGAAAAAACTGGCTCAGTTATAGGATTCACTGGAAGTAAAAAAGTATCAACTGAAGAATTACTAACTGCAAAATGTGAAATTTTAATTCCTGGAGCCTTAGAAAATCAAATAACTGCAAAAATTGCAGAAAAATTAAATTGTAAAATTATTGGTGAAGCTGCAAATGGACCAACATTACCAGAAGCAGATCCTGTAATTGAAAAGAAAAAAATTCTTGTAGTTCCTGACATTTTAGCAAATTCTGGTGGTGTATGTATCTCCTATTTAGAATGGGTTCAAAACAATATGGGATACTATTGGAGTTTTGATGAAGTTGCATCAAAGATGGAAAAAAATATCACACAAGGATTCAAAGATGCATATGCATTATCCAAAAAACACAAAGTTGACATGCGAAAAGCTACTATGGTTTTAGCTGTTGAACGTGTTCTAGAAGCATTTAATCATAAAGGCATTTGGCCATAGTTTGATTATTTTTTAATTTCTATAATGTCTGATGTTTTATTATTACAAAACACTAGAATTGAAGGCTCAGGATATTTAGGTCAATTATTATCTGATGATGGATTTGATATTACATCAGTTCATGCAAAACATGAGGAAATTCCTAAAAAACATTTTTCATTTGCCGTAATCTTGGGAGCTCCAGAAAGTGCAAATGATGATTTACCATATTTGATTGAAGAGAAAAAATTAATTAAAAATTATGTTGAAAACTCAATTCCTGTATTAGGGATTTGTTTGGGTTCTCAATTAATTGCAAAAACTTTTGGAGCTCAAGTGTATAGGGGCCCAATTACTGAAATTGGATTCTATGATGATCTGACTGTCAAAGATAATTCCAAATTATTTGATGGATTCAGTAACCCTTTTTCAGTATTTCATTGGCATGGTGATACTTTTGATTTACCCTCAGGTGCTACCAGATTAGCCTCATCTAAAAATTATCAAAATCAAGCATTTCAATACAAAAGCGCAATTGGCCTCCAATTTCATCTTGAAGTAAATGAACAAATGGTAAATCTTTGGTTAGATAAAACCGAAGAAAAATTGCATAAAATCCCTCACATAGATCCACAACAAATTCGTTTAGATGTTGATCGAAATATTTCCACTGTTAAATCTAACATGGAAACTTTTTACAAAAATTTTAAATCACAATTTTCGCTTTGACCAAAGTTTAATATATTGAGTTTTGATTTCATCGATCGACTAATGGCTGCTGTCAAGAAAATTTTCGATGAAACTATTCAAACCGATCACAAAGTAATTACTGAAGAATTATCAAAATCTATTCTCAAAACTTATGGCGTTAAAGTACCCCCTTATGCTTTAGTTACATCAGCTGATGAAGCAGCAAAACAAGCAAAGAAAATTGGTTTCCCACTTGTTATGAAAGTAGTTTCCCCACAGATCTTACACAAAACAGATGTTGGTGGAGTTAAAGTTGGAATTGACAATGTTGCTGATGTTAAAAAAACATTCACTGACATGTATGGTCGTTTATCTAAAAAGAAAGGAGTGGATGTTAAAGGAATTCTTTTGGAAAAAATGGTTCCAAAAGGTGTTGAACTAATTGTAGGTATTCAAAACGATTCTCAATTTGGCCCAATCATAATGGTTGGAATGGGAGGTATTATGACAGAAGTAATGAAAGATGTTGCATTTAGAATGCTTCCAATTACAACTTCTGATGCAAAATCTATGTTAAATGAATTAAAGGGTTCCAAACTTCTCAAAGGTTTCAGAGGAAGTGAGCCAATTGATACTAATCTAGTTGCAAAAATGTTAGTAGACATTGGAAAATTAGGCGTTGAGAATGCAGATTACGTGAACAGTATTGACTTTAATCCCGTAATCGTTTATCCAAAATCCCACTTTGTAGTTGATGCAAAAATTATTCTAAATAAAGAGAAAAAGAAAAATTCTATCTCAAAGGAAAAACCAAACATTACCGACATGGAGACATTCTTTACTCCAAAATCAGTGGCACTTGTTGGTGCATCTGCAACACCTGGTAAAATTGGAAATTCAATTTTAGATAGTTTAGTGAATTATGATTTCAAAGGAAAGGTATATCCAATTAATCCAAAGGCTGACAAAATCTTTGGACAAAAATGTTATCCTTCAGTTGCAGATATTCCAGGAAATGTTGACCTTGTTGTAGTTTCAGTAGATTTGTCAATGACTCCTCCAGTTTTAGAGGACTGTGCAAAGAAAGGTGTTCACAGTGTTGTAATTGTTTCAGGTGGAGGAAAAGAACTTGGTGGAGAAAGAGCAGATTATGAAGCAGAAGTTGCACGTTTATCTAAAAAACACAAAATCAGAATAATTGGTCCTAACTGTATTGGAATGTTTAATGCTGCAAATAGACTTGATTGTGCATTCCAAGGACAAGAAAGAATGTTACGTTCAAAATTAGGCCCTGTTGCATTCTTCTCACAAAGTGGTACAATGGGAATCAGTATGTTAGAATCTGCTGATGAATTTGGATTATCAAAAATGATCAGCTTCGGTAACCGTTCTGATGTTGATGAAGCAGATATGATTTGGTATGCTGCAAATGATCCTCAAACTAAAGTAGTTGGATTATATGTTGAAGGATTTGGTGATGGTAGAAAATTCATTAATGTTGCAAAACGTGTAATGAAAGAGAAAAAGAAACCAATTGTTATCTGGAAGAGTGGAAGAACTGCTGCTGGTGCAAAACAAGCTGCATCTCACACAGGCTCACTTGGTGGTTCAAATGCAATTATTATGGGTGCCTTCAAACAAGCAGGAATTATTTCAGTTGAAAGTTATCAAGAATTAGCCGGTGTACTAAAGGCATTAGCATGGCAACCAGCTGCAAAAGGCAACAAAGTTGCAATGACTAGTAATGGTGCTGGTCCAATGATTGGTGGAATTGATCAACTAGAAAAATTCGGTCTTACTATTGGAAAATTATCTCCACAAGGTGTCAAGAAATTGAAGGCACACTTCCCACCTGCTGTACCAATTCATAATGGTAATCCTGCAGATGTTGGTGGTGGTGCAACTGCAGAAGATTATCGATTTGTAATTCAACAATTTATGGATGAAAAGAATGTAGACATTGCAATGCCTTGGTTTGTGTTCCAAGATGATCCACTAGAAGAAACAATTGTTGAACATTTAGCTGCTTTCCAAAAGAAAGCAAAGAAGCCATTATTGTGTGGAGGTAATGGAGGTCCATACACTGAAAAGATGATTAAATTAATTGAAGCACATAATGTTCCAGTTTACCAAGACCTCAGAACTTGGGTAGCAGCAGCATCTGCACTCCAACAATGGGGAAAAATTTCTAAAAAATAGATAACATTTAATTCTTGCATGACTTGACAAATTTTCATGTCACTAGTTACCACATCTACTTCTGATGGCATTTGTACTGTCAAAATCAATAGACCTGACAAACTCAATGCAATGAATACTGATGTTGCAAAAGAACTAATCAAAACTTTTGAGACACTGAACCATGATGATAATGTCAAAGTTATCATTTTGACTGGTGAAGGTGAAAAAGCATTTTCTGCAGGAGCTGACATTGAATATATGTCAAAAATTTCTGCAGATGAATCTGTCGAATATGCAAAAACTGGACAACTTGTTACTGCAACTGTAGAGTTGGTTAAACAACCAACAATTGCAGCAATCAATGGATTTGCATTAGGTGGAGGTTGTGAACTTGCAATGTCTTGTGATATTCGAATTGCAGCTGATACTGCCAGATTAGGCCAGCCAGAAGTAACAATCGGAATCCCTCCAGGATGGGGCGGAACACAAAGATTAATGAGAATTGTGGGAATAGCAAAGGCAAAAGAACTTGTCTATACTGGAAAAATGATCAAAGCTGATGAGGCAAAAGAAATTGGTTTAGTTAACCAAGTAGTACCTCTTGCATCTTTACAAGAAGAAGCTTTGAAAATGGCACAACAAATTGCTGGATGTTCAACAATGGGTGTTCAGATGTCTAAAGTTGCAATCAATAAAGGAAGAAACGCAGATCTTGATACTGGTCTTTCTATTGAACTCCTTGCTTGGAGAAATTGCTTTACACATCCTGATCGCGAAGAAAGAATGACTGCATTTGTAAACAAATCCAAGAAATAAGCTATTTCAATCTCTTTTTATTTTTATTTTTATTTTTATTATATTTTGAGCCTATCTGAATTACTAGTGTGTTGAAGGGGAAAAGCTTATTATAATTTAAAATAGGTTTTTGATCATAATGGCAACTGAACAAACACAAAAAATGGTTACAGTTACTGCAAAAGCAGCTGAGAAAATTCATGAATTCATGAAAGAGGAAGCCGAATCACCTGAATACTTACGAGTATATGTTCAAGGTGGTGGTTGTTCTGGATTATCTTATGGAATGGGATTTGAAAAAGCACCAGAAGAAGATGATTTAGTTCTTGAAGAAAATGGAGTTAAACTCTTAGTTGATAGTTACAGTGTTGATCATTTACAAGGTGCAAACGTTGACTATATTGAAAGCCTAATGGGATCTGGATTTAAAATTAACAATCCAAATGTTACAAAATCCTGTTCATGTGGTCACTCATTTAGTACTGAATAAACTAGTCGTATTATTCATTTTTCAATTTCATCATAGCGTTTGCTATGTTCAAAATTCTTAGCTTTTGCGATACCCTCATATATCCTAGTTTGGAATTGAGGGTATAATGATAAAGGAGATGAAGAATTTATGCCTCAATCAGGAATTGTCAAATATCACGTTAAACTTTCCTATGAAGTTGATGGACTCGTTGAAAGAGCAGATATAATCGGAGCCATCTTTGGTCAAACAGAAGGACTGTTAGGCCCAGAGATGAATTTGAATGAACTGCAACGAGTTTCTAAAGTAGGACGTATTGAAGTTATTGCAAAATCAACAGCTAACACTACCAGTGGTAATGCTGTAATTCCAATGAGTACAGACATTGATACTTGTGCATTAATTGCAGCTGGTATCGAAAGTATTGATAAAGTTGGTCCTTTTGATTGTAAATTTACTTTAGATGCAATTGATGATGTACGTGCAGCAAAGAAAGATGATATTGTAAAGCGTGCAAAAGAAATCAAACAAAAATGGGCAACTAAAACAGTTAGTGAAGGTGAAACCATGTTAAATGACGTTCACCAAGGTGACTCTGGAAAATTATCAAGTTATGGACCATCTAAATTAACATGTAGTTCCGGAGTCTTTGATTCCAAGTGGATTATTTTAGTTGAAGGTAGAGCTGATGTCATTAATCTTTTGAGAGCTGGATATGATAATGTCCTTGCAATTGAAGGTGCAAAAATTGATGAGTCAATTAAAGAATTATGTTCAGAAAAAGATACTGTTGTTGCATTTATTGATGGCGATAGAGCAGGTGGTTTTATTCTCAAAGAATTGAAATCTGTTGTAACTCTAGATTATGAATTACAAGCTGATACTGGTGTTGAAGTTGAAGAATTAACTCCTCAAAGATTAGACGAAATTTTACAACCAATTGCTGATGAAATTAAAAATGGTAAACCTGCTCCTGCATTAAAAAGTGAGGATGATAAATCTATTGCAGATATTGCATCTAAAATTTTCCCAAATCTTAATGAAACTTTGGAAGCCGTTGCATTAGATGGTGATCAAAATGAAATCTTCAAAGTTCCAATTAGTGAAGTAGTAAGTAAATTATCCTCTCAATCTGGCATCAAATATCTTCTATTGGATGGAATTATTACCAAGAGATTACTTGAAGGTGCTAAAAATGCTGGAATTGAATGTGTTATTGGACATAGAGTTGCAAAATTAACTAACTCTGATGGCATGACACTAAAGACATTTGCTGATTTAGGCGTATCTTAGGATTTTAGATGACTGAACTAAAAATTCAGCACCTCTTAACTCTCTCTTATCTATTATCAAAAGGTGCAAAGTACAATTATGTCACAATAACAACTTCTGCATTAGGAAAAAATATCCATAAATCACAACAAGCTGCTTCAAACCATTTGTTAGAATTAGAACAAAACAAATTCATCTCTAGAATAATTAGTGGAAGAAACCTATCTGTAAAAATTACTAATAAGGGATATTCTGAGATTGTGAAATTATCTTCTATACTGCAAAAAAGTTTGGATTCTTCTCCTTCATTTGTTAATCTTCAAGGAACTTTAGTTTCGGGAATGGGTGAGGGTGCATACTATATGGGATTGAAAGGATACACAAAACAATTTAAATCTAAAATTGGATATGTTCCATTTCCTGGAACTCTAAATGTTCGTTTAGACAAAAAAATTCATCAAGAAGCAATGAAACAATTTGAAACTCTGGATGGAGTTAAAATTAAAAGTTTTTCTGATGGAAAGAGAACATATGGTTGGGTAAAGTGTTTTTCTGCCAAATTAAATAATTCAATTAAATGTCAATTGATTATTCTTGAACGAACTCATCATGATGAATCCGTAATTGAATTAATTTCCAAAACATGTATTCGTAAAAATACTAAATTGAAGGATGGTTCAAAAATTTCAATAAAAATTGAAATAGATAATTAAATTCCGTGAATTGATTCCCCGTATTCCTTTTCTATTTTAGAACTAGAACTTTCTGGAATTGGTGATTGCAATCTGGCAACTTTTGCATCTAGTTTGATTTTTTTACATCCTTCCGTAATGAATTGTTCTTGATGAACTTGATCATACCCTAATGCAATTATTTGTGGTTTAACTAAATTCACTGTTTTAAAAATATCATTTTCTTGTCCAATTAAACATAAATCCACTACGTACAATGAATTAACTAATTCTTGTCTTTGTTCCTGACTGTGAATTGGTCTTCTTTTTTTCATTTTTACAGCTGTATTGTCTGTGGCTACAACAACAACTAAGACATCTCCTAATGTCTTAGCTGCATTCAATGTAGAAATATGACCTGGATGTATGATGTCGAATACTCCTCCTGCCAATACTACTCGTAATGAACCCCTGCCAATTTCAGTTAATGTCATTTTATCCTGATTAACTAAATTATCATGGATTAGTTTTTCAATTTTTTCAGAAATTTGTTCTTCTGAAATCATATCATTTTCTAAAATTTTTTCTAGAGCATTTTCTCCAGTAATTTGACTTACGTATAACGTTGATAAGATCTTTTTTTCAATTTGATTCAATGTTTTTTTATCTTTTGACCTACTCTTTAATTTATTGATAATATTACATTTTAAATTCAAGGCCTTTTGCTAATCTTAGTGCATCTACTAACCCATCAGCATACCCAATGCTTAAAATTGCATTCTCATCTCGACCTTCACCTAGAAATATCTCTGCATCCTTAATGTATCGTTCAGCATTATCCAAAATCACTTCAAATTCTTTTTGATTTTTATACAGTGGTTCAATTTCTTCTAGTGCTTCTCTAACCATTGGGACGTATTTTTTTATCATTTGATTTGAAATTTTTTCTGTTTTTTCAGAATTATCAAATGGTTCATCAACACATTTTCCAAATAATTTTAATGCATCTGATTCTGTAAAATGTAATCTACCTGGAATAATGATTGTATGAGGTGGGTTTCCAAACTCTGTTTCTTTTAAACTAGATATTTTTCCCGAAATAATTGCTTGATCCTTAAAACCTATTCTTGATGCAATAATTACATAATTTGATTCTGTAATTACATTTCTTGCTTGACCCTGTTCAGTTTCCAATAATCCTTTTAAGGCATCTTTAGGATCTAAGAAAAATTTTTTGTCTTGATTATATTCTAACAAGAGTATTGTATGATTACCTTCAATCAAATTTTTATAAATTACATAATATGGTGTTGTAAGTGATTTCATTTCACTCATTATTGTTGCAATTCTTCCAATTTTGTAAAAATGTAAACCGCATTCCCCAATCATGGATGTTAATGATGATGAAGCATGGATTGAATGTGTTTTAATTTTATTTTCAATTGCTCTTGTTCTTAATTCAATATGTGTTGTTGCAATATATGGATCCCCATATGCTAACAATACTACATTTTTTTCTTTTGACATTTCTAAAATTTCATTTCCATCTTCAACTAACCATCTTTTAGCTAGCTTGAATTCACCATTGATTGAATCTTGAATTTTTTTTAAATCTGATTCACTAATGGGACTAGTAAATTGTTCTAAATACACAATGTCTGCGTTTGAAATTGTTTCTAATCCTTCAATGGGGATTGACTCAAAACCTGATATTCCTAAACCTACAAACGATAACATTATTGCAATTTTTTATCATGTAGCCTTTTTAAATGCTGTAAAGTAGCTTTGAAAACTTCTATTCCTTTAAGATATTCCTCAATTGAAACTTTTTCATCAATTGTATGTGCTTCATGAGGATCTCCTGGACCATATGTTACAACTGGAATTTTCCATTGATTTCCTAAAACATTCATGTCTCCAGTACCTGTTTTTCGAATTAATGTTGGTCTTGATTTCTCTACTTGCATTATTCCTAAAGTAAATGCTCTTACTAGTGATGAATTATGAGGTGCTTCAAATGGTTCAGTCTCATCTAAAATTGAATAAAATGCATCTACTTCTCTTTCTTGAGATATTTCTTTAACTAGTGTTGCAATTTTTTGTTCAATATTTTTACAATTCATATCTACTGGAATTCTGATGTCAAAAAGAGTTTCACATTCTTTGGGAGTGATATTATGACTCGTTCCTCCTTTAATTTCTGTCATTGTTGCTGTTAACAACATTCCTTTTGTTTTGTCTTCTTGGTTTGCTTCTAGTTTTTCTTTTAATTCTTTAACAAATATTATTGATTCTTCAATTGCATTCTTTGAAAGCCATGGAGCACTAGCATGAGAGCTATCTGCAGCACTAATTTTTAGTTTGATTGCTAATCTTCCTTTGTACGCAATTGTTACTTGTTTGATTCCACTGGGTTCTCCAAATACTGCATAATCAATGTCCATTTTCTTTTTTACAATATTTTTAATTCCTACCGCATTTCCTTCTTCATCCACGGCTCCTACAAAAGTAACAGTTCCTTGATTTTTTTCAATTGATGCTGCAGCAAAAAGCATTGCCATTAATGGTGCTTTGGCATCAGAAGCACCGCGACCATAAAGTGAATCTCCTTCTTTTCTGACTTTGACTTTTCCTGGAACTACATCCATATGGCCACATAACATAATTTTTGGTGAACCTGAACCTTTCTTTGCGATAATGTTTCCTACTTCATCAATTTGGATATCTTCAAATCCTAAATCATCACATTTATCAGCTAAAAATTCTGCCATTGGTCTTTCGCTAAGTGATGGTGTGTATAGTCGAAGTGCTTTTTCCAGCATTTTTGTTGCAAATTTTGGTGTTACAGTGAAATCGGAATTCATTTTTATCGCTCTACTTTCATTGCGTAATCTAACATTAGAGAAGGTATGTCTACATCACATACCCTTACAGTGTTTTTGTATTCTGTTGTATTGTTTACTTCATGAACCACTAATCCTTTCTCTTCACTTTCCATTAAATCTACACCTACAATATCTCCTTGAACAGCTTTTTTTGCTTTGATACACATCTCTTCCATTTCTTGTGTAACTGGACATGGTTCAGCAATTCCACCTAATGCCATGTTTGTTTTCCAGTGTTCAGATTTTCTATATATTGCAGCAACTATTTTGTCTCCTACCATGATTGCTCTAATGTCTCTTGGGGGTCTTTTTACAAATTCTTCCAAATAATGTATTTGATAAATTGGATACATTGTTTCCCTGCTTTCAATAATTCCTTCTGCAGAATCTTTGTCATTTAATTTTGAAATTAATCTGCCCCAACTGCCAACTGTTGGTTTGATAACTTTTGGATATCCATCTGTTTCTAATGCTTCAATAGCTGCATCTTTTGAAAATGCTACTGTTGCATCTGGTGTTGGAACACCAGATTTTTTTAGTAACATATGTGTAAATAATTTGTTTCCTGCAAAGACTCCTGTGTTTAAACAATTGATTACTTTAACTCCCATTCCTTCAAGAGCTGCTGTTGAATGTAAATTTCTGTAGTAACTCACACATCGTTGAATAACTACTCCGTAATCTTTAGGTTTTTTTTCTAAATCTAAAGCAAGTTTTTTACAATCAACCATCTGTATGTTGATGTCTTTTTTTTTCCCTGCTTCTAGTAGAGCTTTTTCTTCCCAACGTATGGAATCGTAAAGAATTGTAACATCAGGATTCACTGGCCCCAATCCTCGCCAACTGTTTGAGCAGGCTTTAGATCAAAACCATCTGAACCTTTTGCTAATTCAAAACTTGCGCCACATTCGGGACATGTTACAATTTCTCCTTCAAGTGCATCACTTGGTATTGAGATTTCTGCATCACATTCTTCACATTTTGACATAATTGTTATTCATTTCTCCTCTTTATTTATCTTCAATAATCTTTTTTTCTAGTCTATCTTCGAGTGGAATTTCGATTAGATCCCCCATTCTTAGATTTTTTAGTCCAGATGCAACTGCTTTTGCACCTGTGTCGTCTTTTTCTAATCCTAACAATGACATAAGATAGGCTGCACCTGTTTTTCCTGCTAATTCCCCAAATACTATTCGTCTTCTATTTCCTACAGCTCTTGGTGGGATTGGCTCATATGCTGCTGGATTCCGTAGAATTGCTGCAAGGTGTGTACCTGCTTTGTGTTTGTATGCAGCTGAACCAACAATTGGTTTTGAATCATACGGTTTGATTTCTGTATAATCTTCAATTAATTTTGATAAATCCAATAGCATATCTAATCTAAAGTCATTTGGTGATTTGTACAAGTAAGTTAGTGCAACTGCCACTTCTGCAAGTGGTGGGATTCCTGTTCTTTCTCCAATTCCATCAATGGTTGTATGAATTTGATCAACTCCTGCATCACAAGCTGAAAATGCATTTGCAACAGCTAATCCTATGTCATTATGTACGTGTGCATCTAATGGTACATCTACTACTTCTCTAACTTTCTTTACAAAATTAAACATTCCAATTGGACGTAAAATTCCTACTGTGTCTGGTAGACTAATTCTGTCTACTCCTGCTTCTTCAATTGCTTTACACACTTTTAGTAAAAATTCTGGCTCTGCTCTACTGCCATCTTCTACTGTAAATCTAATTTTTAATCCATGTGATTTTGCATATTCTACGGTTTCAACAGCTCTTTCTAATGCTTCTTCTCTAGAAATTCGAAGTTTATCTTTAAGATGTATGTCTGAAATTCCTAAATATGCTGCACACCATTTTGCGTCACAATCTAACGAAATATCTATGTCTTGCTTAAGTGCACGACCATGTGAAACTATGTCTGCCGTTAATCCTTGTTTGATAATTGTTTTTGTTGCTTCTTGATGATCCTTTGAAACTACTGGAGAAATTTCAATTTGATCAACTCCAAAATAATCTAACATCCATGCAATCTGAATTCTTTGTTTATTTGTAAATGAAACACCTGGGTGTTGTTCTCCTTCTCTTAAAGTACTGTCTAATACTCTAATTTTTTTTGGATTTTTTTCATATGCATTATACATATTTGCATAGTGATTCGGATCTTTCATTACTAAATTCGTTGAACAAAATTGATGATATAAACATATTCGTACTATTTTCGTTGGAAATATTTTTAATTGATCCTAAATTAGTTTTGAATTAAATTTTTGAAACGAAACTCGTTTTACACAACTTTTCTTAAAATTATTACAGTATTGGTATCCACTACCCCTGAAATTTTTCTTAAGGCGTCAATACTGTTGTTAATTTCTGCAATGCTTGAACCACTCATTATTGTTGTAATGTCGTATTGTCCTGTTATTTCATAAACTGTTTTTACTCCTTCTAGTTTGGCAAGTTTTGCTGAAACTTTTGATGTATCTGTAGCAGAATCAACTGATACTAAAACAATTGCACTCGTAACATTGTCTTCTCCGATTTCAATTGTGAATTTACTGATTGTTTTACTGTCTACTAAATTTTTAACTCTTCGTCTAACTGCTGATTCTGAAAGTTTGAGTTTTTTACCAATATCTACAAATGATTCTCTTGAATCATCTTTGAGATATCCTATTATTTTTTCATCTATTTTGTCCTTATACATTTCTCTTTTCTTCCTCTTTAGTTATTACAACATCTAAAGCATGTAAAACTTTTGTTACATCTTCTTCTTCAATTACCAAAGGTGGTAATATTCTTAGAATGTTTCTTCCTGAATATAACATTAAAACACCTTCTTCAATTAAACCCATCAAAATATCTTTAACTTCAAATTTCATTTCAACTCCAATCATTAGTCCTTTTCCTCTAATTTCTCTGATCATTGTATGTTTTTCTTTTAATTTTTCTAATCCTTCCCTAAAAATTTCTCCCATTTTTTTGGAATTTTCAATTAAACCATCTTCAGTAATTGTTGTAAGTGCTGCTAATCCTGCTGCACATGATATTGGATTTCCTCCAAATGTTGATGAGTGTTCTCCTTTACTAATTGCAGATAATATGTCTGGTCTAACTAATGTAGCACCCATTGGTACACCTCCTGCAATTCCTTTTGCAAGACATAGTATGTCTGGTATCGTATTCCAATGTTCACCTGCCCATAATCGACCTGTTCTACCTAATCCTGCTTGAATTTCGTCAAAAATTAGTAAAATCCCTTTTTCGTCACATAGTTTTCTTACCTCTTGTAAGAATCCATCTGGGGCAACTACAATTCCACTTTCTCCTTGAATCGGTTCTAAAATTATGAATGCAGTATCTTCATCAACTACAGAACGTAATGATTCCATATCTCCAAAAGATGAAAAAGATACTTTTTCAACTAAAGGTGAAAATGATTTTCTATATTTTGGATTAAATGTTAATGATAATGCTCCAAATGATTTTCCGTGATATGATCCCTTCATTGCAACCATTCCCTTTTTACCTGTAAACTTTCTTGCAAATTTCATTGCAGCTTCAACTGCTTCTGCACCGCTGTTGTTCAAATGTACTTGTGTTAGGCCTTTTGGTGCTATCTCAATTAATTTTTTCAAAAATTCTTCTCTTGTTTTATTGTAAAGTGAACTGTGAACTGTAATTATTTTATCAACTTGTTCTTTTATTGCATTGTTGACTCTTTGATTTTGGTGTCCAACTAATGCAACGCCATAACCTCCCATACAATCAATGTATTCTTTTCCGTCTGTATCCCAAACGTGTGCTTTTATCCCTTTTTCAATTGTAACTGGAAATCTTTGATACAGATTTCCCATATGTTGATCTTCACTCATGTTCAATCACCGTACAATTATCATGTGCAATAGCTGTAGAAATAGGATTTTCTTTTTGACCATTTGCAATAAAAGCCTGTTTTACTCCCATATCTAATGCTTCTGTTGAAGCTAAAATCTTTTTTTCCATACCTGGACCTATTTTAGGTCTAATTTCTTTTGCTTCTGCTAATGTTAATTTTGGAACAACTTTGTCTTCCATTAAAAGCCCATCCACATTTGTAATGAATAATACTTTGTCACTTTTTACACTACCTGCAACATAAGCTGCAGCCCTGTCACCATCGATATTGAGAAATTCTGCCTCTTCACTAATTGCAATTGGAGAAATAACTGGTGTTAGTCCTTTTTCTAATAATGATTTAATAAATTCTGAATTTACATTTGTAATTTTGCCTGTATATCCACCATCAATTGCCTGCTTTCTACCTTTTTCATTCACTATGAGGAGTTTCTTTTTCCTGTCGGCTTCAATGACTTTTGCATCTACACCTGATAATCCAATTGCATTAATTCCGTTTTTTTGAAGCATCTGAACAATTGTTTTATTAATTCGACCTGACATGACCATGGTAAAAATTTCAGCAGTCTCTTTGTCTGTATATCGACTTTTAATTCCACTTGGTGAAGTTACAAATTTTGGTTCTTTTCCTAATTGTTCACACACTTTTGTAACTTCTTTACCTCCACCATGAACAATTATGATACCCTCTGTCTCTGCAATTTTTTTAATATCTGAAATTGTTGATTGATGTAAATCATCCACTACGCTTCCACCGATTTTGATTGTAATCATTTCTAAACCGGAGTTAATGGTGTATATCTTAGTCCGCTCATTTCATCAAAACCACACATAACATTCATGTTTTGAATTGCAGAACCTGCAGCACCTTTCATTAAATTATCTGATGCAGATAATGCAATTAATCTATTATTATCTTCATCAAAGTCAAATCCAATATCACAAAAGTTTGAACCTACTAAGAATTTTGGATCTGGGAATTTGTAAAGTCCTTTTTTATCTCTAATTAATCTGATAAATTTTTCATCACCATATGCTTCACGATATATTTTCCATAATTCTTTTTGTTCCATATCTTTTTTCAAAAATGTGTGATTTGTACATAAAATTCCTCTAACAACATCTACTGCATGTGGACTCATTGATACTTTAATTTTACTTCCTGCAATTTCACTTAACTCTTGTTCAATTTCACCTGTGTGTCTATGTTTTGCTGGTTTGTATGGTCTGATTACCCCTGCACGCATTGCATGTGCAGTTCCAGAACCTGAACCTGCACCTGATGATCCGATTTTTGAATCTACAATGATGTGATCTGTATCTATAAGGTCATTTTTAATTAATGGTGCAAGTGCTAGTGTTGATGTAACTGCCATACATCCTGGACAAGAAACAAGTTGTGCTTTTTTAATTTCTTCTCTATGTAGTTCTGGAACACCAAAAACAGATTTTGGTAAATAATCTGGATGTGGATGTGTCCAACCATACCATTTATCGTATGCTTCTTGATTGTGCAATCTGTAATCTGCACTTAGGTCAATAATCTTGATTCCTCTATCGTATAATGCTTTTACAATTTCTGTTGCAGTTCCATGAGGTACTGCTGTGAATACTACATCACAATTATCAGTTAATTTATCGTAATCTAATTCTGAAAAGGTTAGATCTGTAAATCCCTTCAAACTAGGTTGAACTCTGTGTAGATATTCACCAACATGTTGTCTTGAAGTTACTGTAGTGATCTCAACCTCAGGATGGTTGACTAGTAGACGAAGTGTTTCGCCACCTACATATCCTGATGCACCTATTACTCCTACTTTCATGATAAATCTCATCAAAAGGAGTATAATTTATCTTGTTATATTGAACCTTGATTGTTAACTTTTTTTATTTAAACAGAGGTCATATGGGAAAAACTTGATGCACTTTCGTAAAATTTCTATTTTTAAAATAAATTTATAGGAAGTCTGACAAATATTCCCTTATGGTTGAGATAGGTCGTCCTGTGAAAGATATTGAAATTGATTCAAATACTTCAATTGAAAAAATCTTTGAAGAATTATCACAATCTGGTGGATTTGAATCTGTGAATCTTTCAGATGGATTGGATATTTTAACTAAAATGATTTCTGATGAAAAATGTTTGAAATTTGTTTCATTTGTAGGTGCAGTTGTTTCAACTGGATTGAGAGGAATAATAAAAGATATGATCAAAAACAAATGGTTTGATGTAGCAATTACAACATGTGGTGCATTAGATCATGATATTGCAAAACATTTCTCGAATTATCATGAGGGTTCATTTACAATGGATGATAATGAATTGGCTGATCAAAATATTCATCGGTTAGGAAATGTATTAGTTCCAATGGATAATTATGGACCACTCATTGAAGAAAAAATGCAATCATTTCTTGAAGAAGAATACAAAAATGGCGTAAAAGAAATGTCCACTGCAGAAATTTGTAAAATGATTGGAAAACATATGGGTGAAGATTCCTTTCTTTACTGGGCATACAAAAATGACATTAGTGTAGTAGTACCTGGAATCATGGATGGTGCAGTTGGAAGTCAAATCTGGATGTTTACACAAAATCATAGTGATTTTAAATTAAATTTAGTTGGAGATGCAAATTTACTTTCAGGTTATATTTTCAAAGCAGAAAAATCAGGAGCTTTTATGATTGGTGGTGGAATTTCAAAACATCATACTTTATGGTGGAATCAATATCGAGAAGGATTAGATTATGCATTTTACATTACAACAGCTCAGGAATTTGATGGAAGTCTAAGTGGAGCATTAGTAAGAGAAGCAATTTCATGGGGAAAAGTAACAAAAATTGCACGTCAAGCAACATTGCATGCAGAAGTAACAACAATTTTACCTTTCATTTATTCTGCATTATTGTCAAAATTAAAAAAGAATTAGCAATTTTTTATATTTTTTATTCTTGTATTTTTAAATATTGATGCTATTTTTTTTACTGCAACTTTTTATTCTTACCTTTGAAAATAATTATGATTGTTATGTTGCCTAAGACTATCTTCACTTCTATTATCTTGTTTGTGATTGCTGGATTGTTAGAAATTGGTGGTGGTTATCTTGTTTGGCTATGGTTAAGAAATGATTTTAGTTGGATGCTGGGTGCATTAGGTGGATTTGTTTTATTTCTTTATGGTGTAGTTCCAACATTTCAAAAAACTCATTTTCATAGAATCTATGCTGCTTATGGTGGCGTCTTTATTGTGATGTCTGTTTTTTGGGGATGGTTAATAGATGGAGTTATTCCTGACATATATGAGATAATTGGAGCAACAATTGCCGTAATTGGAATTTTAATAATTTTCTATATCCCTAGAAAAGGAGAAAAAATTTGATAGACACAATAAGTTCATTGGGGCTTTTCTTTTTTGCAGCATTGTTAGAAATTGCTGGTGGTTATTTAATTTGGAGATGGTTGAAAAATCATCAAGGAAAGATTCTTGGATTAGTTGGAGGATTAATCTTATTTTCATATGGTATTATCATGACTTTCCAGCCTGAAAATTTTGGAAAAGTGTATGCTGCTTATGGTGGATTTTTTGTTGTATCCTCTTTATTGTGGGGGTATTGGATAGATAAGAAAAAACCTGATAAATTTGAAATTATTGGTTCTATTATAGTTTTGATTGGTGTTGCAGTGATGTTTTATTTTCCTAGATGATCTTATTTTTTAAAATATTTTTTATACGTTGAATTATTTTCTAGCATAATCTAAAGCGAATTCAATCATTTCTTTTGGTATGTTTCTTTTAGCAACTTTTGCTAATCCTTTGAATTCAACTGTATTATTTACTTCATGAACTACTATTCCTTTCTCCTCATCTTCCATCATGTCTATTCCTAAAATTCCTCCTCCCATTGCTTTTGATGCTTTAATTGCCATCTCTTCCATTTCTTTTGTAATTTCACAAATTTCAGGATCTGCACCTAATGCAATATTTGTTTTAAATCCGCCTGATGATTTTCTATACATTCCTGCAATAGGTTCATCACCTATTGTAATTATTCTAATGTCTCTTGGTGGTCTTTTTACAACTTCTTGCAAATAATAAATTCTATCATGTGGACTATCAGTAATTTCTCTTACTTCTACAATTCCATCCATTGTGTCCTTATCTTTAATTGGCATTACTCCTCTTCCCCAACTACCAATTACTGGTTTAATCACTAGAGGATATCCTACATTCTCTAAATTTTCTGAAGCACTTTGACTTGAAAATGAAAAATATGTTTTAGGTGTTGGAATGTTATTTTTTTTCAATAATAATGTCATGAACATTTTATTTCCACAAATGCTTGCAACATCAAATTTGTTTAATACTGGAACATCTAAAAATTCTAAAGCTGATGTAAAATGAAGGCCTCTAAAATAACTAACACATCTCTCTAATACTACATCCCCTAAATCCAAATCTTCTTTTTTAGTATCTGTATTGATCTGTGTAATTTTGGCATCCAGCATTTCTGCGGAATGTCCTAATTCGGCGGCTTCCTTTTGGAGCATTTTTTCTTCCGTTCTTAAACGGTCAAAAACAATGCTAATTTTTGACATTACTCTCCCCAGTCTTCGCCTACGCTTTCTGCTTCTTTGAGCTCAATGTTTGATCCTTCTTTTTTAGAAATCTCATAATCAGCTCCACAATCAGCACAGGAGACTATTTCTCCTACTGCGGCATCTTCTGGGATATTGAGTTTTGCGTCACATTCTGGACAGTTCATGTTTTTGATTTCCTTTTCTTTTGTAATTTATTAGCTTCCGTTGACTGAATTCCCCATAATTCAACAAATCCTTTAGCTAATCTTTGGTCAAATGTGGATTCTACCCCATAAGTGGCAATATCGTGACTGTACAATGAATTTTTTGATTTCCTTCCGACTACTCTTAAACTCCCTTTGTATAATTTCAATTTCACAGTACCTGAGACTGGTTTTTGTGATTTTTCAATAAAACCATCTAAATCTGTTTTAAGTGGATCTTGCCAAAGTCCTGAATATACTAAATGTGACCATTCATCGTCAATAATTGATTTAAATTTATTTTCATGTTTTGTATGTACCATTTTCTCTAAATCTGCATGTGCTTCAATTAGACAGGTTGCTGCAGGAGTTTCATAGACTTCACGTGATTTAATTCCTACAACTCTATCTTCAATATGATCTATTATTCCAACTCCTGCTGCACCAGCTTTTTTGTTGATATATTCAATTATTTTTTGAGAACCCTTTATTTTTCCATCTACTTCTACTGGTACTCCTTTATCAAATTTAATTTCTAAATATGTTGGTTTATCTGGTAAGTCTTTTGTTTTTACCCAAATGAAAGCATCGTCAGGTGGTTCATTGTAAGGATCTTCTAAAACTCCTCCTTCAATTGCACGTCCCCATAAATTTTGATCAATACTAAATTTCTTAGCAACTGAATCAATTTCAATTCCATGTTTATTTGCAAATTTTAATTCTGTATCTCTGTCTAAATTTTTATCACGAATTGGTGCAATGATTGGAAGATCTGAACCAGAACGTAATGTGATATCAAAACGAACTTGATCATTTCCTTTTCCTGAACAACCGTGTGCCAATGATGTGACTTTCTCTTTTTTTGCAATCTCTAAAACTTTTTCTGCAATTAGTGGTCTAGCAAGTGCTGTTGCTAAACAATATTTTTTTTGATAAAGTGCATTTGCTTTAATTGCTGGAAATATGTAATCCTCAACAAATTCTTTTCTTGCATCAATATTGTAATGTTTTTTTACTCCTAACTTTTTTGCTTTTGCAGCAATTTTCTTTGCATCATCTCCTTGACCAACATCAACTGTTACAGTGATTACATCCATGTCATGTTCTTCTTGTAGATATTTCACAACAACTGAGGTATCCAATCCTCCTGAAAATGCAAGAATTCCTTTTTGAGTCATAAAACAATATTTCCGTAGCATTTTGGAATTTATCTTTTGTGATGAGCCCATTTTTTCATCTTTTTACAAAAAAATCTGACTAGCTTGAGCTAAAATTCGATGATTATTTAACCGTCCGATATAACGCTGTTTTATGTCCGTCAAAATGATACTTTCAGTAGGCATTGCAGTAATTATACTGGGCTCCATTGCAGCAATTGTATTCAATTCAAATGAAAAATTGAATGAAAATAATCTAAGAATTGCATATTTTCCAAATGTTGGACATGTAATACCTATTGTAGGAATTGAAAAAGGATTCTTCTTAGAAAAAATTGATTCTGATGCTGAAATTGAAAGCAGAATTTTTGACAGTGGACCTCAAGTAATTGAATCTCTTTTTGCAAATTCTGTAGATATTGCATATGTTGGACCAGGACCTGCAATTAATGGATTTTTAAATTCTGAAAATAAAAATATTAAAATTTTATCTGGTGCTGCCAGTGGTGGTGCAAGTTTCATTGTACACCCTAATTCTGAAATAAATTCTGCATCTGACTTTATTGGAAAAAAAATTGCTGCACCTCAAATTGGAAATACTCAGGATGTTTCTTTACGACATTATTTGTCTGAAAACAATTTAAAATCTGCTGAAAAAGGTGGCTCTGTAATTGTTTACAATATTTCTAATCCTGATATTTACACGTTATTTGTTAAAGGCGAAATTGATGGAGCATGGGTTGCAGAACCCTGGGCAACAATTTTGGAAACTGAGTTAAATGGAAATAGATTATTTTTTGAAGAAGATTTGTGGCCAAATAAACAATTTGCATCTGTACTGTTAATTGTAAATTCTAATTATGCTGAAGAAAATCCTGAAATAATCTCTAACTTTCTTTTGTCTCATCATCACACCGTAAACTGGATTAATGAAAATCCTATTGAAACAAGAGATATTTTTAATACTTTTTTAAAATCTCACTTAGGTCAATCATTATCTGATGATGTGGTTGACATATCATTGTCTAATCTTGAAATTACATCAGATCCTATGAGTGATTCAGTTTACTCTTTTGCAGAAAAGGCTGATGCTTTAGGATATTTGGGAAGAAATGGATATGATTTATCTGAAATTTTTTACACTATTGATTCAAATTCTAACTCTGGAGAGGGTACATAGATGACCAAATTAGAGGCTAAGAATATTGTAAAATATTTCAGTCATGATTCTCATAATCTTAAAGCACTAGGTGGTGTTAATTTAAAAATTGAATCTGGTGATTTTGTTTGTTTAGTTGGTCCTTCTGGTTGTGGTAAATCTACTTTTTTACGTATAGTTGCTGGATTGGAAACACCTGACGATGGTCAAATTCTTTTTGATGGTCACCCTGTAACTGAAACTGGTCCTGAAAGAATCATGGTTTTTCAAGAGGGTGCACTATTCCCTTGGTTAAAGGTTCAAGATAATGTTGAATTTGGATTGAAGATGGCTGGTATCTCTAAAGAAGAACGTGCAAAAATTTCTCATAGGTATCTTGACATGATGCAATTAACAAAGTTTGCAGACTCCTATACTTACCAACTTTCAACTGGAATGAAACAGCGTGTAGCTATTGCCAGAGCTCTTGTAATGGATCCTGATGTCTTGTTAATGGATGAACCTTTTGCAGCTCTTGATGCACAAACTCGAGATTTGTTACTAGTTGAAATGCAATTAATTTGGGAAAAAACTAAAAAAACTATTTTATTTGTTACACATAATGTTGCAGAAGCAGCTGTACTGGGAACCAAAGTTGCAATATTTAGTAATAGACCTTCAACAATTAAAAAAGAATTAACTAATGATTTTCCTAGACCTAGGACAGCTGAAGATGAATCTTTAACAAAATTTCAACAAGATATTTTAGTAGAACTACGACCTGAGGTAAAGAAAAACATCGAGTGATAATCATGGCAAAAAATTTCACTCTTCACAGAATTGCATTTTATATTGGAATAGTAGTTGTATGGCAAGTAGTTGCAATGGCTGGAGTTTGGCCGGATAATATTTTCCCCTCACCTTATGAGGTTGCTGAAGATTTGTTTTATGGTGGTGCTGATGGTAGTTTGTTTTATGGAATTGCAACTAGTATGTGGAGATTGTCTATTGGATTAGCAATTGCAATTGCTGGTGGTATTGTTTTAGGAATTTTTATGGCAAGAATTGAAGTAATTAACCAAACAGTAGGTTCACTAGTTTTGGGATTACAATCTATTCCTTCTATTGCTTGGGTCCCATTAGGTATTCTTTGGTTTGGTTTAACTGATGGAGGAATAATTTTTGTTACTGCTATTGGAGCCATATTTGCTGTTACCATTAACACGTATACTGGAGTCAAGAATATTGATCCTCATTTTATTGAGGCTGCAAGAAATATGGGTGCCAAAGGAACTCAATTAATTACTTCTGTGCTCATTCCTGCTGCTTTCCCGTACATGATTTCTGGATTTAAACAAGGTTGGGCTTTTGCATGGAGGGGAGTTATAGGCGCTGAAATTCTATTCTCCTTTTTGGGATTGGGCTTTTTACTTAATGCTGGACGTTCCCTCAATGATGTATCACAAGTAATTGGAATAATGGTTGTCATTATGTTAATTGGTTTGATCATTGATGGAGTCATTTTCAAACGTTTAGAAAATAAAGTAATGTCTCGTTGGGGACTACGATAAATTCTATTTACTAATTTTTAATGAAACCAAAAATGCACCAATTATTATTATGATTGCAAAATACATTACAGCAACATAGTCAAACATGAATGCAATACTTCCTGCAATGATTGGCCCTATTACCGTTGAAATTGATAATGTTGAACTAAATATACCCGTTGATGTTGAACGTGGATTGTTTTCCATGAGATGAAAGTTTCCTCCAATAAACAAAAATGCCCATGTTGCACCTACTAATGACATGAATGGCATTGCCATCCACCATTCTGTAACAAATGATAATCCGATAAAGACAAAAGTTGTACACCCAATTCCTATTTTGAATTTTGTAACATTTGAAAGATGAATTTTACTTGCCATTACATTCATCAAGATAAATGCTGTGAGTGTATTGGCAACATACACTATAGAAATATGATACAAATCTCCTCCCCATCTTTCAACAATCATTATCGGAAGAATTGTCCATACAGCTGCAGCACCAATATGTCTTAGTAATAATGATAAAAATAGAAATTTATTTTTTAAAATAACTAATTTTGTTGTTCCTGGTTCAATCTCTTTTTTTTGCTCTGGGTTTGGAAGTTTAATTGTGAAAATCAAACCAATTACAAATGATGCTGCACTGATTAAGAAAATTAATCTAAGATCACTAGCTATTCCTGCTGCAGCTATTCCTGCCAACCATCCTAAAGCATGAAATGAAATGACTGTTGCTGCTCTTTTTTTGTCAATATTTGCTTCATATGTATACGCAATCATTGCTGGAATCATTATTCCACTAGCTATTCCTGCAGCAATTCTTACAAGGAATAATAACGATAGGTCATCGGCAAAATAATGCAATCCAAATGCTATGGCACATCCAATGAACCCAATTCTAATAAATTTGAGTCTAGTTCCTTTCTTATCTGAATATCTTCCAAAATAAATTTCTGACAAAATTTGTGCAAAACTAAATGATGCTATCAATAACCCAATTTCAAAAATAGAATCAGTAACTCCTTTTCCAATAATTGGCATGAAAACAAAAACAATGGAAATTCCTGCATGTTGAAAAAATGTAGCAATACGAACTAAATTGTTAATTTGTAACTTTGACATAAATATAAAAAAAATTCTATTTTCACCTATTTCAACATACGTGTACATTTGAGTCTAATTCCTTTCTTTATCTGAAAAGAGTTAAACTGTCCAAGTATTTTTTAAAATTATTGACTGAAAAGGAATCTTTCTTAGATGCATTAAAAAATAGAATTTTACTTTTTGATGGGGCTATGGGAACTGAGATTCAAAAATATGATCCTCATCCTGAGGATTTTCCAAACAATCAGGACGGATTTAATGATGGTTTAATTTTAACTCATCCTGATTGGATAAAACAAATTCATAGAAATTATTTAGATGCTGGTGCTGATTGTATTGAAACAAATTCTTTTGGTTCTAATAAAATAAAATTAGATGAATACGGTTTTGGTGATCAAACAGTTGATTTCAATAAAAAAATTGCTCTATTAGCATCTGAAGTTTGTGATGAATATTCTGATACTACTAGATTTGTAATTGGTTCTATGGGCCCTACTGGATATTTGCCAAGTTCTGATGATCCTGATTTAGGCCAAAAACCTCTTGATGAAATCCGTGAAGCTTTTGAATTACAAGCTGAAGGATTGATTCTTGGCGGTGTGGATGCATTGTTAATTGAAACAAGTCAGGATATATTGGAAGTAAAATTAGTAATTGAGGCTTGTCATAATGCAATGTCTAAAACTGGAAAGAAGGTTGCAATTATTTCTAATACTACACTTGATCAATATGGGAAAATGTTACTTGGTACTAATATTCAATCTGCATATACAACAGTATCTGATATGGGAATTGATGTTTTTGGATTAAATTGTTCTACTGGACCAATTGAAATGAATCCTAGTGTTCAATGGTTAGATGAACAAAATGAACATAATCTTTTGGTAGTTCCAAATGCTGGGATGCCTGAAAATCAGGGTGGAAAAGCTGTTTACAAAATGACTCCTGAAAAAATGGCAGATGCCTTGGGTGATTTTATTGATGAATATAACAAAGTAAGAATAATTGGTGGATGTTGCGGTACTGGACCTGAACACATAAAATCATTAAGAAAAATAATTGACGAAAAAGCCAGTTCTATCAAGGGTTAAGTATTTAGAAAAACTGATGTGATTTTAGAGTATGACTGTTCCAAGAGTAAGTTCTGCATTAAAAGCGGTTGATCTTAAACAAATTCCTGCACCTCTAATTATTGGAGAGAGAATAAATACTCAAGGTTCTAGAAAAGCCAAAAAATTGGTTCTGGCTGATGATTTTGATGGTTTAGTTGATTTAGCCCGAATTCAAGCTGAAGATGGTGCACATTGTTTGGATGTTTGTGTTGCCACAACTGAACGTTCTGATGAGCGTGAATTTATGCTAACTTTGGTCAAAAAATTAAGTTTAGAAATAGATGCTCCTTTAGTAATTGATTCTACTGATCCAGAAGTAATTGCATCTTCTGTTAACCAAATTCCTGGTAGACCAATAATCAATTCTATTAATTTAGAGGGTGATGGAAGTAGATTTGAAAAACTAGCTCCTGTGATGGCAAAGTATGGACTGCCTGCAATAGCTTTATGCATTGGTCCAAATGGAATGGCTAAAACTCCTCAACAAAAAGTGGATACTGCAGAATTACTTTATGAAACTGGTAAAAATTATGGATTAAAAATTGAACAATTTATTTTTGATGTACTTACATTTACTTTAGCAACTGGTGAGGATGAATTTCTTGATGCTGGTAAAAATACTTTAGAAGGAATAAGTCTTGTAAAAGAAAAATTTCCAAATTGCTTTACCACTTTAGGATTGAGTAACATTAGTTTTGGATTAATGCCATATGCTAGAAAAATTGTTAATTCTGTATTTTTGCATCATGCAGTTAAGGTAGGATTAGATTCTGCAATAGTAAATGCTAAAGAAATTATTCCTTATGGTGAGATTGATTCTAAAGAAAAAAAACTTGCTGAGGATTTAATTTTTAATACACATCCTGATGCTTTATCTGAATTAATTTCTTATTTTGAAAAGGCAGGACCACAAACCAGTAATAATGTAAAAAAAGTTGATGTTGATCCTTCATGGCCTCCAGGGAAACGAGCTAATTTTAGAATTGTAAATAGACTCAAAGATGGAATTCAAAATGATGTTGTTTGTGCAATTGCTGATAAACTTGGAAAAACTAACTTAATTTTAGATAAGGATGGAATATTGAGCCTAGATCTTCCTAAAGATGAGACTCATCCTGGAGCTATTAAGACTCTCAATGAAGATTTACTACCTGCAATGAAAGAAGTAGGCGATAAGTTTGGATCCGGTGAATTGATTTTACCTTTTGTTTTAAAATCTGCTGAATGTATGAAGGCATCCGTCGGTGAACTTGAAAAATATCTAGTAAAGGAAGAAGGTACCAGTAAGGGTAAACTTGTTTTAGGAACAGTTTATGGCGACGTCCATGATATTGGAAAAAACTTAGTAAAAACAATTTTTCAAAATAATGGATATTCTGTATATGATTTAGGAAAACAAGTTCCACTGCAAAAATTCTTAGAAAAAATTGATGAGGTTAAGCCCGATGCCATTGGTTTATCTGCATTATTAGTTTCAACTTCTAAACAAATGCAATTTTTTGTTGAGCATGCCAGAAAAAATAACATGACTGTTCCAATTCTTTGTGGAGGAGCTGCAATTAACAGTAATTACATTAATCGAATCGCTAAAGATGGTGGAATTTATGATCCTGGTGTGTTTTATTGTAACACAATGTTTGAAGGTCTAAAAACTATGGATGCTTTAATCTCTGATGATAAGCCAAAACTTTTGGAAGAATGGAAAACAAAATTAGAAAATTGGAAAGAGAAATCTAATACTGATATTGATCCATCTACTCTTCCTAGAAGTACCGTTCAACCTGTAACTCCTCCTGTTCCAAAAATAATTGGTCAACCAATTCGTTTGAAATTGGATCAAATCAATATGGCTGAGGTATGGACGATGATTGATAAAAAATCTTTATTCAAATTATCTTGGGGATTGCGTGGAAAAGCAGGTTCTGAATCAGAAGAAGAACATGAACAATTACTTACTGAATGGAAAATTAAATTATTGCGTGATAAATTAATTGAGCCTGAAATTGTATATGGGTATTTCAAGTGTCATAATAATGGACAAAAATTATTGGTTGAAAATCCTTCTGGAGAAGATGTTGAATTTGACTTTCCACGTTCCACTCGTCCTGAACATCTATGTTTAACTGATTATTTTGATGATGATGATATTGTTGCATTTCAATCTGTAACTGTTGGAACAAAGGTTGCTGATATTCTTGAAAAATGGAATGATGAGGATAAATATTCTGATGCATACTATCTTCATGGTCTTGCTGTTGAATTAGCAGAAGCCTTAGCACAATGGGTTAATGTAAAAATTAAATCTGAATTAGGATTAGATAAAGGTGGTTTGAGATATAGTTGGGGATTTCCTAGTTGTCCTGATGTATCGCAACATCATTTAGTATGGAAATTATTACAGCCTGAAAAATCTGGAATGACTATTACTGAATCTGGTCAAATAATTCCTGAACAATCCACTGCAGCCATTGTTATTCATCATCCAAATGCACAATATTTTGTAATTTAGTTACCAGTTTTTTTCTAAATAATCTTTCAATCCATTAAAATCATTTGGTGATGTAATTAGAATATCTTCTGTAATTTTGTATGTTTCAGTTACTAATTTATGAAATTCATTATTGTATTCCTCTAAATTCAATCCCAAAAAATCTGCTGATTTTTGATTTTTTTCAGATGGAAATAATATGATTGGAATAATAGAAAATTCTTTTAGATTGTCTGACAGATTTTGAACTTGTTGAATATTTTGAATCACTTGAGTCATGAATCCTTTGGGATTTGCTTTAATTTTTTTTCCAATTTTTAGGAAATTTGGTTTGTTTGATATTGAAAGATACAAATCAATTTTTGTTTCATATTTTTTTTTCAAATTTGATACTACTGAACTAGGAATTAAGCCTAAATCTTGTGATTTTGATTGTGATGGATCTCCCATAAGTATCAAAATTCCTTCAATATTTGTAGCAATACAAGTTTCTACAAATTTTTCAATCTCCTCCTCATTTTTGTCTCTGACTCTGAGACTTACTGTAATTGGATGATCTGGTATTTCTTTTTTCAAAATTTTCCCAATTTCTAATGGTGATACTCTTTCATGTCCTAACACATTTTCCGTTAAGTGAATTGCATCACATTTTTTAGATATTGTTTTAATTTTTTCTACAAATTTTTCAATAGATTCATCCTTGTTAACATCTGGCAAAATTTTAGGCGGATTTGCTTCATATCTAATTGTCATATTTTCATTTTTTCTATACTTGGTTAAAACCTTTGAATACTAAAACCTCTGTGTAATTGTAGGAAAATATTATGCATTTTGATAAATTAAAATCTATTTTATCTAGTCCTATAATTCCAGAAATACACTCTGATGTGGATTACAAATTAGCTGCTGTTCTAGTTGTAATTTATGGTGAAACTCCAACAATTATTATGACTGAAAAACCAAAAAGTATGAAATTCCATGCAGGTGAAATTTCATTTCCTGGTGGAAAACTTGATACAAATGATTCTAATCTTTTGGATACTGCATTACGTGAAACAAGCGAAGAAATTGGATTAAATATTTCAAAAAATGAGGTAATTGGTCAATTAACACCTGTAAAGACTCTGACCACAGGATTTCTAATTTTACCATTTGTATCTATGTTGGAACAAATTCCACCTCTTGTAACAAATTCTGAAGTTGAGAAAATTCTCCACATTCCGTTAAATCCCTTTTTACAAACTGTTGCAAAAGATAGCGATCCTAGTCATAACTTAATGAATGAAATGTATACTTTTGAGTATCAAAATCAGATTGTATGGGGTGCTTCGGCTAGAATATTAAAACAAATTGAAAATACATTGAGATTCATTTAAAAAGAGCTCTTCGTGCCTGAAAAACTATGGCTGCTCGCAAGTCCTCTCCAAGAAAAATTCGTCTGCTAAAAAAAACAAAGCAGGCTACTGCAGTACCAGCTTGGATTATACTCAAAACTAACAGAACTGTTAGAACTAATCCAAAACGTAGAGCTTGGAGATCCACTGATGTGGAGGTTGGATAATTGTCACAAGAATTAGAACGTGTTTATACAATTCCATTAGGCAAAGTATTACTTTCACAATCACAACATCGAGCAGTAAGAGCTATCAATATGATTAAAGAATTTGCTCAACATCACATGAAAGTGGAAACCATTAAAATCGATGAAGAACTATCTCATCAAATTTGGGCTAGAGGTGTTAGAAGTCCTCCAAGAAAAATTAAAGTTAGAATGAGTAAAACTGATGAAGGTTATGTTTTAGTTACTCCGTTTACTGATGATGTAGAATCTGCTGTTACTCCTGAAAAAGAAACTAAAAAAGTTGAAGATAAAGTTGAAGATGTTGTAGAAGAAGCACCATCTAAAGAAGAAGCACCATCTAAAGAAGAAGCACCATCTAAAGAAGAAGCACCATCTAAAGAAGAAGCACCATCTAAAGAAGAAGCACCATCTA